>Ga0208919_1000133_pt1 | contig 53008 bp, 51 predicted proteins | sample 4_EtaG_FD_184076 | JGI IMG/M metagenome (GOLD analysis project Ga0208919, IMG submission 184076) | Marine viral communities from the Subarctic Pacific Ocean - 4_ETSP_OMZ_AT15127 metaG (SPAdes) (version 3) | ecosystem: Environmental > Aquatic > Marine > Oceanic | place: Pacific Ocean | collected... | reverse complement strand
ACGATAATCGTTGTTTCTTGGTAACTGAATATTGAAGTATCCCTTATCATCAGTATAAGTTGAGTCATAATAACTTATACCTAAAAATCCATTACCTGTAGGAGCTGCCTGTCCTGTCGTTCCCTTCAAGTCATAAGTAAATGTTGTTGAGTTATCTCCTATAACATCATCGGTTGTAGATTCATCGGTTATACTTGATTCATTACCTGTATTCTGTAAATTCAACCAATTAGATTTACCATTGGCTCTTTCCCATAACTCAAACTTGACTTTCCAATATGGATATGTATTCTCTGTTGCAGTTGAAAACGCTGCACCCGCCGCTCTACCTTTACCTTGTACATATCTAAAGTAACCCTCAACGTCTAATAGCTTTGGGTGTAGTGTTAAATCACCTCTTGTGTTTCCTATACCATCGGTTTCAGTTCCAACATTACCATCCACATATACCTTATAATTTGCAGCGTAGTTACCATTGGTTAGGTAGGTATAATATCCTGCACTTCCCCCATACTTTGTAGCAACTCTGAATGATTTGGGTGCAAAGTTATCCACTACATCATTTGTTTTGAAATGTAATTTTAATAATTCTGTTTGGTTTCCGTTTCCGTTACCGAATGTTTTGACATTACCATTATGAGATACCATAGTTATTCTCAACCAATCATAACGATTATTGGTAGCTGATATTTCATTATTAGCGGCATCTAAACTATCTGTATATCCAACGTTTGAGTAATGAACAACCTCATAAGAATAATGTGCACCTGCTGTACTATCACCCTCAGTCCAACCATTAATATACGCACCTTTCTCTACACGTGTTGAATCGTGTCCCCAAGTAAAAATATCATTATCGAATACAATATCTAAACGAAATGCAGTAACACTTGCTCCGTTATCATCAAGTGTAACAGCCATAGTCATTACCGAATCTCTCCACGCGTCAAAGTTATTATTCTTGTACGCTGGTGTAGACGTATCATCTGCTAGGTACGTTCTCAAGTTATGAGTTACCGTATCTCTCCACCAAAACATTGGTGTGTCGTAGGTTCTTGACTGAAGTAGTCTGATTATAGGTGTCTGACTATAACCAAAACTAAGTGCCAATATCAACCCAACTAAGAATTTTCTCATTAAAATCCCTCGTTAAAATATTAAAAATACGAAACCCTTTTGGAACTAAAAGGTATAGACTTTATTTCACAATATAAATATTATATATATTACGATTAATAGGTGATTGAGTTCACAATAAATTATTATTTTTTCAGAAGTTTTTGCTTCTCAATCCACATCTTTGCGATTTTATTTTTGATAGGTTTTTTTACAAATTGGTTAATTCCTTTTTTAACTAAACTAGCGAACTTTTGTTCCGCTTGTTTTGGCTTTAAAAAATTGGAATTATCTACAATCATAAAGTTACCTCGGAATAGGGCTTGGAATGCACCTAAGTTTTTTTGCACATCAGTCCAAGAGTCTTTTACAATCTTAGCTGGCAAAACTCTATCTCTTGCTTTGTTTCTTTTTTGTGCAACATCTAATGATGTATTTACAAATACCATATAAGTATCGTATCCATCATCTTCTAAATCTTTTTTCATTCTTTGTATCTTACCAAAGTCGTGACCTGTACCGTCAATAATCATACCTAACTTACCTTGTTGGTATAATTTCATTCTTTGTGCAGTAAGTTTTTTACCAAAATCTCTTAAACCACTACCACCTTTACCTGTTAAATCTTTGAATACTTCATCAGGCATCTTATCTAACTCTGTACCAAATCCATACTTCTTTAAAAGAAATTTCAACTCTTTATCAGAGTTAACCATCTTCAATCCAGTCATAGAAATATTGTATCTATCAGGTATACCAAATAGTTGTTTTACAACGTAGGTTTTTCCGCTACCTGGACCACCAGCAAGAAATACTGCTTTGAATATACCAGGATCGTTTACACCCTCTGATAATAAATCTTTTAGTTTAATCATACAGAAAGAGCTCGTTTATACCAACCAAATATGAATCGTTCTTGTTCAGGTTTTCTATTAACTAAATCGTAATAGTGTTTTAGCCTGTAACAACGAACTCTGTCTAACTCAGGTGTGTGTTTATCTAACGCTGCTTTTGTACCAGGTCCGAATCCACCATCAACAGTCAAATCACCTCCCTTACCATTGATAGCTCTTTGTAGTATTTTTACAGCTGTTCCCCTACCTTGATTCACACACATATCAAAAAAGATGTGTTTTAAATCTTCAGGTAAATCATCCACCTTATTTTTATCCCAATAATCTTTTTTATAAATTTCTTTAGCACCCTCTTTTGTGAGGTTCTTGATATCTACATCAGGATAGAATCTTTTAGCGATTCCAAAATTAGTTTCACCACCTAAATCTTTTGGGTCGTGTACGTATCCACCCTCGTGGTGTAACGTTATTTCAATTATTTCATCAAACGTTGTTAAAACTTTATCTGTTTTCATAGGTTTACTCCTAAAAAGGTTTTTGATTATATCAATAAATATTCCAGTTATCATAAATTACTCTCTTATCTTCAGAGGGATTTTTAGGTAATAGTTTAAAAGCTACAGTTATGCGAGGTAATTTAGATTCTCTATATAATGGTCTTCCAACGTGAGCAATATTACCTTTAAAAACAGTTATTCTACCAGGTAATGGATTTACTCCAGCTACTATTTCGTTTACATCGTTATAAAATAACGTTTCACCCTCATCACCTAAAGCCCAACTCTCTGTAGCATATAATAAACACGTATATGTTCTTTCCGTATTTGCATCTTTATGTATAGAACTTCGTTGTCCTTCTGTTTGAGCATTAGCATATTGTCTATCAACCTTAAACTCATCCATATTAATTATTTTTTCACTTAGAGATGGTAGTATAAAATCATTCCATATATTAGTGGTTCTTTCACAATTTGATAGTTCTTTATACCAAAACTTGGCTTCTTTTAAAGGAACCCCAGCTCCTTGCATCTGCCAGTTTCTATCTCTATGATTTATCCAAGCTATGTAATCACTAAGAAAGCTTGGTTTAGGACCATCTAAATTTAGGATTACTAAATCCTCTAATTTAACCTTTTCGGTTTCTTGTCCATTCATCTAGTATCTCCTGAGGTATATAATCAAATCCATTAGGTGTGTATATTGATATGTTTGCAGAAAAAACAATTCTATCTGTTTCTCCAAAATAAGTGTCAGCATCGTGAAACACCCAAGCTGGAAAGAGAACACATTTCCCTGCTTCTGGTTGTACAGGAAAATGAGAATCATTTACATTCCATAGGTTACCAAGCTGATATCTAACCAAGCCAGGAGTTCTTACATCATAAAATCTATTAAAACCTCTCTCCTCTGGTGTATGAGAGGTAAAGTAATATATAAAACCCCAATCACAATTTGGGTGATTATGAAATTGATGTGAACCACCTTTTTGAGTTATATGAAACCAACTCTCTTGTATGTAAGTTTTCCAAAGTATTTTATCTATACCAAACCTTAACTTAAATGCATCCCATTGTTCTTTGTTTATATCTTGTGTTATTCTACCAACACTTTCTTTGATATACTGACTAAAAAATTGTACGGATGGGTTTTCTCCCATATCCTCCATAAAGCTAAACTTGGATTCATATAAATTATCTTTTAGATGTGGTGTTACTTCGCTTGGTTGATTGTCTCGTGAATATTGATAAAATATATCAATCAATTCATCACCCATTTGGTCGTGATAAGGGCAAGTCCATTCATAAAAAGGAATTGAAAATAAATCTCTTTTATTGTAACTTATGTCTGGTAAATCCATATAACCTCTCTAATAAGTATGTATTTAATTATCTTTAACACTTTTTATTTTTATGGTCCACTTTCATCGAATGTTACCATCTCTACATCCACGGTGTCAGATATTGAATTATTTGTTACAGTTATTCTGTAAACACCTGAATTACCTGCTAATGATGCATTACCATCAAATCGTGTTCTCACAATTACACTCGAACTTGCACTTAATGTAATGGTAGTACCTACGTTTTGAAAACTTGATGGTGTACCAGATGTAACAGCTGCGAATTGAGGAGTATCCTGCGTTGTACCACTTACCTTAGTAAACGTGATTGTTGTATTACCACTTGCGTTAGTAATATTAAAGGTTTTGTTACCAGAGGTATTGGTAGCTCCTTCACTAGCTGTTTGGTCATAATCAGCAGGACCACTTATCGAAGTATTAGATACTGCTAATTGTGTTGCTGTTGCTGTACTTGATACGTTAGCAAGATTTGCGTTACCTGTAGCCGCACTCGTACTTAATGTACTTCCATTTTTAGCATAAACTGCGTAGTAATATGTTTTACCACCTTTTATTGCTTCTATCTGATAATAATATGTAGTTCCACCTGTTACACCACTATGTAAAAGAAGTTGATTTATAGAATTACTACTTATACCACTGGTTGTATTTGAAATCGCTGTAGAACTATAAGCAGTACTATGATTTGTTGTGTTGAATCTAAGGGTATAACTATCTATACCACTTGCGTTAAACAATATTCTATTTGTACTACTACCACCAATTACTACACTATCACTAGTACCACCACCAAATCCATTGATTGTTGGAGCACTATTGTTACTTAATGAAGTATCATCAAATGCTGTATTGTTAGCTGGTACATCACCTGCCTCTGAATCACCACTATCAGCAGCACCACTATCATTTCTGTATATTATAAATTCATCTTCAATACCTGAATTATCAGTCCAACTCATCTCTATATTAGAAGCGCCTGTAGATGTAGCTGACCAACTTGTCGGAGATATAGGTATTGCTTGAGTATTAGCTATATATTGTCCTGCATCCATTTCACCACTACCATCTATAATACCAATATGAGAACTACCAATTCTAAAGTATTTACTACCATCACCAGCCCAAGCTCCTTGGTCTATACCACGTTTCCAAGAAACTGTATTTGAACCAGGTGTCGATATATCTGAACGATAGTAAAGAGTTCTATTGGTAGATGTTGAACCTAGTACTGCAGTCTCTTGTACTGTACTGAAACCAACACCAGAAGTTGAACCCATACTTGAACCATAAACTGTTACTGCTTGCCAAGTAAATGTAGCTACTGTAAATTCAGCACCAGTTGTTGTTTTTGTAGTTGTTGTTGAGCTACCATTTGGTGTTGTTGTTACAACTCTAATAGAATCTACTCTGAATGTATATGTTGTACCATTTGATAATCCAGTAAATGTATGTGAAGTACCTGGCATAGCAATATCTCCAGAGTTTGTACCCTCTGTTACATTGTATACAATATGTTTAGTTGCATTACTACCAGCAGTAAAATTAATATTTATACTTGTACCACTTGCACCAACTGAGCTATTATTACTTGCTTGACCTGGTGCTGAGAAATCAGCAAATGTTGCAGTATTACCTCTCACTACTTTACCTGAAGTACTATTACCAATTCTAAAATCAACTACTGTACCAAAGGTATCACCACTCATTTGATTTCTATCAAAAGTTATTGTACCACTTTGAGCACTTACATTAATACTCTGATAAACTGTACCACCAGTACCTGTATCTAAACCTTCACCCATTTGCAATGCTACTGTATCATCAAAGTTTTTAGTGTATGCTATTGTAAAATTACCTGTATCTCCTTTAGTCCAAGATGTTAGAGATGGGTTGTTTGGAATAGTTAGTGATGGATTAATTGTAGTTGCAGTTGCAGTAGCCGTAACTGTTTCACTTTCTTCATTACTTGCAGTCAAAGTAAACGTTACACTTGTATTATTATTAATACCCGTAACAGCCTCTGTACCATCGACATCTACAGAACCAACACTTTGATTCACACTAGCTGCACTAGCATTAGTTGTATTAATAGTTAAATCTATTTCACCAAGTATATTACCTGTTGCTGCAGAGAAAGTATCTATAACTGGTAGTGGTGCAAGAATAGCGGCATTACCTAAACTTAAAACAATAGTGGCACTTGAATCTGTATCGATTAGTCTAACCTCTCTTGCGGTTGCATCTCTAGCATCCATAGAGCCAAGTGCTGATATTGATACAGCACCTGATATATCTGTTGTTATTCCTGTAATGTTTACAAAACTACTACCATCACTTCGTTGTATTCTCATATTTTGTATAAAATTCGCACCAACTCCACTTAGTGTAATAGTACCACCAACTCTTAGTACACTAGTCAAACTACCACCTGTAAATGCTTTGGTAACTGCAGTTATTGTTTGATTAAAAGTATCTGTCGCACTTGTACTATCGGTGCCTGAAACAGTTAAACTTGTTGCTTTAGTACCACCAGAAGTGTACTTACCTGATACATTACCTTGTGTTGAACTATTACCACTTGTAAAACTAAAATTAGTTATAGAGTAACTATATGTTGTAACGTTATCACCTACTACAGTTGGTGAAAATGTAAATGTAGTGGCGGTAATACCGTGAGTACCACTTGCTATTGAATCACCGTGTGTATCTGTAGTGGGATAGTGTGTGCCTGAACTTGGACTTACACTAACACTAACAGTTGGGTTTACTGTTAACGTTGATGTTTGACTTAAAGTTTGGCTGTAATCAGCTGAACCAGCGAATGTAATTGTGTAAACTTTATTTTTAGCACCTGGCGTCATTGTAGCACCACTACCATCACTTGTTAAGTTATTTGCACTACCTATATTATCTTCACTTGATATATCAACACTCCCATTATTTCCTACCAAACTCGAAATAGTAAATGCTTGAGTGGTGTTTACATTAATAGTTTGATTGCCTGATTTACTAAAAGAAAGTTGTGGTGCTACTGTAATAGAACTTCCTACATAAGCTACACTATCACCATCGTGAAAAGCTTTTGGATGATATGTTCCAGCTGAACTAATTGTAAAATTTTGTGATATAGCTTCTTGAACATAATGTGTAGCTACTGATTCATCAACTGATGTAAAAGTTTTATCTGATGGAGTATTGTTGGTATCGTGTCCTATAGTTACAGTCCCATCTCTACCTCTTGAAGTACAGGTTATGGTAACATTATTAGAGCCATCGACTGCAGAAACATTTACTGTTGTATCACTAGCTTGTAAAGAAACTATTTGTTGCGCATACCTAACATCAAAATCTCTTTGTGAAGTTGTTTCATTTCTTGCTTTTGATGGGTTACCAACGTGTGAGGTTTGAAATCTTAAAATACCTGGTACATTGGATATAGAGTATGTTGTATTACCAGAATTACTTTCACTAACAAGTGTAGCAGCTATAGCACCACCATCTCCATTGAGTGTCGCTGATTTACCTGTTATAGATTTACTAACTTGAGTTCCTGTACTTACTGAAGTAGATACTACTGGATTATCAATAGTTTCACCTGATTGTGAGACGAAGACTTCTTCAACAACACTACCAGCTGCATTCTTTAGTCGTGTTACTCCACTAGCTAGTGCAGTAAAATGGTTTATAGTAGCACCAACTGCATTTTCAAAGGTACCAGTTGAAACAAAAGCGTAGTATTTATCATCAGCTTCAGCGGTTGTGGGTGCAGTAAAATTAATTTCTTGTGTTCCAGTGCTAGAGCCGAGGTTTGCCGTGCTAGATGCTAAAATTGCGTTGTTTGATACAGCTTTTACACCAACAGTAAAACTTGGACCTAAATCAGTATTATTTCTTTCAAATTCTATTCGAGCACTTTCACCATCAACATAACCATTACTTGTTACATCAGTACCATCTGCTAATTGAGGTTCGACAGTATCAAAAGAAGCATTAGGTAAATTAGAACCACGAAATTCAGATAATCCAAATGGTGATGCTTTTAAAGCATCTCTATCAGCAGTTTGATTAGCAGTACTATTTCCATCCACATCACCAACTTGAGAACCTGATGCGAATTGGTTTGCCAATGTAGACAAAACTAAATCTTCTCTACTAGCAGAGCTGTTATTATCAGCCAATGCTCCCATATGTATCGGACCTGAAGTGGGTAAAGCCATTACAACTCCTCAAGTTTTTTCTTTAGTTCATCAATCTGCTTTTGTTGTTCTTGAATCGCACCAATTAAGAAAGTTGTTAACTTAGAGTAATCAATAGTTTTATGATGTATCTCACCAGTTAAATTCACAACCTCATCTCCTAATGAATGTACTTCCTTAACAACTTCAGGTAGAATAGGTTCAACCTCTTGAGCAATCAAACCTACATCATCTTTCTTTTGATTTATCTTCCACCTAAATGATGATGGTTTTAATTCTAATATCTTTTCTAAATTATTTTCTAATGGTTTTATATTTTCTTTTAATCTCTTATCAGAGCCTACCGATGTTGAAAATGCAGTTACGTCATCCTTAACGTGAAGATGTCCATCACGTCCAAATGCAAATAGTTCAACACCAGCTACAGAACCGTGTCCATTTATTATTAAACCTTGTGGTTGTTGACTTACGCCAGTACTTTCTTGTAGAAAAATACCATTTGCTGCAGCGATTGCTGGAGAAGAACCAAATCGTAATGGTGGACCTGTAGTAGCATTATCTTTAAGTCTTATGAATCCTTTTGCATCAGCGAAATCACTAACAATCAATGAACCTGTTAGGTGAGTTGAACCTAATATTTCTACGGTTTTAGGTTCTTCGGGTGCTGCGCGGAAATAAGCATTAGCCTCATTAGCAAGTGTAGTATCTGTTAATGCTATAGTTTGAAATCCAGATGGTGCTAATTCTGTCTTTTTGTTACTCGGTTCGTGTTTAACTGAAGTAAAGTAAGCCTTAATAGATTCTATACTCGTTGCTTGTGTAAAATCTTTAAATGGGTCTAAAAGAGCAAAATTTTCTGTTAAAGCATTATTAGTAACTGTTAAATTATTTACTTCAAAAAAGTAGCCCTCAGCAACACCAGTGTGGTCAATTGATATATTTCTTGTTGTGGTAAACGTTGTACTATCACTACTTCCACCACCAGATGGAAATCTAGTTGTAGCTAAAGATATACTACCCACCTCAGTATAAGTAGAACTCTGTTTTCTCTGTAACTTTAATGTACCAGATAAGGCATAGGTTCCAGATAAACCACTATTGTATTCACCACTATCGTGATTTGGTGTAGCTATGGTTACCTCAATATTTAGTGTTGCAGTACTTTTATATTTTGAACCAGCTGTTAGTGTTTTTAAATCAACACTTCCAGAAGATGAGGCTATCTCAGCTGAAAATATTGTATTATCACCCGAACCTGAATCACCAGCGTATAGAAGTATAGGTGAAGATGTCTGTGTATCGTTTATAGTTAAACTTGTAGCCTGAGTTCTATTTCCTGATGGTACGTTGTCTGACATACCTGTATGACTGGATGATTTACCACCAGCTTGTAATATGGTAGCAGCTGGTGTAAAGTTAGGAACTAATTCACCCACAAAGCTTCCACTCGTGATTGTGATATTAGGTGAATCGGATGTAGCATCTATTTCTATTGAACCAGATACATTTCCCACATTACGAATCTTATTACCATCAATTTGCCAACCATTAGATTCACTCGAACCAAAGAAACCCGTTGTAGCTTCTATATTACCTGCTATGTTAGCATTCTGAGCTATTATATCACCAGCAGTATTAATACTAAATGATGGAAAGTTCATAGCTACACCAGCAGATGTTCCTTTAAGGAATGACTCTCCTCTTTGGAAACTAAAATCACCACTACCACTTAGATAGATACCATCTGAGCCAGTAACGCTTGTGGTACTTCCTGAAACAACGGCAGCCCCTAACTTGATAGCACCACCTCTAGAAGAAGAAACTACTAAATCACTTCCTGATATGGTTGTGGAATCTATTGTAAAGCCGCCTATCTGACCACTTGTAGCAGTTATATTACCTGTAATCTGAGCAGCTGAAGCTGTAAGTTGTCCACTAGCTCCTTTTAATTTTAATGTGCCTGACGAAGCATCTAAATCAGTACCGATATTGAATCCACCAATAGTTCCAGTTTGTGCCGTTATCTCTCCTGATATCGAAACATCTCCACTACTATCTACTGAGAAGTTGCCTGTTTTTATTTCTAAAGCACCATTACCACCATCAGCATCAAACTTAATATAATTTGTATTATTATCATCTCCTTTAATTAATACATCACCACTTCCACTTGCAAAAAATCCTTTGTTAGTAGTTGCTACTGTACTAGCATTAGCTAAAGTTCCAGCTTTTACCGAACCATCAGAACTTAGAGTAACATCTCCACCTGTCAATGTAGATGAACCAATAGTCCAACCACCAATCAAACCTAATGATGAGGTTAGTACACCCTCTATTTTTGCACCACTAGCAAATAATTGCCCACTTGAAGATACTGCAAAATCCGTTCCAAACCTTACATAGTAATTTGAACCAGTTGGTGTAAAATCAATGTAGTATCCATCCAATTCACCATTCTCATCCGTTTTAAATATCCTTGAACTATTTGCATCAAGTGTTATGTTACTACCTGTAATTAAACCTGTATTTGTAATATTCCAAGAACCTATATTACCCTCTGTTGCACTAACTCTACCTGATAAGAAAACATTTTCTGACATTAAACCAAAGCCAGGATTTGCTGCACCAAATACAGCACCTGTTCCAGCTAATCCACCTAAATCTCCTAACCTTGCTTTTCTTGAAAATCCACCACTACCTGATTCTACAATATCTATGTAAGGTGTATCGGTATCAGTAGGATTAGCATTTATATCTATGAATCCTGTACCTGGTCTTCCAAAACTAATAATAACTTGTCCATCTTCATATGATGCTGATAAAGAACTTTCTCCACTAAAGTTACCTATAGAGCCTGTAACACTACCAGCAGCTGCTCTTGAGGCTGATAGAGCGTGGTTAAATCCAGTAGAGTTACCTGTTTGGTCTGATGCAGAGAAAGCAGCTGTTAACTTTAAGAACTCAGAGTTAATACCTGTATCATCTACTTTCTTACAAAATAGTAATTCACCAGCTCTAAATCCAGCAGCGTTTTGAACTGGAATCGCTGTAGCACTAGCACCAACACTACCACTTATAGTAGTAGCATTACTTACAAGTAATCTACCACCAACTGCATTAACAGTTTGTTTCTCAAAGGTTGTTGTAGCTAATGTTCCCCTTACAAATACATTTGAGAACTCAGCAAAACCTATATCATCTATAGCCCAACCTTTTTGTTTTGGAACATAATCTTTTGTTCTAATTGAACCTGTACTACTGAATATTATATTATCTGATTCTAACGTTGCACCACCTATATCCCATCCTGCAATATTACCAGCACTAGCACTTAATTCACCACTAGCTCTAACTTGGAAGTTAGATGAACTTATAAATATACCGGTATCAGTTGTGGATGTTTCATCTGCATTACCTCTCAAGTAAAAGGTTTCACCAGATAACTTTTCTCTACCTATCGTGAATCCACCAATCTCACCTGTTTCAGCTTTTATATTACCTTTTACTGCAACATCTCCACTTGATGATAAGTGGAAGTTTGAAGAGCTTATTTCTATATTACCACCACTACCACTTACAAATTGAGAATCACTACCTAAGAAAAATGATTTAGCTTTTACTTCAAAAACACTTGGATTACTTCTAAATTTAAGTGAACCCTCATCTCCACCAGCGTGTAATTCTAATCCCAATCCATCATAAGTTTCAGCTGAATCTATGGATTCACCAACACTACCACTAAACATAATAATACCAGGTGGACCTTCACCTGTAGTAGCTTTTTCAAATCCTTTATATGATTTAGTTCTAAAGTAAGCTGAACTCTGTCCACTTAATTCAAACCCTTGCCCCTCACCTAACCCATTATTAATTGTAAGGGTGCCGGGCATAACATTGTCATCACCAGAAAATACCGTATTACTTCCTTGTATATCAGTAGAGTTTGGTGTGTAAGTTACTAAGTCAGCTTGCTTACCATCTTTTGTAAAGTACTCTACTTTATAAGTTATCTTTTGAGGACGTTGTGTTAACTCTGGCGTATCAGTTATTATATCCATATTGTTTGGATTAAAGCCTGATTCTCTAGCTTGTCTTAATGAAACATTATTAATGTACCATCTACCAGCGGTAGCTACAAATTGTAAAGTGGCTCTAGCTGTATCTTCTAATATAAAGTTTTGGTATACACTCTTTGGAAATGTAATATTAGCATCAGGACCTTTATCATCAGGATTTACTATACCTATCAAGTAACCCCACGGAGTAGATTTGAAATCAGCACCTTTATTGGTTAGATTCAAACCAGAACCAGATACGTAAACTTTTAATTCTGCCTTTTGTCTTTCAACTAAACTATCATTTTCCCTAACTTGTTTAGGAGCTTTTATAGGTTTAGCATTAAATCTTAAACTATATTCTTGTCCTCCAAATATTAAAGGACGATTTTCAGCTGATACATTACCTTTAGTAGCCACGTTTCTTGTAGATGTATCTTTTAACCAAAGTGCTACATTATCTTTTTCTGAATAGTTAGAACCTGATATTAGAATTGAATCTGTTATATCAGATACACTAGCAGTTGAACCTGTCATTTCTATAAGAAGCCCTCTTTCATTCCCACCTATATATCCAGCTTCTGTACCTTGTGAACCCGACCAGTATGATGTGAATATAGATGATGTTGGGAAGAAACCTTTCATCAATCTACCTTTTAGATGTAACTTATCTACAAGTTCTTCTCTAGCTTCTAAAACTCTTTCTGTTAAAAATTTATATTCAGAATCATTTCTTGTTTTATAGTAAACTTTTGCTCTGTAAACATCACCTGATACAGTTCTTAGATTAGATAATTTAATATTTGTTTTCGATATAAAATTAACTTCGTTAAAATCATACTCTTGAGTCTCGTTAAAACTCATAGTATATGGTGAACTTGCTAAATCAGGAATTTCAATTAATTTTTTAGATAAATCAGCTACTGTGTTGTTAAAAACTAAGGGTTTGCCAGATGGTATTATCTTACCATTTTGTATATCAGCTATATCAAACTCATAAGGTAAATTTTGACTTATTAAATCAGTAACAGTATATCCTGCACCTTTAGCAAAATCTAAGAGTTCATATCTATCTACTTTTACTTTAGCACCATAAATTGAATTACCTACTTTTCTATTACCTGATAAACTATCTAAAGTAATTTCATAATCTTGTACAATAGGACTACCAGCATTTTGTTGTTCATCGTATCTATCATCCCCACTTGTATCATACGTACCATCATTATCACTATTTTGTCCTGAGTTAGATGCATTTCTATCTGAGTTAGAATCCTGTGATTGTCCATCATCATAATTGTTATCATCATCTTGAGTAACTGCGTTTTCTTTAGCATCACCACTCGTATCTACAGCATTAAGTTGGTAATAAACTTTATTACTTTGCACTCCGTGTACACCAACTTGTAAGCCGACAGATTTTATATCACTACCATCAACTATAAAATCTACATTCCTTCCGTGTCCAAGTCGAGTTAATTCAGCACCATCCGAATCATTTAAACTCCAAGTATAAGCAGTAATCTGAGTTGCGTAAGCAGCACTGTGTGATGCATTAACTCTTGTTATTGCTGTATGATTTCCAAATGATAGTGATGCAGTAGGTGTATTACTAGCATCATCATCATCTATTAATATATCGGTATCATTCAGTACTACTGCAGTAGAAGCGTTAACTGTAACTGCTAAACTACTACTTACTGATGCTATATCAGCTGCATCAGTTGCAACAATACTAGCTTTGTAACTACCAGCAGTAGTATATGTGTGAGTAAAATCTGCGCTAGATGAATCAGTACCTTTTAAGGTTATACCATTTGGATATGTGAGTAAATCACTTGAACCATCTCCCCAAGCTACTGATATCTGTTTAAGCTGACCAGGCGTAGATGAAACTTGATTAGAGCTACCACTAACTACAAGAGTAAACTCTTGTCCTGTTTCTACTGTAGAAGAACCTGATACAACATCTATATTTGGAACAGGCTGTCCTACTCGTATAGGTGCACCTATAAATGTTTTTGTACCACCTGCAAATGAAGCCTCTATTCTTGGTGTATAAGATCCTGGTTCAGTATAAGTTATGTCGGAAGTTTGTGAAGAGGCTGACATTTCTATATCAGATATACCAGTTTTTAAAATTCTTGAAGTAGCAGTTCCTTCTCCATCCTCTGTAAATCTAACAGTAAGAGGTGCAGTTCCCTCAGAGTTATTAACAGAAAAGTGTGGGCGAGGTATACTTGCGTTGTTAACAACTTGTTTAGTAACTACATTTGATTTTCTTCCTGCCGTATCAACTACATAATGTTCAATATTATAGTTACCAGCTGCTTGATACGATGCTGAAACTGCAGAGCCTGTTACAGTAGTTTTGTATAATTCAAACCCATCCCAATATACTGTTTTACCAGAACTCTGTTTAGCATTTATCCTAAAACTTGCATACTTTGTAGATGGGTGTAAAAATCTACTATGAACTTGTAATCGTGTCCATCCAGTAGAGTTTACTTGTGTTAATGGTGATTCAACGATGTTACCAAATTGGTCATCTAAAGAACCTATAGTTTCAAAGTTCTCATCTAAACCAAATAACATTAGGCTAACAAAAGCATTACCACTATTACATCTAGCATAAGCATCTATCGTAAATCCATCCGATTGAGTAGCTGGTGCTAGATTAGCAGTACTACTACCACGATAGTGTCCGAAGTAAGCCTCATCAGCATTTGGTGATTGTGCTAAAGCGTGTGAACCACTATACTTAACACTTGATTGTCTTGTTACACCTGAGTTACCTACACTATACCCATCCCAAAATCCACTTAATGAACTTCCAAATATTCCGTTGGGTGCGTAGTTTAAGAACTGACTGCCAGTTGGGCGAGCCCTATCAAAATACCAAAAGAAATTATCAATTTCTGCACCACTACCAACTGTTGCAGAAGAAGTAACATTAAAATTAACACCAGCATTAACAACAGAGTTAGATATTGAAAAATCTGCGACAGGTGGATTAGGTGAAACTAATATAGTTCTACTTACAACATCACTTTGTGCATCGTAATTATTTTTAACAGTATGTTTTACAGTATATGTTCCACTACCTGTATACTCGTGTATCACCTTTCTACCTGCAGAACCTGTTACCTCAAGAACTCTACCATCACCGAACTCCCAAACAAATGTTGTATCATCTAAATTATCATCTGGATTATTTGATACATCACCACTAGCAGAAATAACACTCCTATCACTAAATCTAAATCTAGCTCGTGTAAAGTTAGTATCTTTTATTGGGTCTAAACTACCAGTTAAGTATTCAGTTTCATTAGCAGAGGCTTCATTAATAGTACCATCCGATATAATCATACTAGCACTTGGTGTTGCTGGTGAGTTTACTGTGATTGTTACATCATCTTTACCACCAAAACCAAATGGTGAATTACCAACTGCTCTTACTGTATAAGTTCCAGCCTTTGTATATGTATGAGTTCCATTTATATTTTGTGGATTGAATGTATCTGTAGTACCATCACCCCAATCAAAGTTTACATTTTTTACTGCACCATCTACACTAGCTTTTAATTTAACTTCATATTTTCTATTTCTTAAAACACCTGTTGGTTTTATATCATCAAGAAAATCTAACTCGATATTACCTGGTTGAATCAACCACGGATTTAAAAATTGTTGTACACCGAATGGAACTCTTTTACCCGATAAACTTCCACTTATCTGTATGTTTACCTCTCGTTCACCTACTCTTGGAATCACCTCTTTTACTAATGTTTCAGATACAGATACCTTTGGTGCTCTTAAAAATATAATTTTTTCATTGTTGGGAGCTGCTGGGTCTAATAAAATTTGTGCTTGATATCTTACATTATAAACACCTTGAAATTCTGGTGGTATTTCTATTCCACCATTTAGGTTTGGGTCAGGATTAATCTCACCTAATAATGTAAGCGTAGCTAAACCAGCTGGTGCGTTTTCGTAAACCTCTATAGTTAATCTTCTTGATGTACCCTCTAAGTAATTTCTAATAGGATTTACATAAATTGGTTCTCCATTAGCATCTGTTAATTCATATAGAATATCTGTTTCTTTTTTAAGAGTTTCAGAACCATCTATTAATATAGAAGAACGACCAGTAGGAATTACGGGTGGTAAATCGAGTAAATTAAAGTAGGTATTATTATTATCTTCTACAAAAACTTGTACTTGATTTAGATTTTGTTTTTTTACTGTTTTGCGAATTAAAGCCATATTGTAAATAAATATCAGTACTTACATATAATTATTATAAAAGTGTGTATTGGGTGTGTATATATGAAAAAAAGATATAATTTTACTTTAGATAAGAAAGTAAAACAAAAATTAGAGGAATATTCTAAGGATAACTATACTACAATGTCTGCAGTATTAACTCGTTTAATACTAAGTTTAGATAAGAAACCGACAGGTACTATTAAATTACCTGCTAAGAGAATCCAAAGTTAATACTACTATAGCCTGATTGTTTCTTAATTTCTAATAGTGTATCTACAGTATCTCTCATTTGTTCAATATGAGATACAATAACAACAAATTGGAATTGTGTTTTTAAATACTGAAAGAAGTTATATATAGAGTTTAAATTATCACTATCCATAGAACCAAATCCCTCATCGATAGCGAGGAAGTTACCTCTTGGTAGATTACATACATTAATTAAACCAACTCGGAGAGCGAGTGATGATATGAATCTTTCCATACCACTTGATAACTCAAGAGGCCAGATATTATCATCATCATAAACAATATGATTGTTGATGGTTTTCCCATCCATTTCGAAAATAATACCAAAATCTACGATTTGAGATAGGATATTGTTCACCTCGCCCTCTATAGTTGGTAAAGCATCTTGTATTAATTTGTATGGAACACCATCCCTACTAACAGCGCTTAAGTAATATTGATAAGCACCTACCTTATCTTCTAACTCTTCCATTTCACTAATACTCTTTAACAAACCTTTTCTTTTACTATCTAATACTGCTATATTTTTATCAGCATCATATTTTTTACCAGCATATTCCTTAATACCAGATTCTAGTATACTAATCTCTGTATCACATTCCTCTATTTTTTTCTCCACAATTCTATTGTGTACAATAGATTTTTTTTGTCTTTCAAACTTATCTATATCTTCTAAGATATACTTTTTGTTTTGTTTTAAGGATTTAGCTTTTTCTATGATTACTTCTTTGTTATTTGATAGTTTTTGTAATTTTACATTTAAGTTTTCTACTATCTTTGTTAATGCGTTATACTCATCTTCTTTTAATTCTAAACTATTTACTTTACCTTTTATCTTTTCTATATCCGACAAATATTCTGTTCTCTGCTCTTTATGTAATTGAATAGATTCAATAGCGTTTTTAGCATCTTTTACAAATGGATTAGTTGTACAAGCATCACAATCTTCATTCCATTTCCAACTTTGTAATTTATCAATAGCGCCTTGTTCAACTTGTATTTCTGATTCTAAGGTTAGTATTAACTTTTCGTAATTAAGTAAATTTCTTTTCTCATTTTCAAGTTCAGATAAATCTGGCTTTGTAATATTAACTTGATTCTTTTTTATTTCGTTTTCTACTTCTTCTATTCTTTCTTCTGTATTAGAAAACTCATCAGCTAAACTTTTAGTTTTTAATTTTACATCTTCTAAGTTTTCATTTAGTTCTTCAATATCTTTTACATCATCAATAGGTTTTAATTCTGATACTAACTTAAATCTTTTACTTTCTTCATCGCCCTTTTCTTCCTCAATCTTTTGTAATTGATTTGTAAAATCTTTTAGTTTTATCTTTTCTGAATCTATTAATGACATTGTTGTAGTTAGCTCATCTTCAAAGTTAGATTTTTGAAAACTTTTTAGTATTGCTGATTCTTCTTTTACTTTCTCAGATGCTAACTGCCACAACTTATCAAACACACCAATACCCATAAATTGAGCTAACAATTCTTTCTTTTCTTTTTGTGTTTTATCAAGAAATATACCTGAGTTATTCTGAGATGATAGTGTTGTTAAAAGAAAGTCATCATAATTACCAATGACATTTTTAATATTGTTGTTGGTTGTTCTTCTTTGGTCACCATTCATAGATATCATTTGATTTAGCGACTTATCCCACCTAGTAAAATTAACATCTACTTTTACGTGTCCATTACGTTGTTTTTTACCTTTTCTCTCAATATAATAATCTATGCCATCAATCTCTATATTTAACTTACATCTGAACCTATCCTTTTTATTATTTAAAACCATCTCTGCTTTGTAAGCTCTACTACAATTATCAAATAAACAAAATGATAACGCATCTAACATAGCAGATTTACCACTAGCATTAGGTGCAAATACTCCAATAATTCCGTTTAGTTCAGTAAAGTCAACCACATTGTTTTCTCCATAGCTAAACATATTGTCAAACTCAAATTTCTTTATCTTCCAATTTATATTTCTTTGTACATCTTCTTCTGGTAGTATTTGATTTAACTCATCATTAATTTCTTTTATCTTTAATTCAGTACTATCATCTACATAGTATTCATCTTTTACGTAGTTTAAAATTAATTCGTTTTGGTAATCTACATTAGATACATCACCGATGCTTATTTTATTACCTGTAGAATTATCTGTTATAATACTATCTACCTTATATATTTTACTTTCTGACAATTTGGGATTATCATTCTTTATAATTGATAATACCTTTTTTAATTCTGTATCAGTCGTGTTTTTAGAACGTAATCTTAACCTACCTTTTTTTGGAACTAAAGTTGCCCAATCATCAGTAACAATCTTTCCATCTACCACATCAATAGTTATATGTCCATAATCATTAGGAAGTTCTTTATGTTCAAATGAACGTGATTCAACATCCCAAACAGATATTCCGTGTCCTAATAATGCTTCTCCATAGTTTTGCTGTACTAAAGAACCACAATATCTTATAATAGGTTTACCACCTGATTTATCATACTCTTGTAATGTTTGCATCTTATGAATATCACCAAGTAGTACCATATCATATCCATCCATACTTTCCATCTTAACTTTACTTGGTAGTTTAAAACCTAAATCTGTTAGTGATTGGTCTACTGTTCCGTGATATAACAACACTTTGGTATCGCCCTCTACATTCTCAGCTCTAAGATAATCCTCTTCTTTATCCCAAACATCCCACACGACAAACGATACATCAGCAAACTTGTAAACACCACTGTCTTTAAAGTAATGTAGATTAGGGTGGTTTAGATTCTCTACAATCGGTGTTAACACATCCAACCTATGTTGGTTATTTAGATTACAATCGTGATTACCTGCGATAATAATCGTTGGAACTATATCAGATAAGTTTTTAAATAACCTTGACAACTGGTCAACCAACTCAGGTGACATTTCTGTCTTACTATGTGCTATATCACCACCAATATAAACAACACTATCTTCAGGCTGTTTTCTTATCTCTTCATAAAGTTTTTCAAATACTAACTCAAACTCTTTATGTCTTTTAAGATTTCTTATTTGTATATCTGATATATGATATATTCTTTTTAACTTACTTATTGAAGTATCAGTAACTCTTGTTTCGTTTTTCAAAACCGCTTCCTTCTAACTTTGATTTAATGATGTCATTAAAAGTTAGTTTATTTGTATTATCTATTTTCTCGGATATTTTATTGTATCCTAATTCATTAGGATCATTTTCATCCATCTTTACCATTTTAGTTTGTATACCATAAGATTCTAAATCTCTACTAAGTCTTAAAGAATCCACCTTAGCATCTCCATCTAAAACAATGTAAGCATCTTTTACTTTCTTATCAAGTAAAGCTAACATTAATTCTTTTGATATAACTTTACCTAACAATGGTATAGCATTTCTTTTTATTGTCATAGCATCAAACACACCCTCACATAAGATAATTGGTTCTTCCCAATTAATATACATTTCAAAACAAATGATATTTTTACTTACAGGTGGGTTCTTGTACTTCATACCACGATCGTATAAATCTCTAGCTATAAAATAATTTAATCTACCATTCTTGTCATAGGATGGTATAATAATTCTATCTGAATATTCTCCACTCTCACAATAACCAATACCATATCTGATTATATCATTATTATCAAATCCTCTTTCTTTTAGAAAGTTTATACATCTTTTTTCTAATGGTGTACTAAATGTATCATAGCTTAATCTTTTAAATTCTTTTGGTAGGCTTACCTTTATCTTTTGATTCTTTGATGTTTTTACAACATAGTAATCATCTTGTTCGTTTAGATATTCTTTTAAATCACTCCAATCAGCTTGAGATACACCAACTGCTTTAAATAACTGATATAAGTTATGCCCACCTTGATTACTAACCCAACAATGCCACTTCTGATTCTTGATGTTTACTTGTAACTTAGGTTTATGGTGAGTAATAAATGGTGACCAGAACATATACTCATCTGTCTTTTTTAATTTAGTATATGTTGAACCAATCGCTCGAGATAAAATATTGAGTATTGTATTATCCATTTAATAACTTTAGTAGGTCTTCAAATTCCAAAACTGCGTAACGTTTACTTCTGTTTCTTTTAAATACCACTAAAGGTGTATGTCCATTTGCATTTTCTTCTGCTTGTTCAATCGCTGACCATATGTTAAGTTTCTCGTGAGCTTTACACTCTACAGAGAAAGGAAATAACTTTCTAGCAGCTGGTGATAATAATATATCTTCACCACTAGCACCCATACTTGTTGAACGAACATCATCTTCTTCTAACGAAGAAAATTTTTCAAGTATAAGCTCTTTTATTTCTTTTTGTAGTCTACGACCTTTTGCTTTTGCTGATTGAGTTTTCAATAATGGTATTATTTTCTTCTTAAATCTTTAAAACTTTTTCCAGTAAATAGGGTTTAAAAACCTGATATTAAATTTTATTTTTCCACCTACGATATTCTTTTAATCCCCACGCTTCTGCCTGTTCTTCAAACTTATTATCATCGTGAAAATCACCACCTTTTTGTATAGCTAATTCACCAGCTATCTCATATTCTCGTTGATATCTAGCCTTACCTAACTTCTTTCTATCTAATGCGTGTTTGATTTCGTGTAGAACCGTTACTAAAAAATCTTTTATCGTTGGGTAAGATGGTTTTAGATTTATTGTATCTGATATCCAATCATAATCTGCTTTATTATTACCACTCATTCTACCAAATCTTACTTTTGATTTGAGTTTATATGCTTTTACTAAACTTTTTGCAGTCTCTAAGTAATCAACTCTTTCAAAGAGTAGTGATTTTAATTTTATCATACATCGAACCTCACTACAAAGTTCAACATTAAATCTTTATCATTTTTAATTGGATGAGCTAATTTACCAATAGCCATCAATTCGTTTTTATCGTTATATAATCCTATTGTAGTTACGTAAGGTTCAAATAAACTACTTGTAGCCAAGTTAATAGATTCAGAGGCAGCACTGTAACTACCACTAAAAGAACCTGTACCATTTGTTGGATTATCGCCTGGTGGGAAAAATCTTTGTACAAAAGAAGCTGGTAAACCTGATGGTATTTCGTGTCTACCACCTCTATCTTTAGCTATACTAATATTAGTTGTACCATTAAATTCGTTTCTATCTACGTAACAATTATACTCATATTCATAATGTGTTTGAGTAGCTCTAAAATCTACTTCAAAACCATCACTACCTACATCAGAACCTACTACAGAATAAGAGCCTGTATCTGTTATTACCATTACACCGTGTGAGTAGAATATATTACCAATAGAACCTGTCGCTCCCGAGGCGAATGATGATGAGTTAGCGTTATCGTAAATATTTCCTTTACCATCATCTTTTAAAGTATATGTTGTAGCACCACCATTGTCTGTAATTGTTACAGAGCCTGGCTTTATTGCTTCACCAAATAATTGTTGTGGAATTGTTATGACTTGAGCTGTACCGTGTAAAGTCATTTTCTTATCAGCTACATTACCAATACCATAAGAATTGTAAGGTTCATCTTTTCTAGCATAGTATAATTGATTTATGGTAAACCAACTTGGGAGAGCATAATATGTTGCGAATGGTTTGTTATCTGGTGATGGAGTTCCTTCAAAAAAACTAGCAGAATCGGCTGAGCCTGATGAGAATATATGGGATGAACCACTCTCTACAGAAAACCCAAAGACACCACTACCACTATCCATATCAGTAACAGTGAATTGTTTATGGGTCTTAAACGATTCTACTGAGGTATCACCGTCTTTGAAAGTCTTAAACATATGACTCCTTTTAGAAGTCTAACTTAACTTTGACTATAGCTTCTCTACTAAATGATTTTAAAAGTGGTTTACTTAATTTAGCTACAGCCAATAGTTCATTGTTATCATTATACAATCCAACTGTAGTTACATAAACCTTTGGATCGTTTTGCATAGAACTAACAGTTAAACTACCATCTGACTGAGTAAAGAAAGTTGGATTAGTACTAAAGTTATACTTCTTATTTGTTACTCTACAGAAGTAATGTGTAGTACTTAATTGTTCTTCTCTTCTAGCTACAAAGTTTGCAGAACGTGATACAGCTGCAAAAAGTTTTTGTGAGTTATTTTTAGCAGCGTTTGAACCTGTATGAGTTCCTAATGCAAGATATCCTTGGTCTAACTTCTGTCCATTAAGAACAATGATACCCATATCAGGATAAAATAATCCGTAAGCACCATCGGTTGTCTCACTAGCAGCCGCTGTATTTGTTACAGCATCACCACTTGCTATAGTACCACTAACAACATTAAATACCCTACCACCTTGATTAACAGTTGGGTTTGTGGTTGCTCCACTATCATCAATCAAACTTATCTTTTTAGCAGCACTACCACTTAGATGAAGTTCCCAATTACCTGGATCCATCTTTTCTCTCATACGAGCTCTTGCCATCGATATAACGTAAATGTGTTTTCTATCTTTAGATGGTGTAAAAGTAAACTTATCATCATTTGGTGCCAGCAATAAGTTTCTAAATTGAGAGTAGACAGCAGCTGAAGGTCTATCTGTATAAGAAGAACCTAAAACTCCAATACTACCACTTCCATCGTAGTGTCCAAATGCTATTGAAAACTGAACTTCAGCTTCACTATCAGTTGCAGGACTTGTTTTGTAAACATCGTAAAAATATTTACCATTACTACTACTTTGTGCAGAAGATGTAAAGAATGTAGAAAGTGTTCCGACTCCGCCACTAAACATTCCTGAACTTAAAGTTTGTTGAACTTCTGTTACAACATCTTCTTCATTATTAAATCCGGTGTATACTTCAGCCATTTTTTACTCCTAACTATTTGCCGTTACGGTAACTGTGATTGTTTTAGAAGCGCCTGAATCATTACCGAATATTGTCATTTGAGTTGTTATAGTAGATGTAGTAGCTCTTGAAATCACGTTAACAGTTTTACCAACAACTGTAGTGCTTCTCTTTCTATCTGCATCACTCAAGAATACTGGTACCGTACCACCTCTTTGTTCAACACCACCACCAGCTGCGACAAATAAATCTGCTGCATCTGCGTTGTGTAATATAAAGGTGTATCCATTCTTTCCATCGTTACCATTTGTTGTTGATGGTGATATAGTTTGTTGTTCGTTTGCAGTTGAAAAAGAAAGTGCAGAACTTGCCAAAGTAACAACTGGCAATTTAACAGTATTCTTTGGTAAGGTTACTAACTTATATCTCATAATCTGATTCTCATCAGGTATGGCTTCTATCAACGGCATATTCTCTATCGCCGCACCATATGAGTTAGTACCATCTGGATGAGATACGTCATATAATGCGTAATCAATCTCATCATCACCAAGTGCAAACTTAGTAATTTTAAATTCATTATTTCCTCTCGCTAGTAACTCCCTACCCTTTTTGGTTAGGATAGCATCTATCGTCTGCGATGTGTTATCAAGAAATCCCATTTTTTGCTCCTAAAATAATATTCGGTAATATAACTATTTCTCTACTATAAATATACTCTATCATTAAATTATTCAATTCTAAGTTTCGATTTACCAGGTTCTTGTGATACTATACGTAATGGTGTTGTATCATTCGTTTCTACAGGATTAAAATCACTTGAATATGAGTTTAAAACAGTTGTTTTATTTGTTTGTTTACATCCCTCAAACATCAAGTTAGCTAATGCGCTGAATTGGTCATATTTTGTATCAAGAGTACTTCTGTTAAATGATGAAGAATATGCGTAATACTTGTTATGAACTCCTAATGAAGCACTTAATGAACTACTATAAAAATACTTAGCTTCTAAATTATGAGCTGATAATCTTGAACCTGTTAACTGCGGTTGTAATACTTCTTCAAATACATATTCAGGACCACCTTTAGTTATTGAAGCTGTACCATAAGTATTACCCCAATATCCTTTATGTGAACCAGTATAGTTTAACTTAACAATCGATGGTACATTGAATATCTCTGTAGAGCCTGATATAATACCCTCGTTATCACTTACACTACCTGTTAAAATTAATGTAGCATCTTTTGCATATTGTGATGCATCAATGTGTCCATTAAAGTTAGGTTCTTCAAAACTCATTGAAGTAGTAAGTTTTTGTTTACTTCTTTCAAGTATATTCTGTTTTATTACAAGTCCATACTCAGCTTTAGCTCTAGCTGGCATCAACTTATCTATTTGTTTAAAAATTATCTGGTCGAAATACTTTATCAACCTCATATAATCCCAAAAACTATTTGGTGATGAATACTTTTGGAAGTAAGCATTTCTTATCTCGTGTAGTTTTCTATATCTTACATCGTTTATATCTCTTGGGTCACCTATGTATTGGTTGAAATCTAAATCAGCTACAGAACGAATAATATCATCATCTATAACATCCGTGGGTGAAAAGAATATACCAACCTTTTGTGAATCAGTTGGTGAAGTATCTAACAAGCTTTTCTCTGCTCTCTTAGCTGGAAAGCCAGGTATGTGTGGTGATAAACCACCATCTTCTAAACTACTACTTATCACTCTCACTTTTACATTTGATTCTTTCTTAGGTCCTATATTTGGAACTAACATCTTATCTTCATCTTCTACAGATGCGTAAAAGTTACCAGTAAATGATTTAGCACTACCTGTTACGTTTGTTAGATATAAGTCAGCACTCTTATCTTGTAATTGTGCGTTAGCAGCATTACTTAAATCTTTATTATCATCAAAACTTAATCTAAATATTAAATCAGTATAAGAAGCTGATGGATGATTTCCATTATATGACTTTGGTGAACTAACGTGGTTGTTAAATGCCGACATTGTAAGTGGTGTAGCCCAATATCTAAACTCCATCATTGAACCTGATAAGTAATCACCAAAATTAGTAGTTCTGTTACCTATTCTAACAGTATCTGCACTTGAGTAAGAATCATTGTAAGATGATGATGCACTACCACTTATAGACATAGTTACTTCTGAAGAATAATTTATAACACTCCTACCAGCATCATATTTTTTAGCCGCCAATGTAAACTTAGTAACGTGTGCTTTAGAACCACTATCGGTTGCAAGAGAACCACCACTACCAGATTCTCTTGATAACATTACAGAATAAAATTCACCATCATAGAAAGGCATTGTACTTGTAGACATTGATACAAATCCATTTGAGCCCGATAGTTTAAAATCTATGAACGCAACATTATCTGTAGTTGTATCATCATCTCTTATACTAATACCCCATTTTTCATCACTACCACTTAGAGCTTGTACTAAGTTTTGATTAGAAGCTGATACAGAATTAAATCTAAATTCAACTGTATCTGGCTTTCTACTTGTTAAAGTATTATTATCAAATAATGTCTCTATATGTTGTCCACCTCTAAAATCTAAAGACTTTGTGAACTTTCTTTTTATATTAAAAGTTTGAACTTGTCCTGGTAATGTAGGTCCTCCATACTCTCTAATATCAAGTATAGTAGATGGTATACCAAAAATATTAACTAAACTACGTAATGATTTTACAGTACCTTTTGTCTTTAAAAAATATGGAATATTGTTTAGTAATCTTCTTTGTATCTTCTTACTCATATCCTCAGTAGAATCAACTGAGTACGTAGTGTATGCACTATCTGAGCCTGATTGATATTGTCCATACTTGTATTTAGGTAAGTCGTCTAAATCTTTTCCATTAAATAAATCATATCCAAAACTTTTTCCAATATCTTGAAGTAAATCATTTGAATATCCTTTTTTGGAATCATCAAACGTTTCGTATAGTTTAGGAATTCCTGCTATGTATGTGTAAATCTCATCATACATCTCACCAACCATATCTACGAACTTTAAAAAATCTTGATTAGAATCATCTTCTCTAACATACTTTGGAAGTCTACTTACAAGTCTATTTTCATTACCATTATCATAGGTAGATGCACTATATATCTGTCCTGTTCTATCTGAAACACCACCATACCAAGTTGTAAATGTTGAATTTGATGATGTTATAGGAACATAAGGACTAGCAAATGTACCTGCACCAGTCTTGGGCCACGATGCATCATATCTTGATGTACCTAAAAACTCGGAACCACTTTGTATAGATGAACTCTCATTGTAAAGATATTTTTCGTATGGTGAAAACTCTAATTTAAATTCTCTTATTTGTCTATGATATAAATTTAATTCTTTAGCTCTTGAGCCTGTACTTGAATTTGTAGCCAAAGAAGCTGACAAAGTTTTTAGTGATTCTATTTTATCAAACTTGTATTTTGCATTCTCTAATTTTCTTCTAGCAGAACCAAATACTGTAAAATTATCGTAATGTTCAAAATCAATATTTAAATTAGCTGAATCTAAACTTGCACTTAGGATATCAGTTCTGAGTTGGTTGGATACATTTGTATCTGTAGTTATCAACTCATTTAAATTTTTATATTCTGTTCCTTTATTATCAAAGAAAGAACCTTGCGTATCTTCTAAATCAAATTGAGGTTCAAGTAAAAATGTTATATCTGTATCTAATTCATCTTCAGGTACAAGTAAAACTTCTTCCTCAATAGAGTCAATCATTTCTTCAACTACAATAACATTTGCTTTACTTTCATCCGTTGTAAATTCACTATATAATTTTATTAACTTGTTTTGGTCATTGACAGATAAGGTATTAGTAATCAAATACAGATTATCATTTTCTGTTAAAAGATAATGTGATAGTAAATCTAATTTAGCATTTTCAAATTCTACATTGAAAGTTAATGGTTTTCTTGGATTGGTTCCTTTGTAATCACCATCTTGTGCTTCTAAATCTATACCAGCTTGTTCAAAACTATCCTCTACAACTATAGTTTCTCTATCAAGTACCTCTACTATCCTTGAACTAAATGGTGAATAGCTAGGTATTACAGTTGTAGTTTGTCCACCAACACCCGTTTGGTTAGCAGGTCTCTCATCTATATCTGGTTCTGGTGCTTTTCCATCAAATAGTGCCATTAGAAGTATTCCTCATCTGCTTGTTGTTGTTGGTTTGGTGTACCACCACCACTACCGCCTGTATTCTCTTCTTCTTGATTAGTATTACCTAAAGGATTTACTACATCATCTTCTTTTATATTATCAGATTCAGGTTTTATATCTGTGGTTACATTAGTTTGAGTATTAACTGTATTTGTATTAGTTGCAACACCTCGTGTTTGTGTTGTGTAACTTGTAACAAATGCATTATCTATGGTTAATGTACCACCAACCATACCCTCTGAAAATCCTATATCTGAATCTTGTACTTTAGCTTTTAACTTGTATGGGTCAGATGAATCAACTGTTATGGTTCCCTCATCTGCATTACCATCACTACTATTTGGTACGTATGTATAAACTGGTGTATCAAATGAGTTAAATGATGAAGAGTAGTTAGTTAATCCTTCAGGATCTAAATCTTTAAGTGTAAGTTTTATTTCTTTTTTAGATGGACTGATTTTAGTTACATCATAACCTAAAACATCTTCACTTAGTAATCTAATATTATTTGCTTGAGGATTCGCGCCAGTATACATTCTACCATCACTACCTTGATGTGTATCACCTTCATAAATTTCACGATCACTATTTAGAAATACAGTTCTTCTTTCACCAGCTCTTCTTCGTAGAAAATTAAGTTTTACTCTATACTTACCAGCTACATAACCTAAACTTCTCAACACTCTGCCAGGATTAAATGTAAACAATTCACCTGTTTTAAATTCATCCACATTTTTTATTGATGTTTCAATAATATCACCATCATCATCTAATATGGTAACTAAAACAAAATCATTATCATTGTTTCCAAAGTTTGCATACTCACTTAAATTAGAGCCATATATTTGTTTACTATCTGATGAATCTAAAGGCATCTCTTTCCTAATCTGCTTTTACTACTATAGGACCTGAAGAAAGTTCTCCTTGTCCTGATGAATCTGATATTACACATTTAAATGTTCTTTTATCCATATTTTTTCTTCTATACTCTGGATTGAAAAGTATTGTATCCGTATCAGTACCTTGAAATCTATCACCATTAGATACCTCTTCATTATTTACAAACCAACGATAACGTATGTTTGAATCCCCAGCCGCATCAACTTTTATTTGTATTGGTTTATTAGGACCGCTCAATGTACCCTGTCCTCTTCTTGTAAATCTATTTGGAACTCTATATGGAAGTTTTACCTCACCCACTCTACCTTTAAATTTTGTTGGTGCAGCAATATATGGTTCATTCTTTGTAAACCTAAGTGATTGATTTCCTGCATCTATTGATGCGACAGGTCTTCCTTTTGATTCCCAAGTAGCTCTATCATATGGACGAGTTGTATCTGAGAAGTTTAACATATCAGCTAAGTAAGTAGCCCATTCAGCTTCAACTTCAGCCTGAGCTGCTAGTAACTCTTCTAACTCTTGTAACTCTCTTTCTAACTTTTGTCTAATCCTATCCAACTCATCTTGTCCACCAATAAACTTTACACTTTCTTCTACTAAGTAACGATGTGAGTTTATACTACCCTCTGCATCAATAGAAGTTTTTAATCTTTCATACTCATTAAAAAACTCTTGAATTGTTATTCCTAAACCAGGATTTCCTATTAATTCAGAAAACTCTGTATCTATTAACTCTGCAACTTTATCCGTATTAACAGATTGTTTTTCTAATTTTACAGGAACTATTTGGTCTACAGAATCAACACCGAATACATCTAAATCTGTATCGACAGATAAAACAGTTCCATTCGAAGTTCTTAATGTTTTGTCGCCTGAATCCCTTGAACCCGTTAAAGCAAAATTATCATATTCACTTTGTAATCTATCGATTCTTTTTTGATTTAACTTATCGAGTTTATCCTTATATTCAGGATTATTAACTACATCTTGATATTTTAAAGGCATTATCTACTCACTTTAAACGTAAAGTCTTTATCAGATATAACATCGTGTTCATCAGAAGTACTCTGACTTACAGTAGCTTTAAATTGTAATTTATATACTCTCTCTGGTTGAAAAGCGTTAAGATTTAGATTAAAGAAGTTCCCATCTACATCACAACTTAATTTTGAACCACTACCAAAAGGAACTAATACTTCTTCAGTATCAGCATCTCTTACTGAGTAGTATGAACTACCACTTGGTAAATACTTTACACCTAATTGTGTCGGTGTTGTTGCAAAAGATTTAATAGGATATCTTTCTCTACCTACCACTCTAATTTTTGTTTTTGAATTCTCTTTATATTCAGGTCTTAAATTTTTTGTGTAAAATACCATATCATCAAAATCAGAGCCTGTTATTGGTTGTAAACTTCCTGTATTCCAAGCTGTATCATCCCACTCTACTTCTAATCTTGGTGAGTAAATCGTATTTGTATCACGTGAGAAGAAACTGAAGTTACCTAATTGGGTTGTACTACCCTCATCATCGGTTGTATTTTTATTACCTAAACTTCCACTTCGTTTTACAAGAAATCCGTTGTTAGGATATAGCGAACCACTTGTTAATAGAGCGTTCATAATATCAGTTACATCCATTCTCATATCTTCACTTGTATGGTCAAAAGAATGTGATGCTACTAAAAATCTCGTACCACCTTGTTCATCCGTGAAACTACCACTAGACCAAGGTGCGCCTGAACTACTTAAACTACCAGATAACCAATACTCACCTGTACTCTCACTATTTCTATACTTCCAACTAGCACCATCTTTTATTTGTGGGTCAGAAGCGAATTCACCAGTTCCACCTGTAAAACTACCACTTACAGGATAAGCGTATAATGTATCCGAAGTAGTTAGTTCCGTAGGATTAGCATCATACATATTAAGGTAAAACTTCATACTACTTGATGGATTAGGCATTGTTCCGTTGACAATAGAGGAACTAATGTAAGTTAAATCAAATTTTATTAAAATACGAGATACGTTTACGGTAGCACCTGTAGGACTTACATCCTTTCTAACTTCTAATATTGCATCTAAGCCAGTATTTAAAGATTGACTAGCTTGATAAAGTGTTGTATCTACTGATGGATATTCAAAATAATGCATTCTAACCTCCTACCGTACCAACTACTTTTCCTTGAATATCTGTATCAGGATATTTCAGTTCGAAGATTGCTGGGTCTAATGATGGATGATACACTCCGTTGTAGTAAGCATTATCCATATCGTAAAAATTACCTGAATAACCATCTGCACTTCTGTACTTATTACTTATAATAATTTGTGGCTTATCAGCTGGATTAGCAGTTGCTGGAACTGCATCATCAGGTGTTACCACAGCGGCTACACCATTTATAACTGATAACTGATAAACTAAATCAGAAACAATTATGGGTTGATTTATTTGCCATCTATCTATATTGAAAAAGTCTTTTACTTTATCTATACATCTAACCAATACTTCGTTTTTATTAAATTGTGGTAGAACCATTATTGAAAATTTAACTCCTATGTTAATAACATAAGCTGGTTTTATATTGATAGCATCTGTTACCATCCTATACTGCCCTAAGTAAGTTTGTAAATTTTCTTTAGTTGCTTGATTTGGCGATGTTAGTTTTTTATCACCATCATAACTAAGAACATATAAGTTTAGTGATAATGGGTTTCTGTTATTTGCGCTTTCAGCCATAATTTTTCCTTAACCGTAAGTTTGTGTTTCAGCAGTTCCACCTGTAGTTGTACCTGATGTTCCTTCACTATCGGTACCTGTATCATCAACACTAAGTTCAGCTACATCATTCAAGTAATCATCTTGAACAACATATACTTTTGAAATACTTCCAAATCTTGATGGCATTGATAATGCTCTAACCATATAGTCATTTTTAGTTACAGCTCTGTTTTGTGTTTGGAAGTTAGCAGCTGCATTACTCTTTATTTCTCTCAATGTTTCAGCGTTCTTTCCACCAACAGCAGCTTCCGTATTGCTAACTCGTAGTGAATTTAAAGTATCATTTACTAACGCTGATGATAAAGTAGATGAATTTGGAATTGAATCTGATTTAGATGTAACTACTGTTAATTGATTTGAACCTATATTATCATTTTGACTAGCACCATATGCATAAGTAAAAGTTAAGTTGGTGTTGGCTGGTGCTAATCCATATGTACGTGTTTTAAGAAAGTTAGTTGGGTCAAATGTAGTATCTAATTTACTAACACCAGTTGATAAACTTGAACCAACATTATCTGGATTAGGTATAATTTCTTCATCTGGATTATCTGATATACCTGAGCCAAATCTTATTTCCATTCTGTTATCATCTCTTAGATATGTTGCAAATCTTCTTGGCGTTCTTTTCAATTTCATTAGATAAGGTGTATCACCTGAGTATGATTGTAAATCAGGTGAGTTAGTAGAATTGTTTTCCATTTGGTCTACGATCGTATCCTGTCCTAAAGACATAACTTCATACCAATCATTACCATCACTATCTGTACACGAAATAACCTCATTTACATTTGGTTCTGCTAATACAGTTGAATCAAATTGTTTTGAAGTTCCAAAATTTATTACTTCTTCTTTTATATCACCACTTACAGCATCTACTCTTTTCTTTAATAAAAATTTTGTTGGTGTTCCACTTGAATCTTCCTCATAAACTTCAAAGTAAGTTGGGTCTAGTGAACTTGAAGCCGCAAAGTTAATTGGGTCTGTAGTTCTAAATGTTGTGGAACGTCCATTATCACTAACTCTCATACCAGCATCAATTATAGGCGAGTAATTAAAATTAGGTCTTGCCGAACCACCAACACCTTGTGATGGTACAGTTACATATACATCTAATTTAACCGAAGCTGGTGTTCCTGTTTTTGGTGTGTATCCTAATGATTGTGCAATATCATATACCGCCTTAGTTTCTTCAGCGTAAGCTAGTATAGTTTCTTTAAAAGTATTATCCACATAGTAAGATAATACATCACCTACATATGATGCCATTTCAACAAACATCATACCAATAGAACTATCACTAAAATCTGTGTAAGTGTTTGGAAAATATGTTTTGGCAAATTCTACAAGACTATTTCTAAATTGAGAAAAGTCTTTGTTCAAATATTGAACCTCTTTTTTAACATCTTTTTTTAGATTTGTTGATTCAGCCATTACTAATCTCCATATTGATTATCTCGTTCATTACTACTTTCTCTTCCTGCATCAGCAGCCGTTGGTACTTCTGTGAAGAAACCGCCAGGATCTATATCAAATGTAAAGTTAGATGAATCGGTAAAGTCTGCAGAAAAATCAACACTAACTCTTACAATATTCTCATTAGATTCATCTGCTACTACAGTAACAGAATCTACTGTTACACCTGACATAAATGTTTCTACAGCTTCATTTATTGATTGAACGATAGCATTTTCTAATTCTATCGTACCAGCTTGGTACTGAAAACATATTGATATTAAATCTGTGCCAAAATCTAAGTTACGTCTTTCACCTTTTTGTGTGAGTAACAAATTTCTTAGGTTATCTTTTATTTCTCTACCATAGTCAAAATTTTCTTGAAACGTTTTACCACCAAACGTTAGTGGATAAGCCATCCCAAACGGTATACCTAATTGTTGATTTCTTAATACACTCATTATTTTTTCTTGTTAATATGTTTCATTAAATCGCTGTAATCTCTCGTTAGTGCGTTCATAACACCATCAGGAACAGAATTAGGATCTACACCAGCTTTTTTAGCAGTATCTATACCAACCAAATCTCGTTTAACTTCTTTACCACTACCGTATCCAAGCATCTCAGCCATTCTACTACTATCGAAAGGTTTACCACTCATAGTTGGATAATCATCCGTTTCTGAAGATTTTTTGGTTAACCCAACTGTTTCATTTAAAACTTCATTTAGAGATTTATTCTTAGTGTACTGCTTATTCTCTACTTGTTTTACCTGTTTTTTGGGTTTAACTTCTTTTGATAATTCAACTAAATTTACTTTTTCTTTATCATTAATAAATATTTCGTTTAGTTGGTTTTTGATTTCTTCTGATACGATTTTTCTTATTACAGCTTTTAATCTCTTAGCAGTCATAATAATACCTCTTAGTTTGCTTTTTGTTCTTTTCTAGCTTTAATCTCTCTAGCTTGCCTACGAAGAGTGTATCTCTTCAGTATGCTATCAGTTGGAGCATCAGCTATGAATGGGTCTGTTTGTGCCCATATTGGTAGTTGATTTAAGATTTCATCTCTATATTCATCTCTACCCTTATTTACTTCATCTATTAGTTTATTGAGTTGTTCTTTATACTCTTGTATATCCTCATTAATTAATTCTTTTTGTTTTTTAGCAACCTTTTCTACATACTCAGCTTCTTCTTTTGATTTTTCAATAAATGCTTGTGTTTTAGCTGCTAGAAAAGCATTAAAGCCAGGACCAGCTGCTGAAGCATTAGCTGCAGCTTCTGATGCTGTAAACCCTGCTTTTATTTTTTTAAGTGCACTTATTATTCTATCAAGTGTACTAACACTATCTTCAGTTTTTTCTAAATTTTCTTTTTTCTCTCTTAACTTTGCTAGTTTTTCTCTAGCATTTTGTATACGTTCTCTATTTTTATCACCCTCATATATTCTTCTTAAATTATCTTCTCTTAACTCTATTTGTTTTCTTTTTAAATCTGCTGTTTCTGTAGTAACATAAGTTTGTATCTTTTTACTAAATAGTTCAATTAGGTAAACAAATGGATTTCTACTAGCCATAATTAACTCGTAAAGTTTCTATTAGATAATGTATCCTCTAAAAATGGTAACACACCACTATCTATTTGTTCTCTTAATTTAGTAGCTGCCATTTCTACTTCTAAAATACTATTATTTGGATTAGGCGCAGTTACATCGGTTAATCTATTTGCAAATACTTTTAAAGATATTAACAACGTTTTAAAAACTTCCATAAATATATCACCCTTAACTAAACGTTGAGCTGCGGTTCTATCACCTAAATTAATAATAGGAGCTTCAAAATTAATTCTATCACGAGCAGTTAAGTTAATATTTTGGTTAGCAAATAAATGTACATCATTTAACCTAGCATTAAAAACTATATTATCAGAATTTCCCATTAATTGTGCACCACTAAAAGAATCTCTATTAGATAATACTCTGCCTGGTGCAACTTTCGATATCAAATCAACTGTTAAATCAATAGTTTCATTTTCAGTAAGATATAAAGAACTTGCATCAGTATTTATAGCTTGTTCTACTAATCCTGTTCCACTTTCTTGTAAATTAAGCGCTTCTTTTTTAAACCTAGTATCATCTTCAACTGAAGTTCCATTAGTGTGTAATTGTCCTGTAGACATTTTTATATTAGATGAATTTGGTTGTTCATCTTGTTCACTGCTTAAACGAATTACATTACCAAATCTACCTTGTAATACAGTATCGCCTGGATTTAGTTTAGTTTGTCCTATTACTAAAGGTTTAAAAGTACCATTATCATCATATCCTGAATCATCAATTTGGCTTTCATCGGGTATAGATGAGTTTCCATCTGTATTAAAGATATCTTGATATCTGTTTACTTTTAACTCACTTTCCTCTTTCTTTGTTAAATCGCTTAAACCAGTATCTCTAACATTTAAACTTAAATTTCGTTTTCTATTTACAACATCTACATAAAAAGGTTCATCTCGATAATCAACACATAAAACCGTTTCTCCCTTTATTGGTAGTTTTACAAAGTTTGAATTAAGAGGAAATCTCCACGGTAATTTTTCTTCATCTACTCCTTGTTCACTTGTAAATTGTCTTGCTTTTATTGCACCATAGTAAGAAATATCAGGATTTGTAGTATCTGGTATAAGTCTTTTGGCTTTTTCTAAATCTTCTTCACTTGTTATTACTCTCAAAACTTCAGCGGCTTCTATCTCATAAAACTTTTGATTAGCTAAGTAACTAAATTCAGTTTTTATAATACTACTTAAAGATTCTTCAGTAACTAATGAAGAGTTTATTTTTGGTAGTCTTGATTTGTTATCTAATGATTTATCAAAATATGACATTAATTTCCTTTAGAACTACTAAATGAATGCTCTGATTTTTCTATTACTTCATCTACGATATTCTGAGTATCTTCCACCACCTCTTGTATACTTCCCATTAATTGTTCTTTTTCTTCTTCACTTAATCCGAATTCATCCTCCGAACCACCTTTATTCTCTGCAGCCATAATACGTTGTACAATAGAAGCTATCTTAACAAGTTGGTCATCGTTTTTTACATTGATTTCAAGATACTCTTTTAACATAGGTACTATCTGAACTGCAGTATCACCATCTTTTATGAATGTAACAAGCTCTCTTGTTAGCACATCAAGTTGTTTTCTGTTTTTATCTGTATTTTCGTAGATATCTTCAAAAAGGGAAGATAGGGTTTTTCCTTTAAAAATTTCGTAATCGTTGCTCATAATATGTCCTATTGATAAATATATTGAAATCAAATAACCTATGTATATAAATAAATATAAGATAACTTTATAATTTTAAATTAATAGTTATTAAGTACGGGACAATAATCCCTTTTTAATAACCAACAGGAGATACTCGATGAAGGAAGTCGTAGCAATGGTCAGAGGATGGATGGATGATGTTACCCATCTTCTACTATCCTTTGTAGCTATCGGTGCTGTTTCTGAAGTAATATTCGGAACTGGCGTCTTTGGCGTAAATGTTGTAGGAAACCTAACAGGATTAATCAACCAATTCGGTGAATCAGGATTTGCAGGATTAGTTGCATTATTAGTGTTAGTAGGTTTATTCCGAAAATCGTAGGTTCAACTCCAGTGAGTGTAAAAGGGGGGATTTATTCCCCCCTTTTTTTTATGCATCAAAAAATGAGCCTGTAAACGATGTATCCACTTCACCTTTAGTGTAAAACTCAAGTTTTATTTCTTCAAAATATCTCTTTAACTGAGTTATAACTCGTGTGATATGTTGAGTATTAGAACTTGTCATCTCTCGTATCTGCAAATACAAATACTTTTTATTAAAGTTTTCTATATTGTGTAGATTTTGTAAAAGATATAATACAGAATAAGCAACATCAATATCTTTCTTTCTTGTAAAGATATTTGAGATATTGTTTTCTAAGTACTCACAATAGAAGTCTAGTAATTCTGAATTACCCTCTTGATATTTTTCATCACCTAATTCGTTTTGAATATTTCTTTCAAAATCAGCAACTTGAATATCATTTTGCTGTTTCATCTTCTTGTAGTTGTTATTATTATGAAGAATTAAATAATTTTTTGCAACTATACTGAAGTATGAAAAAGCTCTACCCTTTTCTTGTTTGTACTTATGCATATTGATAATAAGGTTAGAAACCACTTCGTGTTTAACATCTTCACTTGGAACATCAAAGTAGTAAAACTTAAATGTATGGATAATGTTTTCACACAACTTCTCCAATGGTTTTCTAATTCTCTCATTGTAGATTTGGTTTCTAACTATTGGACTTTCTTCAGCATTGTATTCGATGATAGCATCTTCAGTTGGTTGTCCAAAATATATTTTACCTCTTGCCATTTCTTACTCTCTTTCTATTGCTTTATTTAATTCATTTACTGTATCCTTGATTCCATCAAAGATTGTTCCTATTTCATCATCTGCTTCAAAGTGACCTGTAGAATCTATTTCTTTTATAATTCTTTGGGTACTCATTATTTTATCAGATAAGGTATCAATCCAAGTTTCTAAGGTTTCAGCTTTACGCATTAAGTTCCATATAATGTAACCCTCGATAACAAGTAAAATACCTAATATAATTTCAAATATCATACATCATCTCCAAATAGTTCTTTAAATAAATCCTTAGATTTAGAGCCTAATTTATCTTCTTTCTTCTCCACCTGCTTATCATCAGTTTTTAGAACACCTACCATCTTCTGATACTTCTGTTTATGCTCTTCTTCTTCCACCTCTATACTACGTTTCCACTCATCGTACTCAATCTTAGTAGCCATCATATCTGCTTGATGTATAACATATGCGATATTTGATTTCAAAGCCCAATCAGGATTATAAGACATATAGTAAGACTTATTAGCCTCTTCATATAAACCATCTGCCAATCGTAAACCGATGTACTCATTTTCTGTCATAGGAATCTGAAATTGATTAAGTAAAAATACTGCTCTATCAGTAACCGACATATATTGTAATGCACCATTATGTGTGAATATCTCACCACGATTCTTTCTATGCCACTCACTCTCTTGTGGAACATAGTAATCTTTATCCATATCACCAACCTTACCTAAGTCGTGATGCATAGCTGCGAAGATAACTTCTTCTGTAGTGAAGTTAACCCTAGCACCCTCTGCTGCCCAAAGATTCATAACCTTTAGTGCACAATCTATAACGTGTAAAACGTGTTCTACATAACCACCAATATGTGCGTAGTGAAATTGTTCTCTACCACTCGCTGGAGCCATACACATTCTATCTTCAAAATAATCGTACATCGTATTCAGTTTATCTAAACGTTCACCCTCAAATGTATTGGAAATCAAGTTACGAAGTTGTTCCCAATTCTTTTGGATTTGTTCAGCTGTTAGTTGTTTCATATCTATCCTTTGTGAATTTAATAGTTGGTTCTTGTCTAAGTTTATTTCTATAACCACTAAAACCTATTCTAACACCCCAACCTAAGTGTTCGATAATGTCTTTCTTAGTAACTGATTTTTTCGTATGAATAAAATCAACTATTTTTTTGTAGCTATCTGTTTTTTGTTTTATTGTTTTTAAATTTAATATTGTTTCATCAAGCATATTATTGAACTGAGTTATTGCAGATTCCCACTTACACTCTTCAAATCTATCTAATGAACGTTTAGAATAATCCTCTCTAATTGATACATCATCTAAAACCTCTTCTAACTTTTCTAAGAAGTTATTGTTATCATAGTAGATACCTGCAGAACTTGCAAGTTCACAATAGTAATCAGCATTTAAAAATAAGTAAGGAACACCTACACTCATACCATCAGTAGCTGATACAGCCCATCCACTATACTTTTGTTTCGCACATACACCAATGTAACAAGAAGATAACTTAGAGAAATATCCGAATCTATCGTATTTATCATTTGTTAGATATTCTCTACCCTCAGTAGAATCTGCAAGTGGAACCCATACCTCAAAGTCTTTTCTTTGTTCCCAAAGTTTATCCATTTGTTCTAAAAACCACGGATAATTTTTGTATGTATGAGGGCGGTGATTGAATACGATAATCTTTTTATCTGTAGTTTGATTCTCGTATTTTGGAATCTCCCAACCAAGATATTGTGGTTCAAGAATCTCATCTAACCTTTTAACTACTTTATCATTAAAATGGCTTCTAGCATTTTTTAAAATTAACTTCTTCTGTCCTTGTGTATTTATACCACATTTATCCATCTCTAAAATACCCAAGAAGTTTACATCCATCATAGTCATACTATAATTTGTAATCTCAGGAAATTCAGTCCAATGGGTGTACCCAATAAATCTTGGTTCCATATTTGTATTATTTATAATTGCATTCTTTAGTTGTAAAGTATGTTCAGGTAAATGAGAATACACAATATCATAGTCTCTTTTTTTCCATTGTAATGCTTTTACTATTGTATCATAATCAAAATGAGTTCTCATAGCATTTGGATATGATGGTAGTGGTAATACTAATTGTTCTGTATTAGGAAAATCTAAGCTGTTAATATGATGTGGTGAAAATATTGTAAAATGTATATCATCACGTATCTTATTTAACTCCCTAATAATATTACATAATACTACTACATAAGAATCTTTTTCTAAGTCTTGTTGATATGTTATATTCGGATATACGAGTACATTGTACTTATACTCTTTATCGCTTGTCTTATCTTTTGTAAAATTTAATATATTCACGAAAATATTTTCCTTGTCTTTTTATCCAATGGTAAAATATAGATATGTTTTGGTGGTAGTGGTTCAGTCCAAATATTCTCATCACCCTTTTTCATACGTTGTCTAATATTTTCAAATTTAGGACTTTTTTTAGTTAACATCCTAGCGTGATACTTCTCACCATCAGCTATCAACATCCTACTCGGTTTTGTCATTCCTAAATGTATAAAGTTAGTTGCTTTGTATATAACACCCTCGTGTCCTTGAAAAGTATCCGCATAGGACAGAATAAGCTTGTAATTTGTATGCTTTTTTAACCAAGTAATGGCTTTACCAATAAAGTAACTTTCTGTATTCTTGACTGTATCGTCAATACAACAAAGTCTATTTAATTCTATAACTCTATCTGGTGTTTCTGGCATATAACTTTCTGCAACACCAGCCATAGCTGGTATTCCAAACATCATAGCACCAATTAATTTTGGTATCCCAAACTTTCCACTTGGTGAAAATAATCCGAAACAATAACTGATATGTAAACCTCTTACACTTTTTGAATAATGATTTTTTCTAACAAAATCTTCTATTGCGTTTGTAGGTACTTTTTCTACAAAATAATCTGTAACTTTATCTTCCAACTTCGCCTATATATTTTTCTCTTGTTTGTTCCCAATCTAATCCTATGATATCTCCATAGAATAAAATATCATCTTTTAACTTCCCGGAAGTTAACAACTTTTCATATCTTTTACAAGCCTTTTTTTTCCACCAATCCATAACACCATCTATGTCTTGTTCAAATCTTGGTTTTAACTTTAACTCACTTTCAGATATCTCACCTCTTAGATATTCTCTACTATTTTCATAGTAAGTTAGGTAGAATACGCCACGTTTAAATCCGTGTTCATATGCAGTTGTCCTTATCCCTAACTCTTGAAATATAAGATTTAGTATTCTTTGTTTTACACCTGTAACAGGACCTGAATCCTTATCTTTACTTTGTATGTGTTTTGCATACTTTTCTGATTTATTATCTTTATACCAATCGTGCCACTTCTGAAAGAAATCATCGTCAGGCTTTAATGAGATTCTACCAGCAGATTCACCAAGTGTTTTCCAATAAGGAATACCATTGTACATAGAGTGTATACCATATAGTGATGTAGTTGTAACTCCAGCTAACTTTTCTCCATATAACTTTTCCCATTGTTCTCTAAACGTTTTAGTAGATATTAATGCTGCGATTAATTTACCACCTAAGAAATTAAATCCAAATGGTTGTGTAGAACATATAGTTGTAGCTATAGTAGAGTTTTTTAATTTACCATCGGTTAATTTATTATCTTTACTCCAACCAATGTAAGAATCTCTAGCACTAATAGCTATAACATCAGAACCAAAACATATAACACCAAGTATCTTATTACTTGTCTCATCCATAACAATAAACTTTACGTTTCTACCTGGATTAGCTGTAAACTCCATCGTATGAATAAGTCTACGAATAAGAGTCCAATATTCATTCTGTCTTGAATCACCTTGTTTGATTGGAATGATTTTTGGTTTTATTGATTGTATCTCTGCTAGTGTTGTTTCTCTATCCGATAAGTTTGTTGGTTTCCATAACTTAGGTTTAATCGTATGAATCTTGCTAGCTTTTTGTCTAATCTCATAGTCGTTATGATTAAACTCTTTCCACTTCTTATAAAGTGTAGATTCTTGGACACTCATAGTTTTCAAAAAATCCATATGTTCTATGAACTTCTGCTTTTCATCTTCGTAGATGAACTTATCTGGATCCTCGAAAAAGTTTTCGAATAACTCCATTTATAACCTTACATTTTTGTTTTTATTTATTAGTGCTAACCCAATCTAACTTTACGATATTAGCATCCGTAAATTTATATGGTGGAGCACCTGGTGATTCTAATACATCTATTCGATTCACAAAACGGGCATTCATAACATCTCGTACTTGATAGACGCCATCTTTTGCACCATTTTTTGTTCCTCGTAGAAGCACAAAGTCGCCAAAGTTTAATGCACCCCCCCAACGCTTCAGAAGATTCCTACTCACCGCTATAAACTTATATTCACTAGCTTTAGTGATTTTTATTCGCGTTCCATCCGCCAGAATGTCCGGTGTAGCATCTGTCTGTTGCGTAACTGGATGATACATTGTAACATCCACTTCTATTCCATTTTGCTCGTATTCTTTAAGTTGTAACTTCAACTCATCTCGTTCTTGTACCACCACATCGAGCATTTCTTTCATAGTGTGTTTGTTCTTTTCAATAAACTTCACACTAACTAAACCATTAATAATAACTAGCATTACAGTCATAACACTTACTAATAGCTTTCGCATAGTATTACCTCTATTGTTGTTTATAAATATGTTCATATTTCTCTAAATTTAATACTTTTTTGATATTAATGTCAAGCTTTTTTTTTCAAAAAAGTTTTTATTAATGTTTGATTCCTCAGTACCAAGTAGGTGGTGAGCTTTCAGGAAAATTGTCAGGTAGTGGGTCATCACCATCGTTCCAACCCCAACCATCAGCCGAACTCATTGAAACTCCTGCTGAAGATGTTCCTACGTATTCCCAATCATTACCAAATGGTAATACTGAGCCTGATAAAACTAATGCAGTTCCGAATCCATTCCAACTTCTAAAGTACGTTTCTAATTCTGAACCTGATGTTGCGTAGTTGTTATCGTGTAACGATTTGGTGCTATAGTAATATGCAGAACAGGAGTGAGTAGCTTCTGTTAAGAATCTTACTTCTCGTTCTTCCATATTAATAGAGCCAGAGTTAGCCTCAATACGTTGCTGTTTATGCCACGTTGGCTTATAATATATAATTGCTGTGTATCTGTATCCCATAATTTTATTCTCCAAAAATAAATATCAATTAAAGACTAAATTCGATTCCCACTTTGAACTTGTAGTACTTTTTATCTTTAATATCGTTATAATCGAATATATTACTAAATACTATCTTATCCGTGATTTTCCAATTTAAACTTACATTTTCTTCCATATCAAATCTACTATCACCTGTAAGTTCGTTCCTAAATAAATATCCATCAAACTTAGCTTGTAAAGATAATGTATGATTTATTTCTTTTTTCTTTACAACACCTATAGATACTCCACTTTCAAATGCCTCATCAGAGTACAATCCTGTATAACCAAAACTATAACCATCTTTTTGTAAGCGAGTATCCACTTTACCATATTTTAAATTACGAGATGTCTTATTGACATATTGTGGTTTGATGTAAAGTAAGCCAGGTTTCCACTCAAACCATACCTCATCATCGGTGTAGTTTTGTCCTAACTCTCGTTCCCAATCTCGTTTGAGATATATAGTTTTAGATTTAAATCCTAGAGATAACTCATAATCATCTTTTGTGATTGATTCATCATTGGGTGTTCTCATAGCAAAACTTGAGAACAATATTAATCCACTTAAAAAACTACTCATCAGTTGTATCCCTTCTTGTCGGATACTCAGGTAGTATCCAAGTTGAATCAATCGGTTCCTCTTCTATCGGTGGTATATAATAAGGTGGATCGTTCTCAGTTGAATCTTCAGGCAGTATAGTTCTTATACCGATACTCAATTCAAACTTATTCAAATCCTCTTCTAATGTACCATTGTAATCTTTTACGACAATAACAAGCGCTAAAACACAATGGAAGTAAAACCAAGTTAAGTTCATATCTGTATCTCCTTTAGATATTTTGGAACGTTTTGTTGTATGTAATGTTGTATCACAAATGCTTCTATAAGATGAGTAAAGAACCAAAAGAAAGAAAGTAAAGGTATGTAAATCTTAAAGTTTAATTCTAAGATAGCTATACCTAACCAAGCTAAGAAAACCATACCAATACTCTTGGTTACGAAACTAGCTCCACTAAATGCTAAACTCATTACACTACCTCGTGCTACACAAACGTACACGTTAATAGCCATATGTAAAAAGTTTAAGAAAATGGGTGCAAGAACACCCAATAAAAAATAGTTCATTTTAACTCCTTATTGCTTTACTAAACCAAATCTGTAATGATAATCTATCCATAGCCATATTTGATGTTTTGGCTACCCTATGATTTATACCTGTTCTCAAAGTTACAAGTTTGTTTGGTGTTGGTTTTATCCACCAACCATCTATAACTTCACTCTGAGGTACATCTTCTCCTGCTTCAATTAGTAACTCTCCGTGCCATCTATCCATCCAAGTGCTATGTACGTAAAAGCTACCTGCACCAACTCTTTGCATTTGTTTTGCATTGAAAACCTCTTGCTCTTTTTCATCTAAGTCAAAACAAGTAGAGGGATCGTTATGCCAATCAATACCACCACCTGGTGAATTCCATTTGTAACAATGTATATCTAAGTAATCAAAATCTGAATCAAATGTTTGCATAAACTCTTCTTTCATTTCAAAGATACGCCTAACAAGTGGTTGAAAATAAACATTTAATTCTTTTACAGAATATGGTATCTCATCATATACTGTTTGATTTTCTATCTGTATGGGAAACTCTTTATGTGAATATGGGTTGTATTGTTTATGCACAAACTCACGTTCACCAAACATACCAATTTGCATTATGGTGGTTTTATTATAATCTGATACTAGATTTCTATCCCATATAGCTCTCTCGTGAGTATGCTTCATAGTATCTGTTACATCGATAAATTTATTGTAACAGAACCATTGAACATTTTGAAAGTCTATTTCAGATAATAGATTTTTTGTTACTGAAACCATTTATTTTTTTTATTGATTAGGATTTTTTAAGTAGTCCCTTGCTTTATTTATATCATTACGAACAACTGCAATTTTGTTCATCCACCAGCTTGGTAGTGAATCTTCATCATTCATCATAGTTAGCATCTGTAATACTTCTTGTGCATCCTCTGTAACTAACTTCATACTTCTCTTAGCACTAGCTACATCCGTGTGTCCATCCTCAGTTATAGTTTCTGACATCCATTCTAAGCCTGGTACTACTACATTCTTAACTTTATATTTCTTTTTCACGTTATCTAAATCTTTAGCTAACTTCTTCAAATGAGGTGGTAATTCACCTGTCTTTTTAAAATCATCTCTCATCTTTTTAATCTGAGATTTACTCATCGATTCTTGTATAGCTACTTGAAATCCACCTTTAGAACTTTTTAAAACAACCATATTTTTAGTTATGGTACTTTTTCTTAAATTTTTCATAGATTGTTTATGTACTGCGATTTGAGCATCTTTTAAATTCTTATATATCTTTGGTAATCTTTTAAACTTCATAGTTTCAGCTGATTCGTTCTTTATACAATTAGGATATCTTTTACCAAACAATACTTTTGTTTTACGAGTAGGATGTATCTTATATCCTTTCCAACACTTTTCACATAAGCATTGTTTACCCTCTTTTAGTTCCTCATCTTCTTCACCTGTACCACCTGGTGATTTTAATTTGTAAGTTGGGTCTTCAGCTGACATAACATAACCACAACCCTCAAGTTCTAATCTAATTAATTCTCTTAACTTATCTAAAGTTTCTTGTCTTACCTTGTTAGGTAATCCCTTATGTTTTGTAGAAGCAAACTTTTTAGTTGATTTCTTTTTCATTGATTTAGCTGCATCTTTTACAGCTTTACTAACTTTACTCGCTGGAACCTCACCCTTTTTATAAGCGTGAACCAGTCCCATAAATCTTTGTTGTGCTTTACTTACTGATGGCATATTATTTATTTCTATTCAATGCATTTAAAATATCAGAAACTCTAAAATTATCCTTTTCGATATAATGTTTATCCTCACGATTATTCATAATTTTTTTTATTTTATTAATTTGAGCTGGTTTTAATTTTACTTTTTTCTGTTTTTTTAATATATTTTCTGATGATGTGCCGCCACCCTTATAAAAGTCTTGTCTCAAATCAAAATCAACAACTTTCCACTTACCTTTTACAAAGTGTTTATCTATCACCAACTCTATCTGTCCATTATTATCATAAGCGCTTCCTACTTCTACAGATTGTTCATTTAATATGTCCATTAACTTAATCATTAGAATTTACCTTGTATAATCCTACCAGCTTTGGCTGCAACACTTCTAGCATCATCATCTGCACGATAGTAGGCTAGTTTTCCACCCTTTTTCTTTTCTTGTTCCTCATCATATTTTGTTGATTCAATATATCTTCCGAAATCACCATATAAATCTTCCATTGAACGTGTGATACGAGACATATACTCGTATACCTTTTTTTCTTCATTTGTAGTCCAACTATTATACTGCTTTAGTAACTTATCAAACTTAGCTGATGGTTTACCACCGATAGCTGCGGCTATCAATCCATTGGTAAAATCTTTTGCTGCTTTTACTTTAGCATTCACTTTCTTTTTATCTTTGTATGTTTGATTAAGTAAATCTCTATATCTTCTTTCGTTTCCATCTCTAAACTCACCATCGCTTTTCCACTTCCAAGAACCCTCACCAACTGCTTGTCTCAATTCTCTTTTTTCTTTACCACCCATATAAGGCATATTTTCATCTAAAGTCACCTGATAGTAAACAATGCCGGGTAGTGATTGTACAGCAGATAAACTTTGGTATCCAAACTTATCAATACCAAAAGACATCTTATCATCACCATAAAGTGAACTTCTTGGACCAGCTTGCATCGATGTGCCTTTTCCTGTAGCCCCTTTACGTTTTTGGTCTACATTTCTCCAAGATTTTGTATACCAAAGTGGTTTACCATCTCTTAGCACAATAAGTGCAGTTCCCTTTTCTACTTGTCGAATAGAATTGTAATCACCATATCTTTTTTTAGATGGTAAATCCATCTTTTTTGTTGCGACTGCAAACTCTATACCTTTTTTCTTAGGTTTTGTATTCTTTTCTATTTGGCTATCCGTAACCTTATCCCATTGAACACCAAGTCTTGCACCATAGGTAAAGAAGTCTCTATCTAAACCTTGAAAGTTGTTCACCATTTTTCTAAGGATAGAACTTCTAAATGCTTCTGATAATACACCTGAAGATTTGGATTCTCTTATTATATCTTTTAATTTAATCATATTATCTTTCAAACTATTTAAAATATTTTAAAATTAATTGTTTCATCTTTGGTAATTGTATAGCTCTGAATTTTTTCTGTAATCTTGGATTTTTATTGTAAGCCTTATCAATGGTTACTATGAGATTAGCGGTCTGTAAATCAATACCCTTTTCGTGTTGTTTATTTTTAAGAACCTTTTTAGCCACTTCAACACCACTAACTTCATTTACTGATTCTTTTATGTACTTACCTTTTTTATAATCACCCTCAACTTTATCAATCATCTTTTGTAATTCTTTTTTATTTGATGCTGATTTTGAACTATTTCTTTTTTGTTTGAGTTTATTAATTACCTTAATTGTCATAAGTTTTGCATTTGATGGTTTATCAAAAGTTTTTACCTGATGAATTGCATTTTTCATCGCATCTTTCATTTCTTCTAAAGAGGGTAACCCTCTCATCTTTGACATATCTCTAACAAATTGTTTGTAGGCTGATGGGTTTTTCTTATAATTTTTCATTACACCTGCTAATCCATCTGCATCCATCTCAATAGCCATTTGTATAACATTCATCATCTTACCCTTTGCCCACGGAAATTCTTTTTTGATTCTACCGATTTTATCTACTTTTTCATTTACGGACTCAACCTTGATACCTAACATTCTTGGTAACCTAATAGTTAAATCCATTAATTCTTGTGATTTCATTTTATCCATTTTACCACGAAAACTTTTCATCTTTGGATGATTATAAATGGCTATAATCTCTCTAGCAGTTTTACCATTCATCCTAGTGCCTGATACAGTGCCGTACTTATTTTTATCTGCTAAATTCTGAATTGATTTTATTGTTTTCGATTCTTCATTTACAGATTCGTTCATTGTAGTACAGCAACCATCACCTTTGGCACACATAATCTTCTCCTAATTTAGATTTAAAGTGTCATCTATAAATAGGTTACATACAACATTTTTTAAATTTCTTACCACTACCACAATCACAAGGATCGTTTCTTCCAAGTTTATCTTGAGTAGTTATCGTGGTAATCATTTGTCTATCGTGTATAGTCATACCATTTAAGTGGTCTATCTCGTGTTGAACACATATAGCTTCAAGTAATCTTCTTTCATCATCTTCTTTTTTACTACTTGTTTCTTCCCAACTACCTTTACCATCACTTGGATTCTCTGCTCCACTAAAGTACCAATCTGAATCCTCTTGTGCAGTTTTTACAATAATATTTTTATATCGTTTTGTTTGAATACCTTTTCTTGGGTACGACAAACAACCCTCATAGTAAGGTATCTCATCCCAAACCTTTATAATCTTAGGGTTTATAAGTATTAAAGGTTCCTTAACATTAACCACAGCAACACTAGCATCAATACCAATCTGATTAGCTGCCAACCCAATACCATCTTTCCGTTCTGCGAGGACATTGAATAAATCTTTCGCAATATCCAATCCTTCATCTATACTTACCTCTTTTAGTTTTGTGTTTATTACAGGATTATTTTCTTTTAAGCAATTAATTACGTTTAACATTCTTTTTTCCAAATATTTTTTCCCAATTTTTATCGTATTTTTTTTTATCAGCTACACGATTTCTATCACCTTTACCATTTGATAGTTTTTTATTTTTAGCTGGCATAATGTAATTCTCTGTATTTTCGAACTGCTAATTCCTTATGTTTAGCCTCAATCATTATGTCTACGACATTACCATAAGTATCGATATAATCGTAGACATAATCAGAATGTGCCTGTGGTTTAATCTTATCATCCTCTTGTTCTATAGAACGTGATTCTGAATAATGAACTACAGGTATTATCTCTTGGGGCCAAGTTGACATAGCCAATTCCAAAGCCTCTTGCTCTGAGAGGCTACCGCTACAGAAGCGATGGTGATGGTAGTCAAACACGATGGGCACGCCAATTCGTTTATATATTCCATTGTACAACTCCTTAACTGAGTACATTGAAGCCTTATCATCATTCTCCACTGTTAATCGTGTCTGAACTGATTCAGGCAGTTTTTCAAAGTTTTTACAGAACCTATCCATAGCAGATTCTTTATCACCATATGCACCACCTAAGTGGATGTTGATTTTGTTGTATGGTGTTCTACTAAGATTCATCATATCAAAAACATCACCGTGGTCTGTCAAATCACCAATACAATTTTTGACAACGTGTTCGTGAGGTGATGTAAGAACATTGAATGGACCTGGATGTGATGTGATACGAATATTATGTGTCTTAGCTTTCTCACCTGCTGAATGTAACCACATTCTAATATCATCAATATCAGGTAAATCATCCCATTTGTATTCTGATTTCCACGGAGCCAATCCACTTGTAATACGGAAGAAATCATACCCATTAAGAATATTCCAATCGATAATCTTATCTAAATCTTTTACGTTGTTTAGTGTAACTTCTGAAGCATAATCCAAACCTTTAGTATTAAAGGTTCTACGAATCATACTACGACCTGTAGTAATAGGTTTTACACCTCTTTCTTGTCCACCCCACTTTTGTGGGTATGATAGTTGCATATTTATACAAGCATAACCAATTCTCATTAAAACCTCGGTGGTCTAGTATTGTTATTCATATTTACTGCAATATAAAATAGTAGTAGAACTACGATAAATTCAAACATTACTTTACCTTTGCTTTTTCTTTTCGATACTTTTCGATTTTTTCAGCTTCTATTTCTTTTTGTGTACGTCGTTTAATTTTTTTCTTACTGATTTTTGTGGGTGGTAATGTACCTTTTAGCTTTGGTTTCTCTTTACCTTTATGAAATACGTTACCATCTTTATCAACAAATTCATTCATAAAGTGCCAGCCAGGCGGTTTACCTGAAGAGATTCTTGTTTTTTCTTCAGGCAAGCCAACAGCTTTTAAGGTACAATATGAACACGTTACAGTACTCGTATATTCACCAACGTTATTAACTGAACGTCCACATTTTTTACACTCTAGTGATTTCATAATACATTCCTCTTGTAACATAATAGATCTTACAAACTTTTATATATATATGTCAAGTCTTTTTTTTTAGAAAAATATTAATGGATTTTTTAGCTTTGTGAACTTCATTTTCAAATCTTATATCAGGAGATGATGTTACTAAGCTATAATCTGTGAATACAGCTCTATTGAATTTATAACCTATGTATTTATCATAGAAAGGTGCGCCTTCTATATTAGTTTTCATTTCTTTATAATCTACGTGTGTATAAAATGGTGTAGTGCTTGATACAAAAGAGTTGTCAGGTTTATGTAAAGCGGTTCCACCAAGAGATTCTATTAAGTTATGTTCTGTAGGTGTTAGAAATACTTCTAACTTTATACCATCGTATCTATTGTAAAATAATGCAGTTGGTTCATCATACCAATGTAAAGTAAAAAACGATTTATCAAGCTCATAATTTTCTAAATCTCTGTAAACAGCTAATACATCTTCAACTATGGTTTTACAAAACGGAACATTTAAATGATGTACGCCTGAATCACTAGCTGAAGAGTATGGGTGTGTTAGTAAGAAATTATTTATCTCATATAGGACAGAGTGATTGAAAAAATCATCAACTACAAAATAACCTTTAGTTCTTATCTCATTAGAAAATCTACCTAAGTTAACATCGTAACTTACAGCATCTAAACTAATATCAGGTTTGTAGTAAGGTTGTAAGTTTGTCTTACTACAATGTAGTTGTAAATCTTGATTTACTTTATCAAGTTTACTTCTTATTTCCTCTTGGTGGTACTGCTGCATCTTTGCCAAATACTTTTTTATCAATCGGTTTTTCTTCTACGTATTCTATTTTTTTTGTTTTAGGTTTTGGTTTCTTTTCTTCTACATCCACAATCTTTTTCTTTTCATCTCTTGTAAAAGTTTTAGGTTTTTCTTTTTTATACTTCTTAAAAAGAGTATTTACCTGCTCTTCTTTTTGGTATATTTCTAATTCCTTATATCCCATAGTCATATTGAATGCTATAACTAAAGCTATAGCCATCGGGTCAAAAACAAATATCAATATGAATATGAAAAACTTAACAACTGTATCCACATCTGTTTCGAAAGTTCTTGCAAGATATATTGCAGGTCCTACGTCAACACCTGTTTCAACTAACTCAATCTTCAAATCACCTATCTTACCTTTTATATCTAACATCTCAGTATTAACGTTTTGTATTTGTGGATTAAAATCCTCACGTAGTTTACGTTTTGCCGTGATGTAGTTTTCAGGTAAACTTGCAATCTGAGCATCAAGTTCTTCTTTTAGAAACACCTTATCTTCTTCAAGTTGTTCTAACCTATCTTCATATGCTAACAGAGCAGTTGTTTGTTTTTCAAACGCTACGGTAGCACCTTGATAAGCATTACTGAGATATCCGAAGATACCTGCAGATGTAATCAATACTAAAACTATAGTACCTATCATCAAGTAATATTTTAAAAAATTATTTACTTGATTCCAATACCTATATAAAAATGAGGCAGATATGAGTTTAGCAAATTCTAAACTTCCTGCCATAATAATAACAGATAAAGTAGCACCTGCAAATAGTTTGGATAAACCAAATACAGAAAAGAAAGCTGCGCTTCCTGCTACTAATAATGCTGATAACCCTACTAGCTTTGGAAATATTTTAAAGTTTTCAAGCACGAAATTCTCCCTATTACGTTACGTAGTAATAACTATTGTGTAGACTTTAGAAGTTGTTCAATTTTATTTCTCATCGATACCAACTCTACTCTTGGTGTGTGATACCATATCCACGATATACGTTCTTTTATCTCTCGTATTTTATGTGTTATATCTGCACAATGTGATTGTAGTAACCCTTCATCTTCTAAATACTTTGTAGTATCTATATTTAAATCTTCAGCTATACTTAGTAGTTCCGAAAAATTTTTTGATTTGTTTGCTCTATTTGCTTTAACAAAAACTTCATTACTATCTTCTTTTAATTTATCAGGATGCGTTTTAACCGCTATCTCTTTAAATAATTTTTTTGATACTTCTTCGGTGTTTTCAAAACTTTCCGTATCTTGATGTTCAACTGTTTTACTTTGTTGTTCATCTAAACAATACGCAAAATCAACTAAGAATTGAGCATTAGCTTCAGCATTAATTTCTAATACTTCTTCTAATTCTAACTGCAACCATTGTAATTTATATTTTAATTTTTTAGTGGAGCGTTTCAATCATTATGCCTGTGGTAACCTATCTCTAACATCATATAAGAGTTTTTTTTCTACTTCATCATTTAATCTAAAGTGTTTTATAAATTCTGACATAAGATACATAAACTCTTCAGTATCTTCTTCTAAGATACTTTTATCTCTTTTTTCTAAGAGCCGTTTTAGTACATACTTATCAAAATTATCCATTGTTATATCTCTTCAAATTCTACATCAATACACTTCATACATAAATAGTAAGTATCACCGTTCTTTAGTACGGTATCAGCTAAGTAGACTCGTTTTTTCAAGTCTGTAGTTGTAACCTCGGGAGCGATTTTGTGCGCTGATACCGTACTAAGAACGAGGTATCTCTCGTTATTAACGGTGATTAGCTGCACCTTTAAGAAATCTTAACTGAGTGCTTCTCTGGTTTTACTGGCTCCACTTTCGGAATCTCAACGGATAATAATCCATCTTTGAATGAAGCTTTGATTTTCTTACCATCAAGAAGTTCACCAAGTTCGAATTGTCTCTTGAATGATGAATGCTTTAGTTCTCTTCTGATTACTTTAGCACCTGCATCATCAAACAAGCCGTGTTTATCTCCAGCGATAGTTAGTACTCCATCCTCAACATCTATTGTTAAGTCTTTCTTATCCAAGCCAGGTATCTCAGCTACTACACCAACTTTATCATCGTATTCATATACGTTTACTTTTGGATATGCTGAACCTTGCATTGGATTTACACCAACTGTTTTAGCCATCTCAGGAAACTGAGCTGATACTATCTGGTCAAACACTTTATCAAACGGGGTTAAAAAAGAATCCCTGTCAAGAACAGGGAGTGTGCGATTTTTAAAGACTACTTTAGTCATTGTATTCTCCTGTTGTTTACTTTCGTTAAACTTGAGATTGATTCTTTCGACATCATATCTCATTTACTACATCAGCCTCATTTGAGCGCTGAATTCTTCTGTTAATAAATAGTAGGACACCAATTTTTAAGTTGTTTATATCGTGAGAACTAAAAATTTAGTGCCCTACTTTTAAAATTTTGGAAATTATTGGGGATGTTGGATTAGCGATTACCAACAACTTTCTCGCTCAGATTTTATTTGCCCTTGTACCTACTACCCATCAGTTACGATGATTCTCCTTATGAATGGTTAGTCCACGTCAA
>Ga0208919_1000129_pt1 | contig 53870 bp, 45 predicted proteins | sample 4_EtaG_FD_184076 | JGI IMG/M metagenome (GOLD analysis project Ga0208919, IMG submission 184076) | Marine viral communities from the Subarctic Pacific Ocean - 4_ETSP_OMZ_AT15127 metaG (SPAdes) (version 3) | ecosystem: Environmental > Aquatic > Marine > Oceanic | place: Pacific Ocean | collected... | reverse complement strand
CCCCCGATCTTCGCTATCCAGGTTGAGTAGCAGCGAACCTTCGAGCCAATTTTCAGCCAGGTTCAGAGCGCCGCCCATGGAGGTCTCTTCTTCCAAGGTGAATAGCGCTTCCAACGGCCCGTGGCGTAAATCAGGGTCTTCCAGCACGGCGAGAATCGCCGCCACGCCCAATCCGTTGTCTGCGCCCAAAGTGGTGCCATCGGCGTGCAGCCAGCCGTCGGCCACATAGGTACTGATCGGGTCGCGGGTAAAGTCGTGAGCATGATCGCTGTTGGCCTGGGCCACCATGTCCAGGTGGCCCTGGAGTACCACGCCGGGCGCCTGTTCGCAGCCGGGAGAGGCTGGCTTAAGCAGGCGTAAATTACCGAAGGTATCCCGGTCGTGGGCGAGGCCTTGGGCATCGGCCCAGCTTTCGAGGGTAGCGACGAGTGCCGCCTCATGCCCAGAGGGGCGCGGCGTATTACAAAGCGTTCGAAAGTGGCGCCAAACCAAGGAGGGCTCAAGCGCGTCAAGATGTGCGTTCATAAAGACTCTTCGTTATCGGTAACCGATCTACTTTACCTCAATGAGGCTGTTGACAGCGAGGCGCAGGGATTTCACTGCGTCGCTATGAGCATCCGCCAGAGCGATATTTTGGAACGCCCAGGCAGATAATTGTTGATGTGCCTGCTGTTGTGTCTCAGTTAAAGCGCGGTGGCTGGCTACGTGGGCCAAGGCTTGCAGAGCCGAGCGGGCAAGAGCGGGGTCGCGATGGGCGGTCGCTACGTCCTCGATATCCTGCCACTCGCGGTCACTCAGTGGCATGCTTGGCATTTGAGCGAGCAGCACTACGAGCACTGCTGCGGGTAGCGCCTTGAGTTCAAAAGCCAGCAGAGCTGGGAGCGCCGTCTGGAAGCGCTCACTAAGATCAGCAAGCACCGCCTCGCCCTCTGAGTTCAACGCTTTGGCCACCATAACAGCGAACTCCCCGGTGGATGTCTCCCGAGTAATCCCTAAGCGTACCGGCGTAAAACCCAGCGCCAGCCAAAAGCGCAGCAGTGACGCTTCAGCGCCGAAGGTCGCGCCATAAAGTGCAGCACCTTGCTGCTTGGCAGCGTCCATATCCTCGCCTAGTAACGCTTGCCCCAAGCCTTGGCGTCGCCGCTCGGGGTGGGTAGCGATACGTACCACTCGACGCCAGCGGGCAGTCAATGCCTCACGGCTACCGGCATGGGTTGCCAACGATTGCGCCAACAAATGCCCCTGGGGACGTCGTTCACCGCGGGCGACCCGGTCGGCAAGAGTGGCCTCAAAGCCGCCCTCTTCACGGGTGACCAACACCGCTTGAGGCTCACCTGCCTGCTCAATCATGCGTAGCTGAGCACCCGGGCTGTCAAGCAGTTGGCGCAGGTCATTGGGAGAGGTGCGGTAGTGCGACTGTACCAGCAGCCCAAACAGCTTCTCCAACATAGCGTCTTGATGGGCGAGGCGAGCTCGATCAATCACCTTGGTTGCCACTGCGCTGCCATCCGTCTGAGCGCTGGGCAGCGGTGCTTTTAACAACAGCAGTTGATTGACCAGAGCTTCCAACGGGTCGCCGCTGCGCCAGCGGATCGGTGCGTTAAGCGTTAGCGCTTTCCACTGGGGCGTCAGGCGATCAAGGGTCGCGCGAAAGCGCAAGGCGAAGCCTCTTCCCGACCCCTCATAGCCGTGCACCGTGGTGGCAAAAGCAATACGCGGAAAGACCGCGAGCCACTGGCCCAACAGTGCAGCGGGAATCGCCGCCGCCTCATCGACCATTAGATAACTGCCATCACCGCCCTGCTGCTGAGAGTTAACCTGCTCGGTGAGCACATCCGGGGGTAAAAACATCAGTTCGCTGCCCTCGGCCAATACAAAGTGGCCGGTAGCGACACGTCGGCCATCCGGGCAGAGTGCCGCTACCCGCTCGAACACGCTCTCCACCGCACTCAGCCGCGGCGCGGTGAGCACTACTCGTTGGGCTTTGTGGGTCAGCAGCCGAGCACAGGCAATGCCCAGCGCGGCGCTTTTGCCGCGCCCACGATCAGCGGTTATTACCAACGGGCGGCGGCGCTTTAAGCCAACCAGCTGTGTCACTGCGTAGGCTTGGTCTGAAGTCAGGCAGTCGCTATCGCCACTTGCGGCTTCATCTGCTTTGCGCACAGGCAGTCGAGGTAGATACAGCGTCTGGTCAGCGCGCCAGCGTACTACCTGAGACGAGGCCTGCAACTGGCGCGCTAAGCGCGCCAGGTAGTGGCAGCTCAGCTCTGACCAGCGCCAAGGATGATCAGCAAAACGTGCGTAGTCTGGATCCGGTGACTCTCCCCACGGCTGCGGGGTGAGCAATACCAGCAAACCACCGGCGGTGAGCGTTCCCGCCAGCGCCCCCAAGGCTTCGGGATCAAACCCGGTGCGGTGGGTGTCGAGCACTACCAACTGGTGTTCTGCGCCCAGGCGCGTGCGCGCCTTGCGTGGCGACAGGTGTTCGCCCCCCACCCATAACGGCGCACTCCAGGGGTGGGCTTGCCATAAAGCCTGCGCAAGGGATTGGCACTGCTCGGCATCGCCGCTTAGCCACACAAGCTGGCGCCAGCGGCGGCGGGCCAAACGCTGCGCATGATGAACCAACGCCGCCACCATCCGCGCTTGCGGTTTATTCTCTAGCACATGGATATTTAACAAATGATTTCCTGCTCCAGCGCGACTGCTTCCCATCACGTTACCCTATTAAGTGTGTAAGTGTGCCGCTGAGCCTCTTATGGAGCGCTTATGCTACAACTTTGGTTGAACAATTTAACTCCTTTCAACGTTCTTGAGCGACGCAACTACTCATCTCGACGCTTAAAAAACAACATAACTATTTGTTTTAATTAAACCAATAGGGTTTTCCCATAAAAACCAACGGCTGAAATCTCTTACATTACTGATATTGCACTGCAGCGGGGTTGTTGTGCTAATTTAGCTCTGCAGCGCTAAAACCCATGTTTACGTAAACGTAACCCAGCAGCGCTGCACTTTCCTGCATCCAGGTACCCAACACTAATAACGCCACGCGCCAAACCAGGAAATACATCATGAAAACAATGAACAAATTTGCCCTCACCGGCCTTGCCGCTGGTATTGCCTTCGCTGCCTTAACGACCACCGCCCAAGCACAAGAAGAGTGGACAATGACCAGCACCTGGCCGGAAAACCTTGACCTGATCAAGATTGACCAGCACTGGGTGGAACTGGTCAATCAATTGGCGGGAGAAGAGCTACAGATCAATTTCCGCGCAGGCGGTACGCTGATGCCCGGCACAGAAGTATTTGACGCCACCGAAACGGGCAGCATTGAAGCCGCAGGCGACTGGCCGGGCTATTGGGCCGGCTTGAACCCCGCTTTTTCACCACTGGCCACGACCACCAGCCTGTTTAATGGCGTTGATTACCTTAACTGGATTCAGCAGTGGGGCGGCCGAGAGCTGTACGAAGAGATCTACGGCCAGTTCAACATGGTTTATCTGCCTTACGGCATTACCAACAATGAGTCGGGCTTTATGGGCCGCACCCCGATTGAAAGCATTGCCGACCTGGAAGGCAAGCGTCTGCGCCTTTCGGGCCGCGACCAGGGCCGCGTACTCGAAGAGCTGGGCGGCTCGCAAGTCACTCTGGCGGGTGGTGAAGTCTACCAAGCCATTGAACGCGGCGTTATCGATGCGGGTGAATTCTCCACCCCTGGCGTTGATTTCAATGCCGGTTTTGCCGAAGTGGCGGACTACTGGGCAACCCCCGGTTGGCACCAGTCTGCCAGCGTATTTGGCGTAATGATCAATAAAGACGCCTGGGATGCCCTCTCAGAAGAGACCCAAGAGACTCTGCGTATTGCGGCGGATGCCACCATGGCATGGTCACTGGCCTGGTCTGAGCGCCAGTCGACCGAAGCCACACAGAAGTTTATCGACGCGGGCGTCACGATCAATCAGTTCTCTGAAGAAGATTTGGCGCGCATTCAGGAAGTCACCAACGAGGTGATTCTGCGCGGTGCTTGCGAATCTGCTGACCACGCCAAGGTCTACCAGTCGATGATTGCCTACCTTGAGCACTACGCGACCTGGCGCGATGTTTCCGCTCCTTTCAACATGAGTCGCGTGATGGATAACCTGCCCTCACTGGAAGAGATCGAAGCCTGCCTGTAAGGCGCTTCTGTGCCGCCTTGGTGTTTGCCAGGGCGGTTTTTTTGTGCTGACCGCGGAGATCTTCCATGAATGCGATTGCCAAGGCGATCGATGCCATCAATGAAGCTTTTGGGCGTGTCATCGCTCCATTGATTGCCATCATTACCCTGATTGTTCTTTACGATATTGCGTCACGTTTTCTGTTTGGGCGCCCTAGCGACTGGGCATTTGACGTGACCAAAATGCTGTTTGGCGCCCACTTTATGCTAATGGCGGCCTATGGGCTCAAACATCATGCCCACGTGGAAGTCGATATATTAAAACGTCTGCTGTCGCGCAAAAAGCAAGCAGTGCTTGAAGTGCTTGGTTACCTGATTTTCTTTGTCCCCTTTATCTGGATGCTGATCACCCTGGGCTGGAGCTTCTTTGAACGCGCCTGGAGCCGCGGTGAAACCACCTATGGCATGGTCTCAATCCCGGTCTACCCGATCAAAGGGGTGATTGTGGTGGCTGCTATCCTGATTCTGCTGCAGGCAATTGCCATTGTGCTGCGTGCCATCATGCAGCTTCGTGAGGAGGCATCAGCATGAACCTAAGTCCTGAAGTACTCACGCTGGTGATGTTTGGCGGCCTGATGGTGGGGCTGTTTATGGGCCACCCGTTGGCGTTTGTGCTAGGCGGTGTAGCCGTTATCGGTGCCTTTCTTGGCCCCGGCGAGCGCATTCTCGGCACCCTGATCAACAATATTTTCGGTAACGCCATGGATAACTATGTCCTGGTCGCGATACCGCTATTCATATTGATGGCGAGGTTCTTAAACGACTCTGGTGTTACTGAGAAGATGTTTGACGCCATGCGCCTATTGCTGGCGAACCTGCGCGGTGGTTTGGCGCTTACCGTGGTCATTGTATCGGTGCTGCTAGCGGCTACCACCGGTATTGTTGGCGCTTCAATTGCAGTAATGGGCATGATTGCCCTGGTGCCGATGCTCAAGTATGGCTACAACAAAGAGCTGAGCGCAGGCGTTATTATGGCCAGCGGTTGCTTAGGCATCTTGATTCCGCCCAGCATCATGCTCATTCTGATGGCCAGCTACTCACCGGTTTCCGTGGGCGCACTGTTTGCTGGCGCGCTGATTCCCGGCCTGCTACTTGGGGTCATGTATGCACTCTACGTACTGATCATCTGCTACATCAAACCGCACTATGGCCCTAAGGTACCAGCCGAAGAACGCGCCGAAGTCAGCACTAAACAACTGCTGATCATGCTGGCGAAGTACGTGCTTCCCCCCATGTCGTTGATCCTGGGCGTGCTGGGCGCGTTATTTACCGGCGTCGCCACCGCCACTGAAGCATCCGCTATCGGCGTCTTTATCGCCTTTATCCTGTTTATGATCTTCGGCGACCGCAAAATCAGCACCTGCTTCTGGACGATGATAGAGGCGGGCAAGACCACCACCATGGTCATGCTGGTACTCGTCGGTGCTACTGCCTTTACCGGCGTGTTCTCGCGTGGTGGCGGCATGACCGTGATTAGCGACCTTGTGCTGGCAATGCCTGGCGGCACCATTGGGGCACTGATCCTGATGCTGTTCCTGGTATTTATCCTGGGCATGTTCCTGGATTGGACCGGCATCGTACTACTGAGCTTCCCGATCATGCTGCCCATCGTCGAAACCATGGGCGTGGATATGCTCTGGTTCGTGGTGATGGTGGCGGTAGTACTGCAGACATCGTTCCTGACCCCACCCTTTGGCTATGCACTGTTCTACTTAAAAGGCGTGGCACCACCTGGGGTCGAAATCGTCGATCTGTACAAAGCGGTCGTGCCTTTCGTCGCCTTGATTCTGCTGGCCTGTACGCTAATGGCGTTCTTCCCGTGGTTGATTACCGGCCTGCCTAGAATGCTGTTGGGCGGTTACTAGGCCCTCTGAACTTAAAGCTTAACGTCCAACCATTATGGCCCGCTTCGGCGGGCTTTTTTGCACCACCTACCCGCCTGCAAAGCTGCAGCAGCGCAGCGCCAGTGCTACTATTCACGCCCGTCACTATTTCGCATTAAGTGCGCTGCGCCACTTTACGCTGCTGCAAGGAGTGTTCGTTTGTTCAGATTCGGCTATCGCGGGCTATTCGCCTTCTCCTCTTCACTTAGCCGTCGCGCTAGCCCCTGGTCGATTGCCCTGATAGCAGTGGCATTCGTCGTGGCGCTGCCTGTGCTGGTGGTGTTTGCCCATATCGCAATGCCCACCGATGGCGTTTGGCAACACTTGGCCAGCACCGTACTTGGCCGTTATTTGAACAACACCTTCTGGCTCGTTGTGACCGTAGGACTCGGCACGCTTATCATCGGTACCGGGACGGCCTGGCTGGTGGTCATGTGCCGCTTTCCCGGCAAGCGGCTATTCGAGTGGGCGCTACTGCTGCCGTTAGCAGTACCCACCTACGTTATCGCCTACGCTTACACTGACTTTCTCCAATTTGCTGGGCCGTTACAAAGCCTACTACGCGAGACATTTGGCTGGGAATATGGCGACTACTACTTTCCCAATATTCGCTCCCTTGGTGGCGCCGCGACGGTGATTACCCTGGTGCTTTACCCCTATGTCTACCTGCTGGCCCGCGCCTCGTTTTTAGAGCAGTCGGTCTGCGTGCTGGATGTGGGCCGCACTCTTGGCCGCGGCCCCTGGAAACTGTTTGCCAGTATCGCCGTACCGTTGGCACGCCCGGCGCTGGTGGGTGGGGTATCGCTGGTTCTGATGGAAACACTTAACGAGTTTGGGGCGGTTCAGTTCTTCGGCGTGGATACCTTTACCACCGGCATCTACCGCACCTGGTTTGGCATGGGTGAACAGGTAGCGGCAGCACAACTGGCGGCGTGCCTGCTCACCTTCGTGATTGTGCTAGTGCTGCTGGAGCGCTGGTCACGGGGTAAGCGCCGCTACTTCCACACCACCAATCGCTATCAGCAGTTGCCCGAGTACGCGCTGCACGGCTGGCGCGCTGCTGCGGCGACACTAGCCTGCTTGGTGCCGGTGCTGGTGGGTTTTTTACTGCCCAGCGGCATTCTGCTCAATCTAGCCCTGCAAGGGGGCGATTCGCTCTGGGGCTCGCGATTTATTGGCTACGCCTGGAACAGTCTGGGGTTGGCAACAGTGGCTGCGCTAATCGCCGTGGGCTTGGCCGTTGTGCTGAGCTACGGCGTACGCATGCACGATACGACGTTTGCGCGGGTGGCTTCTCGCGTAGCCTCTATGGGCTACGCGATTCCCGGTTCGGTAGTCGCGGTGGGTATTCTGATTCCGTTTGCCTGGTTGGATAACGCCCTCAACACCTGGCTGAATAATCACTATGGCTACATCGTTGGCCTGGTCTTCAGTGGGTCGGCGTTTATTTTGTTATACGCCTATGTCGTGCGTTTTCTAGCTGTCTCGTTCAATGCCGTTGAGGCGAGCTTAGGCAAAGTAACCCCCAGCATGGACGCCGCCTCGCGCACCCTGGGTCAAACGGCAGGGGGCACGCTGCGCCACATTCATACACCAATGATGCGCAGCAGCCTGTTGGCGGCGGGAATTTTAGTCTTCGTTGACGTCATGAAGGAACTGCCCGCGACGATTATTCTGCGCCCCTTCAACTTCGACACCCTGGCCGTGCGGGCGCATAATCTCGCCTCTGACGAGCGATTGGCCGAAGCATCGACCTCGTCATTGGCAATTGTGGTAGTGGGCATCCTGCCGGTCATTCTGCTTAGCATGGCCATGCGCCGCTCACGTCCCGGCGCTCAGTCGTAAAAGCTAAATGCCAAGCACTAAATGCTAGGCCACAAGGGGAAAAACAAATACCTGTGAAAGGTCGAGGTGAATATCCACCGGCTGACCCTCCGCGGGTAAAAACACCCCAGGTACGCGGGCGTGCAGGTGGGCCTCAAGGCCGTTTCCACCATGGGCACACAGGTGTAGCAGGCTGGTCCGCCCCAGCAGCTTCGCCATTACCACATGGCTATGGCGGTGCTCATCCGCAGGCAGTTCACGCTCAACAATACGCAGCGCCTCAGGGCGAATCATGACCTGGGCGTCGCTGCCTTCCGCTAGCCCACCGGCCGGCACCCGCCCCACGGGCGTGTTAACCGCGCCGTTATGCACCTTGCCCTGTAGTTCATTGACGTCGCCAAAAAAGGTCACGACAAAAGGGTCTTGAGGTGAGCAGTAAAGCTCTCGCGGCGTTCCCGTTTGCACGATCCGGCCATCCCGCATTAGCGCGATGCGATCGGCCATAAACATGGCCTCTTCGGGGTCATGGGTCACCAGCAACGTCGCCGCGCCGACTTTTTTAAGCACGTGCAGCGTATCGTCGCGGATTCGGTCTCGCAGCCGCGCATCAAGGCTTGAAAACGGTTCATCCAACAGCATTAAGCGCGGAGATGGCGCCAGCGCCCGTGCCAGGGCCACCCGCTGCTGCTGCCCCCCTGAAAGCATATGCGGGTAAACATCGATATACGCAGCCATACCCAACTGCTCAAGCAGTTTGGCCGCCCGCTCCCGACGTTCGCGAGAAGCTAAATGTTTAAGCCCAAAGGTGACATTTTCCAAAACGGTTAAGTGGGGGAAAAGTGCCGAGTCTTGAAACGCCAGCCCGACATTGCGTTTCTCCGGCGGCACGTGACGCTGACCCGGGCCTGCAATATAAATATCCTCCAAGTAAACGCTGCCCTCTTGCAGTACTTCAAGGCCCGCAGCGATACGCAGCAGCGTTGTTTTGCCACAACCAGAGGGCCCCAATAGGCAGACCACCTCGCCTGGAGCAACGCTTAAATCCACCCCTTTTACGACCGTATGGCCATCATAAGCGTGGCGTACATTACGCAGGGTTAACGCAGAAGAGCCGGGCGCTTCCTCAGCAGCCCTTCTTTCAGTTACCTTTAGAGTTGCCGTCATAAATCACCGCTATTAATTAGCACTGTCTGAATAGCACTTTCCAGGTGAGCAAACCGCACCTCTAAAAGACTAAACGCGGATTCAGTACATTTGAAAGTTGTTTGCATTCTATTTTTAATTGCCCCGATATGCACGTACCACCTTTTGGGTAGGCATTTGCTCTTGACTGAAGGCATACGAAACGCTTCAATAACAATGTTAATAATGTAACTTATTATCATTCAATAAATAAGGATGTGCTTGATGAAAACCGTACGCTTTGTTGCTCCGATGGCAGCGATGATGGTGGGCGCTACGTTTGCCGGTCAGGTCGTGGCAGACGAGCTCAACCTTTACTCCGCACGCCACTACGACTCTGACGAGCGCCTCTACGATGCGTTCACCGAAGAGACAGGCATCGAAGTCAACATCCTTGAAGGCGACTCCGATCAGCTGATCGAGCGCATTCAGCGCGAAGGTGTGGCCAGCCCTGCAGACATCATGCTCACCGTCGATGCTGGCCGCCTCTGGCGCGCTGAAGATGAAGGCATCTTCCAAAGCGTCGAGTCGGACGTTCTCAACGAGCGCCTGCCCGAAGCCATGCGCCACCCTGACGGCCTGTGGTTCGGTTTTAGTCAGCGCGCACGGGTTATTTTCTATAACCGTGAAAACTTCGATCCGAGCCAGATCACTAGCTACGAAGACCTTGCCGACCCGCAGTTTGAAGGCAAGGTGTGCATTCGCTCTTCCAACAACATTTACAACCAGTCGCTGCTGGCCGCAATGATCGAGCACCACGGTGAAGAGGGTGCTGAAGAGTGGGCCCAAGGCGTGGTCAATAACATGGCGCGGGATCCGGAAGGTGGCGATACCGACCAGATTCTGGGCGTGGCCAGCGGCGAGTGTGACATCGCTGTGGCTAACCACTACTACTATGTTCGCCTGCTAAAATCCGACGACGACGCCGAGCGTGAAGCGGCTCGCAAAGTGGGTATTATTTTCCCCAACCAGGGTGACCGCGGCACTCACGTGAACGTTGGCGGTGCCGGTGTGGTGGAAGGTGCGCCTAACCGCGAAAACGCCATTCGCTTCCTCGAATACCTGTCTTCAGACACTGCTCAGGAAATTTTCGCCTCCGGCAACAATGAGTTCCCGGTAGTTGACGGCATCAAGAAAGACCCGGTGCTGGAATCCTGGGGCAACTTCAAAACGGATGACGTGAACATCAGCGTACTGGGTGAGAACAACCCTGAAGCGATCCGCATTTTTGATCGCGTCGGCTGGCGTTAAGCCCCCCTGCCCGAATTGAAGGAAGAACCTCGCTAGGCAAAAATCACCTAAGTAGAGGCTAGAAACACCCGCAACTGCGGGTGTTTTGCGTTATAGCGCTTCTAAACATGCTGGCACTGGCGGAAAGCGCCGGGGACGACCATCTTCCTGCATATAGAGGGTACACACCTGACTTTCAGGCAGCTCTAATGGCACGTGGCTGGAAATAACCAGAATCCCATGCTGTGCGCGGCGCACAAGGCTGGTGACGACATGACGCCGAGTTACCGCGTCAAGCCCGGCTAACGGCTCGTCAAGCAGCAGAATGGGCCGTCGCGCCAGCAGCACCCGCCCCAGGGCGATACGTCGCGCCTGACCTCCAGAGACGGCTGCTCCATACTCGCCCAAAGGTGTCTCAAGCCCCTGGGGCAACCCTCGCGCCCAGGTGCCTAGCGCCAAATCATCAAGAACGCTCCACAGCTCACTATCACCGGCATGACGGGCACCAAGGCGTAGATTTTCCGCCAGACTCATGTCAAACAAATCCCACTGTTGGGGCAGATAGCCGACGGCGTTGTGCATTGACCACTGCTCAATGGGATAGCCGTTAAGACAACACTCCCCGGACAGCGGCAGCAACTCGCCGGCCAATACCTGCAACAAGGTCGATTTGCCACACCCCGAGGGGCCATGTAAACAGAGTATTTCACAGCTCTTCAACGCCAGGTTGATACGTTGCGGCCCCACCAGTGCGCCAGGCAGGCCTGCTGTTAATTGGCTGACATTTAGCTGCCAGCTGAGCGGTGCGGTTTCAACCTCCTCAATAGCGGCTTGCGCCCTCGGCGCCCCTTCCGACAGGGCATTGAGGCGATTCCGTGCGGCAAGGCTCGCGCCCAAGGCAAGAAAACTATGGGTCAGTGGTGCCAATATTTCCCCTAATGCCAGGATCGCCAAGACGGCGGCTAACAGCATTGGCACCGTCAAATGGCTGGCCGCTAACAGTGCTTCTGCCTGCCATAGCACACTAACGATGGCAGCTCCCAGCGCCACCTGCTGCAACGCGGTGGTCAGGCTGGCAAGCAGTTGCTGGCGCTCCTGATGCGCCAAGTAGTCGGCGTCCCATTTTTTCACTCGTTGGGCCATCTCTGGCCATCGCCCCCACAGCACTAATGAGGTAATGGCTGCCAAGGGCTCAATCAGTGCCACCCGACGACGCTCAGCAAGTTCGGCACTCTGGCGTGCCTGATCAATACCACGCCATAACGCCAGTAACGGCAACCCCAGCCAGGCTAACAGCACTCCCGGCAAAGCAGCCCACATCAGGGTGCCACTCAGACAGTAAAGCCCTGCCATGACAACCACCACCATTAGCCCGGCCCAGCCCCAGGGCAGGAGCGCCCGTAATACCACCTGATCAAGCTGGTCTATATCGGTCACAAGGCGATGCATAGCGTTGGCCGTGCCGTGGTGAGAAGGACTGGAAGCCGCCTGCAGTAATGGCTTTTTCCCCAATGCCATGAACAATCGACAACGCAGATCCTTCAGCAACCCTAGCGCGGCATCATGGGACGCTAGGCGTTCACCGTAGCGCCCGGCCGTGCGCACAATGGCGCACAGACGAATCAGCGCTGCGGGGCGAAAATAGTCGAAACCGAAGGCGGTCGCCGTCATCGTACCGGCAACCGCCGCCGCGGTAATAAACCAACCCGAGATAGCCAGCAAGCCAATCACAGCCAGCAGCGTGGCGGCGCCTAGCAAGAACGCCAGCGACCAGCCGCCACGCCGAAGCAACAGCAAATCACGCAGCCGGATAGTGGGAGGTTGTTCTACAGAGGGGGTCTTGTTTAATCGCAGCATGTCATGACCTCTTTCGATGACAGCTCAATTTGCCGATCGACCCACTCCAGGCCCGCCGACTCGTGACTGACGATAAGCACGCTACGCCCGCGGCTAAGCTTTCCGATCAATGCATTGAGTTGCCAGGCAGCATCCGGATCAAGGTGGGCCGTGGGCTCATCGAATAGCCATAGCGCTGCATCGCGAAGCAGCAACTGCGCCAATCCCAAACGTTGCAGCTGGCCACCGGATAGCCCCTGTCCGCGCTCGCCCAGCTGCGTGGCAAGCCCATTACCGCGAAGCAGAATCGGCCACAGGCCAACCAGGGTCAGAACCTCAATAAGCTCTTGATCTGTTTTATCCGGAGCCGCCAAGCGCAGGTTATCTGCAATGCTGCCAGACTGGATCGGTGGTTGCTGACTGAGGTAGCCAAGCTGGCGTTGCCAGGTGGCGCGGGGCCACTGGGCAAGTTCGCAACCCTTCGCCTCCAGGCTGCCCTGGTAAGCGCTAAATCCCAACAACGCATGCAAAAGGCTCGACTTGCCCACTCCGCTTTCGCCCTGCACCAACACCCTTTCGCCCGCCGCCAGCGTGAGGTTAAGCGGAGCCAGACGAAGCCGACCGCCTTCACCCCGAACACTCAGCTCGTTACACTCCACGGTGAAAGACTCGACGTTTCTCGCTACCGGGGGTAGCGGTGCCTCTTGAGGCTGCCAAGTGTCAGCTTCCAGCAGAGGCGTCAACGCCTGCATGGCACCGATTGCTTCCGCCCGGGCATGATAGTCAGTGCCCAATTGGCGAAGCGGCGCATAGAACTCGGGCGCCAGCAGTAAAATAAACAGCGCCCCCTGATAGGGTACCGGCACCTCCGCTTTCGCCCAGGGCAAAAGGCCAAGCAGCCCTAAGCCGAGATAAAGCGCCACCAAGGCAATCGCCAGCGCGGCAAAAAACTCCAGCACCGCGCTGGATAGAAAGGCAAGTCTAAGCACCCGCATAGTACGCCCACGGTAGGCATCACTCGCCTGGGCGACCTTGGTCTCTGCTTGGTCAGTTGCTCCCATGCGCTGTAGCGTCGCCATCCCACGAACCAGGTCGAGGAAGCGGCCCCCCATACGCGCCAAGGCGACGAACTGCTGCTGACTGGCACCCGCAGCAGCACGTCCCACCAGGATCATAAATAGTGGCACCAACGGCGCGGTCATTAGCATCAATCCCGCGGCCAGCGGGCTATAAAACGCTACCACCGCCGCTATCAGACAGGGCACTAGTACCGCCAGCAAGCTCTGTACCCGATAGCGGCTAACGTAGCCGTCCAAGGCATCCACCTGCTCCAGCACCTGAGTGGCCAAGGCGCCATCACTGCCAAATTGGCGCCTAACCGGCCCAAGGTGGCCAAGCTGCGTTAATAACTGGCTGCGTAAGGCGTCACGAGCACGCAGGCTGGCCTGACGAGACAGCCATTCCCGGCCAGCGTGGAGAAAAGGGCGTAGCACCATGCAAATGGCCAGCCCTGCTAGCCAAACCGTCGGATGGCCCGGCGACTCCCTACCCTGCCAAAGCAGTAACCAATGGTGAAAAATAGTGGCCAACAGCCAACTCTGGGCAATCAGCAATACCACGCCGATCATCGCTAGCAGCGTGGCGCCCCGCAACCACCAGCGTTGTGGGGCAAGGCAGCGGTTCAGCCGCTGCCGCGGGTCATTGGCTTCAGTCGCTCCGCTCATGCTCGGATTCGCCTTCATAGCCATTCACTTCAAGCCACATGGCGTTAAGAATGCTGACGGTGGCCGCCAGCGTGACACCCAAAATCCAGGCGAAATACCACATACGATACCCTCCTCAGTAAAGCGCTTTGTCGTTATCACGAATAAACTGCTCGTTCAGGCGTCCACGCATGACCCAGTAACTCCAGGCGGTATACAGCAGCACCAACGGCACGAAAACACACACCACCACAAACATGATCTTGAGCGTCAACTCGCTCGCCGTGGCATCCCACATGGTTAGACTATGGTTGGGGTTCAGCGACGACGGCATCACGAAGGGAAACATCGTAACGCCCGTTGTGACCACCACCATCGCCATGGCGACAGCCGAACTGGTAAATGCCAGCGCATGGCGTCCCAGCTTCATGGTCAGCGCGCAGAGCACAAAACCTAAGACGCCCAGTATTGGCAGTAGCCACAACAGCGGGAAGCGGCTGTAGTTGGTCATCCAGCCGCCAGCACTGACCGCCACGATTTTACCGGTAGTATCGTTGTACCCTTGGGTGTCGATTACGCTAGTCACTTGGTAGCCATCAACGCCCAGGAGCAGCCACACCCCACCCAGCACGAACAGTGCCGCGCATATCAGTGCTGTCAGGCTGCCGATGGCCGCACTACGGCTGCGCAGTTCGCCCTCGGTTTTAAGCTGCAACCAAGCCGCTCCGTGAGTGACGAACATCAGCAGGCTCAACAGCCCGGCCAATAGCGCAAAGGGGTTCAATAGGCCCAGCAAGCCGCCCTGATACTCCAGGCGCAGATAGTCATCGAACTGGAAGGGAACGCCTTGCAAGAGATTGCCAAAAGCGACACCAAAGATCAGCGCGGGAACGGCGGAGCCGATCGTCAACCCCCAATCCCAACGACGGCGCCATGTGGGATTTTCCAACTTGGAGCGATAATCGAACGCCAGGGGGCGAAGGAAAAGCGCAAATAGCGTCAGCATCAAGGCGAGATAGAAGCCATTGAAGGCTGTTGCGTAAACTGGAGGCCAAGCAGCAAACAGTGCGCCCCCTGCGGTGACCAGCCAGACCTGATTACCGTCCCAATGAGGCGCCATGGAGTTGATCATCACCCGGCGCTCCTCATCGCCGCGCCCGACCACGTTGAGCAAGGCGGCAACGCCCATATCAAAACCATCGGTGACCGCGAAGCCCACCAATAGCACGCCGATCAGCACCCACCAGACAAACCTAAGGGTTTCGTAGTCCATCATCATGCCTCCCGTGCTGGGGTTGAGATTGGATAGTCAGACTCAGCGTCATCATCCAGGTAACCGCTACCGGAGGGCCCTTTGCGGGCAAAGTGTTGCATCAGCCACATTTCGATGATGACGAAGGTGGTGTAGAGGACGCCAATAGAAATCAGGGTAAACAGCACCTGCTCAGCAGTCAGGCTGGAAATGGCCAAGTGCACCGGCAATATCTCGCCGATTGCCCACGGCTGACGCCCATATTCGGCCACGAACCAGCCCGCCTCACAGGCAATCCAAGGCAGCGGTAGGCTGAACAGCGCGAAGCGAAGTAGCCACCGGGACTTCTCTGGCTGACGACGTACGCTATGCCAGAAGGCCAGCGCAAACAGCAACAGCATGCTAAAGCCCGCGGCGACCATGGCCCGAAAAGACCAGAAAAGCGGCCAAACCTTAGGAATCGACGCTTCAACGGCTTGATCAATTTCGGCTGTGGTCGCATTGGCTACATCGTCGCTATAGGCACTGAGCAGTAGCCCATAACCAAGATCGCTGCGCACTTCCTCGAACCGAGCCATATCCCCTTCGCGCTCTTCATCACTGCGCAGGCGCTGCATGAGTGCGTAGGCTTCCTGGCCATTGACGATGCGCTCGCGGTGCTCTTCCTTAAGCTCCCGAATACCCATCACTTCGGTATTCAGCGAGCGCGTGGCGATCAAGCCCATCACACCAGGTATGCGGATGGCAAAGTCGGTGTGCTGTTCCGCCTCGTTGGGGAGCCCAAATAGCGTGAAAGCCGCAGGTGCGGGATGGGTTTGCCACTCTGCTTCGATGGCGGCCAGCTTGACCTTCTGCACATCCCCCAGCTCATAGCCAGACTCATCGCCCAGTACAATGACCGATAGCGCGCTGGCCAACCCGAAGGCAGAAGCAATCGCAAAGCTGCGCCGCGCAAAGGCAATCTCACGCCCCTTGAGCAGGTACCAGCTTGAAATCGCCAACACGAAAATCGCCCCGGTGACGTACCCCGCTGACACGGTATGCACAAATTTGACTTGGGCGACGGGGTTGAGCAGTACCTCTGCAAAGCTGACCAACTCCATACGCATGGTGGCTAGGTTGAGCTCCGACCCTACGGGGTGCTGCATCCAGCCATTGGCTACCAGAATCCACAGGGCTGACATATTGGTCGCCAAGGCCATGAACCAGGTAACCGCCAGGTGCTTCTCTTTTGACAGGCGATCCCAGCCGAAGAAGAATAGCCCGACCAGCGTCGACTCAAGGAAGAACGCCATCAAGGCTTCTATCGCCAGGGGCGCTCCGAAAATATCGCCGACATAGTGAGAGTAGTACGACCAGTTAGTGCCGAACTGGAACTCCATGGCGATACCGGTCGTTACCCCTAACGCAAAGTTAATACCAAACAGCTTGCCCCAGAATTTGGTCATCTGACGATAAATGGTTTTACCGGTCATGACATAGACCGACTCCATGATCGCCAGAAGTATCGACAGCCCTAGCGTTAAGGGTACAAACAGGAAATGCACCATCGCCGTAAAGGCGAACTGCAACCTGGATAATTCAACAATGTCCATGAGTGACTCCCGATGGATAGCTTAAACACACCTTTCGCCCCACCGGGAAACCACAGACAGGTGCTAACCCAGGCAAAGCGATGTGTATAGGCTATTCCTCCACCCGAGCCAACAATTTGATCTTGATCAATTCCTTACTTAAGCATTGCACTGTTGCGACAATATGCCATCCACCCCCTTCCTCATTCAGAGACGCAGGCGTAAACGAATGAGGCTTGCGGTGTTGGTAGTAGGCATTAGTGCGCTTCATCCCAATTGGCACCGCTCTCCGCTTCTACAATCAGCGGTACTTTCAGCTCAGCCGCGCCCTGCATGCGTTTTTGCACCTGCTCGATAAAGGCCTCGACCTGTTTCTCGGCGACTTCAAACACCAGTTCATCGTGCACCTGCATCACCATCAGCGCATCGAACTCGCCTTCCGCTAGCCACGCATCCACATCGATCATCGCCTGCTTGATAATATCGGCGGCAGTGCCCTGCATCGGCGCGTTAATCGCGGTGCGCTCAGCGCCTTGGCGGCGGTTGCGGTTTTGCGACTGAATTTCCGGCAGGTAAAGCCGCCGCCCTAATACAGTTTCGACAAAACCATCCTCTGCTGCTTGCGAGCGAATGCGCTCCATATAGCGGGCCACGCCGGGATAGCGGTCAAAGTAACGATCAATGTAGGTTTGCGCCTGGTTGCGCTCGATATGCAGCTGACGCGACAGCCCCCAGGCACTCATGCCGTAGATCAAGCCGAAGTTAATCGCTTTGGCGCTACGGCGCTGATCGCCAGAGACCTTCTCAAGAGAGGTGCCGAAGACTTCTGCCGCCGTGGCGGTGTGAATATCACGCCCTTCGGCAAACGCTTCCAGCAGCCCTTTATCTTCAGATAAATGCGCCATAATACGCAGCTCAATTTGCGAGTAATCGGCGGCGACAATACGGTAGCCAGGGCGGGCAATAAATGCCTGACGAATTTTGCGCCCCTCTTCGGTACGGATGGGAATGTTCTGTAAGTTGGGATCCGACGACGACAGCCGCCCGGTCGCAGTGACTGCCTGATGATAGCTGGTGTGTACCCGGCCAGTGGCTTTATTGAGCAGACGCGGTAGCTTATCGGTGTAGGTGGACTTCAGCTTGGCCAGCCCCCGGTGCTGCATAATCACCTTGGGCAGCGGGTAATCCAGCGCCAACTCTTCCAGCACACCTTCCGCGGTAGAAGGTGCGCCTTTAGGGGTTTTCTTGAGCACCGGAATTTTCTGCTCTTCAAACAGAATCTGCCCTAACTGCTTGGGTGAGCCGAGATTAAATTCGCGCCCGGCCAGTTCAAACGCCTCGCGTTCTAATTCGCCAATGCGCTGCTCTAACTGTTGGCTCTGTTTGTGCAGTAGCTCAGCATCCACGGCGACACCGTTGCGCTCGATGCGCGAGAGCACTTTGATCAGCGGCAGCTCAATATTATCCAGCACCTCCGCCAGACGCCCTTCGCTCTCGACCTGGGGACGCAGCGCTTGCTGCAGCCGCAGGGTGATATCGACATCTTCGCAGGCGTATGGCGCCGCTTGCTCCAGGGCAATCTGGTTAAAGGTCAACTGCTTGGCGCCCTTACCGGCAATCTCTTCAAAGGAGATGGTCTTTTCACCCAAATACTTGAGCGCCAGCGAATCCATATCATGGCGGGTAGCGGTGGAGTTGAGCACATACGACGCCAGCATGGTGTCAGCAAAAGGGCCTGCCACGGAAATCGCATAGTTGGCCAGCACGGAAATATCGTACTTGAGGTTTTGGCCAATCTTGGTTTTTGTCGGGTCTTCCAGCAGCGGTTTTAACGCCGCCAACACCGTTTTGCGGTCAAGCTGCTTAGGCGCATCCAGGTAGTCGTGGGCAAGCGGGATATAGGCCGCCTCACCCACTTCCAGCGACAAGCCAACGCCAACAATTTCCGCATCCATGTAATTAAGGCTGGTGGTTTCCAGATCGAAACAGAAGCACTCGGCGTTTTGTAGCCGATCCAGCCAGCGATCAAAGTCTGCCTGTTCGAGGATGACCTGATCTTCACGAACAGAGGCTTGCACAGAAGCGCTCTCCCCCTCGGACTCGCTACCATCTTCCTCAGCGCTTACGGGCGCAGGCTCGCCGCCTTTAACGTCATCCACGCCTTCGTCTTTGCCTTCCAGCAGCTCACCCAGCCACTGGCGGAATTCCATCTCTTTATACAGGATGACCAGCGCTTCGCGATCCGGATGAGCAATATCCAAATCATCCAAGCCCACCGGCAACTCGCAGTCGACTTTAATGGTGGCCAGCTGATAGGAGAGAAACGCCTGATCGCGATGCTCTTCAAGCTTCTTGGGCAGAGTTTTGGCGCCCCGGAAAGTGAGCGTTTTCACTCGTTCTAAGTCGCCATAAATGGTCTCCAGCCCACCGCCCATGCCTTGCAGCAGGCCAATAGCGGTCTTCTCACCCACGCCGGGCACACCGGGAATGTTATCGACCTTGTCACCCATCAGAGCGAGAAAATCGATAATCAATGCGGGCGGCAGACCGAATTTTTCTTCTACGCCCGCCTCATCCAGGGTTTCATCCTTCATGGTGTTCACCAGAGTGATATGGGCATTAACCAGTTGCGCCATATCCTTATCGCCGGTGGAGATCACTGCATCGCGTCCCGCCTGGGTGGCGTGATGGGCCAGGGTGCCAATCACATCGTCCGCCTCTACGCCGTCAACGCAAAGCAGCGGCAGGCCCAGCGCCTTCACGCAGGCGTGCAGCGGAGCGATCTGGCTGCGTAGGTCATCGGGCATCGGCGGGCGGTGCGCTTTATAGTCGCTGTACAACTCATCACGGAAGGTTTTGCCCGGCGCGTCAAACACCACCGCCATGGGGCTTTCGGGATAATCCTTAATCAGCCGTTTGAGCATGTTTAACACGCCTTTCACCGCGCCCGTTGGCTGACCATTGGAGGTCGTTAGCGGCGGCAGCGCATGAAAGGCACGGTACAGATAAGAAGAGCCATCGACGAGGACGATCGGAGCGCGAGCCATAACCAAGTTCCATTGTTAAATAAGATTGCTTAAAAAGAATTGCCAATAAGAGTGGCTCATATGATACGCGTTGCACAGGCAGACTGCAGAGCCAAACTCGACTCTCTTATCACAACAACGCTGCCAACTGAGCGACCAAGCCGCTACAATAATGGGCTTAGCAACCTGGGCGAGACTCTCATGGCTGTATTTACCCCGCTTAGCGACGCACAGGTCGCCGCGTTTTTAGAAAAGTTTGATGTGGGCAGTTTTGTTTCCCTTCAGGGAGTCGCGAACGGCACCGAAAATTCGACATTTTTTGTGACTACCGACCGCCGCGAGCTGGTGTTAACCCTGTTCGAACAGGGCGAGCACGCAGAACTGCCGTTCTTTGTCGAACTGCTGGACTATTTGGACGAGCACCGTTTACCAGTGCCCGGCACCATTCATGACCGCGAAGGTATCGCGCTGCATAGCCTGGAGGGCAAGCCGGCGTTGCTATTCCCGCGCCTGCCTGGCCGCCATCCCGAGGCGCCCAATGTAGCCCAGTGCCATGCCTTAGGCGATACTTTGGGTCACCTGCACGTGGTGTCAAAGCGTTTCCCCGGCCACCGCCCCAACCCGCGGGATCTCAACTGGCTGCAGGTGATGCACCATAAAGTATTGAGTTACCTAAGCCCCGCGGATCAAACGTTGATGAAGGATGAAGTCGACGATTTCGAGAGCGCCTTTATGCAACACGGTGAGTTGCCCCAAGGCGCCCTACACGGTGATCTGTTTCGCGACAACACTCTGTTTGAGGGTGACCAGCTTGGCGGTATTATCGACTTTTATAATGGCTGCACTGGGGATCTCCTGTTTGATCTGGCGATTGTGATCAACGACTGGGCCTCTAATGAAGATGGCACGCTCAACGCTGAGCGCTACAACACGCTGTTGAGCGCCTACCTGGCGCGCCGGCCGTTAACGGCGGATGAACGGGAGCTATGGCCCACCATGCTGCGTATGACGGCACTTCGCTACTGGCTGTCACGCCTGCTGGTGGTCTATGTTGACCCACCGGCCCACGATTTGACGCCCCACGACCCCGAACGTTTTCGAACCATATTAACTGCGCGCATTGCCCACGGTGCACTGCCGCTACCTGAGGTTTCTGCATGAGTGTGATGGCGACGACTAGCCCTGCCCTTCGCGCACGGCGCACCTGGAATATCGACCAATGGGGCAGCGGCTACTTTGACGTGGATGACCACGGCCAGGCCCTGGTTCGGCCCCTCGGTAGTGATGCGGAAGGCCCGGCGCTACCGCTGAGCGGCTTGGTTCGCCAGTTGCAAAGCGCTGGGCTGCGCCTGCCGGTGCTGGTTCGCTTTAGCGATATTCTTCATGACCGGGTGGAGCAACTGTGTGGCGCTTTTGATGCCGCCATGAGCGACTGCGACTACCAGGGCGGGTATACCGCCGTTTACCCGATTAAAGTGAACCAGCAGCGCAGAGTAGTCGAAGAGATTCTGGCCACCGCCGAGCGCGGCAACGGCCGTGTGGGTCTGGAAGCGGGCAGCAAGCCCGAGTTGCTGGCAGTGCTGGCTTTGTCTGACGGCGGCTCTTCGCTGATTGTCTGCAATGGCTACAAAGACCGCGAGTATGTGCGGCTTGCGCTGCTGGGTGAAAAACTCGGCCACAAGGTCTATTTGGTGGTCGAAAAGCTCTCCGAGCTGCAGTTGATTTTGGAAGAAGCGAGAGAACTGGATGTTATCCCGCGTATTGGCCTGCGCGCCCGCCTTGCCTCTGTGGGTAAGGGCAAGTGGCAGAATACCGGCGGTGAGAAATCTAAGTTCGGCCTAACCGCCAGCCAAATTCTTGAGGTGGTAGATACTCTGCGTCGCGAGGAGGCGCTGGAAAGCCTGCAGCTGGTGCACTTCCACCTGGGCTCCCAGATCGCCAACATTCGCGATATTCAGCGTGGCCTGCGCGAGTGCGCGCGCTTCTATCAGAACCTAATGCAGTTGGGTGCGCCGATTGACACCGTAGACGTAGGTGGCGGTCTGGGTATCGATTACGAAGGCACTCGCTCGCGCAGCTTCTGCTCCGCGAATTATTCGATGCGTGAATACGCCCGCAACGTAGTGAGCGCCTTTGCTCAGCTCTGCCAAGAGTCGAATCTACCCCAGCCCCATCTGATCAGTGAATCCGGCCGGGCATTAACAGCCCACCACGCGGTGCTGATCACTAACGTGATTGGCGAAGAGCGTATTGATGACACTGCCCCTGAACGACACTCCCAAGAGGATACTCAAGTTGAGTTACTCTGGCGTGTGTTCGAGCAACTCGCCACTGCCCAAGAACCTCGCATGTTGGTCGAAGCTTGGCACGACCTGCTTCAAGCGGTGAGCGAGCTGCAGGAACGTTTCGTGATGGGATTGAGTGACATTACCGCGCGCGCTGAAGGCGAGCGGGTGTATATGGCCGCCTGCGCACGGCTGCGCACCCAGCTGGATACGCGTAACCGTGCCCATCGGGAAATTATGGACGAGCTGGCGGAGAAGCTCGCCGATAAACTGTTCGTCAACTTCTCGCTGTTCCAGTCGGTGCCTGACGTTTGGGGCATCGAGCAGATATTCCCGGTGCTGCCGCTGAGCGGGCTGGATCAAGCGCCCACCCGGCGGGCAGTGATTCAGGATATCACCTGCGACTCCGACGGCCGCATCGACAGCTACGTCGACGGCCAGGGGGTCGAGAGCACCCTACCGCTTCCCGAGTGGGCTTCAGACGATGAACGCTGGCTAGGGTTCTTTCTAGTGGGCGCCTATCAGGAAATTCTTGGCGATCTACACAACCTGTTTGGCGACACCGACTCCGTTGATGCTGCGCTCAATGCCGACGGCGAGTGGACACTATCTAACCCGCTGGCCGGGGACTCGGTGGCCCAGGTACTTGCCTACGTCAACTTCAATGCCAATGTGCTCAAGCAGAAGCTCACCGACCAGCTAGCCGCCAGCGGCTTTACTGCCGACGAGCAAGCGCGCTTTGCGGCGAGCTTAAGCGAAGGTCTGGAAGGCTATACCTATCTTGAATAACCGATCTTGAAAACCAGTCTTGAATAGCCCGTACTGAATGGCACGTATTGGGTTACGCTAAACAGAAGCGCCACCCTGATTTTGGGGTGGCGCTTCTGCACGATCCAACACTGCCCAGCAATTCTCTGCTTTTTTCGCTACTCGACTACGCTGGTTTCAACTACCAAACCACCGGTCAAGGTTAAACGCAGTGATGAACCGCGAACCAGCTCTCCAACGCCTGATGGCGTGCCGGTCAAAATTACATCGCCCGGCTCTAGAGTGAAGTGACGGCTCATTTCGGCTACCAAGGTTGGTATGGCGAAGATCATATCGGAGCCTTCACCGTGCTGGCGCTCTTCACCATCAATCTCAAGCGTGAAAGCCAGCGCGTTCCAGTTGGGAACACGGCTTAGCGGCAGAAACGACGAAAGCGGGCAAGCGCCATCAAAAGCTTTGGCGATTTCCCAGGGATGCCCTTTCTCTTTTAGCTTCGTCTGTACATCACGCAGCGTTAAATCCATCGCCAACCCGATACCGACAATCGCACGCTCGGCTTCATCCAGGGTGGCGTGGGTTAACGTTTCACCCACTAACAGCGCAAGCTCGGCTTCATAATGCACATCACCGCGTGAAAACGGCGGATCCAACGGTTTGGTTAGATCCACAACGCTGGTCGATGGCTTTATGAATAGCAACGGCTCAGTGGGAACTGGATTATCCAGCTCTTTCGCATGGTCGGCATAATTGCGGCCGATGCAGACAACCTTGCCCAGCGGGTGGGGAAACTCCTGGCCATCGGTAAACTGTGGAACAAAACGCATGGCGGGTATTCTCCTTCTCATTATGCGTGCCGCTTTCGCAACGACAGGCGCAACAGTTTACCCCACCTATACGAAGGTTCCACACCCTTCGGCCATGAATTTGTTTCCCCACTACACGTTAGCGATATTGCTGAGCCTGTTGACCAGGGCTATGAGCCAGGAAATCAGGCCGTCGTTTGGCTGCCGCATAAGGCGCCCGGCAACGGTTATCCTGGCGGTTAAACACGAAGAACACGTTGCTACGCGGGTCAGGCGACAGGTTGGCGTTAGAAGCATGCAGCGTATTGCAATCGAACAGCAGCAAACCACCCGCCTTGCCTTTTGGCGCTTCAATACCGTGTTCAGCCACTAGCTCGGTAAGTGCTTCTGGGCTTGGCACGCCCACTTCCTGCGCTTTCAGCGAGCTTTTGTGGTTATCCTCCGGTGTTTCCCCCACGTAGGGTACAAACTTTTTGTGCGAACCGGGGATCAGCATCAACGGACCATTGAACTCATGGTTGTCAGTTAAGATCAGCGATGCGCTAACCGCGTGCATCGCAGGCATGCCATCTTCCGCGTGCCACGTCTCAAAGTCGGAGTGCCAGTTAAAGCCCTTACCGGCAAATCCAGGCTTATAGTTAATACGCGACTGATGCACATAAGGGTCGTCGCCTATGATTTGACGAGCAGCGCCCGCGACACGCTCATCGCTGGCCAGCTTTCCCAACCGCTCAGAAAGGAAGTGAACCGCAAATAGCGAGCGGATTTCCTGGCTCTCTGGCTCAGTGACGCTGAAGTCTTGATTGAGGTACTTATCGTTGCTCATCAACGCCTTCATTTCCTGACGCAGCTCCTCAAGCTCTGCGCCTTCAATGAGGTTGGGAATAAACAGAAACCCTTTACGTTCAAACTCATCAAGCTGCGCCTGGCTTAACGGGCCGGAAAGTTGACGGCCTTTGACAACCGCCTCTTGGCGCGGCAGCCAGGTTTTCTCAGGAGGGGTGGTTAAGCGCGACGGGTAGGCATCCTGTACCTGTTGGCGCTGAACCTGAGTAGTGTGAACGTTAGGCGTATCGGCCATTTCGCTATATTGCTTATGGGCGGTTACAGCATTTAGTGGTGTGCTTTTGACTGTCATCTAATCCACTCCTTGTATGATTAGGTTTCAGATCGAACATATTGCACGTATAAAGATTAGCGTACATATAAATAAAACAGCACGATTCTAACATCGTGCAGGGAGTAGCCTAGACCACTAAAATTTCCTCGCAAGGCATGATTTCTGGTTTGATAACGTAGGTTACGTGAAAAAAATTGAACAGTGGCTTTTTAGGCAATAAGTCACCTAAAAAGCTCACTCCAAGCCACAATGTTTGCGGTTAATGTTGCTCATCTTTTTATCTAACTGAATGGGGAATCATACTTTGAAAAGGCAGCTACCGATTTATGGATTTATCAGCGCGCTATTAATAACCGCTGGGTGTTCTTCAGCAACAATGGATACCCACGAGACAGCGCATCGCCCTAATGAACCGTTGATCAACACCTACTGGAAGCTGGTAACGCTTGATAGCGCACCGGTCGTCACCCATGAGAATTTCCGTGAAGCACATTTGGTTCTTCATCAAAAGGCTTCTCGCTTAGCCGGCGCTACCGGCTGTAATACCCTGATGGGCAGCTACCGTGTGGAAAACGAGCGCATAGAGTTTGGGCAAATCGCCAGCACTAAAATGGCCTGCCCACCGTCCCAAATGAAAACTGAGCAAGATTTTCTAGCCACACTCAAGCAGGTAACAGCATGGAGCGTGGATGGCGCAATGCTTGTACTGTCGAGCGATAACAGTGAACCATTGGCGGTCTTCGAGGCGGTGCATCTTTATTAATCACAAAGAGCTCATCTAAAGGACGCATTTTAAACTCACCAAGCCTAGAAGAATCAGGCCGGGGAGCGCGAAATCAAGAGGCGACCGCCGATCAGAAGAAAGACTAAACCAGAGATGCCTTGGATCGACTTCCATACCCATGGTTTCCTTAACCACTCAGCGACTCTATGCAATGTGACGACAACCATACCGTAGAAGAACAGAGCGATCAGGGCATGGCTGGCTCCCAAACCGAGCCCTCCCAGCCAGTAGTCCGTTCCACCGGCACTCAGGAACTGGGGAAAGGCCGCAACGTAGAAGATAGCGGGCTTGGGGTTGAGAATATTGGTGAGATAGCCCCGTACAAAGGCCTGTCTTTGGCTTATCCTCGGCAATGTTTGACAATCTTTCGCCTGCGACGCGATGGGCGTTTTCGTTAGTGCTGCTCGAAATGCCTTAACGCCAAGCCAAATAAGATATGCAGCGCCCACAAATTTTATAATAGTGAATAACGTGACAGAGGCTGCGACGAGTGCCCCAACACCAATGAGCGCCAAAGTGGCATGAGATATGATCGCCGCACAGAAGCCCAGGGTCATCAACACCCCCGTAACACGGCCTTGCGCCGGCGTCGCCTGAAGCAGCAGGAACAGGTTGGCTCCTGGGGAGACTACGATGAGCGTAACGATGGAGAGAAATGCCAAGTAATCATGAAGTGGAATCATCGAGATTCACCCTGAAATGATAAGCCCTGAATTCAACTAATAAGTGCAGCATCTGCGGTTTCTAGTGCTCTTTGCCGAGACGGCCTTGGCAACCTTTCTGTGCTCGGCGAATTCCGATCCAGAATCCAGGGTGATGGCGTGCGCTGCCCCTCGGCGTGGCATCAATAACCGCGCCTGCTGAGCTAACTGATATGTTGGGTCTGAGCCAGTTACCAGTATTCCATGCTCTGCTTCACTCTGGTAGGTAAGGCAGAAAGGGTACCAGCGCTGGCCCTACTGCCTCTACCTTGTGAACCAAAGTGCTGAGCTTATTCTATGAATCCAGGCCCGCTCGTCTTAAGTTTTATCGAAGATAATCGGGTTACTACTGCATCAATGCTCGCCGTATACCACTAGCCAATAGCGACCTGATAAGCATGGGCGACTTTAAGCACGGTCGCTTCATCCCAGCGTCTACCAACCAACTGCATACCTACGGGCAAGCCCTCCGAAAAGCCAACCGGGACGCTCATGGCTGGGTGGCCACTGACATCAAACGGGGCCGTGTTGTGCAGGTTGCCAAGCGCACCGGCCAGTGTGCTATTGAGACTTTTATCAGCCGGCCTCTTTACCGCTTTCATGGCGGTGGTAGGCATGATTAACAAGTCATATTCCTGCAGAGCGTTGTCATAATCGCGCGCGAGACGCCTACCGATATTCTGGGCTTTACCATAGTAGTGGCGATTGTACTGCTCTGACATGTAGTGCCCGGCGAGCACCGTCATCTTCACCGTGTCGCTAAAGTCATGACCGCGAGCGCGGCGAGCCCGCCCATAAAAGTCCATAAGCTGCGTACTGTAATGGCCGCGCCAGTTTGTGCCGTAGCCATCGCCCCTAACCATCAGTTCGGTGGCCCCCTCAAAGGCGATCGCACTCCACAGTGCAAGCCCGTCGTTATGCATGGGCACCGACACCTCCGAAGCACGGGCGCCCACTTTTTCCAGCACGCTGATAGCCTCCCGTACAGCGGCATCCACATCGGGCTCACTGGCACCGGCAATACCAAACCCTTCACGTAGGATGCCAATGCGTATACCAGTAAGATCTTCACTTAGCGTTTCGGTGTATTTCGCCGTGCGTACGTCGTATTGGCGTGGATCTAAGCCATCCGAGCCCACCAGCACTTCCAGCATTCGGGCGCAATCTTCCGCGGTGCGCGCCATAGGGCCTACGTGGTCAAGAGTCTGCTCAATGGGAAAGATACCTGTGTAAGGCACAAGGCCATGCGTTCCTTTGATCCCGTAGCAACCGCTCCATGAGGCGGGTAGCCGAATGGAACCGCCCTGGTCGCCCCCTAGGGCCATATCGACTTCACCGTTGGTCACCACCACGGCGCTGCCGTTGGAGGATGCACCGGCCAGTCGATCATGATCGTGAGGATTGACCGGCTGGGGCTCGGGGTAGCCAGTACAGCCGCCACCGTCAAAGCAGAACGCAGGAACGGCCGTCTTGCCGATGATGTGCGCGCCAGCGTCGAGCAGCCGGGTGACAACGGTGGCGTCCTCGCGGGGCACAAAACCTTCCATGATCGGTGAGCCATTCATCATGGGAATGCCTGCCAGAGCGATATTGTCCTTTAGCGCGACCGTTCGACCCGCGAGCGGCCCCTCCTCGGCGCCAGGCACCGAACATTTCCAAGCCCAGCCATTAAGCGGATTGTCGTCACCTACGGGGCGATAGCCCAATTCCGCCCGTGGGTAATTGACAGGCAGCGATTCATCCGCCAGTTCGTCCAGGCGATCATAAATGGCCATTGAGCCAGCAACGGCGGACTGGAACTCACTCAGTTCATCAAAGGAAAGGTCAAAACCATAATAATCGGAAATGGCGGCCAACGTATCAATGCCAGGTCGTTTCACACTCATAGTCAACTACTCCTATACACAGACGATTGCCTGAAAAGGCATCTAGTGAGGGAAATACGCACTATCGCTCCAACAATTTTGGATAGTGGTGTGGCAGTCGCATCGCCACTAAGTCCTTGCGACGTACCGCGCTGTTTGGGTAAGACGATTGCAGATTGCTCGTGTCGACAGTAAGCCCAACGCAGCCAGTAGCGCTGGTTAATAGAGCCTCCTGGCGAGGAAAATAAAACGTATCCGGCCCGAATATACCGCTTAGCCCGGGTAATCCAGCCTCGGGCATATGCACGTTGGCGAAAGCGAAATAGCAGTTGTTCTCGCCACCACGTACTCGGTAATGGTGCCAATGGTGTTCGTCCGGGCCGGTGGGGATAGGCGCCGACTGATGAATACGAGTCCCCGGATGTGAACAATGAAAGGGGCCCGGTAAGGCAGCAGGGCAAGCGATGACGTCACAGCCCCGCAGGGCCAGGATGCGCCCTGCTTCGGGAAAATCGGCATCATGGCCAATCAGTATTCCAACGCGACCTAGCGGCAGGTCGCAGCTTACCCAACGCTCGCCAGGCGTCGCCCATTCGCGGTCAGCCTCGCTTAAGTGAATTTTACGATAAACCGCCATAACGCCCCGCGACCCAACCAGAGCAGCCGCATTGTAGAGATTGCCATCCGCCTGCTCCGCAAATCCGACCACGTAATACTGTTGACGCTCTTCAGCGACTCGACGCAGTGTGTCAAAAATAGCGTGATGTTGTGAGATGGGGTTGATAGCGCCAGCGTCCAGCCCCGTAAGGGCTAACTCGGGCAGAACAACCAGCTCGGCATTCTCTGCCTGGTCAATCAGCGCCATACAGTGGTCAAGGTTATCGTCGAGATTGTTCGATGGAGCAAAGTGAGCAACGGCGATGCGGCTTACTTTGCCCTTGGGCAGTGGCTGATGACCATAAAGCCGGAAAAAGTCCAGCGGATTCCAGGCGTAGGTTTGATGCAGAAGCTCATGATAGAGTTCTGGTTGACGCTCACTGCCCAACGGCCCCGTGACACGGTCAGTATCAATCTCACCCAGCACGATGCCATCCCCATCATCTCGGCGGGCTTGGACATGACCATCCGGTTCAATCACGCAGCTACCCCCACTGAATTGCACACCACGCTCACGTCCCCAGCGGTTACTTTCGATAAGATAGCAGCCATTTTCCCTGGCACGGCTCATCCAGTAAGGTGCCGGCGCACGCTCAGCGAGCCAGTTACTCAGATGGCAAATGACATCGGCGCCTTGCAACGCCACCAGTCGCGCGGTTTCGAGAAAATGAATATCCATACAGATGAGCAAAGCAATACGGCCCATCGATGTCTCGAACACTTGATGGCCGCTGTCGCCTGAAGCCGCCCATTTTGGCTCGGCAATATAAGGGTGGCTCTTGCGGTGCTTGCCCAGATAACCGTCAGGGCCAATCAATACCGCGGTGTTATAGTAAAGTCCATTGGCAGGCTCTACTTCTGGCAGGCCAATAACAATATAGCAGTCAAGCTTCGCCGCCAGAGCGGCGAAGCATTCGGTTGAAGGGCCAGGTACCGGTTCTACATAAGGAGCGACCTCCTCTCTGTCATGCCAGCAGTAACCGGTAAGCCCCATCTCCGGGGTGATGATTAGCCGCGCACCAGACGCGACCGCCTCTTCCACCAAACGCTTCAAAGCATCAATATTGCGCTCTTTGGCAAACATTTCAGGCTCAAACTGCACTGCGGCGGCAAAATATTTCATATTGTCCTCCCCGCTCGCTAGCGTGCCTGGCCAACGATGGACTTGAGAATGGAAGCACCCAAGGTATACTTTGGATCCACCATATTGCCCAGCCGCACACGGCCTGCCTGGGTAAGCAGCATGTAAGCCTCGATTTCATCAAAATCGAACTCTGCCGCTAGCCAGCGAACCAGCTCTCGGTAGGCGATGCGCGTGGCATCTTCCATGGGGCGCGCGGAACCAATGGTCATATAAAACTGTTCGTTTTCCAGGCGCGGCCACTTGAACGTCCAATCTTTGATCAAGTCGACCTGTACAGTGGTCACGGTAGGATGCTCAATCGCCACGCCGCACAACTCACCATCACCCTGCGCCGCATGACAGTCGCCTAGATAAAGATAGGCGCCTTTGGTATGCACCGGCAGATAGATCACCGCGCCAGGCGCCACATCAGGCAAGTCCATATTGCCGCCGTAATAATCAGGCACCAGCGAGCTAATCGATTCAATCTCTGGCGACACCCCAATGGTGCCAATAAAAGGCTGATACGGAAGGGTAATTTTGTCAGTCCACTTCACGCCGGTTTCCGCATCAACGTCCACCTTCTTTACCCGTTCCGGTAGCGGTGTGTTGAGTAGCGCGGTATCACCGGTCGCCACCAAGCCACCAAATTCGGTAATCAGCGCCGTCGTGCCACAAGGCTGCGGGCCACGAGGTTTCATGTCACGGATATACACCGCCAGGCAATCACCCTTCTCCGCCCCCTCTACGTAAATCGGCCCGTTCTGCGGATTGAGATAAGGTAAATTAAGTAGCTCGCTTGGCTTATCGCTTTCCGAGCGCAGTTTTCCCTCGAAAGCATCATGGGTTTCCGCACTGACTACATCGCCAGGTTGGATATGCAGCACAGGCTTGGGGTTAGGTCCAAGCGTATAGTGGTATTGACCTTGAGCCACCTCAGTGAGTTGGTGGGTAGTACCCGGCTTACCCTTGGCGACGGCGCGACGGGCCATGATGGACTGATCAAACCAGTTCATTGTTCGACTCCTTTTTGAGTACTGTTTAAGTACGTTCAATCATCGCTCCGGCAACTACGGGCTGGAGCGTGCATCGTTGTTAAATGGCAAAACGTTTTCCGTGACCCCTTACGTGTCACGCCCTCAAACCGCCAGAATGCGCCGCATGGCGTCACGGTCACGAAGTTGTTCCGTCGCGAGCTCATGGGTAATCTGCCCCTTGTCCATGACGTAGCAGCGCTGCGCCATGGTCATGATCATGTCCAGGTTCTGTTCAACGAGAAGAACGGTCACGCCCAGCTCGCGATTGAGCTTTAGGATGTTGCGCGAGATGTCCTTGACGATGTTCGGCTGGATACCTTCCGAAGGTTCATCGAGCAGCATCAGCTTCGGCTTGCCTACCATGGCCCGGCCGATAGCAAGCTGTTGCTGCTGTCCGCCGCTGAAAGTGCCGGCCCGCTGATTGGCCCGCTCGCGCAAGATAGGGAAGAACTCGTAGACCCGCTCGTAGTCGACACCCTCGCCGGGCTGTTGGAGCATCTCGCCGACCTTGAGGTTTTCCCAGACGGTCATGCGCGAGAAGACCTCGCGCCCTTGCGGGATATAACCAATGCCCAAGCGCGCACGTTGGTGCGATTCGAGCGCGCCGATATCCTGACCGTCGAAGCGGATAGCGCCCTGTCGATGCTTAAGAAGACCGATTAGCGTCTTCATTAACGTTGTCTTGCCAACGCCATTTCGGCCGATGACGGCAACCACCTCGCCGCGGCCCACACTCAAGCTGACCTCTTGCAGAACGGCGGTGGTACCGTAGCCAGACGTAACGCCTTCCAAGCTCAACAGATGTGTATTATTCGTCGTCATCGGCTGTCCCCAGGTAAATGCGTGCGACCTCTTCGTTAGCCTCGATGTCGTTGATCGTGCCTTCCGCAAAGATCTCACCGAAGTTCAGTACGGTGACCTTATGGGCAATCTGGCGTACGAACTCCATGTCGTGTTCAACCGCCAAAATGGACATACCCTGGCGATTGAGCGCCTGGATCATCTCGCCGGTGCGCGCCGTTTCTTCCGGCGTCATGCCAGCCGTTGGCTCATCGAGCAGTAGCAAACGCGGCTCCGTGCTCACCGCCATGCCGATCTCAAGCCACTGTTGCTCGCCGTGGGAGAGTTCTCCGGCAAGCTCTTCGGCCTTGTCGGTAAGCCTTACGAAGGCGAGTGCCTTGTCGATCGCCGCCGTCATCGAATCGCCATGCAGATGGTTCTGAACCGCGATCTGCATGTTTTGCCAAACGGACAGCTCAGCGAAGATACCCGGCACCTGGAACTTGACAGCGATTCCCTGTTTCACGCGCTCAAAGGAACGCAGCTTGGTGATTTCCTTATCTGAGAAGTAGATCTTGCCAGCGCTGGGTTGATGCTCACCGAGCACAAGCTTGAAAAACGTGCTCTTCCCCGCGCCATTCGGGCCAATCAAGCAGCGGATTTCACCGGACGCCATTGAGAAGTTCACGTCCTGCGCCACTTTTACGCCGTCGAAATGCTTATATAAGTTCTCGGTTCGCAATATGGTCACGACATGCCCTCCTTACGCTTGCGGAGACGGCTTACAAGCCTGACCAGCCCCGGGATCAACCCTTCCGGCAAATAGACCACGATGACGACCAGCAGCAAGCCCATGATGACGAAGGCGTAGTAGCTGCCGTAGATCGTGAGATTCTGGAAAATGCCCAGCACCACCAAGGTGCCCACTAGCGTCGCGGTGAGGTCTTTACGCCCGCCCACCGCCACCCAGATAATGAGTAATGCGGCGGCCGCCAAATCCATGTTGGACGGGCTGATGTACTGCCCCCAGGCGGTATACAGCACACCAGACAGACCCGCTAAACCACTGCCAATCACAAAGGCAATTAACTGGTAGCGGCGAATGTCGTAACCGAGCATTTCAGCGCGGTGCGGGTTCTCACGAATCGCCACCAGCACATTGCCGAACCTCGAATTAACCAGCACCCGTAAGCCCAGATAGCAAAGCACCAGCATGGCGAGAAGCAGGTAATAAAGCGGCACGCCCGAGTACAGCGCTATATCGCCTCCCGCCCAGGGGATGGTCAGCGGCGGCATACCGGTCATGCCATTGTCACCACCCATCCGGGCATCGCCGATCGCCCACTGTGAGCCCGCCGTCTGCGCCATGAAAGTTGCAAAAACCAGCGTGGTCGACAGCGTGACAATCCCCAGGAAGACGCCGCTGATGCGTCCGTAAAAAAGCATGTAACCCAGCAGAGCCGCCCCCAGACACGACATCCCAACGCCGAGCAGCACTCCGACGATGGTCATACCGTAAGCCGCGCCAAAGTTGATCGTGACGACACCGTACGTATACCCGGCAAGCCCGAAGAAAGCGGTCTGGCCAAAGCTGAGCGCGCCCGTGTATCCCCAGATCAGCGATAGCCCAAGAGCCATAAACACCCAGCAAAAAAAGTAGGCCGTATTACCGACACTCCAGCCATCTGCAAAGGCGGGGTAAACGGCGGCCGCGCCAATCGCCAAGGCAAAGCCAACCCAAAACAGCGATCCGCGACCCAGTGTTTGCGGACCGTTAACGAGCCGCATCCAGTTTGGCACGCGAGACGCTGCCCGCGCCGTCAGCGGGTCTTCTCGTTGCAACATAGCCATTTATGAACGCCCCTTGAGTAACCAGCCAGACAGGCCTTGCGGGAGAATGCGGATAACCACCATGACGGTTATTAACAGCCCCACCTGGCCCATGAGCTGCCCCTGCCACCCGGTCAGGAACGCCTTGATAACCGCGAGCGTGGCCGCGGCTGGCGCCGTACCCAGGAACACATCCGCCCCGCCCACAACCACCGTCACGAAGCTCTCGACCAGGAAGTTGGCGCCCAGCGTCGGGACGATGGAGATCGTGGGGGCATAAAGCGCGCCGGCCAAACCGGCCAGTGCAGCCCCGAGACCAAAGGTGAGGGAGTACATACGCCCGGTGTCGATCCCCGCGGCTTTAGCCATGTGCGGTGCTTGAATCGTTGCCCGCGAATGGATACCGAACGTCGTATGGTGAAACAGCACATACAAGCCAATAAGCAGTAGCACGGCGACCCCAAGCAGCACCATTCGATAGGTCGAGTAGGTGTAATCGCCCACCGAAAAGCTACCCAGCGGCGTGCTGATACCCGACATGCTGGAGCCAAACACGATCAGTGTGCCTTGAGTGAGAATCAGGCTGATCCCCCAGGTGGCCACAATGGAGTCCAATGGCCGGTGATAGAGGCGATGAATAATCGTGCGTTCAAGCACAATGCCAAGAATCCCGGCGGCAAGGCTGCCGCATAACATAGCGATGGGCAGTGGAACCCCCATGCGCGCCGTTGCCACCGTTACGTAGGCGCCGCACATGATAAATTCACCGTGAGCCAGGTTGATGATACCCATCATCCCGAAGATCACCGCAAGCCCCATGGCAGATAGCACCAGGAAGGCAAACGCATCCCCAAACTGATAAAACGCTGTAAACGCGAAATGTATATATTCCATATCCAGGCTCCTGGGCAGGAAACGCCAGCGAGGTTTCCCGCTTAATGCAAACTCACAGGTCAGGCAGGGTGAATTTCATCACCCTGCCGGGACGATGCGTGATATTTACTCGTTGGGAGGGCTAGAAGGGGTGTACTGGGCACTTGGGTCGTTCTGGGTCAGATCGCAACCATTTTCACCCAGCCAGTACGGCTCGATATTTTCCCAAGTTTCGGGGAAAGATATCTCGTGGTTCTCATCCACTTTCGCCAGAAAGATATTGTGAGACATATGCTGGCTCTTAGGGTCGAGACACACGGTGCCAGAAGGGCCATCGAAGCAGACATCGCCCTCGGCGATCACTTCGCGAAGGTCTTCTTTGTCGGTCGAACCGCCGGCACGCTCAACCATCTGCTTATAAAGGTACATAGCAATGTAAGAGTTCGCGGCTTCCTGATTCACATAGGGCGTATCAGGGAAGCGCTCATAGAACTTCTCAACAAACGCGTTAGCCTCAGGGGTATCCACTTCTTCGATAAAGTTCGTGGTAACAAACATGTTTGCAAGGCTTGGGGGCGCGAAGCGCTTATGCTCGTAGCCCTGTCCGACATTTACTGACGATGCCATGGGCAGCCCCAGATTTGCCGATGCCGCTTGCTCGTAGTAAGACGCCTGGTTGGAACCGACAAGTAGGGTTACTACAAAGTCTGGATCCTCACCCTGAATATCTTGAATTGTCTGTGAAAATTGTGAAACACTCAGTGGAATGAACGCCTCGCCTACAATTTTCCCGCCTTCCTCTTCCACAATCTGTCTAACCCACTCCGCCGAGATCTGGCCAAAGTTATAGTCCGCGGCGATCGTATAGACCTTAGGGCCATACTCTTCCATCATCCAGGGAATCAGCGTCGAGAACTGCTGCTCCGGAACAGCGCCAGTGACAATCATGTTGGCGTCACATACGCCGCCTTCATACTGATTGTTATAAAACGCCAACCCATCAAACTGGTTAACAATCGGTCGATATGCTTCCCTTGATGAAGAAGCAAACCCCGCAAAGACGGTATCCACTTGATCACGCTGGAGAACCCGCCGCATTAACTCTTGATAACGACGATCATCAGACTGAGTGTCGTAAACGACGAGTTCCACCTCGCGACCCGCGATACCGCCTGCGCCATTGATTTCCTCAGCCGCTAATTCAATGGCACTCACCTTCGCCTGAGTGACTGCCGCAAAGTTGCCGGACTGATCCTCTAACACACCGATCCGGATAGGATCATCTGCCGAAGCGCTGGCCACAAAAGCGCCAGCCATCAGAGTTGATAAGGTTATCGTTCTCTGAATTGTTGAGTATTTCATTTGTATACTCCCAGTTTAGTTTTTACTGTTTCCTGCAACGCTTTAACGCCTTCCTGCGGCAATACAGCTTCCTACATCGCCTCTACATGAAATGAGAAACGACGCTCTGCTCTTAAACGCAATGACGGCTAAAATCGTGTGGTTAGGTGTTAGAGTTCAATGATGTGCCCCACTTTTGCCTCGCTTGTTGTCTCGCTTATTGTTAGTTAGGCCACTACAAGTAGCGATTGAACCGGGCTTCCCCGAGACCATCGGTGACATCGAAATCTCCCTTCAGCGCTGCCATAGCAATCTCGCCGGAGACGATCATCGCCGAGAGGTCTTCCAGTGATAGACGTCGGTTCATGCTCGCCGAGCGCAACAGGGCAAAAGCGTCATTGACGGAAACGCCCATATCCTCAATGAGCTTGATCGCCGCCGTACAAACGACTCGGCGTGCACGCACCTGCTGTTCCAGACGTTGAAGTCTCTGCTCAGTCTCGTAGCGCTCATTAAACTTTTGGTTAGCGAGAATTAGGCTCGCGAGAATACCGGCCTTACGTAACGGCTTGGTGAGATAGCCGCAAACTCGGCGCTCGATGAACCAATTGACCGAGCTCGGCGCATCCGAACCGATCAGGGCAATCGCCGGCCCCTGGACACTGTCGATCATGCGAGTGATGCTGCCGAACTGGCGTCCCAATTCATCATCGAAGAACACCAAGTCAAACGGCCTATCAGCCCCCACTTCATCGTGGATTTCATAAACGACCGGGGTAACTCCCAGTTCTACAAGGAACTGGCTCAGCACCGCCCGATCCTTTTCGGCGGCACACACAACCAATGCACGGTGGCCCCTGAAGTTACGTCGTGTGGTAACAGTCATCGCACGATCCTCAAGCCAATATTGTTTTGAGCAATGGGCGTTTCCGTCTGAGCAGAGCTTCCACCACATGCTTCAGCCCAAACGAGATAAGGATCCGGGCGAACGGGGGCGTTTGCTTCTGAAATCACCTTAAACGTCGCGTCTTCACGGGATATTCCTAGCCGGACGGTCAAGTAGCTGTGATTGCTCTCAGGATCGACATGAACCATGCCCTGCGGGGCTTGGAACGACGTTTTATGCAAGGCTTTTTTCACCCGTTCGATATCAACTGAATCGGCGCCAGCCAGCGCCAGGGCAAGAAGATGAACGGTGTTATAAGAAGCCTCTGCATCTGCACTCGGTAAAGCATTGTGGCCATATCGCTTGCGGTAACTTTTAACGAACTGCTTGTTAACATCCGTCTCAATGGTCGAGAAGTAGACACTCGATGCAAGATGCCCACTACATGCCTGCGAACCGATCTGGGCGAGTTCCGGCTCACAAAGTGTGCAGCTACCAATGACCGTTTCTTGTAGTGCCGCATTCTCAGCGCGAGCTTTTGCAAACGCCCGGTAGAACGCGTAGCTAGACTCACCGATCAGCATGTTCATGATGAAGGCGGGGCGCTTTTCGTGGATTTCTTCGATGATGCGTGCCACATCCAAATCACCTACCTGCAAGTACCGCTCGGCGATCATCTCTCCACCGTGTGCTTTGGTAAGTTCCCTAATGATGCGGCCGTTTTCCCAGGCCCATACATAGTTGGAGCCTACGAAGTAAACATCTCGTGTGATATGGGCAAGCACATAGTCCATCAGCGGCAGAACATGTTGGTTCTGCACGGCGCCCGTATAAACGACGTTGTTATTGGTCTCGAACCCCTCGTAATGAGAGGGATACCACAACAAACCGTCGTATTTTTCGAAAATCGGGATAACTTCTTTTCGGCTGGAAGACGTATAGCAACCAATCACGTGCTTCACGCCCTCATGGCGAAGCAAACTCCTCACGAGTGTGCTGTAGGCAGCGATGTCACCGGCTGGCTCACACTCGATGGGCACAAGCTCAAAGGGATATCGTTTGTCCTGGTTGACCTCTTCCAGCGCCAGCATCGCCCCATCGCGCATTGAGCGGCCAACGGTGGCGTAGGGGCCTTGGGTGGAGAAGAGTATGCCAACCGGGATACGACTGTTCATTGACTGACCTTCCTATTTTCAGACATAAAAAAAGGGCTCACAACGCTACCTGACGGTAACGATGGGAGCCCTATTGCTCTGTGCCTTTTCGGTGTATGCCGACGCACAATATGTCAATTACTAAACTTAGTATTGTGACCCCTAATCGACTTTGTCAACTCATTGACGCTATTCTTAAGTCGAAGGCCATTACCACTAAACAACTATAAACAAACTAAAGCAACAAACGTGCCAATTAAACAACATGCCACAATAGCGGCTTTTGAACACCTTTAATGTAGGTGCTTCGCCTCTTTTTGATACACACATAAGAATTTATGCTGCACGAAGGTGCACTCAGGCTTCCCATGCTTGTATAGCCGTGAAAACCAGACAGTCGAGGATGAAGGATTTTATAGAATCTGCTGAAGGCCGCCAACAAATCAGGTCATTTCGACTACTCAGATACGATTTGCCAATCTGATAAGAACAGGCAGAAGTGGTCTTGAAAGAAACAGTACGCAGATGCAGAATTTGGGGAATAAAACAAAAAAGGCCACCTTTGAAGGTAGCCTTTTTGAGTCTCTAACATGTTGCTTTTAACCACTTTTCAGTGGTGCCGACACCAGGAGTCGAACCCGGGACCTACTGATTACAAGTCAGTTGCTCTACCAACTGAGCTATGTCGGCGCTTCACGTTTTCTTGAGAACTTGATTGCTTCGCTGTTAGGCTCTGCAATCAACAAGAAATCTTGTTGGCAATGGCTGGGGTACCAGGATTCGAACCTGGGAATGCCGCTACCAAAAAGCGGTGCCTTACCACTTGGCGATACCCCAGCAGTGTGGTGGCCAGAGACGGAATCGAACCGCCGACACGGGGATTTTCAATCCCCTGCTCTACCAACTGAGCTATCTGGCCGCTGCCAACGGTGCGTATTAAACTAAAAACGCCGCTTTCCGTCAACACCTTTGTGAAACTTTCTTGCGATACCGATGCTTAGAAGTCTTTTTTCCTACGCCATCTCTGGCTCGGCCTTCGATACACCCATACCTAGAGCCACTGATTACAAGTCAGTTGCTCGATCAATCCCCCTATGCTCAGAACGAACAACCGCTCTCTTCATGCCCTGCTATTCATGCCCTGCTATTCATGCCTGCTGCTCATACCTGCTTAGGCGGCACATAACCTTCGGCTTGGTCGGTTTCCTGGTTGTCCAGGAAGCGCTGCATCTGCTCCATTAGATACGCACGGGATTCGGGGTCGAGCATGTTGAGGTGCTTTTCATTGATCAGGCGGGTTTGCAACGCCTGCCAGGCTTCCCAAGCGGGCTTGGAAACGGTGGCCTGAATCTCCTGCCCCTGCTTACCCGGCAAAGGTGGGAATGGCAGTGCTTCCAACTCTTTTTGGTACTTGCGGCAAAAAACGGTATTGCTCATAACGTGCTCCTGGTTCTGCGACTTCATTCAATGATCTCATCCAATCAGCTAGCAAACGCTTAAGCGTGCCCTGGTGTCGGATTGAGGCTAAAGGGCGTTAGCTGGCTGAGCAGCGCTTTAACGGGAGCAGCAAGGCCCAGTTCAGGCGGACGGTTAACGTCGTACCATACGCCGCTTTCACGAACACCGCCCAGCCTATCGCAGCTCACCGGCTGCGGGGTAATCTCTAAGCGAAAATGGCTGAAGGTGTGGTAAAAGCTAGGCGATGTAGTTCCCCGTTTAGGGTTCACAGCGTTGTCTTCAAGCCAGTCGTTGAGCTCGCTGTGCTTCTCAAACTGCGGCAAACTCCATAACCCGCCCCACAGACCGCTGGGAGGGCGTTTCTCGAGCCATATCCGGCCTTCCGGGTCACGCAGCATCAGCATGATCGTTTGTCGTGTGGGCAGCGCCTTTTTGGGTTTGGATTCCGGGTAGCGCTTTGGTTCGCCTTGGGCGTAGGCCAAACAGACATCGTTAAATGGGCAGCTCAGGCAGTCTGGTTTGCTGCGTTTACATAGCGTAGCGCCAAAATCCATCATCGCCTGGGTGTAATCCGCCAGGCGCTCTGTTGGGGTGTAGTACTCCGCCAGCGACCACAGCTTTCTCTCCACATCTGGCTTACCCGGCCAACCGGGCAGCGCATGCAAACGAGTGAGCGAGCGCTTTACATTGCCATCTAAAATAGCCGCACGCTGCCCCGTGCTTTGGGCAATGATAGCGCCAGCGGTGGAGCGGCCAATACCAGGCAAAGCGACTAATGCGTCGATACTTTCCGTCGGCAGCTCGCCATTGTGCTCCACTAACGCAACCTGGGCAGCTTTATGCAAGTTGCGCGCACGGGCATAGTAACCAAGGCCCGTCCAGAGGTGCAGCACTTCATCCTGTGGGGCCTTGGCGAGACTCTCCAGGGTAGGAAAGCGCGCCATGAAACGCTCAAAATAGCCGATAACGGTGGCAACCTGGGTTTGCTGCAGCATGATTTCCGACACCCACACGCGGTAGGCACTACGCGGCGACTGCCACGGTAAGTCGTGACGGCCGTAGCGGTCAAACCAATCCAGTAAGCGCTGTTGGAATTCGTTTGCCGCTAGCCGCGGCGTGGGCATATCTGCCATGCACGCTCCTTAAACAGAAATGGGTATATGAAACAGCAATGGGCATACACCAGTGCCAATATAAAAAAGCGCCGGCGTTTAGGCCGGCGCAGCACTTACTGTTTCGATAAATGCGTCACTTTACATCCTGCGTCGATGCTCAGTTAAACAGACTGCGTAGGCCATCGCGAAGCTCTTGAGCAGCGCCTTCGCCAAGGCGTTCATCTAGCTCATCTAAAGAGTCGCCTAGACGCTCCTCCAGCTCTTCATTAACACGATCCCCCGTTTCGTTGCGCAGTAGGTCGACCACGGCGGTCTGGAACATCTCACGGTCGAACCGGCACCACTCGGTGCGTTCATCGCCAAGATTACCTTCACAGCGTACGGGCAGCGGCAGTTGTTCCAGGCGCGGGTTAACTTCACAGGCCGCGTCAGCGGTGTCGACCAAACGAGCATTAGCACGGGTATCAAAGTTCAAGCTGGCGAGATCCAGTTCACCTTCTCCACGCACATCGATGCCGGGCAGGGTAATCAGCAGGTCGTCACTCTCCACTAAGCCGTTACTGATTTGGAAGGTAGCATCAAAACGCTCAAAGCGCGTATCGGTGTGCCAATCCCGCAAAGTGCCCTGCCCCTCTAACTGGGCAACCAGTTCACACATCTGCTTGGAAATGTTGGTATTTAAAATGGCGCCTTCGTTTAGACGAGCATTAAGCGCGCCATTGAGGTTGCCGATAAGCGCTTCACGGGTATTGCCCTGACTGGTGACATCCCCGGTTAAATTAAAGCGACCACGCAGTGGTGATGCTTCCTCTTTTTCACTGATCGCTTCAATCAACGGCGCCACCTGAACGTTGTTAATAGTCGGCGATAGCGCCCACTCAAGGATGGAATCCGTAGCATCAACCTGGCCGGTCGCGCTGAGCTCACCCTCGTAGAAGCCTGACTCAAACGCCGTTAACCGATGAACGCCGTCGTCGCCACGCAGTTGCAAGCGTGGATTGTTGAAGGTCAGGCCCGCAAAAATAAGCGTATCGACACTCAGGTCGCCCTCTAGCGCCAACCCGCTGAGTAATGATTGCGGCACTAGTGTGTTGTTTTCCTGAGCAAAAGCTTTACGCAGTAAACCGCGACTCGCCTGTTTGGCGGTGGCCTCACCGGGTAGATAGCGATCAAGGTCTAGTTGGTCACCGGCTAAATCGAACGCCAGGCGTGAGCCATTCAGCGCCGCCGTCAGCTCGCCGGTAAAGGTGCTGTCGTCGACGACCAACGAGAGGCTAGGCAAAGAGAGTTGCTCGGCATCACCTTCGATAGGACTGGTCATGGCTACATCGCTGAGCGCAGCCTCGCCCGCGGTGGTTAGGGTAACGCCAGCACGGGCAAGCCAGGGGCGTAGCGTAAAGGGGGCAGCGGTTAGCTGACCACGATAACGGGGGGCATCGCGCAACTGCTCAATATTAAGGTGCCCACTCACCCTTAGGCCATCCGGCCCGGTGAGCTGCAAGTCTTTCAACTGCGCCGTTTGTGCCTGCCAGTCGCCCTCCAGGCCAAAGGCGAGCGCCAACGCCAAGCTGCCCTGCCAGTTATCCGCATTACGCAGGCCCGTTTCGAGCAGCCCCTCTTTAATGGTGAGCTGCTGCTCGCCCATACGGGCAACCAGCTCGGCGGCCTTCAAACTCAGCTGCTGTGGCTCACTCTCGGTACCCTTGGTGGTTCGAGTGGTCAGTGCCATATTTTCCAGGGCGAAAAGCTTATCTGCCAACCCAAGCCGCACGCGTGTTTCAAGATTGATATCGCTGGTCAAATCAGGGGCACGCTCCAATACCTCGGCATCGAGCCGGTTATGCTTGGTCAGTGTGAACATAGCCTTCAGCGGAAAGGCGCGCAGCGGGTTAACGTTGCTACCCGAGATATTCAGTTGCTGCATACGCCACAGTGCTTGGGTTTGCGCATCGCGGAAGCGAATGTCGGCGTTTTTCACTTCAACGCTGGCAATACTCAACACCACGGCTAAGCTACCGGCGTCCGCATTGGGGCCAGCACTGGCGGGCGCCAGCACCGTTTCAGCCGCGCTTTCATTGTGCTCAGAAAGGCGCTCTAACAAGGGCTCCCAGTTACCCTCACCCTGTTCATCGCGCTCTAAGTTAAGGCGCATACCGTCCAGGGTTAGGCCGTCGACGGCAATTTCCCCGCGCAGTAGCGGGCCGAATGCCACGCTCACCTCGGCGCGGTCAATAGCCGCAAAGGCAGCACTCTCTTCAGCCTGCTCGGGCAACCAGGCGCGGGCTTTCTCTACACTGACGCCGATACGCGGGTAGAATGACCAAGTAATCGGGCCTTCCAACGCCAAGTTGAGTCCCGTTTGCTCCTCCACGACAGCAGTTAAACGGGGCTTGAAGTCTTCTGGATCCAGAAAGGTGGTCACGTAGACCACGGCGGCGACCGCAACGATGGCGAGAATGCCGACCGCTGCCAGCAAGATACGTAATAGCTGTTTCATTACCCTTTCCCTTGTGGGTCTAACTCAACAAAATCACTGGTGGCGGGCATACCCGCTGCCGGCGTTTCTGGATTGGCCATTGGCCGGTAACCTAGCTTGGAGAGCAGCACGCGGTCGGCCAGTGGTAAAGTGGACGTTTCAATGCGCAGGACACGGCCTTCCTGCTTGGCTTGCTCGCCAAGCAGCGCCATCAAGCGCGAACCGACGCCACGGCGACGGGTGGTTTTGCGCACGCAGAGCTCAGATAGCCACCACGCCCGGTCTGCGCCCTCCTGAACGGCGACGGCCCCCAGCAGCCGATCGTTGAAGAGTGCACAGGCAAAAAAGTGCTGGCCTGCAAAATGTTGCTCAATAAATGGCTCAACCGTTGGGGTGGGCATACGCTCTTGGGGCGCATCCTGATAGATGCGCATAAGATCAAGGCGCACCTGCTCATCGGCTTCCCAACGGGCCTGGTCGACATGGTGCAGTGTCACCGGCATGGTGAAATCCTCTTCGCCAAAGCAGCCTGGCTGCTATTTCTGCCGCAATTGATTGCGGCTACATTTCGCGCATTGTAGCGGATGAGGGCGCCGATTCACTATAATGGTCGCTTCGCCACAGGCCGATCAAATCAGTGGTAAGTTGATGATCGCCACCAGCCATCCCTCAGAGTGCGCTTCAGCGCAGGAGATGCAACATGTCAGCGCGTATTGCCACGGTTAGCCGTGACACCAACGAAACGCAGATCAAGGTCAGCGTCAATCTCGACGGCGAAGGCCGTCTTAGCTGCCAAACCGGCGTTCCGTTCCTGGATCATATGCTTGATCAAGTTGCTCGCCACGGGATGATCGATCTCGACATCAATGCCACTGGCGACCTGCATATTGACGACCACCATACCGTAGAAGACCTGGGTATTACGCTAGGCCAAGCTTTTTTTGAAGCAATTGGCGATAAACGCGGCATTTACCGTTATGGTCACGCCTATGTTCCTCTTGATGAAGCACTCTCCCGGGTAGTGATCGACTTTTCCGGTCGGCCAGGTCTGTTTATGAATGTTGAATTCACCCGCGACACTATCGGCAGCCTGGACACTCAGTTGTTCTGGGAGTTTTTCCAGGGCTTTGTCAATCACGCCCGCGTGACGCTGCATATCGACAACATCAAAGGCTTTAATGCTCACCACCAGGCGGAAACGATCTTCAAGGCCTTTGGCAGAGCACTCCGCATGGCCGTGATGGAAGATCCGCGTATGGCAGGCCAAATGCCTTCCACCAAGGGGAGCTTGTAATGCTGCGCCATATGACGGGCTATATGACGGACTATGCTGCTAGCCACATTTTGTCTACCTCCACAAGGAGCGCTTCATGACCATTGCTGTGATCGACTATGGAATGGGCAATCTTCATTCTGTAGCCAAAGCGCTGGAGCATGTGACCCATGAGAATGTCGTCATTACCCGCGACCCGCGCCGTATCCTCGGCGCAACGCGTTTAGTGCTACCGGGCCAAGGGGCCATTCGTGACTGCGTTGGCGAACTTGAGCGCACCGAATTACGCGGGCTGGTGGAGGATATCTTAACCCGCCAGGCCAAACCGCTGCTGGGTATCTGCGTGGGTCAGCAGATGCTACTGGAGCGCAGCGAAGAGAATGGCGGCGTAGAGTGTCTGGGGTTCTTTAAAGGCAGTGTAGATCGTTTTCCTGGCGATATGCGCGACGTCCACGAGCAGCGCTTGAAAGTACCGCACATGGGCTGGAACGTGGTAGAGCAGCACCATGAACACCCACTCTGGGCAGGTATTGATAATCGCGAACACTTCTACTTCGTGCATAGCTACTACGTTAATGCCGATGAAGATGCACAAGTATTTGGTACGACCCAATACGGCAAGGTAACCGCCCATGTGGCCATTGGCCGTGACGCGACCTTCGCGGTGCAGTTTCACCCCGAAAAAAGCTCTCGCGCGGGCCTTCGCCTGCTTGAAAACTTTGTCACCTGGACGCCCTGAGAGGATTTTGTATGTTGGTAATTCCCGCTATTGATCTCAAAGACGGCCAGTGTGTCCGATTGAAGCAGGGCCGCATGGAAGACGCGACGTCTTACGGCGATGACCCGGTGGCCATGGCGGCGCGCTGGGTAGAAGCAGGCGCCCGTCGCCTGCACCTGGTAGATTTGAACGGCGCCTTTGAAGGCAAACCGGTGAACGGTGACGCCGTGACGGCTATCGCCCGCGCTTACCCGGATCTGCCGATTCAAATTGGTGGCGGCATTCGCAGTGCGGAAACCATCGAGCACTACTTAAGCGCCGGTGTCTCTTATGTGATTATCGGCACCAAGGCAGTTAAAGAACCCGCTTTTGTGGGCGAGATGTGCCGCGCTTTTCCCGGCCATGTGATCGTTGGACTTGATGCCAAAGATGGCTATGTCGCCACCGACGGCTGGGCAGAGGTCTCCACGGTAAAAGCCACTGAGCTTGCCAAGCGTTTCGCCAACGACGGCGTCTCCAGCATTGTCTACACCGACATTGCCCGCGACGGCATGATGCAAGGCGTCAATGTGGAAGCCACCGCGGCGCTTGCCCGCGAAGGCGGTTTGCCGGTGATCGCCTCCGGTGGTGTGACCAACCTGGACGATATCAAAGCACTCTGCGAGGTTGCTGATAGCGGTATCCTGGGCGCTATTACCGGTCGGGCAATTTACGAAGGCAGCCTGGATGTTGCCGAAGCTCAGCGGCTGAGCGACCAACTGACGGGAGGCGATTCATGAGCCTTACCAAACGCATTATCCCCTGCCTCGACGTAGACGCCGGGCGCGTGGTCAAAGGCGTTAATTTTGTCGGCATTCGCGATGCCGGTGATCCGGTGGAGATTGCCCAACGCTATAACCAGCAGGGCGCCGATGAAATCACCTTTCTCGACATTACCGCTAGCCACGAAGACCGCGACACGACGGTGGAGATGGTTGAACGCATTGCTGGCGAAGTGTTTATTCCGCTAACCGTCGGCGGCGGCATTCGCAGCTGTGACGACATTCGCACTATGCTGAACGCCGGGGCGGACAAAGTATCGATCAATACCGCAGCGGTCACTAACCCAGAGTTTGTGCGCGAAGCCGCCGAGCGTTTTGGTAGCCAGTGCATTGTGGTGGCGATTGACGCTAAACGGGTTTCCAAAGAGGGTGAAACGCCCCGTTGGGAGATTTTCACTCACGGCGGCCGCCGCCCAACAGGCCTGGATGCCGTTGAATGGGCGAAGAAGATGGTTGAGTTCGGGGCGGGCGAGCTACTGCTCACCAGCATGGATCGCGACGGCACCAAGATTGGTTTTGACCTGGGCGTGACCCACGCGATTTCCGAAGCGGTGAGCGTTCCGGTGATAGCCTCAGGCGGTGTGGGCAACCTGGATCACCTGGTGGATGGCGTACTCAAAGGTGGTGCCGATGCAGTGCTGGCCGCCAGTATTTTCCATTTTGGCGAATACACCATCCCTGAAGCTAAGCGCTATATGGCCGAACGCGGTATCGAAATGCGGCTTTAAAATACTCTCTATCAACCAGGAGCTTCGAATGTTTCGTTTACACCCATGGATGGGATGGCTAGCAGGCCTGCTATTAAGCACGCCTGCTACTGCCTTCACGCTACCTGATTGGCCACCGTCGTTGGAGTGGGATCACACCCTGGTGCAAACCAGCCTTTATACCCGCCACTTCAGCCCCGACCCGGAACACACTAACCAACAAGACCTGGTTAGCATTGAACTGCATAATCCGAATCACTGGTTAGCGGGCGGGGCTTGGTTCAAAAACTCCTTCGATCAGCCCTCTTGGTACTTCTATGCGGGGCGGGAGTTCCCTCTTTGGCAAACCGATCAGGGGATAAACGTGCGCGCCAAACTCACTGGCGGACTCCTGCGCGGCTATAAAGGCGAGTATCGCGACAAAATTCCGCTCAATCACTTGGAAATCGCCCCGGCCGCACTCCCCAGTATCGGTGTGCAATGGGGCCGGTTTGAATCAGACCTGATCATTTTCGGCACCGCAGGCATGATGCTAACCACAGGGGTGCGCTTTTAGTCGCTACTCCTCAACATCGTCTAGCGATAAACCCAGATTGCTGATGCCACCATTGCGGCCTAATTCACGCACCTCTTTCAGCGACGCCTTATCCAGCGGTTCGCTGACGGCTTCCAATACGGCATCCTGAAAATCGTTTTCGTCGTCCATCAGCGGGTGGTCGCGAATAATCAGCGCTAGCTTCTGTGCGTCAACCTCGCCTTCAGTAAGCTCTATAAAGGCGCGTACGCCCGCTCGGGATGTGCGGCTAACATCCAGCACGGCCTCTGGGGAGTCGCCTTGCAGGGTGTCCAGCAGCGCTGAGACCGATACTACTGCATCCAGGGCGCGCCGGGCACCAAAGCTGTCATCCTCTTCGGGCGGCTCACACTCGGCTAGCTTTTCCGCTTGGCGGGCAAAGTCGATACTGGCATTGGGCACATTAAGCCGCTCCCAGACCAAACTCAGCACGGTGCCTAGCGTATGGCTATCACCCTGGCCGGTGGTTTGCTGATAAAGCATATAGTTAGGCAGCAAACGCTCACACAACGCCGCCATGAAGGCTTGCTGGGCAGGTAGTGGGAGTTCTTGTAACCGTTGGTAAAAGCCCTGAGGTTTCGACACCATACTGATTTCCTGGATCGCTTGACGTGGGATATTGGTGAAAGTTAGCGGGTACGTTATCGTCTCTCTACGCTTGGGGCGATCCCCAGCGCTTTGATGATTGTACGGCCGGCGAGGAGATTACCATGCATATTCATCTGCTACAGCACGGCCCTGACCATGGCCCCGCCCGTTTAACCGATTGGCTAACCAGTATGGGCCATAGTTACACCGTTTTTCATCTCTACGCAGGCGAGCTAACGCCCCGCCCAAACGAGTCTGATGCACTGATTATACTTGATGGCCCAGAAGAGCTACTCAGCCATCCTCCTGCGTGGTTTAAAGCCGAAGATAAGCTCATCAACCGCTATTTGGATGGCCAAAAACCACTGCTGGGTATTGGCGTAGGCGCCCACTGGATAGCCCAGGCACTGGGCTCGGTGGTAGCGCCTGGTACCTATACTGAAACAGGCTGGCATACAGTCACCCTAGCGCCGGAAAGCTCGCTGGATTTACCCGAAACATTCAGCGCTTTTATGTGGCATCGCTATGTCTTCAGTTTACCCGACGATGCGCTGCCCCTAGGCGGTAGCAAAGCTGCACCGCTACAAGGGTTTGCATGGGACAGAGGTCGTGTCATCGGCCTGCTGTGCCACCTGGAAGCCACTGCGGCTAGCGTGAAACAGCTACTGGGCACAGCCGAGTGGCCTGAAGCGTCACCTTCCACTACCCGCTATGTTCAGGATGCGGCCCAAATATTAGAAGACCCCAACCGCTTTATTCACCTCGCGCCACAGCTCGACCGACTGATGACCCAGTGGCTTAAAGCAGCGTAACAGTACAAGCTATAAGGCCGTCAGCGGTTCCACTGCCTGGCGGCCTCTAGGCAGCTATCCCAATCGCCCACATGAATCTCTGGCGGCGCAGCGTCGCGCTGCTTCTCTAAATGGTAGCGGTAGAGCGGGTCGTAGTACTCGGTGAGCAGCGGCGCAAGCCAGGCTTCATGGGCTTGGGGGTTGCCCTGGGCATGCTCTTTGAATGCCAGCGCCTGCAGCCGCTGTAAGCGCTGAAGGCGCGCGTTACCCAAGCGTTTTCCTAGTCGGATAAGGGAATTACTTAACTGCGCCTGCATTAATTGCCAGCCCTGGTAGGCCCCATGACGAGCGGCATAGGCCTGCTCCAGGTCGATAATATAGTCCTGCTGAATCTGAGCAAGGCGCCAATCCAGCGGCATTTCGATACGCACCCGCGGCGCTTGCTGCTGCGCCCGCCAGAAGTTCAAGGGAATATTGGCGCTGCCAATCTGACGGGACTCATCTTCGATGACCAGCCCTTCCATCAGCCCGATTAGCCGCTTGGCCAGCGCATGCTCAAAGTTGATTTGAGTAGCAGGCTCTTCAGGTCTGCGCCCAAAAGCAGAACCTTTGTGGTGCGCATAAGCTTCCAGATCGACGCCATTATCGAGCTGATTAATCAGCGCTGTTTTTGCACACCCAGTGAGCCCTGCAACAACCAGCATTGGCTGAAGCGCGGCCGTATCAATGCGCTCACAGAGCGCTTGGCGCATAGCCTTCCAGCCACCCTCCAGCCGTGGCCTTGAGATACCGGCCTCTTCCAGCCACTGCTGAGCAATTTGCGAGCGCAGTCCACCGCGAAAGCAGTAAATCAATGCATCTGGGTATTCGGCTAAGTACTTCTGCCACGCTGCGACCCGAGCCTGCTTGACCTCGCCGCTGACTAAACGCTCACCTAGCTCAATCGCCGCGGCTTGACCATGCTTCTTATAAGCGATACCCACCTGATGACGCTCGTCATCGACCATTAAGGGCAGATTGACGGCACCGGGCAGCGCGCCCTGGGCAAACTCCACCGGGGCGCGCACATCCATTAGCGGTCGCTCTTCTCTAATTAAACCCAATACCGCCGGTGTGGTGGCTGGAGTTGTGGCCAGTGTCACCCGACCACCTCGATGGAGACTTTACCCTGGCGCGCCTTCATGACGCCGAATGACTGTAACGACAGGCCGAATTCGCGACCAATACGCTCAACGTCATCCTCCCAGGCGGGGTCAACGCTGAGCAGCAGGCCGCCGGAAGTCTGAGGGTCACATAACCACTGCCAGTGGGCTTCATCCATGGCTGGCAGGCTTTCCCCCAGCGCATCACGATTGCGCAGCGTACCACCAGGCACAGCGCCTTGGCGGCGGTAGGACTCTGCCTCGGCCAGACGAGGCAACTTACGGAAATCAATCTGGGCCATGACGTTACTGGCCTGGCACATTTCAGCAAGGTGGCCCGCCAAGCCAAAACCAGTAACATCAGTCATGGCATTCACCCCTTTTACATTGGCAAGCTTCACACCAATACTATTGGGCTTGAGCATCGTTTCACGGGCAAGACCATGGTGGCCCATTTCCAGCAAGCCACGTTTCTCTGCTGTGGTTAGCATGCCTACGCCTAACGGCTTGGTTAAAAACAGTAGATCACCCGGCTTGGCGGTGCTGTTTAGCTTGAGCTTATCCAGGTCGACTAAGCCGTTTACCGCGAGTCCGAAAATCGGCTCGGGCGCATCAATGGAGTGACCGCCCGCCAGGGCAACGCCTAATTCGCGACATACCGCCTGGGCGCCGGCCATTACGTCACCAGCCACTTCAGCGCTGAGCTTATCCAGCGGCCAACCGAGAATACCTAACGCCATCACCGGCGTGCCGCCCATGGCGTAAACATCGCTGATGGCATTGGTCGCCGCGATACGCCCAAAATCGAAGGGATCATCGACAATGGGCATAAAGAAGTCCGTGGTGGCAATCATGCCCCGCCCATCGCCCAGATCGTAGACAGCCGCATCTTCGCGTCCCTGATTGCCGACGATAAGCCGCTTATGGCCCGCCGCTGGCCCCGCCTTGGCAAGAATGCCATCCAGCACGTCTGGGGCGATTTTGCAGCCACAGCCCGCGCCGTGGCTATATTGGGTCAAGCGAATCGAACTCATCGTGTCTCTCCTTGGCACTTGGGGAATATCATCAGTTTAACCCAGTATCGTCCAGGCTACAGGGCGTCCAGCGCATCGCTGAGTTTATCAACAGCGATCACTTCCATACCCTTAGGCGCCTGCTTGGGTGCGTTAGCGCGCGGTACAATGGCGCGGAGAAAACCGTGCTTGGCCGCTTCGGCAATGCGTTCTTGACCACTGGGCACCGGGCGTATCTCGCCCGATAGCCCAACCTCACCAAACACCACTAGCTCTTTGGGTAGCGCGCGATTTTGCAGGCTAGAAACCACGGCTAGCAACACCGCCAAGTCGGCGCTGGTTTCGAGCACTTTGACACCGCCGACGACATTCAAGAACACATCCTGGTCACCGGTGAACAATCCACCGTGGCGATTAAGTACTGCCAGCAGCATAGCCAGGCGGTTTTGATCAACGCCGACGGCGACACGGCGAGGGTTACCCAGCGCGGACTCATCCACCAGCGCCTGTACCTCCACCAGAATCGGCCGTGTGCCTTCCCAGACCACCATGACTAAACTACCTGGCGCCTGCTCCTCCTGGCGAGAAAGAAAGATTGCGCTGGGGTTTTTAACTTCTTTAAGGCCCTGTTCAAGCATGGCGAAAACACCTAGCTCGTTGACGGCGCCAAAGCGGTTTTTCTGCCCTCGCAGGGTACGAAAGCGTGAGTCGGCGCCCCCCTCTAATAGCAGCGAGGCATCAATCATATGCTCAAGCACTTTAGGGCCCGCCAGCGAACCGTCCTTAGTGACGTGGCCTACCAGTAGCAAAACCGTATTAGTCTTTTTGGCGAAGCGCGTTAGCGCCGCGGCTGACTCGCGCACCTGGGCAACGCCACCGGGTGCAGAACTGATATCTTCCAGATGCATGGTTTGGATGGAGTCAATCACCAGAATCTCTGGCTTCTCCCGCTCAGACACCGCCAGAATAGTTTCTACACTGGTCTCGGCCAGCATTTTCAAACCATTGGTGGGCAACTGTAGGCGGTGCGCACGCATCGCTACCTGGGAGAGTGACTCCTCACCGGTCACATAGAGGATACGCCGCTGCTGGGCCAACTTGCAGGCCGTTTGCAGCAGCAGGGTCGATTTGCCCGCCCCAGGATTACCACCCAACAGAACCGCTGACCCGGGCACCAACCCTCCGCCTAGCACGCGATCAAACTCCGCGAACGTCGAGCTCATACGCGGCACTTCACTAAGATCCACATTGCCCAGGTCGATCACTTCGCGTGACAGATCACCCGCGTAACCAGATCGACCGGGGGCTGCGCCGCCACCAGGGCGAGCGCTCGCCAAGTGCACTTCACTGAGCGTGTTCCACTCTTGGCAACTGCTACATTGCCCCTGCCATTTACGGTATTCGGCGCCGCACTCGGTACACACAAAGGCGCTTTTGGCTTTGGCCACTGCCATTACACTCCTACTGTTGCCGTCACTAAGTGGCAACTTACGCTTGGCTGCCGCTAGTATTCATCACTTACTGTCGCGTACTTTATATTCATGAGTGCCAGCAAACACAAAAGGCGGCCAGTGGCCGCCTTTTGTACTACTGGCTAACGTCTTATTGACGCTTTAGCTGCAGCATTTCACCATTTTCAAAGCGGCGACGCTCTGGATCAATCAACTCCAACGTGCTCTCATCAATACGCATGAAGTAGTAGATTTGACCATCGCCATCTGGCGTCAGTTCGTAAACAGTGGCGTCCGGATCGGAAGGCGTACCGGTTAGCACTTCCCAGTTACCCGCGTAGTTTTCATCCGGCGGTGTTTGAGGGTGGTTACGGTAAGAAGCGTTCAGTGTGAAGGTACGCTCTTCAGCCGCGCTCATCTCTTCACCCACCATCGTGACATCCAGATCGATACCATCGCAATTGCGGCAAGGTAATGAACCTTGGTAATTTTGCTGTGCGGCAGCTGCCTCTTCTTGCTGCTGCTCCATGGGGCTGCTTGCACAGCCAGCCAGCAGTGCCAACATGGCCGAACCGGCCAGCAAACTCTTAAGTTGCATAGAGTGTCTCCTTAATCTCGTGTTGGACATCACATTTATTTACGCGCACTTATGACAGCATAACCGCTACAAGGTGCGACGCACACCCCTAGTGATGCGAATGCTTGCGCTTAGTTAGCCTTCAAGCGACCATGGTGTACCTTGCTAGGATAATCAGGTTACCCACATGAGCCAATACTGGAGTCCGGCCGTTCGCGAACTTACGCCTTACGTGCCCGGCGAGCAGCCACGCGAGCAGCTTGTAAAGCTCAATACCAATGAAAACCCTTACCCACCTGCGCCAGGTGTCGGTGAGGCACTGCGTGACTACGCGACCGATCATCTACGCCTCTACCCTGACCCAACCTCTGCAGCGCTGCGTGAAGCGTTAGCGGAGACGTTTCAGGTAGCAAGTAGCCAAGTGTTTGTCGGTAATGGTTCCGATGAGGTGCTGGCGTTTGCCTTTCAGGCATTTTTCCGCCATGGCGCACCACTAGACGTACCCACGATCACCTATAGTTTCTACCCCGTTTACGCCAACCTTTATGGCGTTGAGCTGCGAAAGCATCCGCTCAATAAGCAGTGGGAAGTCGATATTGATGCTCTTGCGGCTGATGCTAACCGTAGCGGCGTTATTTTCGCTAACCCCAACGCTCCTACTGGCCACGCGCATTCGCTTGCGGCTATCGAGGCGCTGCTAAAGCGCGTCACTGATCGAGTAGTGCTGGTGGACGAGGCGTATGTCGATTTCGGCGCAGAGAGTGCTGTTTCGCTGATTGATCGCTACCCTAACCTTCTCGTCACCGGTACGTTTTCTAAATCACGCAGTTTGGCAGGCTTGCGGCTAGGCTATGCGGTGGGCTCAGAGGAGTTGATCGATGGCCTGTTGCGGGTAAAAGACTCCTTTAACTCTTTTCCAGTGGATAGTTTGGCAAGCTTAGTAGGCATCGCCGCACTCAAAGATGTCGAGCATTTTGAAGCCTGCCGCGAGCGTGTTATTACCACCCGTGAACGCACTCGCCGGCGCCTTGAAGCCTTGGGCTTTGAAGTGTTACCCTCTAAGGCTAACTTTGTGCTCGCCCAGCACCCTAACCACGAAGGCGCGCAGCTATTTGCTGGCCTACGCGAGCGGGGCATTCTGGTGCGCCATTTTAATACCTCAGACCTCAACAACTTCCTACGCATCACCATCGGCACCGATGATGAGATGGATAGCCTGATTGAAGCGTTAGAGATGCTTCTCTAGTAAAGGGTGAGGGGTGTAAGGAGTGAGGAGAGCCTTGCTGGCAGCTCACACCCTTTACTCCTTACTATTTACCCCTCACAACCTCCCCCTCACGCAAAAAAAATCCCCCAAGGCATCAGCCCTGGGGGATTTTTCATAATAAGTGCCTGACGATGACCTACTCTCGCATGGGGAGACCCCACACTAC
>Ga0208919_1000128_pt1 | contig 54103 bp, 86 predicted proteins | sample 4_EtaG_FD_184076 | JGI IMG/M metagenome (GOLD analysis project Ga0208919, IMG submission 184076) | Marine viral communities from the Subarctic Pacific Ocean - 4_ETSP_OMZ_AT15127 metaG (SPAdes) (version 3) | ecosystem: Environmental > Aquatic > Marine > Oceanic | place: Pacific Ocean | collected... | reverse complement strand
GTCATAGGTTGTGTAACTGCACCTTGTGCTGCTGTCATAGTGGGAGCAGTGCCTACCGTAGTAGCTGTATAATTAGCTGCCACTTGTGTAGCAGGGTCTGCTACTTGAATTGATGTAGCAGGTGTAGTTGCTGTAGCTGTTCCTGCTGTTGCAGTAGGAACTACAGCAACAGGTGTGGTTGTAGAAACTCCTGGTGTAGCTAAAACTTCATCAGTTTGTGCTTGTTGTAAAGAAGGTACCATAACTGCACTTTGTGGCAATAAAGGATTTACTGTTTGTTTTTTAACAAGATCTAAAGTGTCTTGTGATGTTCCTGCTTGTGGTGAAGGAACTACACCTACAGGTAATTGAGCTGCAGGTACTGATTGTGTTGCCATATTACTGATCTCCCATTAAATAAGATTCCATCCACATTATTTTTTCTTTAATAACTGCGATGTCTTGTTGTATTTGTGTTACGCTATCCACTTTTGTTTCTAACGCTTTTACTTTTGTATCAAGCGTTCCATATATAATCCCTACAGCTAAGAGCATGGGTACAAAGCTAAATAAGAATTTTATATCTATTTTCATTATTTCTTCATACTTGCTAGTGGATTTTCTAAAGCTGTTTGAATTTGTTTTAAAATTTTTTCTTCTAATTGAAGCATATCTTCCTCTATAGATTTTATTGTTTCTTTTAAATCGTTTGCATTAGTTCTAGAATCTTCTTTAACTCTTGTTTCTACATCCTCTACAATACTTTCAATTCTTCTCACATCACCCTTTAAATCATTTTTTAATTCTTTTGCAACGGATGCCACTAAATTTACTTCTTCTAATATCATAGATAATTCCCCTTGTAACATAGTTATTTTTTGTTGTACTAATTCTATTCGTTTATCAAATCCACTCATATCTGGGGCTATATATGAATCTATCTTGGCAGACATATCTTGAAATTGTTTCCATGCCTCAAACCCAACATAAAGAGATGAAATAAGAACCCCAAGAGCAGTTATAACTCCAAAAATTTTACCACCTTTAAATTTTAATCCACCAAATTCAGCTTCCATTTATTCTCCTTAATATTGACTATTAACTAGTTCGTTGTGTAATCCATTACTACCTTCAAATAATAAATATTGACCTATATTATTATTAGTTATAACAGAATCAGGTAAAGTTGTATCTGTAAAAAACCCAGGCGCATCTTGCAATACTAAGTTAGTTTCAAAAAAACTTTTAGTATTTCCTAATACTTGCATTACTATTAAAGTTTTTAATTGGTTTGTAGCTTCATATCTACCTTTGTCACCCATTTTTTTCACTATCTTTGTAGCTGCTTTTTGTTTAGCACTTGATTCTTTCTTAGGTTCTTCTTTAATTTCTTTTTTAGGTTCTTCTACTTCTTCAGATTCTGACTTTGATTCAGTTGGTTTGACTTCAGTTTCTTCTGCCTCTTGTTCAATTTTTTCAGGTTTGGTTTCTGCTTCTTCAGTTTTTTCTTGCTGTTTAGGTTGAGTTTCAGACTCTGATTCTGCCATGTCTTCTGTAGAGGTTTCAGTTTTTTCTGATTCATTAGACTGAGTATCCATATCCATTTCCATATCAGGTTTATTTTCCACGGTTTGCGGCATATCCATAGTAGTATCTTCTGTTGTTGTCTCAATAGCTACCTCCATTTGTTGTGGTTCAGGTTTTGGTATATCCATTTCCATTTCAATATCCATTTCAACTGATGCCACAGTTATTTCCATAGGCATTTCCATGTCCATATCTGTAGAAACCATAGATAAAGTAGAGGGCATATCAGTTGACATATCATAATTCATATCCATTTCTATTTGAAACTCCATTTCAAATTCTTGCATTTCTGCTTCTACAGATTCAAAAGAAAAATCATCCATTGGCTTTTCTATTGGTTCAAAGTTAAAAAAATCTGGTTCGTCTATTGGTTCATTTAATTCAAAGATTGTTTCAACAACATCTATAATCTCTTCTGTTACATCACTATTTAAAGCAATATACATTTCAACTGTAGTAATTTGTTGAGTAACAATTGTGTCGACAACATTATATAGTACATTTATAGTTACATCATCAAATAAAGGACCTACTGCAAGATTAACATCCCTTCCACCAATTTCTATAATAAGGGTATTTAAAACTCCACTAAAATCAAAATTACCTGAATACTGTTGGTATCCTGAAGTAACTCCAGATTCAGATAGGATATCAGTTCCTGAAAAGACTTGAATATTATCATTACGACCAGTAATATGCATGTAGATACGATCAGCCGAATCTTGTTTATCTACCTTTATAGTATACTGTGTATTTCCTCCATTGTCAATAGTTAAATCACTTATATCAATAGTTTGTATAAATGTTGTACCCATACCTGCTACACCCATAGCAGAAGTTGTATTTCCACTTCCTGTAATCGTGGCACACTTATCAGTACCTAATCCATAACAAGAACTTCCAGTTGGCATACTTGCAGGTCCTTGTCCCCCCCAGTCCGAATCCATATCCCCTTCTTTAGAAGTGACTACAAAATCACTACCACTTTCTAGTAAATTACCAGAATCTTGATTAGTAACTGTAGTTGTAGTTATGTCGGTAGTTGTAGTGGTTATAGTTGTAATTCCTGTAGAATCAGAAGATGTGTCTTCTGTTATAGTCTCTACTATTATTTCTTCTACACTTGGAGTACATAATCCTAAAGTATTAGTTGGGCAATCTGCTTTTAAGTTATAGTAAAAGGAGCAAAGCAAAACCACTAAGAGTAAATATTTTAACTTTATCATTTCTTTCTTTGTGTACTCCTTGATTTAATTCATTAACCAATGCTTGTTTTTCTTTTTCAATTTTATTCTGTTCTTCTTGTTCTTGTTTTACAAATTCTTCTTCTTTTTTAGCTAATGCTGCAAATACTTGACTACCTTCTGGTACCATATGTGGATTATCTAACCATCCTTGTTTGGCATCTTCACCAATGGCTCCCATGTAGGGACAAAATGTAGCTGCCATCCACATTGCATCAAAAATACGATAGTCAGCACATAATGTACTTACCGCAGCTACTCGCATACCCATACCAAATAAACTACGAGATAATTTAATCATCTCACAATTTGCGTCCTTTATAGTTATTCCTGAACTAATACCTAAGACTTGGGTTTGCACACTTCCAGAATATCCACTGGTACATACATCTGAATTATTAACCACTACGGAAGGACTATTTGCCGTAGGCGGGGTATTATTTGTAACTACAGTCGAACTTACTGTATTCGAATCTGCAGCATCTGCTACTGTAAATGTGCAAGAAGTCAATAATATTATAAGTATAAATATATATTTCACTAATCTACTTTACTCATAGACCTAATAAATTCTACACCCTCTACAGTTTCTATTTGTGCTTCAACTTTAGCACAAGATATTTGTACTGTATTTGCCATATTTCTTTTCATTATTCTTTTCTTTTCAAGACAATCTTTAATACCATCAGTCACAGTATGCTCAATCATAGTACCTTGTGAAAATAATAATAATGCTATAATAATTTTAGTGACCATTTTTATTCTCTCTTATTTTATCTTTTAATTCCTCAACATCATTTTGTAATTTTGAAACTTGGTCTTTTAGAAAATTAATATTAACTGTATTAGACATCATAGATTCCATTTCTTTTTGAATACCATCTAACTGTTCTGCCATAAACTCGATTAACATAAATTGCTCTTGGTCTAAAGGAATTTGGTCTGCTTGTTTAACTAAATCAGCTTCAAATAAAGTTGCTCTAGTTTCTATATTATTTAATCTTTCAATAACTCCAAAGTACGCCCACACACCGACTGCTGTGGCTCCGAGTATGCTAAGAAGATTTCTCATAGGCATACTAATAGAAGTATTATCTGATATTTTCATTATCTCGCTGTAGCAGGTACACCTTTACTACTTACAAATGGATGTTCTGCAAATGCCATGTAGATGTAGGGTGAACCACTTGCGTTTATGTTGCCACTATTACCTCTAAGTTTAAACCCGTTTGATAAAATATCTTCATCAATATTATATTGGTCTGTTTCAGCATCTGATGTATTTGCTCTTATATAATTTGTGATGACATTACTTGTAAATCTAGTTGTATCTATAACAATCCAATCATTTCCACCATCTGATGTTCTTTTTATCATTATCCAAGCAGGTTTAAATCCTGTATAAACGAATGTTCCATTAGTACTACCATTACCTGTATAAGAACCAAACTTTGAGTAGCCCTGTATAGATGTAAAACAATATGCAATTGCTGTCATACCTGCATCTAAAGCCGCACCTTCTGAATGAGAAAACACAGTAGATGTAGGGTTAGTATCTCCAAAATACTCCGCATCAGTAAAAGCATTAGTTAGGTTTAAAAATGTTGCACCTAGTCTACCTGTAGCTTGGTGATACACATGCCAATTACCTGCATCACTTCTACTTCTTGTAATTATCATGTCTGGTACTGCACCTAAACCATGACTAATAGTAAAATCATTTCCTGAACCAACACTAGGTGCTGTAAAAGTAACAATACTAAATCCTGCTGTGGTATTTGCTTGATGTGTACTTGCTATAATTTGTGTAGCACCACTACCACTTGCACTTATAGATGTTGTAGTTCCACCATTCGCTTTCCATTGCCATGCTACATAAGTTCCACTGGCATTATAATTTCCAGAATTATCCCCTATGGTAAAACCATTACTGTCAAAACTAGCTAAAATATTAGAGTTGGTATCTTCTGCTTCATTGGCATCTGATTTTAATCTTTTAGTTGAACCTCTATTACTGTCATGTAATCCATGACTACCTGAACTATCTCTTCTTTTTATCCACACCCAATCAGGTTGAAAATCTCCTGCATTAGCATTATTAGTTATTGCTAGTCCACTTCCAGAATTATTACCAGAATATAATCTTGTATGAAAATATGCTGAAGGGTCGTCTATTGTTGTATAAGCCATTATCCATGCTCCGCTAAATTTTTAGTACATAATGCAAAAAATCCTGATGGTGGTGCGTATTCAAAGTTTCCATATCCATTTGCATCTGCATTACCACTTGATATTGCAAAGGGTGGGTTGCCAAAATTACATTCAACTTGAGTTTCATCATCACCACTACCACTATAATCCATAACATGAAAAAAATGAATAGCACCGCTTGTTGATGCTCTCTGTAAATCTGTTGCTTCACTGCCTTGTGCTGTGTTATTAACATAAAATCTTACTGTATCATTATCGGCATCTAGTGCTATACCAAGAATATCATTTGCACTAGGGTTATCTACATCAACACCACTTGATGAAGAACCTGCACCTGTATCATTATTTGAACCATTTAAATAGGTGTAAATGTAACCATCATTAAAACCAAAATCTACACCATCATTAACAACACCATCAGCGTCATTGCTTATACCAATATCATCAGTTATACCTGTTCTTAATTTATGTGTATTAAGAACTTTAAATTCTACATACCATTTTCCACTTGTGACACCTATTGTTGATGGAACTTTTCCACTTCCACCATTGTGTCCTACAAATTTACAGTTTCCTTCAGATAATACTGTACTACCTTTTCCATGAAATATTGAATTTAGTGTAGCAAAATTATTTGTTGGTGTGTCTGTAACATGGTCTTTTGAGTCCATTCCACTTCCTGTAAAATTATTACTATTACCTGAACTATCTTCTCCTGCATCACTAGTATTTTGAAATTCTAAAAAATATCCATTATTTCCAAAAGTTAAATTATTTTTAGCTTCTTTAGGAATCCACACATTATTATCATTAAATTCTCCAAAATTACTAGCTGCATATTGTGTACCATCTATAAAATAAAAATCTGCCATATATCCATCAAAATAATTTCCATTTGTATATTGATACTTGGCTACATAATGAACAGAACTTGCTTGATTCCAAGCTAAATCTTTATTTTGGTCTGGGTAAGAAGTTTCTGATAAAGAAGTTTGTTGAACACCATTTACATAAATTTTTACTCTGTTAGTATTTGTTGATTGTGTTGTATCTACTGCACAAACTACATGATACCAAGCAGAAGGGTCACGAAATGCTTTATTTGTTGAAACTCCCATTACCTGCGTGCTTTCATCATCATACGCATGAAATTGTAATATTTCACTACTACTTGTAAAACCTAAAAATCCAAAAGGATTACCAACAGCACCCCTGTAAGGAGATATTAAAGTATTTCCTGTTGCTGTGTTTCCTCTTTTAAACCATAAGGAAATTGTAAATTTATCTATATTTGTTGGAGTTCCAAGAGTATCATGCAAATAAGAACTATCATCATCATTAAATCTTAAAGAATTATCTATATCATAGCCACTACTTAGAGTATTTGCTCCTAAGATGCCTACCATGTTATACTACCTCGTCTGGAAACTCGCCTAGTGGTCTTGATGTAACTCCCTCACTATCTGTGGTATATGTTAGTAGAGTTATTAATGCTTCTACATTAGCACATCCGTCTATAGATGTTTCCATAGCATTGACTTTTGTTCTAACCGCTGCTCTGTATGTTGAAATATTACTTGGTACAGAATAGCTACCAACATCTGCAGCTTTAATTACATACCAATCGGTATTAGCCAAAAGAGTTGCTGCTTGTGCATTAAATTGTTTTTTATATTTTGTTTTAAGACCATAGTTAATTATTTGATTACCATCGGTATCTTTTAATTTATTACCATCTTCATCAACTGCATCTTCATCATTAAGTATTTTAGCAGTCGCTGTTCCATAACTACCTGTTACTTTACCACTACCAAAGGCATAAGTAATATTTGTATTAATGTAATAAGTTTCATCTTTTTTATTTGTTTCGTCTATTTCTACAGTATAAATACCAATAGCATTTCTTTCTGCTTCGGTCCATAATGTGTATATACTTTGTGAGTATTGATTACTTCCTATTGTAATACCTTTGTTTCCTTTTGGAAAACTTGTTATACTTCCTGATTCTACTTGTGCAAACATATTACTCCTATGATAATGTTAAATTTAAATTTCTGCCTACTTCAAGCCATTTACTTCCATTATATCTAAATACAAATAAATCACCTTTATCGGCTGTTGTTGTTAATGTTGGTGCTGTGTCTGTTGCAAATTCATATGTAGCGTTCCATGTAATTGTTCTTGAACCTGTACCATCTTGTATTAATAATAAAGATATAAACTGTCCTGCTGCAGGTGTACTACCACTTGGAGCAGATAAAGTTCTGTTTCCCCCCATTGTTAATTTAGCTACAGGAGATGCAATAACATCCCAAGTTACTGTTGCACCATCAGATAATGTATCTTCTGTAAAGAGTGCGGCTCCAGATATTGTTGTTAAATTATTAGCATCTGCTGATAATACTTTTGATGCTGCAGTTGTACCTAGTGTAGCTAAGTCTGAATAATTTAATTCAGTTGCTGTTGCAGTAACATTTGTGCCACCTATATCTAGTGTTGTCATTTGAACTTCACCTGCAACAGTTACTAATCCATCTGCTACAGTTATTAAATCAGTATCGTCTGTATGACCTATAGTTGTTCCATTAATCAAAACATTGTCAATGTCTAATGAACCACCACTAATTAATCCTGTTGTTGTAATTGTTGATGAGCCAGTATCTATACTTCCAAAACCTGAAGTTATAGAACCAGAGTTTAATGCTCCTGTTGTTACAATATTAGAACTACCTGCTATAGCACTATAAATAGAACTTATATTTGTGCCCCCAACAGTTATTGCGTCTGCTTCTACAGTTCCATCAAAGTATGCATCTTTAAATTCTAAAGCATCTGTACCTAAATCTAGAATTGCATTTGTACCCGGTGTTAAAGCACCATCGGTTAATATTAATTGTTTTTCATTCCCTGCATAAAAGTTAATTGTATCAGCAGTTTCAAAATCTATTTTTGTTTGGTCATCTTCACCAATTTTAACATCAGTAGCTAAAATAGATGTAATGCCTGTTTGTGCAGCATCTACTGCAAAATCAATATTATCGTTTGTTGTATCATAAGTAACTGTAATACCGCTTTCACTATTACTAGATAACATATTAGTACCAACAGTATCTCTAATAAAAGTTGCTAAAGCTGTTCCATCTACAGTAATTGCGTCTGCTTCAAGAGTACCATCAATATCAGCATCTCCGCTAACATCTAAAGAGCCTGCATCTAATTCTCCTGTAAGAGTAATATTTCTAAAACTTGCTACATCTTTATTAGAATCAACAGTAACTGTTTTACTTGCTACAACAGTACCAACTGCTGCTCCTGTATCATTATAATTTAATTCGGCTGCTGTTGAAGATACATTAGTACCTCCAATATCAAGAGTAGTTACAGATATTTCTCCTGCTACTGTCGCAACTCCGTCTGCTAGTGTAATTAAATCAGTATCATCAGTATGCCCTATTGTTGTCCCATTAACAATTACATTATCTACAGTAAGTGTTGTTAATGTTCCAAGAGAAGTAATATTTGATTGTGCTGCACCTGTTACTGTAGCTGCTGTACCAGAAGCATTACCTGTTACATTACCTGTTAAAGGTCCTGCAAAAGCATCTGCTGTTACTGTGCCATCGAAGTATGCATCTTTAAATTCTAAACTTGCTGTTCCTAAATCTATTTGATTATTAGTAACAGGAGATAATGCTCCATCACCAATAGTTAATCTTCCTGAACCACCTGTAGCAATTGTAATAACATCTGAACCACTAAATGTAATAGATGTATTTGTATCACCATCACCTGCAATAGAATCTAATTGTACTGCCCCTACATTTGATAAAGCTGCATCTCCAAAGTCTACTGCTCCTGCAACTGTAAGAGTTCCTGATACATCTACATTACCATTTATATCAACTGTAGTAGCTGCTATTTGTATTTCTGTATCTGCAACTAAATCTAATTGTCCGTCTGTAGAAGAATTAATATATATTGCAGTATCTCTAAACTGTAATTTTTCTGTGCTATTAACTAGTATGTCATCTGAAAATTTAAAATAATCTTCATCTTCCATCCATGTTAATACGCCATCATTTGATTCTCCATCAAAAGTAACAGCAATATCTGTTCCTGATGTAGCATCACCAATAGTAATAGCTGTTCCTAATAATTTTGTTATTGGTCCACCTTCTGCAGATGTACCATCGTGTGTGTGACCTGTGCTAGAAGCAAATGCAGCTAATAGCTGATCGAACTCATTATTAAAGTGAGTTGCTTCAATAGTAGAACCGTCTACAATAGATCCACTACTTTGCCTTGTGTATGTTGCTCCCATTTATCGTCTTCCTCCGTTGATATATTCTAATTCATATCCTTTTAAAGATATTGGTGTTTTACTACTTGCATCATTTAATTTTAATGCTACAACAAATCCTGATCCCTCAACCGAGTGCCTTGCTAGAGGTATACCAGATTCTGCCGCATATATTGATGTTCCGTATGCTCCACTTCCATAAAAATTTTGACCTCCTCCTTCTCTTAATGCATATGCTGCAGGTTGAGGAGTACTAGTATCTTCAAAATTATAACGCAATTGAAATGTTTGTGTATCTGTATCAATAGAATCATTAGCTTCATAATTCAATAATACTCTTTGCATACTTTTTCTTATTCCTGGATCTCCTAATGATAAATCAGGGGATCTATAAAATGCAGATATATTGGCTGTTGTAGATGCATATGTAAATACATTTCCTGATTCCATATTATAAACATATCCATCATATCCGCCATAAATCGTTGTTTCTACATTACTTATTAAATCTGAATCACAACAAGCAGGTTTAATTCCTTTTAGGTCTGCATACTCAAATCCTAATGTTCCTGTTTCAGGATTTGCTTTTAATACTGCAATTATACCTTTACAACTTGTTTCAATAGAACCATCTGGTGGATAAAATAATCTGTATTGAGATTTATCTCCAATAACAATTGATGTAACATTATCATACCCAATATCTGTAATACGTTTTTGTATTTGTTTAGATACTGTTCCTAATTCTACGTCACCAATTCTTTCTGTACCTGCAATAGTTCTAAAACCATCTTTAGATAAAAATAATAAATCTCCACCCAATTCTTGAATAGAGTGGTGGGCTATAGTGCCAACATCTTTTGCAACCTCTGCAAGTGCAAAATCACTTGAACTAGTCCCTACTATTTTATAAACACTGTCTTCACAGAAGACAAATAGAGTATCACGGAAAACTTTTAATCCTGTTATTGTAGCACCTACTACAATACTGCCTCCACCTGTATCGAAATCGTCTTCAGTAAAAGGACCAGAAAACTGTACAGTAGATATGGCATTTGACATACCTGCATAAAACATATGATTAGCAAATGATTTTACAAACTTAGGATTCGTTGGTGCAGTTCCACCACCTGTAGCATTTATTATATCTTCTGAATATGAAGTGTCAAGTGTAAAAGCAGCAGAAGCGCCTGTAGCGACAATTAGTTTTTCTGTACCATTAAAATTAAATTTATCAAAATCATAAGTATATGTAGTACTTTTACTAGTTGCTCTAGATGTCCAACTTCCAGAGGTGCTTCCAGTGTATACTGTTCCTCCTCTTGCAGCTACAATAATATCGTTAAAAATAGCTACCATATTTAATCTTTCTGTAGATGCAGATACTTGAGGCACTATAGTACTATTGTATTTTGCAGTTCCTGATATTTTTTTATATCCGCCTGCAATATCAGGTTCCATATTTTGTAGAGAAAGGGCTTCTCCAGGTCTCATAGAAAATACGTCTTTATTTAATACTAAACCTCCAAAACAACTTACAACTGTAGGTGCTAGTTGAGATGTATTAGGCACTCATAACACCTTTACCATAATAGCGTAAATTAACTCTTTCGTCTCTCATATATTCTTGTTTAGTTACTAAGTCTGCTCGTAATCTTTTCATACCATTTTTAAATTCTTTTTCTGCAATCATTGCATGCTCTGGATCAGATCTTAGTTGATATGCATAATATCTTGCTCTTGTTACTAATAATCCTGCGTATCTATCATCTAAATCTGGAACATCTCCATAAGCAGATAGTTCTGTATGCTCTTTAAAATATTCATAAACTATAGAATAATCCCCTCTATCAGGAACAGGAGATATTCCTAATTTACCACTTTGTGTTTTATATATATACTTGGGTTCACCTTGTGCAGAACTTATATTTGCTTTATCTGTTTCTGCATACTGTCTAATATAATCATCATAAGAAATATATCTAAGTCTTTTTGGACTTATGTTTCTTGATATTCTTACATAGTCTACATCTAGATTAGTAGATGTAACTGTGTTATTAACAGTTATATAACTTGTTTGTGCAGTAGCTGTAAAAGTCGTATCTAATACTGCCCCTTCTCCAAAATCAGTTACTGTTAATGTTGTATTTAAATTTTGTGTACCTTCTGCAGCAGTTCCTACTTGAACTTTTAATGCTTGTCCTACGCTATTAGAATCAAATACTTTTATTTGTAATCTATATTCTGTATTTACTCTTGTACTTATTGCTTGATATGCTGCATAATCATTGAGTCTTAATCTACCATTTCCACCACTATTATATGCTGCGCTACCTGATCCTGCAATAGTAGTCCAGCTACTTATATTAGAAGTAAATTCACCATTAGTTACTAACTCTTTAGGTTTTAAATATACTGTATCCCAATCTATTTTTCTCCATTGCACATCACCTGTTTGTGGAGAATCTGTAGTAGGCAACGCATATTCTCTTTGACCTGCATTAGTATCTTGAAATGTTTCTTTATGCAAACTTGGCAATTCTTCAAGTTCATTATATACATCATGTAATGCTCTATTAACAAAATTTTTTACAGAAGTTTGAACACCTCTGCTACTAGTAAATGTAGATGAAGTAAGTTCTACTTCATTTAACTCATTTAAAACTTTATTCGTTATTGCTAAGTAAGTTGCCATTATCTAGTAATATTATTGCCTCCAATTTATTATTTAATTCTTTTATTTGTTTTTCTAGTTTATCAATTTTGTTAGAACAATTACACTCTTCATCATCATAAATTTTGGTAATCTTTTGTCCTGTAGAAATCACTTTATTAGTATCTGTGACTTGCCCATTTATCATATTCCATTTTTTCATTATATACCTCTACAATAGTATAAGGGGGGCAATAACGCCCCCCTTTTATTTTAATTATTATGAACTGTTGGAAGCAGTCTCATCTGAACCACTAATGTCACACATTAGTGCCCATACTCTGACTTTACCCGCTTGGTCTTGTGCACCACCGATTAATACATCAATAGTATCAGCCGCTTTACAGATTAGCATTGCTGCAGCATCTGTAGCATCCATTGGTGCATGACCTGTTCCTGTAGCATCATAACCATCTACCCAACAATCTGGGTCGTTATGACCTGCTGTGGAACCTGTAATACCTAAGTCCATTGTTACAGAAGAAGAAGATGCTGTTAGCACTTCTAATCCTGCTGCAATAACTAGTGTTTCTGCAGGGACATTAATTGCTTGAATAATGTCACCGTTTGCAGGGTCAAACAATGAATTGTCTATTGTGTTTTCAACCCAATAAGGTTTCCTTCTAGTAGAAGGATGACCTGCTGTTCCGCCAATAACTTTACTTACTGTTGCCATTTATATTTCCTCCTATTAGTCGATTAACAAGTGTCTAGCCATAAGTGCTTCTGAACGAAGTACTTTTCTACCGAACACATGTAGTCCTCTTACTATATCACCAAATGAATCAGGGTCTCTAATTACTTCTGTTTTTGCAATTGCATTAGCAGTAGCAGTTGAAGACATATGACCAAATAGTACTTTATAGTAATTGGCTGTTGATGAAGCTGCAAAGTTATTAGTCATATAACATTTGAAGCCTTGAATGATACCGTCCATTACTCTACCATTTCGTAGAGGGGAAGCAGAATCGCCTGTTACAGATGCATCTAATAATTTAGATGATGAACTCGCTAAAGCTTCATAGAATTCTGGACTTGCCAAAAACCATCTGTTTTCGAATGGAACGTCTGCACCATTTAGTCTCTTAGATGCATTAGCCATTATTTCTAATGGATCAGTTTCAGATGAGCCGAAGCCTGTGTCTGTACCTGAACCGTCAGAGCCAATAGTTGTACCTGCACCAGATACCATTGCTGCGATTACGTTTTCATCGTATGAGTCTTTAAGAGCATATGCTCCTGAAGATGTAGCCAAAGACTCAAAGTTCACATGAGATTGCCTTTCTTCGATATCGTCAACTTTAAAAGCAAACGCATTAGCTTGGTCCACAGTAAGTTGGATTTGGTCATCAGCCAGATTTTGGATGTTGATTTGTCCACCTCTTGTGTATGAACTTACACTAACGGTTGGTTCTTTTATAATGTTAACAGTATCTCCGTAGGCTTCGATCTCTCCTGCATAGTCAGTATTAGTAATATCTTCTACTACTGATGCAGTTCTAAAGAACTTTTGGACTTTTTGGCTATAGATTACAGGTAAAAAATTACCTGAAGGTAGGTTGTCATAACCTGCCGCTTTACTTATTGCCATTATTTAATCCTCCTATAAGATTGTTAAAGATTAGCCATTAACAATTCTACCTTCTCTTCTAGCAAGATCTATTTCCTTTTCAAATTTTTCATATTGACTAGGTTTTAATTTACTAATATCACTAAGCTTCCAGATTTTTTTGTTGCTTACATCCACTTCTTTTTTACTTGTAGAAGTTACTGATTTTGATGCCTCTAATTTATTATTAGCTTTTTGCTTAGTTATACCTTGATCCATTTTATATAAATCAATAGCCCTTGCTGCTAATTTTGCATTAGTGTCATTATCATATAGCCAACTCTTTATCTCTGAATCTTGATTTTCAACCCACTTATGAAAATTTTCATTTTTTCTAAGTTCATTGTAATCAGGATGTATCGAAGCTAATTCAACTTCTGCTTTTTCTTTCTTAACCTGTACCTGTTGGGTTTCAAGTTCTTTAAGATTAGCTTCCATCTTTTTAGATTTTTCATCTGCCTTAGTATATGCTATAGTTTCTATAACATCATAGACATCAGGATATTTAGTTCTCCAAGCTTCAATTTCTTCTTTAGACTTGGGTAGCTGTATTTTATCAGCGTGTTCTTGTAGTTGTGATTTAAGCGAACCTACTTCATCTTTATGCTTATTTACAGTAGAATCGTAATGTCGTTTAAGATCGTCATAACGTTTCTTAAACACTTTCTCTTCAGCATCGACAGGGCGTTCTTCATCTGGAGTGGCTTCTTGATCTGAAGTGTCCTCTGAAACGGTGGCTGTTGCGTCTGCTTCCTCATCTCGTAATTTTGTTTTATATTTATTTTGATAAGGTGTAGGCTCGAGAAGAGCCTCTGTAGTTTGATCCTCTTGGATCTCTTCGTTTGTAGTATCTTCCATCTAGTCTCCTTTGGGTGCTGTGGAAGGGCAGGTCGCCCGTGCTGTGATTGGGTTGGTGCTACGACTAAGCAGTCATAGGTCGCCTGTCCATCGGTTGTTGTGGTGCCCCTAGACCTGTCGGTCTAGGAACATTTCCTGCTGCAGCCATTTCTGGTCCTGCAGAAGCTTGTTGGTTATTTGCGCCTTGTGTCATTTCTTGAACAAAACTTTTCATGGCTTCTTCTGGTGCTCCACCATATTTATTAACAATAACCGAAACTGGTATAACTACTACAGGTTCTTTAGGTCCTCTATCTGCTACTGCAGATATATCAATACCTTTTCCTTGTAGTGCTGTTTTTACATCTTGTGTAAGATGCATATCTAATACAGCATCTTCCATAGACACTGCCTGTTGAGGCATTCCTCCTGCCCCTTGGTCCATAGGTGCACCTTCTGGTGCTGCCATTGGATTATTCATCATTCCTTCTGCCATATTATTCTCCTTAATTAATCCCTACCGGGTCTGTTTATTCCTGTTGGTGTTTTTGATTTTGGCGTAAAACCAGGTGGTCCAGAAGCACCTGTTCCTTTTTTAACACCTCTAGTTGTGTATGATGCTCCTGCTTGATATCCTGAACCAGGTTCTGTAGTTCCTGCAGGTCTTGTATACTGAGATGCTCCTGCTTGATATCCTGAACCAGGTTCTGTAGTTCCTTCTAGTCTAGGGGGAGGTGTATCGTCTCCACCATCTCTACTATCTTTATCATCAGAACCTGAAGTTGTATATTTTATATCAGATCTTGGTCCTTCGTATCCTTCATCATATGATTTAGGAAACATACCAGTGGCTTTTCTAGCATTTTCAGCAGCAGTAAATATATCCTGTATACTTGTAGCACCAAAAAATTTTCTTTGTTCTTTTGGAATTACATAACTAGTAAAGAATGTTTTATAAAATCCATTAGTATCATCAGTGCCATAGTAAGAAGGAGTTCCTGCTAGTATATTACCTTCTGGAACGCCTGGATTTAATACTTTAGTTTGTAAATTATTATACAATACTTCTAAGTTTATAACATCTTCTCCTGCTTCATTTTTACTATAAGCTTTAACTCCACCAAATTCAACTGCACTTAAATCAGCTTTATCTTTAGCATCAAATATAATGTTTGCAATCATAGTGCCAGGACTAGTTAGTTGAAGAACTGTTTCTAGCAGGTTTTTATTTTTTGGATTTTTTAGTTTTACTGTTTTAGTTTTAGGATCATAGGAATCAAAATCTATTTTATCTTTTAACGCTGAAAAAGATTCTAAAGCTTCTCTATTTAAATCATATTCATTTTGTTGTTTAGGAGTAAAAGCAGGTTGACTACCACCTCTACCACTTGAAGCTTGGGGTGGAGGTACATAGTTAGGATCTACAACACATGCTCCATCTTTTAATATATAACCTAAAGGGCATGGATCTACAGTCGTATTATCATCATTACTATCATCTGCAGTAAGGTATTTAAACTTAGGGTCTACTGTACTAAATGTACTTGTGTCTACAAAATTTTGTGCCACATTAGTTAATGACCATGTACCTGTAGTAGCATCATATTGTAGCTGCTGATTACTTCCTGTATATGTACTCATTTATTCTTAAGTTGTACCCTCATTTTCATTATTTCCTGAAGCGAAGCCACCTTCCCCTGGAGTCGGTACACCTCCAACTCCGATGTTGCCACCGCCAACGCCTGTAATGTCGTTAGGATTCGCTCCTGTAGGAGTTCCTCCATCAGAAGCCATTGCGGACTGCTGACTATCGCCTTGATCTTGTTTATTTCCATTTGCCATCCCCATTATTTTAGCAAAGATAGCTGCTCTTTCTGGATCATTAATTAGTTTTTCAGGTTCTATATCTAAAGACTTTGCAATCTCTGATAGTATAGAATGCCATCTAACAAATGGAGCCAGATTTTGATTTGATGCAACTTGTAAAAATGTCATCAATCTTTGTGAGCGGACTTCTTTCTGCATTAGAGAAGAAGTGCCTCTTGCTTTTACATTTAAATCACCTTTTATTTCTGGAGCCTCTTCATTAAATTGCATATTCCATGCAAATAAAGTTTCTCCTAAAGGTCTTAATAAAAAATCATCAACGTTTTTTATAACTGTTTTTATACTAAGTGCTGCTGCACCCATTAACATAGACATACCTGCTGCAGTTCTTGTTGTAGTTTGAACTCCAGTAGTACCATGTGAATAAGAAGGAATACCTGTAGCTTCATCAGCTAACTGCCTAAATTTATCAAACATCATTAAATTTTCTTGTGATGTATTAGGAAACTTAACACCATGTATAGCTTGTCCCGGCATACCACTTTGTCTTCTAAATATTTTACCTGGAAAAACTTTCATATCTTGCCCCGGTACTAGTAACGTTTCGTCAATATCAAATACTAAATTACCTGCTAATGCCAAATTATCAATAGCCATTCTTGCATGACCATTCATAATTGTTTGAGAATCATCCATATTTTCTGGAATGCCTACGCCAAAGAATTGATAAGGATTGATTTCATAAGGGCATATTAAGTATGGTAATCTAGTTGGAGTAAATGGATTTAGTACTAATCTTATTACTTCACCATTACATACCCAAGCATTAACCTGTATTTCGTCAAGTTCATTAATCTCTTCGTCTAATTCTAATCCTGCTTCTTTAGCAAGTTCTGTGTCTAATGTTCCCCAAAATTCTAAAATTTCATATCTGTTTTTATTTAACTCATCTGTTGATTCTCTATCTTGCAAAGATGATTCATACCCTCTAGATTCGTAACTAGCGCCCATAGATAAAGAATTTTTTATAGCTTCCTTTCTAAAGAAAGGTCTATTCATTAAATCCCTTACTTGTGCACGAGTATATACATGTCGTTGAATTACATATTCTGCATCTTCAATTTTTGTAGCATCAGGATCAGGATAAAAATCCCAACAAGAAACTGATTCTATTTTTGGAACAAGTTTAGTTTTAGGAAAATATTCATTCTTTCCTGTTTCAGGATTCTTAACCCAATTATGTGTAGATTCTTCATAACTAAATGGACCCTTTAATATTCCTGTTCCTAATAAGGCAGATTCAAATAATACATTTCTTAATACAGAAACAGCACTAGATTCATCTAATTGATCGTGAATCATTTTTTCCATATTAGCTGCAGCCATTTCTGCAGGACTAATTTGAGGTTCTTTTTGTCCATCTGTTGCAGGACCTTCTACAAATTCTGCTGCACCGAGAGTTTCATCTAATCCTCCTAGTACTTCATTAATAGAAGTTGCCCCAGGTTTTAACTCATTACCGTCTCCTGGAAAACCATATGGACTTTTAGGTTGTTCTTGTTTTGTGTCTTGGTACTTAGATATATTAGCATATTCTGCAATACCTTCTGGAACAGGTGTAGGTTCTACTCCTACTGGAAATTTTCCACTAGAAAATAGAACTTCAATTAACTGACCATAAGCTGCTAATACTTTTGTCTTTGTTATTTTAACAAAAACTTTTGACTTCTCACTTTCTGTAAAAGCCATTTCATTACCATAGACTCCTCTATAGTTACGATAAGATCTAAGCCATCTCTGCTCATCAAATTGACGAGCATTTTCTGCATCAATAAATTTACTTTTAATTAAACCTGCAAGATTTGAAATATCAAAATCTGGTTGTAGATCAGTATCTTCTTCACCTAAAGCGAGTATGTCTGCAGGTTTTTTTAAAGCCATCTATTTATTGTGTGATCCGTGAGCGTATTTTTCTTTTGCAAAGGACTCTAATTTATCATTAGGTCTTTTACCTTGGGCTGTTGATAATTCTCCATGCTTATATTTTGACATAAGTTTTGAATCTAGCTTTTCTTTTTTTAAAGAAGGAACAGCACCTAGTTCTCCATGTTTATATTTTTTTAATATTTCCATATTACCTCCTAATAGTCTTTTTCATTAGCCATCTTAAAAAATGACTCTTCTACTTGTTTTTGTTTTTTTGTTGGATAGTCTTTAGTAGATATACTTGGATCTGCCTCTCTATTAAGATTTAAATCTTTCATTTTATCTATTTTTTTTGGATAATCTTCTGCAAGATCACCTTGTTTGTATTTAGTTAATACTGGTTGTGGCATTATACCCCTCCTTATTTTAGTCTATTTGCGTTTTACTGCAAATTTTTTTGAATGATACCTTATCCAATCTTGTATTTCTGAATGGCATAAGACCTCTGTTATAAAGTTTCCGAAAGAATTAACTATTGTTTCTTCTTCTTTTTCTTTTAAATTATATTGATAAAAACCCATATGAAGCAATTCATGTACAACTACATTAACTGCATCTGGTCCTCCCCTCTCAATCATTTCTTTGTCGAGATATATCTTATAAGGTGGTTTAACTACAAATGTACCTTGTGCTTCTGACACTTCATACATTAATTCATGAGCCACACAAATTAACTCTACCGTAAAAGGACCAACTGTTACATATTTTGGTAATTTCATATTTTTAATAAAGAATCTATATATTTATTATATTCTATATTTGTCATACATTCTATAACATAATCTTTTATTTGCTTACTTTGATTAAATTGCATGTGCACAGTTTGGTCTAAAAATTGTTTTTTCTCATTAATAAAATTATTACAAGATTGTATGTTTTTAAATTCTATACTATCAAAATTATAAGTATATAAACTATTATCTAATTGAAATAAAATAGTCAAAACTACTATATAGTTCAATATCCAAAAATCCTATCAGAAGGTTTAAATTTCTTTTCTTCTATAAATCTATTAGCTTCGTAACTATGTGGGTGTATAGCCCTACTCATTACTCCATACCTTAATGCATCATAAGCATGATCTTCAGCATGAGTATCTACATCCTCTGGATTACTTTTATCTACAGGAAGCATTGGTAAAGTTCTAATTAAATTAGTACAATTAGGAAATATTTTTAAACTTGGTTGACCTGTTCCAGAATCTACTGCTAATCTTTTGTGCAATTCTAATTTTCCTGCCACTCTACTTTTTGGGGATCTATCTGAAGGTCTCCATTTACATCCTTCTCTAATCATAGTTTCTGCAATACTAGGACCAACATCTCCTCTTTTTGACCAAGTTGATGAGTCAAGAACTCCATATTTAATATATTCACCGTGTTCCATTTCTAAAACTTGTTTAGCAAATATATCAGCAGTAACTCGTTTAGTGTATAATTCTCTATATACCCAAAAGTTATTATCAAAATCTACAGCTATCCAAAGAACACATGCAGGACTAGAATACCCCCAGTCACAAGTTCTAAACCTTAACCAATTTTTTGGTATGTCAAAAGGTGTTGTAACATGCGTAGCAACACTAAAATCTGGAAATGATGAGTTTTCAAATGCTCCCCAATCTCCTTCTAAAAATTGTTTCTTTTGGACTTCTGGTAAAGAAGATAGCATAATAAGATAATCATCTGTTTGCATAAGATAAGGATTATCTTGTAACTTAGCAGGTATAAATCTTCTTGATATAGATTTCTTACCTACGATAGTATCAATACCTACTTCAAAAGCTGTATTAGGCTCTGCAGGGTCAACAAACATTTCTTTGACCCATTGTGACCCAACGTTGCCAGGATTGCCTGTAGCACGCATATAAACAGGAATTTCAGGGTCTACACTTCGAAGCGAGGATCTTAAGAAGTTATATATTTCTGGTGTCGGATACTGAGGAAGTTCATCTATTCCAATCCAAGTGTATGATTGACCTTGGTAACGAAGTACATCAGTTAGGTTCTCTGCGTATCCGAACTCGATTCTAGCGCCTGAAGGGAATCTCCATTCTTTTTCTTGTTCTCTCCATTTTGCACCAGGATAAGCTTTAGAATATAATCGTTGAGAGTTATTAATCATATCTCTCAATTCTGGCATAGATTTTCTAAGTAGTAGACATCTATGATGTTCTTTATGACAGTATCTTAATGGATCAATAAGCATGGCATAAGATTTGCCACCACCTCGTGCTCCACCATAAAATACTTCTCTTTCTGGTGCTGCTAGAAACTGTGTTTGGGGTCCGTCATTGGGTTTAAATATAATGTTATCTTCAACGTAATCTTTAACATTAGGAGGTAAAGACTGTACTTCATCCTCAACCATGACAGAAGCAGAAGAGCCTTGCAAAGCATCATTGGCTTTGAAAATCTTTTCTTTTCGCTTTTTTGCATTTTGTATTGCATCATGTGCTTTCCTTATTTTAAGGTCCTGTGCCTTAATAGTTCTTTTAGCTGCTTGTTTTGCTTTTACTTCTTTGCTAAAAAACTTTTTTTCCTGAACTACTCCTCGTTTTCTTCCAAGGTGTGATTTAGGTTTTGGGGGTTCAATATCTGCCATCTAGTGTTTATTATTTTTCTTAATCCTGTATGTGATATACTTCTTCCTGTTTTTCTTGATAGCCAATTTGCAACCTCTCTATATGAACAGTTATTTAAAAACTCTTTAGCTTCATTGAGCGCATCAAGTTCTTCTTGAACTGGTTCAATATAGTCTGTGTCTTCAGCTAATTTATATCCAAAAGGAATAGTCCTAGCTTTCCGTTTTTGTAATTCCATCTTTAGGTGGTAGTATAAATATACCATGTGCTACTTGTGCAGTAACATCTAATTTATCTCTTTTAACAATTCCTACACGATCTAGTATTTGTTTAGCTGCCTCCATTCTAATATTTACTCCAGGAGTTTTACCATCTTCATCTAAAGCATCTACTAAACCTTTAACTGCTTTTGCAGAATGCATAGCTAGAGAATACTCTGATCTTTCTAGAATTTGCTCTTTAAGAGACTTAACAACTTTTAAATAATATCCCGGAGCATATCCTACGATGTCTCCTGCTTTCTTTGGATTTCCTTGTGCTTCATTAAATAAAACTTCTAGAAATTGTTCCTGTTGCTCAGTTAGCTTTTTTTGTTCTTTTTTTACTAGTTCCATATGTTTTTTTAAGTTCTTTTTTTATTGCTTTATATTTGGTATCAGATTCTAATACTTGCTTTTCTTTTTTAGCTACTTGCGCTTTAGTGTGTAAATCTTCTCTTAACTTATCTTCTTTACCTTTACTATCAGATATAGTAAGAACATTAGGTGCTACAATAGCTAATTTTATATAAGGCGCTGTACATGGCTCTTTTCTTCTAGCCATTGGTAATACCTTTTGAAACTTTTCTCCAGTCTTTAAATTTTCATATTCATAAAGTGGCATTTTATTTTTCCTATTATTCTGTATATAAACATAATAACTTTATATGTTATTATCTCAGCAGTAGGTTTTAACTTTTTTTGTTTTTTTGACAAAAATTTCTTGCTGATTCCTCGTTTCTAAATCCCCATGCCCTAAGTGCTAGAGCCTTTCTAGTTGGGCGACCTTTGTCATCTTTCATTGGTCCCTTCATTCCTGCAAACCTGCAGGCAAAACTAACTTTTCTTCTAAATGCTGCAGAATCTTTTTTAGGAGTTTCTTTAACAGGTGCTTTTAAATTAGAACCTTCAGTTCTTTTAAAATGTGCTCTACCTGCTGCATTCAATCCTCCTTTAGGATTTTGGTATTTCTTAGCTACCATTAAGCTTGAGCTTTTTTCTTAGCTGTTTCTGATAAATCTTTAAAATGTACTACGACTTTGCTATTTTTATTATGAATCTTTCCAGTATGAATTGACCCATTTGGCATTTTGTGCGTAGCGCCTTTCCATTCAGTGCCATTTTTTAAATAGTGTTTTACGCCTTTTCCCATTATGTTACCTTCCTATATGATTTTACTTTCTGGGCAATTCTCTTCGGCTGCTTCACAAATTGTTTCCCCTTCTTCGTTCCTTTGCGCTTGGCTTTTGTCGTTGCCGCATATTCCGCAGATGTCAGGTTCTTGATTGCTTTCTCGGGAAGATACCTTTCCCCTGTCTTTGAAGATGGTTTCCCAGATTTCGTTCGCCATTTTTGTTTCCCCCATGATTTAAGACTTCTTTGTGATTTGGCTAGAGCCATTACGCACCACAGCTATCACAGCCATCGTCACATATACAATCATTTAAATTGCAACCACAAACTGGACATTGATCACTCATTTTACTTTCTTTTTTACTTTTTTCTTAATTTTCTTTTTTCTTAATATTTCAAAATCTTTTCTAGTAATTTTATTATCATTATTTACGTCTACTTTATTTTGTTTACCTGTTAGTGTCATTATGATGTATATCCTCCGCCTGCTTTTTTATAGGCTTTTGCTAATGCTTGTGCTTTTCGTGCAGACCATTTGCCTGCTGCTGTTCCGTGTGATGCCTGGGCTTTTATTCTATTAAATATAGCCTTACGCTTTGTAGGCTTTGTATAATTACCGGCTTTATTAACTGTTGACTTTTTTGCCATTATTATTTTTCAACATACTTTTTAAAACTTTTGATTGCTTCTTATGTGAGTTAGAAGCTTTAGATAAACCTTTAGCTACCTTTTTAATTTTTGATCTTTGACCAGGTAACATTAAGCACTCATCATCTGTTCTAGTTGAAATATTTCTGCTTCAATGGCAGGTCTATCTCCAGGATCTTTTATAGATTCTAAAAGTTCTCTAAGTTCTTTTAGTCTTTCTTCATCTGCATTAGATGCTATCTTTCTTTCGACACGGGTATCCCCCATCATCTTTTGTCTATTTTCTTTTGTTAACACTATGATCTCCTATTTTTCTTACCTGCAGTAGCTGTTCTAGGATAAGATCTATTCTTACTAGCGTTTACTGCCTTTAGATTACTTCTTTTGTTATTTAATGCATTACCATCTGAGTGGTGTACATCTTTTCCGTCACCTTTTTTAACTACACCTGCCTTTTGCAGGGTTCTTCTAGCTTTTAGTCTATTTCTTCTTTTGGCTTTACGAGTTGATGACTCTGTTTTAGCCTCTTGTTTGTAATTTCTAACGTAGTTAGGTGAACTAGGCATACATAGACTTAGACTTCTTAGGCTTTTTAGCCCCACCCATCTTAGTTTTAGATGCAGCCATTTTAGCTGTAGCACCTTTACCCATATTCTTCTTCATTCCTGTCATCTTCTTATCCATTTTCTTTCCCATTTTTCCGTACATTGTGCTGATTTACTCCTATGTTATATTTTTAGTTAATTGTTTGATAAATTCATAGTCTTCTTTGTTCGTTTCTCTGAATCTATGTGCTTTTTTTACTATTTTTGTAATTGTTTTTTTTAATTTTTCTTTTTCCTCAATATCTTGAGTGTGATAATACTGTACACTTGTTTCTACTAGCTTATCTTTTAGGTAATTCAAGCTACTGCTTGTTCCTTTTTAATGGATTCTTTAAGTTTGTAGTTTTCTGCTCTAAGTGCAACTCTATCTCCTATTGATTTTTCTAGTTTGTCCATAACAAATTTTGTACTTTGTTTAAGTAGGTTAATTTCTTTCTTTAGTTCGTCTATTTCTTTTACTAAATCGTCTATCATTTTATATCCTCCTGGATTTTAAAGACACCAAGGGATATTCAATATCCATTGGGGGTTTATATATATTGGAACTCGTTTTATAGTGGTGCGTTCCCCTCCCACAATGGATTTAGTATACCATAAGCGTATAGCCTGTTTTATATAGAAGTCACTAGCGTGTGTGCTACCTTGCTTAAATGGTATATGCGAATATTATAGAGTCTAATACAGATTTGTCAAGTAAAAAATTAAATTATTTTTATGTTGACAAAATGAAATAGAAGGTTATAATGTAATTACCCCCTTAGGGGAGCCTTTATATCTCTATATAGCGTCCAAAAAATAAACCCATATAGCGTGCTTCTAGTGGTTAACACCTTAATTCTGTATTTTTCCAATGAGTGCGTAATCATTAATAGGGTAGCCCCCTAGGCACCCTGCACGGTAGTGCGCAGGATACCTATTGATCTCCCCTATGTCTTTTTAAGACTACTTCGTAGACTTACTACGGTAAAAATAAAAATTCAAGTAATAAAATATTACAAAAAGTTATCCACAAAATAATTAAAAAAGATATTGAAAAAATAATTTTTGTTGATCTCAAAAATACAAAAATAATTTATTTTACTATTGACAAATTAATTTTATTTGATCTCTAAAAGTGTTTCACATAGTGGAACAAGTGAATCCAGCTCCACCAGATTTTCACCAAACAAAAAAATAAAAATATGGTTTCCCCTGAAATATAATTTATAGCGTATAAAAATTTGTAGCTATGAAGCTAAAGAAATATTTTAAAATATATTGAAATGATATTTGGAAACTACTTTAATGCAATTTATTTTAGGCGTAAAAAAACCCTCCAAGAAATTATCCAAGGAGGGCTTTAAAATGATTGTTATTTCTTATTAGATTGCTTGCTTCTTTTTGCTAGTTCTTGAATTTCTACAAAGTATTCAGAACTAATCAAAGTAGAATATAAGTCAGATAATTCAATTTTTCTTTTTGCATCATCATCATTACTTACAGCGTATTCTAAAAGAACACTATCTACCATAGTCTCAGAAGTTTTAACAACTGAATGTAATTCACTATTTTTTTCTTTTCTTGAAAATTTAATAGTTCCATCAGACTTGTTAGTAGCATCTTCTAAAAGACTTTTGACTGAGGCACTTGCTCTTTCCAATTCGGTCTTAGTGTTGCCTTGTGTGTCAAATCCTTTGCCTTTTAAGATGCTGTTAGCTATCTCCATGCTCTTTTTTAAATTAGCATCAATCATTGGTTTCGGTGGCTCTGAGTTCATTTTTTGAATAACAGTATTTTTAGCATTACCATTAATAAAAAGAACTTTCCCATTTTTATCAATAATTGAATTATCTAATTTCATAAAGAAACTAGTAATAGCATTAGCGACTACTATCTTAAATGCTTTTTTAAAACATTCCTTTTTTTTACTACTGAAATCTTTTTTGAAATTTTTGTTCAAACATTCGTTAGCAAATTGCTCTATTAGAACATTTACGTCAGCGTCTGTCTTTACAGTCGTATCAATTTCAAATGCTTCCTCAGTAATAATCTTATGTATTAAAGAAACTGATTTTAATACATTGGATTGCATTCCCTGATCATTGGTTTCATAATTATTAAATTGTTCCAATAGATTAGGCACATTAGCATTTATCATAGGTTTATTAGTCTTTTTCTCGTTTTTAGTCATTTGGTTTTTCCTTTACTTTTAAAAGTATCAGCTTCACCAATATTTATAATATCGGTTAAACCGATACTATGGTTGATAAAAAATGAATTATTATAATTCATTGTTAAATACTATCAGGTTATTATGTTAAATACAAATTTATCTATAAATATTTTCAATGGTATTGTTTCACTATATGAAACAAATTACTTAAAATATTTTCTCCAATGATTTGAGGAAATATTTTTTGTTGCATTTCTGCAACACCAAATGTAATAAAATATTACTTTTGTTGCATTTTTGCAACACTATATTTTTTTAATAAATTTTTTTAATTGAAAAAAATTTAGCACCGTAGTATATGCAAAGCAAAGTAAACCGTAGTGTAAGCAAAGCAAAGTAAAGATGTTTATATTTCCTGGAAATATCTATATTTTATTCTTGAAGCTAATGTAAGCCCACTCCCTATCTTCTGGTGGGTATTCTGTTTCAACAAATCTTCTGATATGGTCTTCATTGTGTTTACTGATATTATAAATACAGTTAAAAATATCAGCAAGTTTCTTAATATGTGTAAGTGCATCTTGCATTGTAATCCTCCTATTGACTATTAATAGTATACAATAAACTACTGATTTTACTAGTGTTTTTATCACACAACAGTCTTGTTCGTTTGACATAAGAGCTGCACTTTGATACTATTATATAAGAATCAAGAAAGGACAAAAATTATGACACACGAACTGACACACCCTGAAGTGCATATAGATGTGAGCATACCAAAAGATTGGAAAGATGTATCATATAAAAATGATGCCTTGCCTTCTTTTGAATTTGGGGATCTTCAAATATTTGTTGGTGATACTACAACAACAGTGAGGGAAGATCTCTGCTATAAATACACAGTAATACTCAAAAACCAATACACTTGTGCAGATCCTGTATTCGAGTCAAATGATTGGTTTCAGACCTTATGCTTCATTAACGGAGGACAATATCATGGAAGTGCGTGATATAGGAGATACCTGTGTTGATTGTAGACAAGATACTTCTTTTGGTAGTGGTAGATTTGTCAATAGATATCCTGTCGAAACTGATACAGAAGAAGGATATCGTTGTGATCAATGTGAGCAGGAAATACTAAAAGAGTGCCATGTAATCTGCACAAGTTGTGAAACAGATTATGGTAAAGGCAATACTGTATGCCCTCATTGTGGGCATCACGAAAGGCGACCTTATGAGTCCTAATTTTATAATAATTAATCTTATCTGCATTACCCTTGTGGTTATGCTGTTATGGAATCTACATCTATTTAATTTAATATAGAAAGGAACAATTATGACAGATGTTATATTAATAAACAATGTAAAAGCCAAGAGTATTTCTTATAGACCTGTAAGTAAGAAAGCTATTGACCATGTAAAGAAAACCATAAAGTCATTTGATGGTGGGCGAGTAAAGGTTGCCTATGATAAAAGATATGCTTTGTGGACAGAACTGACCGAGTCAAATTGGGAAGTTGTATTGTGGACTATTCATACCACAGGAACAGAGAGAAGAAATGTCAGAAAGTAAAGTAGTATTTGACACTAGAGAAAATGCAACTCATAAAATGTTTAGAGATTTTATTAATGGGTTTCATGAGATATCTAATCACAGCGAATTAGTTCAAAAGTTCTTATCAGCTTATACTGAAGATACTATAAGTGAATTTATAGAAGAATTTAAAACTAAGTACAAAAAAGCACAAAGAGGTCATAGTCCTACTTATGCTGTGTATGAGTGGGAAGATATGTTAATGCAGATAGAAGATATAGAGCAAGATAAATTAACAGAAGCATATAGTAAAGGAGATATATAATGGAAACAGAATACAGAAAAACTAATTTAGAAATAGTCGCTGATCGAATAATGATTGGCTGTTTAGTTTCTAAGTTTTTATTAATCACTTACACAATATCAACAGGAGGACTAATATGAAACTATTAACAAAAGAAATTGAAGATAAATTTAAAAGTATAGGATCACAAGAAAATTCAGATGATCCTATAATCCTGGCAAAATTCTTTGATCCAACAAGCAGTTGGACTTGGTATGCTACCGAATACAATGCAAAGGATAAAATATTCTTTGGATTAGTGCATGGTCATGAAAAAGAGTGGGGATATTTTAGTCTTGATGAATTAGAATCAGTTGAACGACCTTTGGGTTTAGGAATTGAAAGAGATAGGCACTTTGGTTATAAGAATGTTTCCGAGATTGAAATTTGACACAAGGTGTCAGAAGTGGTACTATTAATAATAATCAAGGAGAAGCAAAATGTTATACAGAATAACAGTTGAAGTAAAACGCACTACTACTTATGAAGTTTCTGCTATTGACGAAGCAGAAGCACATGACATCTATCTTGAAGAAGGTGATTACATCACTTCAACAGAAACAGATAGAAAAATTATAGACACAGAAGAAACGCCTGATAGAATACCTATGGAGTGGCGTGGCTCTAATATACAAGCACAAGTTGATGAAAGAAACTTTGGGGGAGATATGGAATAATGGATTATTCAATGGAAAGACTAAAACAACCTTTTACTGCTGAAGAACTTAGAGAATTTATTATCTACAAAGCTAATAAAAATTTAGATTTTACAGCAGTTTATACTAAGCAAGATGGCACGACTAGAGTTCAGTATGCTAACTTCAAACCACACAAAAAGTATTGGCATGAGAAAACACAAAAATGGAGATACTCTAAAAAAACTAGAGTGCTTAGTGAGTTTCAAAAATCACAATATATGATTGCCTGGGATTATGAAAAGAAAGCACCTAGACAAATCAATATGCAAACTTTAATGTATTTATCGTTTGGTAGAAAATCATTTATTGTAAAACCCATAGACATGGCAGAACACAACGAGCCAAAAGTGTCGCTGACACAAATTTAAAAGTTTCTTACAGTCCTCCTTAGTAAGAAGAGAAAGCCCTGATAATCCTTGATTATTGGGGCTTTTTTATGTTGACATACAGTTAAAACTTTGATACTATAAGGTATGAACATAAAAGAACGAGTACAAGAAACAGTCCTTAACTGTGGGATATCTCTCACTTGGGAAGGCGAACATATTGTGAAAGTCCATGAAGTCTTGTGTGATATCATGCACTTTTGCAAAGACATGGGTATAGATTTTGACTCTGAAAAATTTTATGCCTCTAATCAATTTAACAAAGAAATAGGAAAGGAAGTAAATGTCTACAAGCAACTCAACCTGTTCGATATGGATAGTAGTGCAACTACATGAATTCAATTTATGTAGTTTTGAAGCAAAGTACAGCAACAATATCGTAGGTACATACCCAACTCAAAGTCTTGCACAAGAATATGCAGATCTTAAAATAAAAACTCACATTATAAATGCAGATCCTAAACGACCAAAGTATTTTATAATGGAAGTAAATTTAAATAAAGACCACAACCAGGCATAGGAGTAAACACATGAATGCAGAAAAACACTATGTACTAAACAATGAGGTCGTACTCAAAGTATTAAACATAGAACACAACGAACTATTAAAAGCAAGTACAGCTTTGGTAGGACTAAAACTTGAAGCAGAAGCAGGTGTGAAAATAAATAGAGAAGCGAGTGCCCTTTCTGTTTTAAAAGAGTATATAAGCAACCTTCCTAGCAACTACAAAAAAGCGTTTGCTAAACTTGTAGAACTAGGATTATATAAGGAGAAATATGGAAAACGAAAAAAAATCTCTATCGACTATGGGGATAAAAGACGACCAAAAAGTGCAACAGATTAGTGATAGAGTATATCCTGCTGATGCACAGTTTGATAAAAGAATATCGGCTCAAGAAAGGATTTGTTTTTATCATATCTTTGAGAAGTTATTTACCAAACATGGGTGGGATAAGTTTCCTGCCACAAAATTAGACAAAGGGTGTGTGTAATGCACACCCTACGAGACCGTAGTGGGGGGATATGATTACAGATATAGAAATTAATAATGAAGAAAAGTGCGTGAAGTTGACAAAAGCAATGTTTGATAAATACATGAAACATTTAGTTCAAGATAAATATAAAGATTTTAAAACCTGGCAAAATAAATTCAAAGACAATAGACTTGTTCTTGTAAAAAGCAAAGTCACAAAAAAGTGGAGTTATTGGGGATCATTCGAAGTGCCAAGTGCAGACGACTTTGTTTGACATAAAAGTCAAAGTTTGATACTATTAAGTATAAATAATAATAGAAAGGACTAACAATGCCATTAATAACAAACTCAAGAGGAATGTCTGACGAAGGGTACGCCTCTATCAAAAATCAACTGCAGCTATTTGGCTTACAGCTTCATGTTTTAGGCATGGCAGTCATTAGCGAAGAAACTTTACCAGAATTAAAATTAAGATATAAATTATTTCACACCATTATAGATAAACCTATGAGCAATAGCCCAAATGCGTTTGATAATTTCATAGGTTTTGCTATTAATGATGTATATGAAACTAGAATTTCCTGGCTACGCAGAATACTAAAAGCCAATGTCAAGCACTCTTTGTCAACAAAAAAACATAACGAAGAATACTTCAAGTTAGATTGGTCAAATGAGGAAGTATAAAATAAAGTTTCAAAATACCCAAACATCTTATTATTTAGATGTTGAATTTGGTACTGAAACTGAAGCAGAAGAATACATAGAAATAAACAATCTCAATGGGGGTTATGATTTCTATATAGTTGAGGAGAGTGAACAATGATTGTAGATACTATCGTACGAAAAAAAAGAAAATATGTACTGCAAAATAAAAACAATCAAGACACATTAAGCAAATGTGTAAAATGCCATAGAATACATACATTACACATGATGATACAAGTAAATAATTGGGCAAATAGATACAAATGCGTAAAGTGTTTTAATTTGTCTAAACTAATTTGACATAGCATTCTGACTATGATACTATTAATAATAATCACAAAGGAGTAAATATGACCGACCAATTACGAGAATACACACAAGACAAACTAAAAAACCAAAACCATTATACTAAGACTGCTGTTTCCAAAGCAATAGAAATGAAAGACCAAGCTAAATTATTAACTCTTACAGAGTTTGTAGAAAAGTATGGAGAAATTAATATAGCAATGTGGTTTGCCTGTAATGATAGTAAAACTATTGATATGGCAGGTACAGATGCTTTACCTAACTATGACTATCAAGGTCATATTTCAACTAAATAGACTATCCCTATAAGATTATTTATTTATTTATACTAACACTATATACTAGGGCTTCCTCGAAAGGGGTTTCTCAGTATAGCATCTATAGGAGATTTGTCAAATGGAAACATTCGTAGCACTAATAGTTATACTAATTATTATAACTTTAATAAGCACAAAGTCATGAATATAAAACAAGCATATGAAATAATTGGAAGTCTAGGTAAACCTAGTAAGATGCCAGGATTTGCCTATGGCACTCCTGCTGAACTATGTAAGACAGGATCAAAGTTAAGAAAAGTTAAGGGATCAGTATGTGCTGATTGCTATGCAATGAAAGGTTGCTATATGTTTAGCAATGTAAAACCTGCATTCTATAAACGATTTGAAGCAATGAAACACCCTAAGTTTGTTGATGCTATGACACTAATAATCAAAAGCAAAACAAAGCAAACCAAATATTTTAGATGGAAAGATAGTGGGGATATTGACAGTTTATCAGAACTAGAAAGAATAGTTCAAGTATGTCAAAACACACCAAAAGTAAAGCATTGGCTACCTACTAGAGAAGTCAAGATAGTTTCTGATTATCTTAAAATATACAAGACTTTTCCTAGTAATCTTGTAGTCAGGGCATCATCACCAATGGTCAATGGAGAACCATTACCAAGTTTTCCCAATACCTCAACAGTACATAGCAAAGGCAAAAAATGGTATGGGAAGAAATGTATTGCATACAAACAAGACAACGAATGCAAAGATTGTCGTGCTTGTTGGAATACTAAAGTCAAGAACGTAAGCTACAAACAACACTAGACATTTGACTTAACGATTTGTTTGTGGTACTATTAACTAACAATGAAAGGAGCCAACTATGGCAAAAACACTACTAAACAAAGATAGTAGAGCAATACTACTAAACTTTGCAAAAGCTAAAATAGCTAAAACAGATACTGCTGAAAAGTCAGTATACCTAGAAGCAAGACAAAAATACTTCGATTCTTTTGAACCTATCAAAAAATTTGTTTCACAGATTGTGGGGGATCTTTATCCAACGAAAGATATCGAGGTCTTAGACAGGTACAGTCTTAAAGAGAGAGAGTCATGCTTTTGGTTTAAAGAAGATGCAAATGCTGAACGAGAAGTCTATGTCAGTATGCCACCAAAAGGTTGTGACGAAACAGGACATCACCCATACTATGGTGGTAGGCATGACAACAATCATGTAGGTTTACCAAAAGGTGCAGACTCTCGTATCATGATGTTCCATGATGAGATGGTAAGTTCAGGTATAGATGTATCTAACTACCTTAGTTATCAAAACAATAATGGCAAGAATACAGAAGGCAAGAGAATGTCTTATGGAGATCACTCTACTATCAAAGAGAATATAATGAAGCAAGGCACAAGTCTTTTTTACGACAATGTTTCTTTTGATGGTATGGAGTTTGATGTTGCTTACAGTAAGTATAGTTGTCATTCGAGAGCAAGATTAGTGACTACTAATCAGATAGATACTTTGATGCACAATGCCGAATGCTTTGATAGACTTCAGATAGCTTTTGATCAGATGCAAAAGTCAAGAGAGTCTTTAGTTTCTGCCTACAAAGGTTTGATTATGGGTTCAAGACACTTTGAAACTATATTAGAAACTTGGTCAGAAGCAACAGAAATGTCTACACAGATTGGTCGTAAAGGTCAAACTGCTATCAGCATTGTATCTCAAGACGCTATTGATCTTATTAAGCAAGACCAAATGAAGCGTAAAGCAAAAGACATGGTGGGTGTTGTTGCAACAGGAGTTGCTAATGCACATAACTAGTAGAAATGCTGGTGGTGGGTTTGAATATCAACACGCTAGTGATATTAAGATCAACACATTAGAGTTCACCTTTGATCAGATAGAGTCAGCCTGGCATCAGTCAGGCGACTCAGGTCAGTTGTGGCAATTATCAATTATTAAAGATGTGTATACATATCATGGCGTACACTTATCTGTAACAAATTGGTTTAAACTTGTCAGTTATGAGATGCAAAGATTGAGAGAAGGGCAAGATCCTCAAGTCTATGTGGCAATCAAAAAGTCGAAACACTTTTGGGTTGTTGCCTCTGAGTGCATTCCTCCATTCCTTCCTAATGGTTTGACTCATTCATTTGATCCTAATAGACCTTATAGTAATACCTACAGTAAACAGACTGTTCGAAATGCCATTATATGATTTGGGAACGCAAAGTTAGACTTGCTGAGATCCTACGAGATCGCCACCCTTCTACTGAGTATGAACGCTCAGTAGCAAAGGGTGTGCCGATTAAATATCTTAAACTATTTCAAGAAGTCTTTGTAGCTGCCAAAGGCAGGTCTTTATATACTTACCAATTCCGAGGTAAAAGTAAACCTGGATATCGCAGACAACAAAGTTATATGCATAGAGATATGGCAGATACTTTTGCTGCCTATCCTAAGTCTAGACCATTTTGGCGAAAATAATTTAAAAGTTCCCTTTGGGAAATACACCCAAGAGCCTTGTCCTTTCGGCTCTTGGGTTTTTTTATGTCTATTTGACAAAGTACAAATATGTGCTATACTCCTAAAACAATGAATTATAATCAACAGCTAACAATAGTAAAAACATTAATACCACAAGGTGATTTAGACATGAGATTTGATTGTCCATTCTGTCATCATTCCAACACATTTGTAGTCAAGCGAGAGCAGTCAGAATTAAAATGGTATTGCTTTAGTGCATCATGTTCTGCTCATGGAAAACATGAAGTGGAGATGTCAATGCAACAGGTGGCAGAAACCGTAGTGACAGAAAACAAAGCAAAGCAAGAAAAAGAAAAGCCTTTTGTATTACCAACAAGTTTTATTTCTGTTTTATCAGAGCAAAAATGTTATGATTATCTTAAAAAAAATAATTGTATACAAGCCAAACAAAAAGCAAAGGCAAGTTTCATGTATGATGTAAAGCAACACAGAATTGTATTCTTAATAAAAAACAAAGAAAAGATTTTAGGTGCAGTTGGTAGGGCATTAACTTCAAAAGTATATCCTAAATGGTATATGTATGGTGGTAAGACTTATCCATTTATTTGTGGAGATAGTGATACTGCAATCCTGGTAGAAGATTGTGCAAGTGCCTGTGCTGTATCAAGTGTATATACAGGCGTAGCTTTGATGGGTACAAGTTTACCAGATACTTACATACCGATACTTAAAAAAAAGTTTAAGAAAGTTATTGTTGCATTGGACCGGGACGCAACAACTAAATCATTTGACATAAGCGGAAAATTAAGGTATTATGTTAATACAGAAGTCAAGATATTAGAAGACGATTTAAAATACTACAACGAAAAACAAATAAAGGAGATACTAAATGCATAGACTGTACTTAAAACTAACAGAAGAAGAATCCACAGCATTAGCCTGGGCGATTAAATACTTAAAGATAGAGAACGATTCACTACCTAAAGAAATACAAATGAAAGAAAATGTAATTCAGTCATTAGAAAACAAGTTTAATGATAACGCTATAGATACAGGGTGGTACTAATGAATATATTCTTTCTAGATAAAAGTCCAGAACTTGCTGCAAAGTATTTGTGTGATAAGCATGTTCCTAAAATGCTATTAGAATCTTCACAGATGCTATCAACTGCCATCCAAAGACATTTGGGTGGCACAATAGGTGAGTTATATAAGCCTGCCTATCCTAAACACCCTATGACTATTTGGGTAGGAGATAACAAAAACAATTTTAAATGGGCACTAAAAAATGCCTCATCTATAAATAAACAATACGAAGTTCGTTTCAACAAAAAACACAAATCAAACAGAGTTATAGAATTTATAAAATATTGGGATTTTAGTGACAACATTCCTCAAGGAGATATGACAAATCCTCCTCAATGTATGCCAGACGAATACAAAACAAAGAATTATGTTGTTGCGTACAGAAAATATTATATAGGGGACAAAGCATACTTTGCTAAATGGTCTAAAGGTACAGGATCACCTTATTGGTGGAAACACGATTGGTTGAAAAATGCTTAGATCTTTCTTGACAGACGAGTCTACAAATGTTATGGTTAATTATATTTATGCTTATTTAAAAGATAAGCCGAAAACAAAGAAAAACATCCGTGATGCACTATTGTTAGCACAGACTTCAATAGTCAATCATGTGAGAAAGGGTACAATTGATAAAAAGTAAAGACAAGAAGTGGGCAGAAGACCACTTGATAATAGAAATAGAGGGTCTTAATAAAAAACAAAAAGACGAACTAAGAGATAAAATTATGGAAAAGGCAAGTAAAAAATTTAGAAAGGTAAAGAATGATAAAAAGTAAAGTTAATGTTTTATCGCTATTTGATGGCATGTCTTGCGGTCAGATAGCTTTAAAAAATTTAGGAGTAGAAGTAGGAAAGTACTATGCATCTGAAATAGATAAATATGCTATGAAGATAGCAAAGAAAAACTTTCCTGATATAGTTCATGTAGGTGATGCCACTAAGTTAGATGCAACAAACCTGGATATAGACTTGCTGATAGGTGGCTCACCATGTCAAGGTTTTAGTTTTGCAGGCAAGCAATTAAAGTTTGATGATCCAAGAAGTAAATTATTTTTTGAATTTATCAGAGTAAAAGAAGAAACAAAGCCAAGATGGTTCTTGTTAGAAAATGTAAAAATGAAACAAGATGCTCAAGATATTATTACTAAATATATGGGAGTAAAACCAATAGAGATAAATTCAAGTTTATTATCTGCACAAAGTAGAAAAAGATTATATTGGACTAATATACCTTTCAATAAAGATATCGGAGACAAAGGAATACTCTTAAAAGATATTTTAGATAAAGAAACAGACGAAGCTGCAGTTCCTGTTAATCCTAGAAATGCTAGGCACTTTAGAAGAACAGATCAAAAAGGTTTATGTATGACTGCTACAATGTACAAAGGTGCAGGCAATAATGGGTGTACCCTGGTCGGTATGGCATCAGATATAAATGGACATGATATTCTAAAAAGAATATACAGCCCTGATGGTAAGGCACCTACATTAAATAGTATGGGTGGAGGTAATCGTGAACCGAAAGTTGACATAAGTACAGAATATGATATAAATAAAGATAGATGGAGAAAGCTAACAGTCACAGAATGCGAAAGATTGCAAACTGTACCTGTTGGGTATACAGAGGGTGTATCGAATACACAAAGATATAAGATGCTAGGAAATGGTTGGACAATAGATGTTATTTCGCATATACTTAAAGGTATGAATATATAAATAAAGGGAAAGGTAAATAGAATGACTCATCAAGAATTTAGAAGTTGGATTATAGACGAACAAGAAAAAGAAGAAAGAGAAGCAATGGGCATAGAAGAAAAAGCAACGACAACAAGAATTTGTATGATGTGTAGTAAAGTATTTGAAAGCGAAAGCAAAGTAAATAGAATATGCTCACCATGTAAGCGTACAGACGATTGGACATATGGAAATGATTATGGTATATTAAGATAATGATAGAAAAAGAACTTATAAAATTATTACTTAGCAAAGAGTTTTACACAAAAAACAAAGCAAAGTTATCTAAAGAATTATTTACAAATGGCACAGGCGATTTGTATAACACAATAGCTAAAGCGCATATAGACTCAGATAATGACCTAACATTAAATGAGATATCAACTTTGTATACTGATGTTGATAATCCTGCTTTAACTAGGGTAGCAAAACAAAATTTTCAATCTTTGATTGAGGATATAGAATCTGCCTCTTTACCTAATGAAAAAATAGCTAACAATATATTAGAGTCGTTGTATAAACGAAGACAAGCAAATAAAATTGCTGTATTAGCTACGGAGATTTATAATGGAAAAGAGGCAGATTTTAGTGAGATTAAAAAGTGTTTAGAGTCATCTATTGATGATGAAGGTGACAACTATGAATATATTACTTCTGATGTGGGTGAGTTAGTGGAACAATTGAAAGACAATACTAAGTTTAAATTTAACCTAAAGCCATTGCAAGATCGTGTACATGGTATTGGTGAAGGCAATTTAGTTATATTATTTGCTCGCCCCGAAAGTGGTAAGACTGCATTTTGGGTAAACCTTATTGCAGGAATAAATGGTTTTGCATCACAAGGTGCAAAAGTTTGTGCTCTGATAAATGAAGAACCTGCCATCAGGACACAAATGAGACTAATCAATGCGCATACTGGTATGACATTTGAAGAAATAAAAAACGATACTGCCCTAGCCAATAGGAAATGGGCTGAGATCAAAGAAAATGTAAAGATATTAGATACTGTTGATTGGGATTTAGTTAAAGTAGATAAGTTAGTAGCGCAAGAAAAGCCTGATATAATCGTAATTGACCAGCTAGATAAAGTTGGAGTTGCAGGAAACTTTGCTCGTACTGATGAAAAACTTAGGGCTATATATACAGGTGCTAGGGAGATTGCCAAAAGAAACAATTGCTGTGTGATTGCGATCTCTCAAGCATCTGCTGATGCTCAAGGTAAACTTGACATAACCTTTGATATGATGGAGAATAGCAAAACAGGAAAAGCTGCAGAAGCAGATATTATTATAGGCGTAGGGTATAGAGACAAGGTGGACATGGATAAAAATCTACGAGGATTAAATATAACTAAAAATAAGATAACAGGGTGGCATGGAATGATACCATGCAATATAATCCCAGAACTGTCGAGGTATGAGGAATGATCACTACATTTGATGTAGAGACTAGCTTTCAAGTAACTGATGAAGGTAAACTAGACCCATCAGCAAAAAACCCACACAACTTTTTAATTTGTATGGGTTTGAATGATGACTATATCTTTTTTAAGCATAATGAGTTCAGGGGAACTCCTGATAGAAAGAGGGTACAAGGTATACTAGATAAAACTACTCTATTAGTTGGTCACAATATAAAGTTTGACTTAATTTGGTTATGGGAATCTGGATTTTCTTACTCAGGCAGGGTCTATGACACCATGATAGGCGAATATATGCTTAATAGAGGCTTAAAACGCAGTTTAAAGCTAAAAGATTGCTGTGTTAGAAGAAATGTTACGCAAAAGTCTGATTTAATGGAAGGGTTTATCAAAAACAAGACCTCATTTGAGAATGTGCCTATAGGAATGCTAGAAGAGTATGGTAGATTTGATATAAAATCAACACGATCATTGTTTGATGCCCAAATAGAACAGTTTAAGATACCTAAGAATAAAAAATTAATAAAAAGTACTAAGATGATGTGTGAGTTTCTAGTTGTATTAGCTAATATGGAAAACAATGGCATTTACATTGATGAGGAGGCATTAAAACAAGTAGAAAAGGATTTCCAAGAAGAACAAGACAGACTTCGTGTAGAAATTGATGAAACTATATATAAAAAAATGGGAGATACTTCTATAAATCCTTCTAGTCCAGAGCAATTGTCCTGGTTAATCTATGGAGCAAAGGTTACTGACAAAAAGAAATGGTCTGTACAATTTAATTTAGGATTAGACCCATTTACAAAGAAGCCAAAGAGAAGATATCAGTATTCTAAAACAGAAATGAGAAAGATTTTTGATATGTTTTTACAACCTGTGTATAAAACTAAAGCACAACAATGCCCTACTTGTAATGGAAAAGGGCATATACAAAAGTATAAAGTTAATGGAGACCCTTATAAAAATCTTACTAAGTGTATGGATTGTGGAGGCAAAGGTTTTATTTATAAAAATTTAAAAGAAAGAGCAGGATTTAATGCTAAAGTAGAATCTGTTATGGATATTGCTGAAGGCGGTTTTAAAACTGATAAAAATACTTTACTCAAAGTGGCAAAAACAGGTAATGAAGAATTGCGAGATTTTATAGAAAAGATATCTAGGTACAATGCTTTAGATACATACTTAAAAACTTTTGTTGAAGGTATTAAAAAGCATAAAACAGAAGTTAATTATTTGTATCCAAACTTTATGCAATGTATTACAACAACAGGCAGACTATCTAGTCGTGACCCAAACTTCCAAAATCAACCAAGAGGTGGTACTTTCCCAATACGAAAAGTTATTCGTTCACGATTTGATAATGGAAATATTATGGAGATAGATTTTGCACAATTAGAATTTAGAACTGCTGTCTTTCTAGCACAAGACAAACAAGGACTAAAAGATATTAATGATGGCGTTGATGTCCATCAATTTACTGCTGATACAATAGGGTGTTCTAGGCAACAAGCTAAAGCGCACACATTTAAACCTTTGTATGGTGGGATGTCAGGGACTGAAGATGAAAAGAAATACTATACAGAATTTCTAAAAAAATACCCTGACATAAAAGTTTGGCATGATAAGCTGCAAAGTGAGGCAATACGACATAAAGTCATAACTCTACCAACAGGTAGGCAGTACGCTTTTCCAAGTGCAGAACGCATGCCATGGGGTGGCTCAAGCTTTTCAACACAGATAAAAAACTATCCTGTGCAAGGCTTAGCCACTGCTGACATTGTTCCTCTAGCATGTATCCTTTCTCAAAAATTGCTAGAGAGCAATGGCACAAAGAGCATCTTAATCAACACAGTGCATGACTCTATAGTCGCTGATGTATTTCCTGGTGAGGAACAAATAGTAGCCGAGTGTTTAACACAAGGTTGTTTGGGTGTGGTTGATGAACTTATGGAGAGGTATAGTGTTGATTTTGATGTTCCATTAGAGGTTGAGATAAAGGTTGGACCAAATTGGTTAGACACTACAATTTATCATTGACAAAGACTAATATATGTGGTATATTAGATATAACAATAAAGCACTGGAGGTGCAAATATGAGTAATGAAGTAAAACCTTTTGAGTCTCTTTCTAACGAAGAGATAATGAAGATGACAGGGCAAGATGACGGATCTCAAATGGGGTCTGGTACTTTGCCAAGATTGGCAATAAACAGAGCTGCTGAAGATGATGATGGGAATGCCTTGAGAGCAGGGGTATATAATATTTACGATCCTGAATCAGAAGCTAAAGTCTATAGCTTAAAAGATACAGCAGTACAGTTTCGACCATTTATTAACGCTTATCAATACATGGAATATGACGCAGATGCTAACAAATATGCCTCTACATCAGTAATCTTTAAATCATGGAAAGATGAGCCTATTGACACAAAAGGGGGAGTACGATGCGGAAAAGTTATTGGTAAAGATAAAGAGCAACTTACTGAAGCCGAAGTAGACGCACAAAGAAACATAAAATGCTACAGATTAGTGTATGGGCTACTTAGCATGGAGTGTACTAAAGCAGATGGTACAGCAACAACTGTAACTGAAATGCCTGTTTTATGGCGTGTAACAGGTATGAATTTTAAACCTATTGGAGAAACTCTAAAAGGATTAAAAGGCAGAAATAGTTTGATGTTCAATCATGTGCTAAACTTAACCACTAAACGAAAGAAGAGTGGAAGTAATACGTTCTATGTAGCATCTATTGATACTGATAGTAAGCAAGTTGAATTTTCTAAGAAAGACCTTGAGCATATGGATATGTTTAATGAGTTAATTCAAGATGAGAATAAGAGGATTGCAGAGCAATGGAAACAAGCTAATGCTACTAGTGTAAGAGATGATGCTAGTGCTAAGATCGTAGAAGCTGTGGCAGAAGACAGTCCAGAGGAGTTCTTAGCCAACTAATGTCAAACTCTATTTTAAACAGAGTACAAATGTTTCTCACAGAGGCTAACAAAGCCTCTGTGGGTGTATCTAGTACGATAGTGAATGAGTTTGGAGAAGCGTGTAAAGATGCTTTTAAAAAGCAGTTTACTGAACAGCGTGATAATAAATTTACAACACGCATGTCAAGTATAGGCAGACCTCTTTGCCAATTACAAATGGAAAAATCTGGAGCAGAGCCAGAACCCATGCCTTACAATACGAAAATGAGAAACCTATTTGGTGATATGATTGAAGCTGCAGCAGTAGCAATACTAAAAGCTTCAGGAATTAAAGTAGATGATATTCAGAAACATGTTAAATATAAATTTGATAATAACGAAGAAATTTCTGGAACATATGATATTAAAATCCAAAATAAAATATATGATATTAAAAGTGCATCGCCCTGGGCATTTGAACATAAATTTAGTGATGAAGGAGGTTTTGATGCTATACTGAAAGAGGATACTTTTGGATATGTATCTCAAGGATATCTATATTCTAATGCAGAAAATACAGACTTTGGAGGGTGGATTGCTATTAATAAATCTACAGGAGAATGGGCAGTAACCGAAACACCATTGTCAGACGACCACCATTCACAAGAAGCTATTAAGAAAGCTAAAGATAATATGGAAGCGTTAAATTCAAATGCCCCATTTAAAAGACTATTTAAAGATGAAGATGAATACTTTAACAGAAAAGCTACAGGTAATAAAATATTACCATTGCAATGTAGATTTTGTGCATATAAAAAACCTTGTTGGGGAGAAAAGTTAAAACATTTACCTCAACAACAATCTAAAGCACTTACTCCTAAATGGGTATGGTATACTGAAGTTAATAATCCTAGGGAGGAAGATGGACACACGAAGTAAAAAAGCTAAAGGAAGAAGACTGCAAAATTGGGTAAGAGATAAACTCTTATCTGCATTCCCTTCTTTAACTACTGATGATATATCAGGGGCTATTATGGGAGAAACTGGAGTTGATATTAAATTTTCAACTAGGGCTAAAGAATTGATACCTTATTCTATAGAATGTAAGAATAAAGAAACATTCAAAGGTATATACGATATTATGGTACAAGCAAATCATCATATAAAAGAAAACGAAACAGCAATTGCTGTTATAAAAATGAATCAGCGTGAACCTTTAATGATAGTTGATGCAGAACATTTTATAAATTTAATAAAGGAGAAAAATGCCGAAAAAAAATAATAGTATAAAAGAAGCTATACTTGTTTCTATTTTACCGACAGATAATGGATTTGCGTGTACTGTGTTGCCTTCAAATAATGCACCACAGGTAGAGAGTTATGCTGTTGCATTAACAATAGCACATGGAATGGTAAAAGTTTCTGTAGAAGAACCTGATTATATATTTGATAAAGGTATACAAGCTATGCAAGAAACAAGTAGTGAAAACAGAGTAAGTTTTGAAGATTTATTAACAAAAAGGAAGGAGAAGTTGCACTAATGACAACTCATCTAGTAATACCAGACCCTCATGTAAAAATGGGAGTAAGCAACGACAGATTTACCTGGGCAGGAAAGTTCGCTAAAGAATTAAATCCTGACATAGTTATTTGTCTAGGAGATTGGGTTAATATGGACTCCCTATCTCATTTTGATAGAGGTAAAAAATCTTTTGAAGGTAGGAGGTATAGAAAAGAAATAGACCATGCAGAAGAAGCTTTAGAATTATTTAACAATAGTTTTAAGAATAAACGAACTAGAAAAATCATGTTAGGAGGTAATCATGAGCATAGAATAACGAAGTTTGTTGAAGACAATCCAGAGCTGGAAGGTACATTGAGTGTTGATGATATTCCCTTTACCAAATACGGGTGGGAATACCATGACTATGAAAGAATAGTAGAACTTGATGGAGTTCTATATTGTCATAACATAGCTAGTGGTGTTATGGGTAAACCTATTAGTGGAGATTACGTTGCTTCTAATTTATTAAAGAAGAACTTTCAATCTGCTACTGTAGGGCATTCCCATTTATTTGATTATGCAGTTAGATCAATGCACAATGGTAGAAAGATTATGGGATTAAATGCAGGGTGCTATTTAAACCATAAAGAAAGCTTTGCAAAAGGCACACAACATTTATGGTGGAGTGGACTTATTGTAAAGAGAAACGTAGATAAAGGAGAGTATGATTTACAATCTATTAATATAAAGGAGTTGAGAAAAAAATATGAAAGACGCAAGTAGTTTATTAAGTATAGCGGATGAACTCGTATCAGGAGATAGAGCAAAAGAGTATGGCGATAAAGAAGTTATGCATAATAATATAGCTAAACTTTGGTCTGCTTTTTTGAATATAAACATCACAGGACATGATGTTGCTTTGATGATGACGTTATTAAAAATGGCTAGAACGAAAGCCGGGAATGTAAGTGAAGATACTTATATAGATATGGCAGCATATAGCGCCATAGCAGGTGAATTAAAATATAGGGGGAACGATGGACAATAACTATTTAATAACACAGGAACAAGTAAATACAGTTGTAAAATATATGTTTACTAGACCTTACGCAGAAGTAGTGCAACTTATAAATCTATTAGGCAAACTGCCTAAATTAGATCCTCAGATTAGACCTGAGTTTGTTAAGGAAGACGCTAAAAAGAAATGAAGAAAAAAGAGGAGGCTATTCTTTTTAGAACCACTGTTCTTGTAAACGAAAAGGGGGAAGTAGTAGTCGACCATGAGTCCTTACCTAATGACCAAGTACTTAAGAAACTAGGTAAGGGCTATCATGCAAATTTAATTACTACAATAGTAGGTCATTGTAAGTCTAAAACTTATGACTTTGATGACTCCCTAAATGTTTTATTAAAAGATTTTTAAGCTATAGCAGGCTTCATTAACCCGGAGTTTGCTGTAGTATTTTGTACATTAGGGTCAGGCTGAATATTCATAGCATCTGTCATAGGTGTAGGAATATCTTCAGGAGCAGGAGCCACAAACTCAGGATCACCTTGAGGTACTTTTACTGCTTCTTTTTCTTGAGAATTTTGAGTTTCTAAAGGAGAAGGTGGAGACTTTACTTCAGCCATTAATCCAGGACTTGCAGTGGTATCTGGATTTGTAACTGCAGCCATAGATCCGTATTCATTTACTAAATCATTAAAATTTAAATCTTTCATAGCTGCTAATAAATCTCCTATAATTAAGGGTCTTGATACATTACCTTCCATAGGCGTAGTAGGAATTTCTCCTACACTTTCTCTATTTAATTGATCTGTTAATTGTTGTGTGACTGGTAGTGCCATTATTCTCTCCTATTTTTCCATCCGTTTATAAAATTCCCAAGGCATTGCTCCCACAAATGCTTCATAATCAGGTGTTTTTCCTTTTTCTAGAAATCCTTTTGCTTTTTCTATTAAAGTTTTTTCTTTTGGTTCTAAAAGTTTATTTTTTTCTTCTAGTATTTTTTTAGAAGCATCTATAACTGCTGATGCTAACTTAGGCATATCTTTTTCTAATCTTTCATACGTCATAGGTACATTACCATAGATAGAGTCATGAGGATAGCCAATATCTTTTGTTGTTTCTTCAATCCAATCCTTATGCATTTTTTTGCTTTCTGGAAAAAGCTGCATATCTATAAATCTTACTAATATCTCTTCCCCTAGGGATTTAAAATTTTCGTATTTTCCATAAATAGATTCATTAAAATCTTTAAATATCTCTGGGTGTTTTTTAAATGCTCTGTGCCTAGCCTCATGCAGCACAACAGTTTTAAAAGCAGGGTCATAACTTGTTACACTAGGGTGATACATTATCCCTAACTTGCCTTCTAAGTCAGGTCTAACTCTAGCTACTGATCTGATGCTTTGTCTGTATTCTTCCCCAGAACCCACCTCGCCCATAGTACCTGCAGGCAGGTGGTACTTATCTGTTAAAGGCTTTGGAAACATTGCTCCTACATTAACATCAAAACCTAATTGTGCTATAGGGTCTCTAGCTAGATCTTCTTTGAAAAATTCATAAGAGAATTCTTTTCTAGCTGATGGGGGAGATGTTGGATCATGCTTTGATAAAAATCCTGACTTCCAATCTGACATTACAGTACTTTTGATAAAATAATAACTGTAATTATAATTAAACCTGCAGTAATAAGTTTGCCTTTTTTATTAAGACCTTCCCATTTTGTTTTACAAGTTGCATATAAATCTATAACTTTTCCTAAATATTTATTCATATTTCCTCCTATGCATTTTCCATTTGTTGACTTAGTTGTTGTGCTCTATTGGGAGTTTGTTTTGCCCATCTCGAATCGAGCATGGCAAGAGATGCTCCCTTCATGTCTTTGTTTTGTAAGCAGGCAATCATATCTTTAAATTTAGATACGCCTGCAAAACCCATTTGATAAATCATTTCACATAATATGCATTGTGCATCTATGCTTATATTTAAGTTATTATCTTCACAAAACTTCTGAGTAAGTTTCCACGCTTTATCAAAGTCCTCATCAAATAGTTTATCCCAACCTTCTTTAGTTGTTGGAGGTACTTCTCCTGGTAACATTTTATGACCATAGCCCCCTGTGTCAAAGCCTAGCGTGTCGACATAGACATCTAATCTATACCCTTCATGCTCCTTAATTTGTTCTTTTAATTTCTGTATTTGTATACTAATCATTATTGTAAACACTCCTATTTTTTAAATAATTTTGCAGCACCTTGTGCTCCCTTAATTCCAAAGCTTGCGCTTATGGCGATATATAATAAATTGTGATAATATGATGGTAAATCTTGTAAGGCAACAAATCCTTTATGTATATGCTCTTGCCAAGGAGTAAATACAAGTACAGCAGGTAAAAGTAGCACTACTAAACTTACCTCGTCTTTCCAGGACCCTTTCATCTGATCAACCGCACTGGCTTCCCACGAAATTTTTCCTGCGATTTGCTGTTCTTTCAAAGCTTTTGCTGCTTTAATTTCAGTAACAGCTAACTCTGCTTTTGCTTTCTTTGTCTCTACGAATCCTGTAACAGCATTTCCTGCTACTGATAGTAAAGGTTTAATTAATAATGATAACATATTAGTCTCCTCTATTAAAATTTATAAATGGCTCACGAACTTCTAAATCCATATCGTCTATACTTTTCATTATTTTGTCAAAGAAAGTTGCCATAAGTTTGTCTATCTGGGACAATTTAAATTTTTTCATCTGTCCAGACATTTCTTTATCTTGTATAATAAGATTTCTTTGGGTATTAAGCTTTGCTGCAGTTCTGCCATAGTTCTCTAGTCTACCCGATATTGCTAGTAATTCTAGATTTTCAGGGTCTTGTAAAAACTCTCTTAATAGTTCTACTTTACCTTCATCTTTAAATTTCATCATTTGATTTCTTGCTTTAGTTGCTTCAGCTTTGAATCTGTAAAAGTCTGCTTCAGCTTGTGTAAATTTAGGAGGATCTAGTTGTAAGAATCTTTTTATAAAAATAAACTCATCTAATCTTTTATCTGGCATTTCTGCATCAGAGAATATATCAAAAGTTTCATCTACTAAATCTAAAAGGTATCCACCCATTGCACCTGTATATGCATTCCAAAAGTTTTCAAACTGTATAGGAGACATTAGGTATTTTCTAATTGCAGGAGGAGCGCCTTCAATTGCAGCAGTTATAGTTTTACTACTCCAAGGATAAGATTGACCATAGTCAGGCAAACTGTTTTGCATGTTTGGAGATATAACAGGAGACCCAAAGAATGTTCTATTTCTTGCTGTATTAAATAAAGGAGATATTACTTGTGGCACATAAGATAGTCTAGCTTGATTTTTTAACACTGTCCATGAGGTAAGAAGAAACTGATCTCCATTTTTAGTACCATCTAAAGTTTCTAAAAAGTTTGTTAGTATAGTCCCTATTGCGCCAAATTCAAAAGGCTTTGGAATCTTAATAAAATTACCATCACCGATAGGTATCATATAATGTAAGTCTCGTATTTGCTGAGATGTGTTTTGATAATTAGGATCATCCTTATTAAGAATATGAAGTAGTAAAGAAGGAGCAGCTACATACGCTGTTATTTTAGAAATAACTGCTGCCCTAACTTTAGGACCTTCGTTTTTAAGTGCTCTTACAGTCCTATAAATACCTTGAATACCTGCATTTAGAAAGGGAACAGTAGATGTATACTGTCTAAAGAAAGTATTTGCACCATGCATACCAAAATCTACAGCAACTTCTCTAGAAGCTAAAGCCGATTCTCTTGCAGAATATCCCATCTTTCTAAGCATTGTATACTCTGTAAAACGAGATGCGTTCTCAAAACTTGTGACAACTTCACCATACCTATCTATAAATTTTTTAGGTCTATCCAATACATTTTTATAATTAGATCCTAACTTTCTATGAAACTCTTTTAAGAATGTCTCAGATACTTCTCCTCTCCATAAAGTAGATCCAAAAGATCCTCCATTTAATTTAAATTCTTCGTAAAGTTCTTTGTAAGTAATTTGTGAACCATCTTTTAGTGTTAGTCTTGCATTGCTTTGAAATCTTTGAGATGTCTTTACAGCAGTACTTAGCATAGGTATATAGAAAGGATTCTTAGATAGTATAGCTGAAGAAAAAGTATCCCTTAATAAGTTAGCACCTGCAAAAAATCCTGGGTCCATAGTAACACCTTTGGTCAATAGGTTTTTAAAACCTGCCGCTGCTCTTACAAGGGCATTTGTTTTAGCAAACTGTTTAGGACTTATAGAATTTAAAGTTAAAAATAAATACTCATTTTTTACGTCATATACTGTAGGTACTATTGTGTCTTCAAGTTCTCCTGTTTTTTTATTTTTAACTTGTTTATTTCTAAATACAATAAACTGCCTTTGTCCTAAGGGTATATTTTCAGATCTAAACAGAGTAAGTCCATCTAAATCTTCTAATGTGTTAGGGTCAATAGCTAGAGGTTGTCCATCTTTTTTACTTTTTCTTATAAGGGCAGATTCAATTTCGTTAGACTTTAAAGTTATAGCTTTTAGTTGCGTTTTTGTATTTTCTCTTGCCCATGCCGTTAAACCTCCGTCTTGTCCTGGTTTTATACCTTTATTGGCTTGGTCTATTAGATCAAAAGTATTTCTTAATACATAATTTTTATAAGATGTTGATATAATACTATTAATATTTTCTACATAGTTATCAAATAAATTTCTTAAAGGTAATTCTCCTGCTTTAGGATCAAAACCTATAGGTGCAAACTTTGCTTTTCTTTTAACTGCTGATCCCCCACCTCTAGCAAGATTAACTAAGTGCTCATCTGTAGTTAAGTCTCTGTATAAAGGTACATAAGGCATTCTAGCTTTTATTAGTTCAGCTTTTCTAGCTGCTGTAATAAGACCTGCGTCTACTGCAAAATCTAATAATTGAGAGTTAAACTCATTTAAAGCGTTCATTGCATTTTGGTATTCAGGTATCAGGTCACCTTTTTTTGTTTCTGTAAGTAAATCCTTTTTTACCTGATCTGCATTTTTAAATAGACTTTTAAATTTACCGTCAGATAAAGATAGTAAACTTTTAGCACCTATATAATTAAAAAATTCATCAGCGTTATATTTTTTTCCTAGATTCTTTTGTAATAAAACTTGAAGACCATCTCCTGATGCTACAGATGACCCATCTTTAAATTTAAATGTTTTTCCAAATAAGAATTGCTCTATCATTCCACCTACAGCAGGTAGGAATCTAGATTCTGCGTATACTCCTAATTGATCTTTATACTTTGATGCTAATCTAGGTATACTTTTTACCCCTGCTTTTGTAGCAGCTTCTTCTAAAAATCTTAGTCCTGCATTACTATCTAGATATTGAATAACGCCTTTCTTAACCATAGAACTATTAAAGAAATTGAATTTTAATTTTTCACTAAACGTTTTTTTAGCTGCAACAAATTGTTTTACACCTGTAGTGCCTGCAGGTTGTGGTGAAAATACCTCATCAGTTTGAGTTACTAATGATTCTTTGACTTCTGCGTCTGTAGTTCTTGCTACCTCTTCATTTTTGCCTCTTCCTACACCTACATTTATATCCTTTTTAATTTTTTTTGCCGCCCCGCTTTGTAGTTTATATGTTCCTCTTCTTATATCTTCCAAAAATGTATTATAGGAATCAGTTCCAACTTCTCTATTAGGATTATCTAAATCTCTAGTCCTTACTGTTCTATTATTTATCCCTAATTTTTTATTGACTTCCATTATATCTAATATTTCAAATCTATTGCCCTTCTTATCAGTATATATTTGTCCTGCTTTAGGTTCTATATCTTCTCCTAGCTTTAATTCTTTTATAGCTTTTTTTGCAATACTATCTCTACTCCAAACAAAACCTTTAGCTACGCCATTAGTAAATGCAGGAATAAATGCAGAAGGTATTGCACCTGCAATAATATTTTTTAATCTTTCCATTTTAGGATCTCCGTTAGGATCTGTTTGCAACCATTGAGTTAATCCATTTTTTGTAGCAGGAAATCTAACTAGTAAGTCTGCAAGGTTAGGATCATAAGGAGCAAAGAAAGCGCCATCTGCTAATGCACCTGCGCCTAAAGCAAGACCTGCTGTTTCCTTTCTGTTTAAAGTTTTTTTTATGAAAGGCTCTCCAAGTTTTTCTGTAAAAGGTTTTTTTAAAACGACAGGCTTTCTACCTACAGTTTTATTAGCTGCATCTATTAATAGTTCTGTTTTTGTTTTTGTTTCTCTAGGACCCCTAAGTATAACATCAATTTCATCTTTTTTACTTTCTGTTCTTAATATTTTTTGTTTTTTAAATTGGTCTCCTTTTAAATGGGCTTTTAAACCTTTGGCATTTTTAACAAATAGATAACCCCCTTTAGCTATTTTATAAGCACCTGTATAAGGTATAAAAAATTGTGAAGCAGGTCTTACAAATTGACCTATTTTAGTTTTAGCCTCTGGTATTAGATAGCTTATCTCTACTTCTTTATCTTTAGGTACTACAAAATTATAAGCTGATTCTGCAGCATCTACAATTCCTCCTATAGGTTGTGTAAAAATATCAGATAATAGTTTTTCAGCATAAGGCTGATCTTCTTCTTTTTTATCTCTTTTGTATTGATATTTACCTTCTCTAATTTGATTTACTATAGATTCAGTTTTTGTTACCATATACTATTGCTCTTTGGGTCTTCCAGTTGCTCTATCGTGAGTTTTGTCCCATAAAGTTATCCAGTTTTCTCTAGTCTTGTTACCAAAGAATTTATCACCTATATTAGGCATAGGCTCTACGTGACCTGCAGGTAGAGTAGGACTCTTAAATAACAGATATCCTGTGTCAGTATCGTATAAACGACCTGCAGCTAAAGACCCACTAGCACTGTCATCTAAAGGAACTACAAAAGTTTCTCTTTGACCTCCTGCACCTGCCCTTATTCTACTAGATTGAGTATCTGTAAGCGCATCTTTTTCTAACCACTTGGTTACAGCTACACTTTCTTCAGCAGCTTTTACTTCACCTTTTGTTAAGTCAGATGTAGGCTTATCGAGCATACCAGGAAATAATTCTGGAATTATATAGTTATCCATTACAAAGTCTACATCGCTTGCTATATTATCTCTATCTGGACCTAGATGATTCACTAAAGCTGCTACTAAATCATCTCTTTGCTCTGCATCATTAGGATCATTTACATACTGAGATACTATATCATTGATAATAGATTTGGCAGCAGGAAATCCACCTTGTGTATTTACCCTAAATATGCCTCCTATTTTTTCTTCAAATGCCTTTTCTTCAGTTTCTAATGTTTTTTGAGTAATATTTTTATACTTATTAGAAAGATTTATCATATCTGAAGAAGTTCTAAGATTTTCCAAGTCCCTATCAGCTAATTCCTGTGCTTGTGAGGCTATAGTAGTATCTGTTTTGCCAAAACCAAATTCCTTTTTAAAATCATCATCCTTCATTTTTGTTAAGATTCCTGTATGAAATTCTATTGCCCTGCCATCTAGATCATTATGATATAATGCAAGTCTTGAAACCAAATCATTAAGATTAGGAGACATATACTTAGTATAATCACTACCATAAAGTTCTTTTAATATCTCTTCAGAAATATTTTGATCCGAATATCTACCTACAAGTTCATTGAAAGCTGCAAATAATGCGCCTGCTTTAGCATTAGTTTCCATCCCCGGCATCTCAATTATAGTGTCATCTCCAACCTGTCTAGTTCTAATATCATCATTTGTAAGATAGTCACTTACTGTTACAAGAGCATTTATAGCATTATTTGTTTCACCTACTGTAACCTTTATAGGTTTTTTTACATTTAATAACTTCTCTGTAGCCTCAATATCACCTGATGATACAGATGATGATTCTTTGGTACTATCAATTAATTGAATGTCATAACCCATATTAGACAGCATTTCAGTATATTCTTTTATACCAATTTCATAAGCATTAAAGGTAGTCTCTTCACCCCTTCCAGGGACCTGCTGCTGTACTGTTGAAAACTCTGCTAAATCCAAATTTGTAATAAGTGCGAGTTCGTTAGGCATACGATTAATACTAATTGTATCCATTCTTGAGGGATCTGTATAAGAAATTCCTACGCCATTAACTGTCCATGTATTTTTAAGATTTGGGGCTACTACCATATATCTTACATTATAATTTTCCTTAACCCCATCAAATAGTGAAGCTGCTTGTAGTGTTGTAAAATTTTCAGAATCATCACCAACATAATCTACACCAAACTGCTTAAAATAATCATCTACAGGCATAGGACCATAATTTGTAGGAACATAATATACACCCCCTTCTTTTTTGTGAAGTTTTCCCTCACCATCTGTAAAATGATTCAGTTTTGCATATGCGGTTACTATATTCTTGCCATCAAGAGATATAAATTGTTTACCTTCTCCTGCTACGTCTGTGCTTGCTTTTCCATGAATCCACTCATGAGGTGTGTAGGTACTATAATCTTCTACTGGTGTGAACATGCCTATAGGACTTACTACTTTCAATGGTTCTTTGAAAGAAGTTTCAGAAAATTGAGATTTTACAATATTATCTGATATATTGGCGTTTTCTGCTACGTCATTAACTACTTGTTTAGAATCAAATACGTCCGCTCCTCCTCCTCCTGCGTCTGACCCTACATTATTTATTTTTGATGTATTGGAATTTAATTCAGCTTCCCATACAAACTTTCCTATTAAGTTTGGATTGGGATGGAAATTAATTTTAGATTTATGCCATACAGGACTTTGATAAAGTTCTACTCTTTGGCTATACCAAGTATTTAAATAATCAGGACCCATTAAGGCGAACTGTGCCTCTTGATCTATATACTCTTGAGGAAATCCCATATCTAATAAAATTTTATTCATCTTTTCTTTTTGTTTGTTTGCCTTATCATTTTCTTTCTTAGCATTAATTTCATATTCTTTTTCCATTAGCGTAATACTATCATTCAATTCAGCTTTTCTTAAATCATCTAATCTTTGTTTTTCATTAATTGCTTGTATTTTTGCTACTTCACCTTCAGCAAAACCTTTTGCAAAACTAGTAAAAAATCCCATTATGCATCTCCTTTTGCCATTAATCCTGATGGCTGTTCTTGTAATTCTTCTTTAACTTCAGAAACAAATTGCTTTAATCTTTCTTCACTAGGTTTCTCTTCTTTTTCTTTATTTTCCATAGTTTTAAATTTAGTAAATGCTTTATGAAACTTGGCATTACTTTGATCTTTTATAAACATTTTTATGTTAGGAATTTGTGCTCTCATTCCTATAGCTAGTATTTGATTAAAAACAACTTCAGATATTAATAATGCAACATCCACATTCCATTTACCTTCTGCAAATCCTCCAAATAATATCATACGAGCAATAGCTTCTACAGGTATACCATTTTTTAAAAAGGTAATAACCTGATCTAGCATTTTTTCAGTATGTAATCTATTCCAAACATACTCTGATGCTTCGTCTACAGATGTGAATTGCGGAGCATGCTCCCAAGGATAATTTCCTGGAGTGTTTGTTAAAGATTGTCCAGGTATTGATGCGTCAAATATATTTTCTTTCATTATGTTACCTTCCCTGCAATTTTAATTGCATAGGCATCAGAGTCTGTAAACAAACGTCTTTGCCATAATGCTAGATTTGTTTGTGGGTCAGATGCATCAATGCTTTCTGCTTCTCCTGGAGGAGTACTAGTCTCTATACCCACTTCTAGTGTTTTAGTAGAAGGTGCAGTTATAGATGATCTTGCAGATCCTCCAATACCTGTGTCTCCAAAAGCCATACCTAAACCTTTTGATATAATATTTTCTTTACTAAATATATTCCTAAATATATCCCCTATCATTATGGTGTACCTCCTGCATTTGATCCAAACATACCAGAAGCAAACCTTCCAAGCATTTCGTATAAACTATCCCTTGACTCTTGATCTTGTAAATCAAAAGCTGTTTGTCTTTCTAGTGCAGCTACAGCTAAATTATGCGCTCTATTCATAGAATTTTGAGCAGCTTCATTTGTCCATGATGCCTCATCCCTCCATTGTTGCCACAAAGATGACATAGCAAAATTAGATATACCTAATGCATTTTGTGCATTAGTTTGATTAGCTGCATTAATAGTTGCTGTATTTGCTGTGTTAATTGATCTTCTCCAATTAGCATTAGATTGATCTATAACTTGTTGATTTTGTACATTAAACCTTTCTCTTTGGTCTGCTAACTGAGAGTTAAATTGATTTATTTGTGCCTCTGTTTGTAAATTAGCCTGTTCTATTGCGGTTTCATTATTAGCATTTTGTGCTGCAACTTTATTACTTTCTGATGTAGAAAATTGATTCATAGCATCTGACCTTTGGGCATTAGCTGTAGATACAGATGTTGATAAATTTTTATAAAATTGATCTACTTGATTTTGACTTGTTGCATTAAATTGTGATGCAGCGTTAGAAGCTGCCTGATCTGAAAATAGTTGTGCTTGTCTTGTTTGTAAGTTTTGAAGATTGGCTTGTTGATTATTTGATAGATTAGCCATATCCATTTGAAGATAGGATTGCGCATTTTGAACTGCGGCTTGTTGTCTGTTATTAAGGTTCTGAAATATCATAGCCTTATAAGTATTAGCATCTGCTGCAGCTATAGGTGTTGCAGAGTTCATAATACCTTCTGCTAAAGCTTCTGCATACATACTAGAAGCACCCATGCCTCTTTTAGCCATATTAGCTTCTACTAATTTTTGTGCCCCTCTAGCCCATGCAGGTAAATTTTTACCTTGTGTAACAGCATCTGTGACTTGTTGTTGTAGTCCTTCTAGTTGTCCTGCAACAGTAGCATCACTAGTTATTTGACCTGTTTGAGCAGTCATAGGTTGTGTAATTGCACCTTGTGCTGCTGTCATAGTGGGAGCAGTGCCTACCGTAGTAGCTGTATAATTAGCTGCCACTTGTGTAGCAGGGTCTGCTACTTGAATTGATGTAGCAGGTGTAGTTGCTGTAGCTGTTCC
>Ga0208919_1000126_pt1 | contig 55459 bp, 78 predicted proteins | sample 4_EtaG_FD_184076 | JGI IMG/M metagenome (GOLD analysis project Ga0208919, IMG submission 184076) | Marine viral communities from the Subarctic Pacific Ocean - 4_ETSP_OMZ_AT15127 metaG (SPAdes) (version 3) | ecosystem: Environmental > Aquatic > Marine > Oceanic | place: Pacific Ocean | collected... | reverse complement strand
CACCCTTAAAGGAGGCTAATAATGGCTGAATCAGAAGCACGCTCTGACGAGCAAAAAGCACAGGACTACTCAGCGATGCTGGGCAGTGTCAGTGTAATCACTAACTGTCTTGACGATGACAATGACTTTTGTAACGACATGACCAGTGCAGAAAAGAAAGAGCGTGTTATGCGTAGCTCTGGATATTTGTCACACATGAAGGCTTTGGACGATTGGGGCAGTGAGGATATGTCATCCATTGATGCAGCGATCTCTGCTGCTGAAGCATACAAAGCATAAGGACTACCATGAGCGAAGAAAACAAAGTCACGATTGATGGCGAAGAATACTCATTTGAGGGTTTGAATGTAGAGACTCAGGCGAATATCGCACGAGTTAACGAGCTACGCCGTGAAGTGTCTGCATTGCAAATCCAAGTCAACGAGCGCCAAGCCCTGTTGCAAATGTACATTCAAGCGATCTCTGACTCTGTGAAAGCAGTGGATGATGAGGAAGACGAAGCTGTCGTTCAGTAATGGCCGAAATCTCTTACATGATGCACCCGCTACCGTCAGTATTCTTGATGGAGTTGGATATTCCAGAGGGCTTTGTTACTCAACTCAACGAGTATCTTGATGGCCTCTTGGAACAAGAAGGGCGGCGTACAGCGGCTGATACTCTCGTTGGTCAAATCCGCGAGGGAGAACAGCTTAGAATGGATTGCGATGACGAGCTTGTGGCTGGCTTTTCTGGGTTCGTGCGGACTATGGGTGTTGAATATATTAATGCCTTTATGAAGAGTTCGGGCCAAATGCTAGATGGTAACCGCAACGTCGAGATAGACGATCTGTGGTCAGTGCATAGTTATGCAGGGGACTACAACCCGATTCACGACCACGGGACTAAGACCATCATGGGGATTAGCTGCACGACTTGGACGAAAGTGCCACCGCAGATAGAACAGGGGCCACGGCCCGGATCTGAGGATTACGGCCTGTATAATGCGTCTGGTGAGTCTGACGGGTGCTTGTGCTTCAACTACGGGCAAAGTTCCCAGTGGGACAAAGAGCGATTGAAACCGACGCAGAACATTGTGATACGTCCACAGGTGGGTAGGTTGTACATGTTTCCAAGCTGGATGCAGCACATGGTCTATCCGTTTCGAGGTGAAGGTGAGCGCCGTACTGTAGCAGCCAACTTGAATTGTTTTAGAGAGGAGATAGCCGCATGAGTTTGTTTGAAATCGTAACCACTCTGACCACTTTGTCAGTCATAGCGTCCGCTGTATGCGCCGTTACACCAACCCCAAAAGATGACGCATTTTTATCAACCTATGTGTATCCAGTGATTGAAGCTCTGGCATTGAATGTTGGTAAAGCGAAAGAGTAACTATGTGCTATCTAGCGATGGCAGAGGAATGGGGTTTGGACAACGGTGACAAAGCATTGAACCAGATATCTACTCACGAGCAAGTGTGTGAGCAGCGTTACCTGCGGATTGAAGAGCGTTTAAACGATGGGTCTAGGCGTTTTGATAAACAAGATCGTATGCTTTATGGGATTATTATTTTAATTATTGGGAGCATTTTGATCCCGCAGTTTTTAGGAGGTTGATATGTCAGAAGAAGGAATTCGTGTCCCAACGTGGGCATTGCCAGCGTTTTTAGCTGTACTGTCTGGTGCTGTTGTATGGGGTGCTAGTCAGGCGCAAGCACAGGCTACACAAGAAGAAGTGGATCGTATTGAAGCTGTAGTAGAAAAAACAGTTGAAGAGGCACAAGCTACGGGAAAATTAGCAGCAGTCAATGCGAGCAAGATCGAGGCTATCGTCGATTCATTGGCGGAACAGAGCGAGACAGCGAAAGCGTCCGACGCGAAGCTCCAGCAACTGATCGAGATAATGCTGAAGCAGAACTAGAGTACGACCCCGCCAACCCGAATCTGTTTTGCGATTTACGGGAGTGGCGAATGTTAGAGCTAGTCGATCCTCCTGCGTACCGTCACTGCCTTGCATTGGCGTGGTTACGATACAACCACCGTCAGTGCGGGTACGGCGCTCAGATCTACATACAGAACACGATGCCGCGTGTTTTAGGCACAGCACATCAGCTTGACGTAGAACTGCTTACTTGGGAGCTTGTTAAGCCAAAAGCTGTGCGTGCTCAGGCTGTACAGAAAAAGCGGAGGCTGTGATGGATGTCCCGCCAGTATTCCCGAATAGCGTTAACGCGCCATCAGAGGTGGTGGTCAAGGACAAGATACATAGGCTGTTGCGGTTAGATCAGATCAGCCGCACTCGCACCGACAAAGTAGAGGCTACAACGCATTACAGTGAAACGTATTACTACTATAAAAATGGCGAAGTTCTTTCTACCATTGTAAAGGTTGAAGATCAGCTTTCATTGGACATACGCGCATGACGATGATGATTTTTGTTTTGATTGTTCTTGAGCGTGGGCAACCTACGGGCGAAGAGTTGTATTTTAGAGAACTGACCTCGTGCTTAGAATACTCTAAGGCACTTAACGCACAGTCTGTAGGCAAGATAAACGAGCTACTAAGTAATAATAGCTACTTTAAGACGTACTGCCGTGTGAGAGAGATACCAACGTCAGATGCAGGTACTAAGATACTGTTTCGTGACCCCGCCAGAAAGGATGAAGATTGATGAGTCCTAAGAAATTAGAGCCTAAATCGCGGTATGCTCAATACGACCTAGATGGAGATGGGGTCGTGAGCGATGAAGAATTGGCACGAAATCAAGAGCTTGTTGAGATCGAACTGCGTGAAGAAAAAGCAGACAGTCAACGTAGAATGGCTTGGGTTAGTCTTAGCAGTATGGTGGTTTACGCTGTATTACCACTTTTGCCCTTCATACCTGAGTCTCGTTTGTCCACTCTGGCGTCTTTAAGCGACATGCTATTCCTTAGCCAAGCTAGCATTGTGGGTTTATACTTTGGCGCAACAGCTTATATGGCACGAGGAAGATAAATAATGAAAACGTTTAAACAGTGCTATGACTCTTAAAAGATTTAATTTTCAATCTGGCATTCACAAAGAAGGCACCGCGTATAGTAATGAGGGTCGATTTTTTGATGCCGGATTTATAAGGTTCAGATCTGGACGCCCAGAAAAAATGGGCGGCTGGGTGAAAAAGTATCAAGACTCTTTTGTAGGAGTTTGTCGAAAAATAAAGCAATGGGCTGCTAATAATGGATTGCGCTATATCGGCCTTGGAACTACCAAAAAAACATACATTATTTCAGGAAATAAATTTATTGATGTTACTCCAATTAGATTAACGTCGGGCGCTGGAGATCCCACATTTAGCGCATCTAATGGGTCATCAGTATTGACTGTTACTGAAACTGGTCATGGTGCTGTATTGGGAGACTTTGTTACTTTTAGTAGCGCTGCATCATTAGGTGGATTGATAACAGCTGCTGTCCTTAATCAAGAGTATGAAATCGTATCAATAGTTGACTCCAGTACATTTACGATAACAGCAAAAGATACTGATGGTAATACTGTTACTGCTAATGCTAGTGATACAGGTAATGGAGGTAGCTCTACTGTTGCCGCCTATCAAATTAATATCGGCTTAGATATTGCTGTTCCCGGTGGTGGCTGGTCTTCTGGCCCATGGGGAGATGGTACTTGGGGTACAGCAGCAGGTGACACTATAGCAAACACACTTCGTTTGTGGTCGCTTGACAACTTTGGTGAAGATTTAGTTTTGAATGCCCGATTAGGAGCGATATTTTTATGGGATGCAACTGCGCCAAGTAATAGGGCTAAAGAACTATCAACAATTTCAGGGGCGTCAAACCCGCCATCTGAGGTTTTGCAAGTGGTTGTATCTACGCAAGATCGCCATGTCCTTGCTATTGGGTGCAATCCTATTTTGGAAAGCAATTTAGATCCAATGCAAATTAGATGGTGTACTCAAGAAAACGCATTAGATTGGACGCCAAGAACAACAAATACAGCAGGAGATTTAAAGCTATCTGTTGGCTCTACTATTATTGGTGCGGTAAGGGGCAGACAAGAAATAGCCATTTGGACTGATAATGCTTTGTATAGTGTTCAGTTTGTTGGCGCTCCATTTGTATTTAAAGCTAATTTGATTACAGATGGCGTTAGTTTGATAGGGCCAAATGCTGCTGTAACAGCTAACAACGTGATATTTTTTATGGATCGTGGCAATTTTTATGCATACTCAGGCGCAGCAAAAGTATTGCCCTGTACGGTTAGAGCTTATGTTTTTGATGACTTTGCGGAAGCGCAAGCGGAGCAAGTTACCGCATTTGCTAATACAGCATTTAATGAAGTTGGATGGTTTTATCCTTCCGCTTCATCAACTGTTTGTGATCGTATGGTTGTGTATAACTATGAAGAAAATGCGTGGTCAATATCAAACCTAGCTAGAGATGCTTGGGATGATGCAGCCGCCTCAGCTGATACACCTATTGCAGTAAAAACCAATAGCGATGTGGGGTATGTATTTAGCCATGAAACTGGTTTTGATGATGATGGTCAGGCATTAACTGCGTTTATTGAGACAGCGGATTTTGATATTGCAGATGGTGATCATTTTGCATTTGTGCGGCGATTATTGCCTGATTGTTTGTTTGTAGGTGAATCAGATTCGCCCGTTTTAGATTACAGTATTAAGGTAAGAGATAATGCTGGAGGCACAATTTCTACGGCCTCTACAACATCAGTGACACCAACTTCTGAGTTTGCAATGTCAAATGTTAGAGCAAGAGCAAGGCAAGTTAGAGTGCGAGTAGAAAGCTCGGATATTCAGAATGGATGGCGCTTAGGTGATGTTCGTTTAGATGTTAGGCAGGATGGAAGACGATGAGCACAAGAACTGCAAGTGGTGCAGAGTTCCGAATACCTTTAGAGCTACCTCCAACGGAATACTCAGAGGAATATCAAATACGCCTGATTAATCAACTTCGCATTATTTTGGAGTTAATTCCGTCTAAAAACGACGTAGAAGATGATGCGCAAGCCGTATCTTGGTTTATGTCATAATGCCTCAGACGTATCAAAATGTTGTTAAGACACTTACAGGCACAAGCATTACAGATATTTATGAGTGTCCTCAAGGCGCTACATCTATTCTTAAAACAGTAAGTGTGTTGAATACTAATGGATCAAATTCCGCAACGCTTATTGTTCATGTGTTTGATGATAGTGCTGATGCAACATTTGAGTTTGAGACAGGATCAATAGCGGCATCCACAAGGCATCCGTACTTAGAAAATGGCGAAGTTATTGTATTGGAGTCTAAAGATAAACTACGCATGACCGCAGGAACAGCGGATTACTTTGATGTATTTGTGTCTCTGCTTGAGATAACATAGCGTTTAAACATACAGAGGTTGGTATGAACAGCAATTTCAGACAACAGCCACCGTTTCCATTAAAGAAGCAAGCAGAAGCTATTGCTAGTAAAGGGCGGTTTGGCGACTCAACATTAGTTCATATGAACCCCATGGAGGTTGATGTATTACGATCAATGACTCCAAACAACCAACTCACAATTAACCCTGATACCGGACAGCCAGAAGCATTCCTTCCATTGTTATTGGCATTGGGTGGCGGGTTGCTAGGAGCAGCCGCTCCTATCGGCGCTCTGGGTGCGCTTGGCGGTTCTGTTGGCCTTGCTGCATTAGGATCTGGGATTGGTACAACTATTGAAACTGGTAGCTTAGAAGAAGGCATTAAAGCTGGTTTGATAAGTGGGGTTTTAGGTGGCGTTGGCGGAAGACTGTTTGAAGGTTTTGGCGCAGCTAAAGATGTTGCTACTGGTGTAGGACAAACAACAGGGCAATTAGGAGCAGAGGCAGGTAAGCAGACTGCTGCTGAGATTGCTAAAACTGTTGGTGCTGAAAACCTAATTACAAGCACAATACCTTCTGCAATTCCTACAACAGCGGCGCAGTCAACAACTCAAATGTTGGCACAAGAGGCCGCTAAAGCAGCCGCATTGCAACCAGCAGTAACAGCGGGGGCACAGGAGGCAGTCAAGCAGGGTATAGGGCAAAGACTTGCTTCTGGGTTAGCTGAAGCAACGGCTGGAGATCTTTTAGGTACAGCAGCAGCCGGTATTACTGGTGAGGCTATGACGGATCAGTTCAACCTAATGAACATGCCGCCACCTAAACAAGAAGAAAAAGAGCCGTTTTATGTTCCAGTAACGCCTAATGATCGAGGTGTTAGGTTTAGACGATCTAATACTAATCCGGCAGGAACTAGCGAGTTTGATTATTTTTCTAATCCCTTTACATACTCAACGGGTATGAAAGAGGGCGGCGTTGTAGGCGACAATGTTCGCGGATTTTTTCGGGGTGGACAGCCATCAGAGTCAGAAATTGAAAGGCAGATTCCAGTAGATTATGACCCATTGAATCCGGGTGGCAAATACAGACCATCATCAATGACCATCCCAAGTTATTTTTATAACCCATTTGCGTCAGGCACCGGAACGGGCGCTGGAGCAGGGGATCAACTAGGACTAACTGACCCATCAGGCAACAGACAATATACTTTGCGGGATGTTGTAAATACGCAACAAATTTATACGCCTAGAGCAGATAGCCCAGCAATTACACTAGGCTCTCGTGGCTTTGCAGACGCGCCTGTAATTGATTACAACCAGAGACTATTAGGCGATCCTACTAGGACATATACAACTCAAGAGCGAATTGAGAACCCTGATTACAACCCTAATGCTGCTGGCGGCACTGGTGGTACAACTACTGGTGGTAGTTCTACAGGCGGTACAGGTGGTGGTATTACAGGTGGCACTACAGGCGGTGGCACTACAGGTGGCACTACAGGTGGCACTACAGGTGGCACTACAGGTGGCACTACAGGTGGGACAACTACTGGTAGTGGCACACAAGTAAAAACAGGCACAACGCAGATAGTTACAGGTGGATCTCCATACAACGAAACCTTTGGAATGGGCGAAGGAGTAGTTAGCGATCTTACTACTGGTCAGCCAGATCCGTATGGTATGGGCGACTTTGTTCCTGTTGGCGCGATAATGGAAGGTGTTCCGGGTGCGTATGATCCAGAAAGTGGATATATGTTACCTACTGGCCCTGATGGTTTGCCTCCGATGCAGGTTGGTACATTTGGCCCCGGAGATGGTTTGGCTCCTTTAACAGAGGATGAGTATAAAGCTCAGCAAGACCAAGATTTTGTAGATGCAGGTGTTGATGTTGGCGGTATGCCTGCTATAGATCCGGCAGGAGGTTTCAATTTTGTACCAACTGGTATTTTGCCGCAAGATGATATAGGTGGCTTTAACCCCGTTATGCCTGTTATGGATGTTGCTCCCATAGACTTTACAGATCAAATGATGGGTCAGCCGTTGATTGACTTTACACCCGTAGCTCCTGTAAATCCTGTTATGGACTTCGCACCCGTAGCTCCTGCTATGGACTTTGCGCCTGTAGCCCCTCCTATGGACTTTGCACCCGTAGCTCCTGTTATGGACTTTGCTCCACCGCCAATGGATTTTGCTCCGCCACCAGTTGCTTTTACGCCACCACCAATGGATTTTGGTTTGCCTCCGGTAAGCTCTACTCCTCCACCAATGGACTTTAGTTTGCCTCCGGTAAGCTTTACTCCCCCAGTAAACTTTGCACCTCCGCCAGCAGCGGCTCCTGCAACATCATTATCTACCCCTCCTATAACTCCTAATTTTGATTTTCTAGGCGGAATAGGTGGAATGAGGCGTGGCGGGTTAACAGGATAACATTATGAATTCTAAAGATTTAGATCCAATGAAGCAGCCATTTGGCGGCATGTTACCTAAATATCAAAATGGTGGTGAGTTAAATATAGATAGTTCTGTATTTGAGGGTTTGGTAGTAGGAAGTGGTGGCGGAATGGACGATGTTGTTCCCGCAGTTGTTGATGGTATTGAGCCGGTATTGTTGTCACGAGATGAATATGTAATCCCAGCAGATGTCGTTGCTCATGTAGGCGATGGCAGCACCACAAGAGGTGGCGAGCTTTTTGATGAAATGATTGCAAATATCAGAAAAGAAAAGACAGATACAGTGGAGCAACCAGAAGAGCTAGAAGAAACGCCAGATGATATTATGGCAATGCTAAGGAAGCCCGTTAAGGTTGTTTAAACATGGCGTTCGATATTGAACTTATAAAGAAGGACGATATTTTAAAAGTTTGGGGTGAGGTCGCTCATTATGCAGAAAACTTAGAGCGACGTAGTCATGGGCGTTATGTGACTGCGGATATACTTCATCAACTACTAGAGCTTCCATATTTTGTGTGGATAGTAAGAGAAAATGGAAACGCGCTTGGGTTTTTTATTTGCGGTGTAAATACATACCCAAGAAAAACATATTTAGATTTGAATACTCTTAGTGGCAATCGCCTAAAAGAGTGGGCATCGGAAGCATATGATGTGGTTGAGAAGTTTGCACAAACTCTTGGCCTTGATGGACTAGAAACATCAACTGCTCCCGGTATGGAAAAAGCGTTTAAACGACATGGCTTTTCTAAAGAGTATGTTGTTATGGTTAAGCCAATAGAAAAATTGACAGAGCAAGCAGAAGAAGGTGACTTGCAAGATGTTGACGAACCACTGATGGAGGTGGCGTATGGGCGGTAGTAGTGGTGGCGGTGGAGGTACTGTCGATCAAAATGTATCGACTACAGTAACTAACACAAATATACCTGAAGAGTTTTACCCCTATCTGCAAAAAGTATTGCAGACGGGCGATGCCCTTATGCAGCAAGAGTACATCCCGTATGAGGGGCAACGTACTGCTGCGTATACTCCAGAGCAACAGGCTGCGTTTCAAGGGATAACAAGTTTAGCTAGCAGAAGCTTGCCGGGAATGACGGCTGCTAGAAGCTATTATGCTAGCCAGATAGGAACAGATCCTACAACAGGTCAACCTATAGGCCCAGACTATAAAGAAGCATCAGGCGGCTATACCGCGCCTACAACAGGCGCTACTGGATATACAGCCCCTACAACTGATGCTGCTGGATACACCGCAGGAACTATTGCTAGCACTTATAGCCCAACAGCATCAACATTTGGCGGGGGCTATGCGCCAGCAAGATCAGATTTTGGATCTGGATATACTGGGTCAACAATTGCATCGGGATATAATCCAAACGCTCAAGCATTTGCGTCAGGGTATGATCCCGCAAGCCAAACATTTGGCTCTGGATATAGTGGTAGGGAGGTAACGTCTTCATACACCGATCCTGCTGCAATAACATCAGGCTTTAAGGGAGCAAACATTACTTCAAGCTATGATCCTCGTGAGTTTCAGGCGCAGCAGGTAATGGATCGAGTTGATCAATACAAAAATCCATATCTTGAAGAGGTGCTGGATCGCTCCGCAGCAAGAGCGCAAGAGCAGTTTGATACACAGCAAGCTCAACGTGATTTAGCTGGAACACAAGCTGGTGGCGCTGGAGCATTTGGCAGTAGAGGTCAGTTAGCTAGACTCACAGCCGCAGATCAAGCTAATAGGGCCGTTGCTGATCTTGAGGCAAAACAAAGAGCCGCAGCATTTGATAAGGCTGTTGGTCTTGCTACTGCTGACGTTGATAGAGATTTGCGTGTACAGCAACTTAGTGATGCATCAAATTTACAAGCTGCAAGGCTTGGTCTTACTGCGCAAGAAGCTACAGCAAGATTTGGTCAGGCTGCTGGTGCGCAAGACTTACAAGCACAGATTGCATCAGATGCTGCGCGTCGTGCTGCTGGTCAACAAAGTCTATCCGCAGCCCAACTAAGTGACGCTTCACAAAGAGCGGCTGGCGCACAAACATTACAAGCACAGCAACTACAAGATGCAGCGGCTAGAGCCGCAGGCGCTCAGACATTACAAGCGCAACAGTTAGCGGATGCGGCAGCTAGGGCTGCTGGGGCGCAAGATTTGCAAGCGCAAATTGCATCAGACGCGGCGGCACGAGCCGGTGGCGCGCAAACGCTTCAGGCGCAACAGTTAGCAGATGCAGCCCTAAGAGCAGGAGGCGCTCAGACGCTTCAAGCTCAGCAGATGGGCGATGCTGCATTGCGAGCAGCGGGAGCGCAAAGCTTGCAAGCACAGATTGCACAAGATCAAGCAAATAGGGCAGCAGGAGCGCAGGGGCTTGATGCATTTAGACTAAGTGAAGCTGCAAAACAAGCGGCGGGTGCGCAAGGGCTTGATGCATTCAGACTTACACAGCAAGCGGCACAGGTCGCGGGTGATCAGTCATTGCGAGCATCACTGGCAAATCAGAAGGCATACGCCGAGGCGTTACGCAGACAAGACGCTGCCGCAGCAGCAGGACTTGGCGTAGACAAGGCAGAGCAAGCGTTGGATCTACAGCGAATAGGCGCATTGAACGCGCTTGGCGCACAGCAGAGAGCAGATCAGCAAGCAATACTTGATCAGCAATACGCAGACTTTGTAGCGCAGCGAGATTATCCGCAGCAACAGCTAGCATTCTTCTCTAACTTGTTGAGAGGCATGAACCCTGCTGCATATGCTGGACAGACACAAACAACGTCCGGCCCTGCTCCGAATCAAAACGCGCAACTACTTAACTTCTTAATGGGCGCTGCTAACTTAGCTGCGTAAGGCGTTTAAACATGGCAATGGAAAACCTACTTAGGATTGCTAACAGGACTGAGGACTTGCCTGATCAAGCGCTGGCACAGCTTGCAAAAGCTGGTGGCATTGAAGGTGTAATTGCTGCGAGCGAAATGAAAGCCCGTAGCGATATACGCAAAGATGCGCAGACGCCACAGCAAGGACAGATGCCTCCTGTAGTGGATCAGCTAATCAATATGGCTAACCGCCAAGCTGCACCACAAATGCCTCCTATGGGTCAACCTATGCCCCCACAAGCCCCGCAAGCTGCACCTATGGCACAGGGTGCCGCTGCCGGTAGACAGGCTCTAATGGCCAGAGGAGCGCCTACAGCGCCTAGTGCGCCTATGCCTCAAGGTATCTCGCCTGAGTTGGCTGCGCTTGCAGCGCGAGGTGGTATTCCTGCAATGCAAGCTGGCGGTTTGATACGTCGATTCCAAACTGGTAGTCAGGGTGCTATTGGTGTTAACCAACAATACATAGATGCACTTAGCCAGTTCCTTGGGTATGACCCACAAGCAATTCTTAGTGGCAATATACAGGTGCCTTCTGGTTTTAATTTATCGCAACAGCAGCTAGATGATTTGCAGTCGCAGTATGAAGAAGCTATGGCCGGTACTGATGTATATACCCCTCAAGTAAAGGCCGAAGATGACGCATATAGAAGTCAAGCAATAAATCTTATGAGCGGCACAACAATGCCTAATCCAATTACTAGGCAGCAAGCTAAAGACAATGCGCTGCAACAAGCGCGACAACAAGCAGTGAATACGCTGTTTAGTCAATCTGGATTACCGCAAGGCGCTATACAAAGTCGCTCCCCTGTAGGCTCTCAAGTGCCAGTACAGGCGTTGATTCCGGGGGGAGGACAAGGAACAGTATTGCCCCAAGGGTATGGCCCTATGGCCGCACCAGCGCCAGCGGCACCAGCCCAACCTAGCGGGTCTATTAGTGGAGTAATAGCACCTCCCGGCACAACTCTTGCGACAATGCCATCAAGACAAAACTTTATCTCTAGCATTCTTGGTAACGCAGCAAGCGCTGCGGCTAGCGGTACTACTGGCGCTACTACTGGTACGACTACTGGTACGACTACTGGCACCCAAGTTGATACGTTTACGTCGCCAGATGTTGCTATTGCAGGAGCTACGCAGCCATTTAACGCCTTATACAACCCAATTAGCGGGGTAGTTCCATACGAACAAAGCCCACAGTACGCAAAAGATGCCGCGCTTCTAAGGCAAATGCAAAGCTCACAAGTTACCGTTAATGGATTGCAGGGTGAGTTATTGGCGACTCTGCAAGAAAGAGAAGCGAAATATAACAAGCAAGTAGATGATTCCGTCAAAAGGCTTGCGGATTTAGAAAAAGACTTGCCTACCCGTCAAAACATTAAAGATCGTTTGAAGAAACAAACGTCGCTTGGCATGGCCCAAGCATTCTTTCAAGCGGCTGGAAGTAAAAGCCCAGACTTTATTACGGCAATGTCTCAAGGATTGGCTGGTGCCGCTGGCGTTATGAACAAGATGACAGGCGAAGAGCAGAAAGAACTTTATGCACACGCCTTAGCTGAGTATCAAAGGGAGCAAGGTAAGGCCAACACTGCGTTTAAACGACAAGAAAACGCAATGAAGAAGATTACTGACGCTCAAACTTTCCAAGCAACAATTGCTTCAGCTAATAGAACTGCTAGAAATCAAGTTGCAAAGATGCAGCAGGATAGTTACTACGATGCAATGCGCCTTAATGTCGATGTTAAGAAAGCCAACCAAGCTGACGTTTTAGCTAGAAACAATATCAGTCGTGAAGAATACGACAAGTTTAGAGATGATGTTCGTGCCGCCACGAAAAATAGAGATGATTTTGGAATAGCTGCAAACAATGTTGACCAAGACTCTAAGATTGCCGCAGATCAAAGGGTATTGGCCAACGACATTGGTAATAGTTACGCAAATCAATATGTCCGTGGCGCACAGATGAATATCAATAAAGGATTAAGGCGTGTCGTTTCTGATTTAAGCAAAGAGTACAATAGACTTGCCAAACAAATACCTGACCCGCAAGAAAGAATGGCCGCAGCGCGAGCAGCGCTACAAGCCAAGCATCAAGCAGAAGGCGCAATAGGTGATATGGCAGTGTTAGATGAATATGCAGAAGATATTTTTGATCTAGCAACAGCTAAAGATAAAGGTGCCGCATACAAGCAATTCTATCAACGACCAAAAAATAGTTTCTTAAATCCGAAAATACTTGCATATAACCTTACTCCTTAATGGCTACACAAGAAGAAAGGATTCAGCAGTTAATTAATAGGCTGCAAGGCCCACCACAGGGCTTGCGGTCTAGTTTCGATGCGCTACCACAAGACCTAAATGTGTCGCTTGCCCCCCAGCAAATTAGTGTTCCTGATGCGCAGCAGGGAAGCTTTTTAGATATAGCGTCTGGTGCGCCAATGCAGCCAGCACCTGTTGTGCAGCAACCTGTGCAGCCACCACAACCCATACCTGAACCAACAACAGCCTTAGATTTATTCCAAGCGTTTGATTCCCCATATGCTACTCAACCGCCTCCCAGCAGCACAGGCTTGTTTGAAGGCACAGACGATAGCCTGTACGCCATTCCTCGTGGTGTAGCTCGTGGTGCTATGCAAACAGGTCTTAGCATGGCTGAAGGTCTGTTCTCAATAGTAGACACGATCAGTAACATTGCTGGATATGAAGACGCATTAGACCCAGAAACTAATGAGGTATTCCAGAACATACAAGAAGCAAAACGGTATGTTGGAAATGAAGAAGGCATGATCGGAAAGCTTTTTGAGGGTGTTGGAAGTATCTTTACTTTCGCCCTTCCCGGCTTAGGTCAGGCTGGAGCATTGGCTAGAGGCACCGCATTAGCCGCTAGAGGGCCGCAGTATCTCGACGCATCAAGAAGAGCGCTTGGATTAGCTAAGGGTTTAAACGGCCTCAAATGGACGTTTGCTGGCGCTGCCGGTGCAGGTCAATCAAGCGCCATGCTTGAGGCATACAAAGCTGCTGGCAATGATTACACCGTGGGGCAACGTAATCTTGCGGTTGCTCTTGGTGTTCCTATTGGTTTTCTTGAATTGCTTGCCCCTGAGATGGTGCTGCGAGGTATACCCAATAGTATAGCTGGAGCCACAAAGAGCCAGATACTCCGTCGTTTGGGCGAGGCTGGAACCACAGGCATAGGCGAGGGTGCGCAGGAAGCGTTTTCTAGTGTGCTTCAAGAAACTGCTGCCAAGCTTAACTACAACCCAGACATGCCTATTGGCGAAAGTATGCTGTCTGACTTTGGTTATGGTGCGGGTGCTGGCGGTATATTTGATTTGCTTACACGCGGCAAAGTTCGTTACCCCAAGAGCGACAAAGAGATCACAAAGGAGTATCAGGACTCTACTCCATTAGCGCCTCTTGATGATGAATTTATACAAGACGCGGTAACAAACGAGACAGCAATAGCTGTATACGATGCTGACGGTAACCAGTTATCTGGTCAGATTATTGGCACAGAGGGCGACGATGCCAAGGTGCTTATTGATGATGAGCTAGTTTATGTACCGCTAAACCAGACTCCTTCAGAAGATCAAGGGCTTTCGTTTGCCAAAGATGCTGATCTTATTACTCCTCGCTACCAGATTGATGGCCGTGATGTCGGCTCACTAACAGCGCAGGAACTAGAGGAAGCGAAGCTAAGAGCGTTCTTGCCGCCAGAGCTTGTGGCTGATGTAGATGCTGGCAATTTGTCCGTGTTAGAAGCTGTAGAAGCAATGAACATCGGAGAGGATGGCACCACTCAAGTCACTGCAAAAACTGCCTATGACATAAAAGCAATTGAAGCGGAGCTTGATAGAAGAAACCCAAGCCGTGAGCGCAACATGCCCACAGCAAACAATGACAAGCAGCTTACTGATGAAGAGGCTGGAATCATTGATTCGGGGGAAAATGCAGATGAAGCAAGCGATCCAATTATTAGCGGTTTTCTTGGGGACGATACTGACACTGTTATTGGCAGAGTAGCCGGTGACAAAAATGTTGAGCGTTACAGCGAAATTGAAGACAAGGCAATAAAGGCAGCGTTTAAACAAGGCAAGGTGCCTAAAAAAGCGCAGCCTAAATTAATTGACGAAGTTGCTGGAACAGAAGGCGCGTCATTAGCTGACCTAAACAGCCAACAAAGAGGCGAGCTAGTAGACAAAGCGCGTGGCTACAAAGCTGCGCAAAAAGCCAAAGCAGAAGCAGCAGAGCAGCAGCGGGTAGCTGATGAAGCAGCAAGGCAAGTAGAAGCCGATGAGATTAAACAGGCGTTAGGGCCGACTACAGAGGGCGTTGACGGCTCTGCTCCTGCGTTTGAAGAGGCATTAGACGAAGATCAAGATGAAGAGTTGGCTGTACCAGCAGAACCAGAGGTTGCTCCAGAGGTAGAGGCAGCGCCTGAAGTAGAGGCCGCTCCTGAAGTAGTGGTTGAAGACGCGCCAGAAGCGCAAACAACTCAAGAGCCATTTCAATCTAAGACAGTAGAAGACTCTAAGCCTCGATACAGAAATGTAATGCCTGTCTTTGAGTCGCAGCTAGACAAGGCGTTGTACATAGTCGGCAACCCTAGAAGCAAATCTAAAGCTGATGATCAGATCATGGGCGAGTTACGCAAGTATCTTGGTCGTGGTGCGCCGGGATTTCCTGACTCAGAAATTCGCAGCCTTGGTATGTTGGTGCGACAAAAGGTTAAAGAGTTAGGTGAGCCAGCCCAGCAAGGGGATCAAACGGACTTTGATGTACCCCAGATAGCCGAGCCTAATGTAAGCGCTAATGAGCTACAGCGAAGATTGGAGGACGCTCCGGTGCCTACGCCGGAGGTTGATGCGACTCCAGAGGTTGTAGTAGAGGCAGAGCCAGAAGTCGTAGTGGAAGCGGAGCCAGAAGCAAAGCCAGCGAAGCGTCTACAGACTAAAAAGCAAAAAGCATTAAGCGCTAAAGAAAAAAATGACGTTGCGGTATTTGTTAATTCATTATTGTTAAGCGAAAAAACTGCATCTCAATCATTACAAGGGCTGGCTTTAGCAGCCTACAACGAACAAAGGGCGCAAGGAAAAGATCACAACGGGGCGCTGGATGCCTTGGAGACAAATGAAGATCTGATTGAGGCCGCAAATCAAGAAGACGAAATGTCTGATCTTGATGGCATTGATTTTCTACGCAAGGAAGGGCTTCAAGATACTGGCGTTGTACAAGGAACTCAGGTCACTGCAACTCCTGATGGGCCGGGAATTGTTAAAAGCAAAGCGCCATTAGATATAAACGACTTTAACCGAGTTAAGGCGATAGTAAACTCTATTGCCCCAGAAGCTAACTTGGTGGTGGCTAGTCAGCTTTATGGGCCTAGCAGGGGCGGCGAAGCAAATCAAAACGAAGTAGAGATTGATGGCGTTGTATACCCAATGGAAGAAGCATTGGGATTACAGGCTGGCAACATAGTGGCGGTGTCATTAGCTGATGGGTTTCTTGACCCACAAAACCGCGCATACCACGAAGCCACGCATTTTCTGTACAACAACAACTACCTTACAGATAAAGATAAGGCAGATCTTGCGGCCAACATAGATAGGTTGCAGGGCATTGTATCCAATCACTTGGGCGCAACAGAGTATGGTCGCGCTTTTGATGGGCTTACGCCGGAGCAAAAGCTTAACGAGCTAATAGCGTATGGCTCTGCGCTATACAATCGTGGGTTAGACATAGATGGCAAGGTGCCAAAAGAGTTTAACCCCGGATTGCGTAGGATATTTAGCAAGATTGCAAAGCTGTTTAAACAGATTAAGGCGGCATTTTCTGGGGAAGGTAGACCTGCTGAGATCGAGCAAGTCTTTGAAGAAATACGACAAGGTCGCGTAGGAAAGCGCTTACCACAGGCGACAAGCCAGTTTGATGCGACAGGGCTATCTGCATCTACACCGCTTTACATGATAAAGCAGGGGCCAGCAGCGGCAGTAACAGAAGCTAGGCCGCAGATAAAGTCGCGGCTTGTTGGCACGTTGCAGAGCAAGGCATCACAGAAAGCGTTGCCAGAAGCGTGGGCCACCATCAAGAAGAACGATAAGGGTAAAGACCAGCTATCAGGAATACTCCAAGGCACGAAGATAGAAGAGTTTAACGACTCTAGGCTTGCGTCATTCTTAGCAACCTTGCCTCAAGACAAAGCTGTATCAGGTCAGGAGTTGTTAGACCATGTATCTGACATGGAGCAGATTGTTGAAATACAAATCTATGGACGGCCAATAGATAGATCTGCTTACGGAAGATCAGAAGATCGCGGCCCCGGCATAGATTCTGAGACAGCGTATCGCGCTGCGTTACAAGAAGACAGAAACAATCAAGCGTTTAATCAGGTAGCTAATCAGGCAATGACTAGCTTGCGCCTCAACAAGTTTGCGATGAATGTTATTGAGCCGCTCAAGATGTACTTGTCAACGAATGACAGTGTCCCTAATCCATCTGTTGATGGCCCAGCATTGCCGCAAAGCATTCAGTCTGCGCTGAATGAAATAAGCGTATTTACTGAACCAACTGATAATCAACGCAAAGGGCTTATTAAAGCTCTAACATTGGAAATTAAAGATCCAAAATCGGGATTTGATAAAAAGTTATTGGGTCAGATCCTTGTAGAAAATAGCTACAAAGGGCAGCAACTTAAAGCAACAGAAGAGGAAGCGGAATCAATAAACTTAGATCCGACACTAACAAAGGCTGGTGTAGGCTCAGAGGTTTCTGTAGACCCAACAGAAAGTGAAGCTCCTAATTTCTACTATGCTTACACAACGATGGGTGGCAGAGAAATACCACAACCTCCTGAAGGCCAACTCCCCGCCGCGCTTGAAGATCGAAACTATAGAGACATTGTTTTATCGGTTCCCACATTAGCTGGCGAAGGCTGGTATCACGGACATTTTCCCGATATACGAAACCCGATTATGCATATGAGGGTGTCAGATATTATTTTGGATAATGGAGATATAGCTCTTGTTGTGGAGGAGATTCAATCGGATCTTCATCAAAGCGCCCAAACGCAGATGAAGGCGCTTGCAGCAAGTGATTTGTATTCCGATGGCCAGATTTCATCAGACAACTTTGACCGTTTAAACAGGGAAGAAAAACAGCTAGTCCGACAAGCTGTTGATGAATACAAAGATAAAGTTTATGGCGTAACAGTCCCTGATCTTCCGCTTAAAAACGAAAATCAACGCCTAGCATTTGCTATGGATATGCTTACAAAGATGGCTGTTAAAAATGGCTATGATCAAATAGCAATATCAAATAGCGAAATGCAAGTAGAGCGTTATCGTAACGGCGTCAAAGAGCATATTGATGGCTTGGTGTTGAGCGCCTTGCCTAAAAAGGTGATGCGGCCCAAAACAAGAAACTCAGATGGTTCTGTGTTATTTGAGGTTGTCCGAGACGAACTTGGTGGTGCTAAAGACTTAGGGTTTACCGACAAAGAAATTGATGAAATGGAAGAGGATGGCATCATTCTTTTCAAAGAAGACGTTTTGGCGCGGCTTAATGAAAACATAGGGTTACTTACTCCAGTAGAGTTAGATATAGATCAAGACCTATCTTTTCCTCAAGCACAGGCTTTAGGTGGAATGCCCCTTGGTCAGGAAGCATTCTTAGAGCAAGAAGAAAAAGTTCAGTATGCTGATCAGGCAATTAGCCAAGCTTTTGAGCGGGTTGAAGATCTTTTCAATCCGCAAGTCAAAGGCGATTTTATGTTGCGCTTCTTCAATCTTGATCTGGAAGCAGCAGAAAGAGCTATTAAGTCAGAATTTGACGAGTCTTCGGAAGCGCTGTACGAGGATGTTGTTGCTCTGTCAATGGCGCAAGCGCTTATAGAGCGGAACCCGTTAATACCCAAGAAGATTCTTGCTTCATATACGCAGCCAGTAGAAGGCGTGAGTAATGAAGGCGAGTATTTTTCTGGCAGTTTTTACAGGGGCACTATTGAGCTAGGTGAAAAAGATTCTAGGTTGTCATTTGATAACGCGCTCAAGCTCAACGTAAACGATTGGCTCGGAGAGAACATATCTAAGCTTGTATTGGATGAGATGGGTACGAGTTCAGGATTTTATGCGCCAAACTTGGTGTCTTTTGTACAAGAAAAGATTACTCAACTAGAGCAACTTAAAGCAAGAAAAGAAGCGGGAGAGCGGCTTACTGCACAAGAGTTAGAATCAGAGAGCTTGTTGGATGTTCCCGCTATACGGGACGCTAGAGACAGAACTACGGGCGCTATTGATTTGCCTGTGGGCGGTGGGTTTGAAAACATTTACGACCAAAAAATGCCGCAGCAGCTTGTTGAAGCAATGGCTCGGTTGTTTGGAACATCGGGTAAGCCGTTTAAAAAAGCCAAAGAAGAAATAAAACGCGCCAATAAAGACAAGCGTTTGTATATTGGCACAGGCGATTCTCCGCTTACAGGGATGGGCGATGTCATTCCTTTTGAAGAAGCAACGATTGTTGACATTAGCAATGATCCTGCTGCGTCTGCTGGTAGCCGCAGCCGACCAATAGGGGAGGGCACAGCAGAAGCACAAGCCTTGCAAAGAGCGTTGATCGAAGGCGATACGACACAAGATTTTTTCAGGGAGAGAGATCCAGATTTTCCAGCAGAAGATTTTGGGGATGTAACACAACGATACGCAATTACTACATCTCCTCAGAGAAACCAGTTACGCACATTTGAGATCACTGATGACATGCGCTCATCAGATCAATTGCAAGAAGCATCAGAAATATACTATGCCCGTAAAGAAAATGATCGCGTAGAGGCTACAAACAAAGGCACCGATGACCTAAGAGGCGTATTTAAGAATGCCCGTCAGAGGGGAATAGACTTCATCAACAGCTTGCCATTCTTCAATACACTAAGGGCAATGCCAGATAAGAGAGAGTTTTACCTGTCACGAGCAGAGTACCTCGGCGTTGTGGCGCGATCCTCTAAGATCGCTGAATACCTTAGAGATGAGATTGGCAACAAGTTCCTGACACGAAAAGGTTCAAAGAATCGACAATCCACTGAGCTTTTGCGCAGCACTATCTACCAGTACATGACCACAGGCGAACCTGCTCAAGAAGAGGCGCTGTTTAAACAGCTTCAAGCGCTTGACAACCGGGCAGCGGCAGCAGCGTTTAAAGCTAAGGACATGATTGAGCGACTTGGTGGTGAGCTTATGAACGCTGGACTGCTACCAGCTAAGACATACTTTGAGAACAAGCGGTCATACTTGCCGCGTATGTACTTGAAGCATGTGCTTGAGGATAAGCGGGACGCTAAGTTCAGCTATCTCAAACAAAGAAAAGATTTAGATCCAGAAGCACAAGAGGCGTTGGGCGCAATCAATGAGCTTGATCCTGCGTTCCTAGTTTCTCGCGCCATACAGCGACCAGTAAGGGACTTGCAGTTTATAGAGTGGATGAACTCTATATCTGAGAACAAGAACTGGACTACTAATGACGATCAGTTTCTGGTTCCGTATGGCCCACCAGATGAGAACGGACAGCCATCTAATGTCAGCGGCTTTTATCTTATAAACGAAGTGCAGACGCTGCGTGACATAGCAACGGCGCTGGAGTCAGCAGAGCCAGAGCGAGCAGCAAGACTCCGCAATGATGCAGATCAAATGGAACAGGCTGTAATAGCCACGTTTGAAGAGCGCGGCCTATCGGAATACTTAACTGATCCTAATAAAGATATATCAGTTGCTCTCCAGCAATATGGCGACCAATACAGGCGCGTCCCGAAAACAAGAGAGTATGGTCTGCTTGCTGGCCGGTTAGTGCGAACAGAGATCTATGATGATGTCGTTTCGTCAGGCGCAATGCTCAACGTGGGCGACGAGGCATACGTTAATCTTATGTCGAAGGGCCGCAAATTCACGGCTGTCTGGAAGACCATCAAGGTTCCGCTCAACCCACCGACCATTGCGCGTAACACTTTCAGTAACGCCATACTGATTCACTTGTCAGGTGTGCCATTCCATCGCGTTCTTCCTCGCATGATTGAGGCTGCGAGAGAGATCGTTGCGTACAGAAACAATGACTTTGAAAACTCCAAGCACTTCGCAGAGATGTTGAAGCGAGGAGTACAGCAGTCATCATTTACTGATCAAGAGCTTATGCAGATGTCTGATGACATGCTTGATTTCTTAAAGTCAGTTGATGCAAAAGACATTGGACTGTTGGGCTGGCTCAAGCTCAATACATGGACGCGATTGGCAAACAAAGCCAGCAACATATATCAAGGCATTGAAGTTGTAGGCAAGACTGCAATAGCTATAGATGTAATGGAGCGACAGGGCGGCTCGGCAGACGATGCATTCTTAAAGGCTCAAGAGTATCTGTTTGATTACTCTGATGTCCCGCAAGTGGTGCGTGGGTTGCGACAAAGCCCCTTGGGTATCCCATTCCTTACGTTCCAATACAAAGTTCTACCAGTGTTGGCAAAGACTGCATTGCGTAACCCAACTAAGTTTGCGCCATATGTCGCCCTTAGTTATGCGTTGCCATCGTTGTTTATGTCTATGTTCGATATAGATGATGATGAGTACGAGCAAGTCAAGAAGTCACTGCCTGATTACTTGAGGAACAATCCCGGCCTTATACCGTTGCCAGCTAGAGATGCACAAGGCCGCTTACAGTTTATGGACACAAGCTATTTATATCCTTGGGGTTCTCTGTCTGGCCTCGGAGCAAATCTAGCGGCTGGTGTTAAGACTGCAACAGGCACAAAAGCAGCGGAAGATCAGGGCTTTAGCGTTAAAGATGTCACCTCGTTAGTGGGTATGTTTGGTGGCCCTGCGTGGTCGTTGTTTGGCGCATCACAGAATCTTGATCCGTTTACACAGCGTCCGATAGTCAATCCATCAGATCCTATGTACATAGAAAACGCCATAGAGCGACCATTCTATAAGCGTGGCAAGCTTACCGACGCTATGTTTTGGGCAGCTAATCAATATGTGTTGCCGGGATTTTTGAATACGGAATACGGTGCGGTATCTAAACTAAACACCGCATTGCGCGGGGGTAAAAAAGCTAGTGGTGTTGAGGGCGACACTATGGGTCAAGCATTGATGCGTATGATTGGTTTAAACGTAACCAATGTAGACCCTAGACAAATAAGGTTGTCCTTAACTTATCTGGAAAAAGAGCGTAATGATGTACTCGCAGCAAGGCGTAGGGTTCTGAAAGACCAAACACTGTCACGCGCCGAGCGTCAGCGCAGAGTTAAGAATTACAACTCTAAGCTTGAGGACTATAGACAGAAATATGCAGCGCTTGTAGAGGCTGGCAGGACAACACGGCTGATTACTGAGCGTCTTCGTAGAGAAGACAGGGAAGCGGAATGAGCATACTAGGATCACTGATAGGCCCAGCAACCTCTTTGCTTGACAAGGTTATTGAAGACAAGGACGAGAAGAATCGTATCGCCTTTGAGTTGAGTACGCTTGCAGAGCGCCATGCCGCTGAACTTGCCAAGGGTCAGATGGAAATCAACAAGGTAGAGGCTGCACATAAGTCGTTATTCGTTGCCGGATGGCGTCCTAGCATCGGTTGGTGCTGTAGTCTGGGTCTTCTGTATCATGTACTGATCGCGCCGATTGCGGGTATCTGGGTAGAAGTCCCTGAGATAGACCCATCACTGCTGATGACTACTATGACTGGCATGTTAGGTTTGGGCGCTATGAGATCCTACGAGAAGACCAGAGGAGTGAGCAGGGAGAAATAGATGTCAAAAGATTTAATAGAGATGCTGCGAAGGCATGAGGGTGTGCGCAGCCATGCTTACAAGTGTTCAGAGGATATGATCACTGTAGGTGTCGGGCGCAACATTGACGAGAACGGTGGCCTTGGGCTGTCTGAAGACGAGATAGATTACTTGCTGGAGAACGACATCACGAGAGTCCGTCAGGAATTGACCGACGCTTACTTCTGGTTTCCGGCTTTAAATGAAGCGCGACAGGATGCGATGATCGACATAAGCTTCAACCTCGGCATGACAAGACTGCGCGGATTTGTGAAAGCGATTGAAGCAATGAGCCGCGAGCAGTTCGACATTGCAGCCGATGAGTTTATGGATTCGCGTTGGAGCCAACAGGTTGGCAACCGCGCTGTAGAAGTAACCGAGATGATAAGAAGCGGCGATTATGTTTAAACGATACGCTAAAGGCGGAAAGGTTAAGAAGAAAAAGAGCAAGTCTCGCGTCAACGAGGCTGGCAATTATACTAAACCAGAGATGCGCAAGCGCCAGTTTAACCGCATCAAAGCGGGTACGAAGGGTGGAAAGGCCGGTCAATGGTCGGCGCGTAAAGCCCAGATGCTAGCTAAGGCATACAAAGATGCCGGTGGTGGGTACAAGTAATGCCTCTCAAGAAGTCACAGAAGTCCCTCAAGAAGTGGACAAAACAGAAGTGGCGAACCAAGTCAGGGAAGCCTAGCACCCAAGGGAAGAAGGCTACAGGCGAGCGATACTTGCCAGAGAAAGCAATCAAGTCTCTGTCTAGCAAAGAGTATGCAGCGACATCAAAGAAGAAACGGGCAGACACAAAGAAGGGCAAGCAGCATAGCTCTCAGCCTAAGAAGATTGCCAAGAAAACAGCGAGGCACCGCAAATGAGTTTGACAGATGCAGAGAAGAATAGGCTCAAGAAGGTCGGTCTTTCTGGTTTAAACAAGCCAAAGAGAACGCCTAGCCACAAGACAAAGAAAGGTGTCGTGGCTGTGCGCGATGGCGGGAAGATGAAGATCATTCGCTTTGGTGATCAGAAGATGGGCCACAACTACAGTGATGAAGCTAGGAAAAGTTTCAAAGCTCGCCATGCAAAGAACATCAAGAAGGGCAAAACATCAGCAGCTTACTGGGCAAACAAGATGTTCTGGAGCGGCAAGGGTGGTAGCAAAAAGTCTCCGCCTAAATCACAGAAGCAGAAGTTCGGTAAGTAATCATATAGATTATCCTCTACTATCCGTGTTTAAACAGTGCCTATAACTGTGTTTTGATTTCACTACGGGTATCTAAAACACTCTTGTAGGTGGCCGTTTAAACGCTACCCGGTTCCCCGGAAAGTTTTTCCGGTCTTGTTGAGCGGTGGGTTGAGTGCGTCGATTAGCTTCGACTCCCAATATAAACGACGATTCTCGGCACAGTATAAAATTCTGTAGCTATCAAAAGTTTTGTTTCTTTGATGCTGCCCGATACGCTGCAAGGGCTTCATGCTCTGACCCACATAAACAAGCTTGCCTTTATCAAACAGTAGGTACACGGCAGACCTGTTGTATTCCGCAGTGACATGAACCTGTTTCTTGCTGCTATAGATCCGCTTAGGTTTTTTTGGCGGCAGCGGGAAAGAAACAGTCTGAGTTACAGTCCCGTCATGCTTCACCATAAATCCTGAAGCACCCCCTTTGTGGCTTAGGTTTATGGCTGATTGAGGCATAGTCAACAAGCCATGCAGGATTGGGTGCGATGTAGTGTTGCCTACATTGAAATGCATAAATCGTCCTATGTTGCGAACCCGCCTTCGGTCATACACGGACGGGAACGTGATACGGCGGCTGATCAAGGCCCTGACCTAACACTGTTGTTACATAAATCTGCTTACAATGGAAGTGCGTTTGCGCTTATCTTTTGCGGCAGCGGTAGGAGGCTCTGGAGCCTCTAGCTGTATGTAAACCTTTGCACCCAAAGCGTTGGCCAAGTTCTCCACTATCCCGAAGCTGGGGTTGCGTAGACCGCGTTCCACCTGACCAACATAACTCTTAGTGCTGCCAGCTTTGTCAGCCAACTCTTGAAGCGACATCCCTTGGTCGGCGCGTAACCTACGCAACTCCTCGGTATACCAAGTCTTCATGCGCTAACCTCGCTTTCAAACAGCTTGAGGTGTTCGTTTAAACGCTCCCTAGCTTCTTCGTTTGTCTTGAGTTCTGACCTAGATTCGATGCCGCAAATAAATCTAATGACATCTGCCGCATAGTCCTCGTCGCTCTGAGTCTCATCAACAGGGTGCCATTGATAGTAATTCATGCGAACCCATTTGATATACGACTCATCTCTACATATCAGGTTGGCCCTAGCTAAAGCTCTCTCTGCGTCCGTAACAGCCGCTGGCCTGATGGGGTTTTCAAAGTCATCTATCTGCGCACAGGCAATCATATACCGCTGCCCGATTGGGGAGGTGGCCATATCCTTTGGCACATCACTGGGGTGCAGCACAAAAGACAAGACCATCCCATCTTTCGATTGCCGATACGCATACTTCTTTGCCTCAAAGCTTTCCGCTATGTCCTCACCCTTCATCGTCTGCCTCCTTAATAACTAGCCCTCTCCAATCCTTGCCCATAAATCTTCTGGCTTCGTTGGTCGCCTTCTCCTTTGCTTCCTCCAAAGAGTCAGCCTCTATTGAGAAGTACTTCACCGTCGTTATGTGCGCCTCTAGTGCGTATATTTTGCGAGCCGGTTTAATCTCCATCGGGATCATCCTCAGTCAAGTAAACATAAAGTTCGCCAGCCTCTGCGACAAACCAATCTATCTCGGTGTCTTTGAATACTCGTTGCGTGTCGCCTGATTGTTTTTCAACAACAAAACATATTCGCTCGCCAAACACATGCATGATTGATGTAACGTCATCTGCTGATAATTTGTTGCACAAATCATACACATCATCAGCTATGTATCGCTGCGCAAAATGCTTCCTCATAACAGATCGTGCTTGCGCTAAATCTTTTTCAAGGCAAAGAATAGCTTCGTCCCTATCCTCTATCTCGGCCTGTAGGTGCGCGAGATTATTCTCGTGATGCCCCTGTTGAACAGCCAGTTGCTGTTGTAGGTTAAGAATCATGTCGTTCTTGGTGACATAGTATTTTTTCTTTTTAGCAGAGCTACTCTTCTTCTTCGCTGTCATCTTTCATTCCTTCGTTGCGTTTAAACATTTCTAACCACGCCATGGGGTCGATACCTTGTAGCGCCCACCATCGCTTTTCGTTGCCGTGCGCATGAAGCTGTCTGTGATGGTCATCACATAAAGGGACTGCGTGTTGATCCCCGCTTCTTCGCATACCTCGCAATCCATCTTCCTCTACAAAGGTAAGATGGTGTGCTTGGGCTGGCCTGTAACAAACCAAGCAGCCCTGTTCACGCACCGTTTGCAGATGCCTACGGCTTCGTAGTTTTTTCGACCACGTTTTCTTCTGCAAATTCCTTCACCATTTCTTCTGCTGTCGTTACCAGAGAGTTCAGTCCGTCCAGTATCAACTTCGCGTCCTTGATGCGCTCGTCTAAATTGGTAAGCATGTCCTCGTCAATAGATGGGTCAGGCATGTGAGTCTTCATAACCTCCACGCCTAGTCCTCTAAGCTTGCGCCTAGCTGCCCTGATGTCTGATTCAGACTGCGACAGTTTATCTTCAAGGCCCAATACATATCCTTTTGTCTTACTCATACGGCCTCCTAAAAATTAAAGTCATCGTCTGGTGCTGGCTCCGCTTTCTTAAACGGCGACACCGCTGCCTCGGCAGAGGCTCGTGCGTCTTGCGACTTGGGCTTGAGCGTCACGCGAAGGTAGTTCGATCCAGACGCCGCTACCTTCTTGGTTATATCCAAGTAGTAATCCACCCCACCAACAAGAATGTCGCCCCTGAAATCGGCGTGCCAATCCAGTTCCTTCTTGTCATTCTTAAACGCTGCTCCTTGCAGATCTTTTCTTTCGTATGCCATTAGAACGGTTCTCCTTCTGTTTGCGGGATTATGTTTTTGATTTGATCCAAGCGTTCTTGGATGTGGTCAAGCAAGCCTTGGAATCCCTCGTGATCCGCATAGCCTTGTTTGATTGATGGGAAATACTTATTGATAACTTCCTTTGCCTCGTCAATGGTTGCTGCGTGAGCAAGCTCATCCTTCAAAACATTAGTGTCTTCAACAAACATATCCTTAGATTCTTCTGCCTTTGGCTTTGCCTTGGGCTTCTTCTTTGCCTCTGGCTCCTCGACCGGCTCTTCCGCTGGCTCATCTGAGTCATCGTTCCAAGTGTCCTCTGGCTGCACTTGACCTTGGAAGATGTGGAATCCTAAGCCAAACATGGCAATGCACTTAACCAAACAGCGCATCTTGGTGTCGCTGACATCACGCGCATTAGGGTTTGCAATCGCCTTGTTCTTGTAGTCCATCACAGGAAGCCACATGCGCCGTGTCAAACCTCCGATAACCACAACGCAATGCACCGTCTGTGATCCGTCTGGATGATCCTCCATTGGCTGAAACTCATAGTGCGCATCTGGATACTCCATCATCAAGAGCCTCCATGCGGAGTTCCAAGCGAGGTACGTTAAGTTGTTTTTGCTCTTGGCAAACTCAGTACAGTTGATTGGATACAACTTCTCCCAAATGTCACCGTAGGTAACATCACTCATCACTTTCTCCTTGTTGTTTAAACGCAGCGTATTGGTCGCAGTACAGCGACACATCACAGAACTGCTCGCATCGTAGAGGTTGTCCTCGACGGTGATCAATCCTGTGTTTGTCTGCATCCTTTTGTGCCGAGATGAATGTCTCAGCTTCTTGCATTGAATCGAACACACGCACTGCGCGTACCCGCTTCTCCTTCATCACTGCAAACTTCTCCTCTCGGAGCCACCGTTCTTCGTCTGTGCAGTCAGGTAACTTGCCAGACAGAGCCTCTTGGTGTGCAGCGATCCGCTCAACAACAAACTTCTCCGTCTTTTCAATAGGCCAAAGAGGTATGTCTTGAATCCAAATGTCGTGCTGTGGGTATTCGGGTTTGCGAGCAGCGTCGTGCTTGCTCCAATCCTTGATGAAATTAATGATCTGCAACCCGCTAACTTCGATGCCGTTCCTGTGCGCTATGTATGCGTAGATGTTGAGTTGCTTCTCGTCGCTGTCGTTATTCATAACGCCATACGCTTTGCGCGTCTTGTAGTCCTGTAACACCCGCGTGCCATCCGGTTGCACATGCTGTACGTCTATGGCACCTGATAGCTTTACGCCGCTCACAGAGCAGTACAGGCGCTCCTCCGTGATGAAGTCGGGGTGCTTGGAGTCTTCAAGAATGTTGTGGACTGCTGTTCCAAACAGCGTCCAAAGATTACTGCTCACATCTCTGAACATGATGTTGTTCGGGTCATCGAACAAAGCTGCCATTCTGGGTGGGCGCAGCAACCCCGTCGCACTAAACGACGCATCACCCTTGGTGTAGCTGTCGCGTGTCAGCGCTGCGGCTAGTGGGGCAGGAAGCCCTAACTTATTGGTGTAGTTCATGTGTTACCATTGTTGCGATAGGTATGGGGTACGATTGGAACACATGGAAAAACGGTCTGTCAACAAAATAATTTTTGGAGTAGCGCAAAGCAAGTCTAACAGTCGGCGTCTTGTCACCTTCGGGGGTAAGCCTCGCTTCATAAAATCCAAGGCCGCTATTCAGTTTGAGAAAGATGTGAAAGCGCAGATCGGGAAGATGGACAACATGCTTGAAGGCGACCTGTCATTCCACGCAGACATATACTACCCAACACGCAGACAGGATCTTGATCCCAGCATTTTGCTCGATGCGATGCAGGGCTTGCTGTACGAAAACGACAGGCAGTTTAAACAAATCAGCAGCCGTAGATTTCTGGACAAAGAAAATCCCAGAGCGGAGATAACTATTACGGAGATTGATCACAACGAAAATGGCCCATCGCCACAGACGGGGCGTGACGATGAGCCTTCCTTCGCAACAAAGGATGTCAACAAGTTGTGATGAGAAGTTGACAAGGGGATTGTGACTGTGCTTTTTTAAGAAAGCAAGGAATGCGCAAGGGGGTAAGACCGCAAGGGCGCTATACAAATTCGCGGTAATGTCCATGCTCGGCTCCGTCCGATCTGACTTTCTCTCTCCAATCTCCTTTGATGAGGGGGGTTTGGGGGGAGCGTCCTTCTCTCTCCATCCGATCTAACTATCGCAACAGAGGTAACTCTTATGAGGCCAGTGTACGAAACAAGCAAAGACCGCGAGCGCGAAGGCACGTTGGCGGGTAAAATTGCTGTGATGTGGGACATTCAAGCAAAGCCAAACCCGAAAATGTACGCCATCGACTACTCGTTTATTAACGATGCAGGAGAGGTTGAGGGGTTCGGTGAAATCAAAACAAGAACGCATCCTTTCGGTACGTTCCCAACGTATATGATCAGCAGCCACAAGGTGGCGAGCGCAAAATCTCTTGCAAGTGCAACCGGATTAGATGTATTTTTAATTGTGGAGTGGTCATGCGGAACCGTGGGCTACTTGAGTATGGTGAATGCCAAACCGGATTCAATCCAATGGGGAGGCAGGAAAGACAGGGGAGATGAGCAGGACATGGAGCCTGTGAATCATTATGAAATGAGGCAGTTCCAAATCGCAACAAAGGAGCAAATTAGAAATGGCGAGTTCGACTGAATATAAATTCAACGGCAACACAATCAAGCTGAAAGCAGCCGACTATGATCGGTGGGTAAGCAGCTACAAAAACATTCCAAACTTAGATGCAGTTCTGCAATCGCGTGACGATTGGCTCACATACGATGCAGAGATCAAGACCCAGCAACGCTGGTTCCTAAGCACATCAGCCTACCTTGCCAAGCAAGATGCCAAGGCTGCACTGGAGAACAGGACTGACCCTGTCGGGAGAAAGATAACTCCCGATGGTCGCGTTAGATTCAAGACGGCTCCCTAGCCGTGGACTTCTGGGATTCTCTGGCAAGCGAAGGCTTCGCCATCAATGCGCTGTCTGAGGGGCAATCAAAAATACTTTGCCCCAAGTGCAGTAGCACCCGCACAAAAAACAAACATGAGCATTGTCTGTCAATTTCTATTGACGGTGAGGGGGCGCAATGGCGTTGCCATCACTGCGATTGGACAGGAAATGTTTGGAGAAACAGCATGAATAGTAGCCCGTTTAAACGGAGCAAGCGGCCTGAAGTGGTCAAGCCAAAGGAGCCGCCGGTCATACCTGATTTGGAAAAGCCTAGCGAGGGCGTGATCAAATGGTTCAGTGACCGAGGTATCTCTCGCAAGGTTGTCGAGATGGCTGGAGTAGAGACAGGTAGCGCGTACATGAACGGAGAGAGCAAGCGAGCTATTGCGTTTGTGCATAGGGATTGCGGTGGCAAGATCATCAACGTCAAGTTCCGAAGCAATCAAAAGGAGTTCAGCCAGATCAAGAATGGAGCGAGGCTCCCCTATCTGTGGAACCTGATTGAGCCAAGCAACGACCAATTGATTATCACCGAAGGTGAGGTAGATGCATTAACATGCATGGAGGTGGGATACAGCAACGTCATCAGCGTACCTGACGGTGCGAGTGACAAGAAGCTGTTGTGGGTGGAGGATCTGGAAGAGGAGTTAAAGCAGTTCAAGAGGATTGTTTTGCTCACGGATGGGGATTCCGTTGGTATCGCAATGCGCAATGAGCTTGCGCGTAGGTTGGGTAGGCATAGATGTTGGCGGGTTGATTGGCCAGAGGGCTGCAAAGACCCAAACGATATGCTCGTCGGCTACGGCGCGGACAAGTTCAAGGAGTTTGTGGATGGCGCAGAACCATGGCCGTTAAAAGCGTTGCATGAGACACGCTCATATGTGAACGATGCTTTTGCATTGCTGAATGGCGATGTGAAAACTGGTGTTAGCACAGGTATTGCCGCACTGGATCTGAACTATCGGGTGAGGGCTGGCGAGCTAAACATTATCAGCGGAGCGCCGGGAGTTGGTAAGTCAGAATTCCTAGATCAAATCTGTTTAAACCTTGCGGCAATGGAGGATTGGAGGTTTGCAGTTTGCTCGTTTGAGAACCCAGTTGACGAACACATCAACAAGTTGGCAGCTAAATTTGTCGGAAAGCCAGCATGGGATGTGCGTAGCGGAGAGAAGATGAACCACAACGAGTGGTCAGAGGCGGTTAGTTTTATTGGCAAGCACTACTACTGGATCAGATCCGAAGACGAAGCGCCTACTGTGGAGTGGTGTTTGGAGAATGCAACCGCGTGTGTGCAGCGATACCCAAACGTGCGCGGCCTGATCCTTGATCCGTACAACGAGTTTGAACACCGTCGCCCTAGCGGGTGGACGGAAACGGAGTATGTGTCGCAGATGCTAGCCTCGCTCAAGCGTTGGGCAGCAGCAAACGAGTGCGCGATATTTCTGGTTGCCCATCCAGCGAAGCTGAGAAGGAATCAGGATGGGACGTTCCCTGTTCCAGAGCCATATGACATAGCTGGATCAGCAAACTTTTACAACAAGGCAGATAACATTCTAATTGTGGAGAGGGATTTCACGGAGGGATCGGATGACATCCGAGTGCATGTGAAGAAGATAAGATTCAAGCAGAGCGGTAGGGTGGGGACAGTCGATCTCAAATACAACTACGTTGACGGTAGTTATCGGACACCAACAGGGGGGTTATCGGGATGAGCGCAAAGTTTTTGAAAGCGATACGCGCACAGGATGATGCGCACAGGTTGTTTGAGAAACCAAAGGTTTACGAAAAGCGCAAGCCTTTGACGGAAGAAGAAGTCGAGAGAGTGGCAAGGCTTTACAGCGAAGGCGTGACTCAGGCAGAGATTGCGCGAGCGATTAAGATTGCGCCGTCAAGTGTCTACAATGTGGTGCGTAGACACCTGCGGCGATTAGGTAGCGTTTAAACGTCAAGCATTCTTTCGATTTCCTCGATGGCCTTGTTGCGCTCATCTTGGGATTGAAGGATGCCGACCTTGTCATCGACATAATCCTTGTCACCTAGATCCTTGATTGCTTTATCCACTGCGCCTTCAAGTTTCCACTTGACCGAGTAAACATACTGACGGCTAACGCCTTCGTCTTCTGCGATGCTTGCCATACTACGCTCGCCCTCCCGTATGGCCAACCTTATGCGGTCAGCCCGTTCGGAGTTGCGCGTTGGCTTCTTCAAAGACAGGTACTCCTCCTCTGTCATTGCGCTCAAAAGGTATGGCCGCATGGTGCTTAGGGGTACGCTGATCTCCTCTGCGATCTGCTTGAGCGTACTCCCGTTGCGCCTTAGATGTACGGCAGCGGCGATCCATGGTACGCCAGACATCAGTAGTCCTCCGGCATTAGAACAGTCAGAGTCTCGTGCCCTGCATCCAAGATCAGCCACACCAGATCTTTGGCGTCGTTGTATGGGTACTGACCCATCACCATGCCGCCACGCTTGACGCTGGCTAGGTTTGTTTCCTTGTCTTCATCGCAGATGACACCCCAATCCAATCCGTTGAATCGGCGGAGTGTTGACTCAACCCATTCGTTTAAACGATCTGGAGTCATCGCATTAAGCAGTTGTTCCTCGGCGTTGAGAGTCATGGCAAAGTTCTTAACTCCGACCAAGACGTTTTGCGACGGCTCTTGTAGTTGAATGCGCACAGTGCGATCCATGCCTACATCCTCGCCCACATCAACCTTCTCGCCGCTCATGTTGTAAACATTACTCACTGGCACTCTCCTTTTTCTTCTCATCTATGGCTGCAAGCAGCCCATCTACCATGTCACAGATAGCTACCATGCCATCATCCTTGCGAGCCTTGGTCACTTCTTTCTTGATCATGCCCACGATTTTCTTATCGCCCATATCGCTGGCGATTTTTCTGAGTTCTGAAATCTTCATGTGTTACCTACTTACGAATATGTTTGGACGCACAAACGGGATCGCTTGTGCATTGTTCTACGAAGTCCTGCTCGCTGACACAGAGGTACGCCATGACCGCTAGGATCATGGTCGTACCCCTCGCCACAACGTGCCAGTTAATGCTTCGCACTGGTCAATGCCTCCTTGGCTGCGAGGATACGTTCGTGTTCGATCAAACCCTCCAGCGCTCTGGCGTGTGCCCTGCGGATAACGTGTAGGCATTGCAGCAGCAGATTGTTTTGCACTGAACTATATGAATCCGAAAGATCTATCTCCATCAACTGATCGTGAACGATCATCACCATGCGAGCAAACATCACATCGAGTTCGCTATGAGATCCAGCATGTTTAAACACATCCATGCTTTGCTGCTCTGTCTTGCGGATAAACCCTCTGCAAATCTCCATCGTCTCATCGACAATCTTCTTCTGTCTCTGCATATTCATGCACATCTCCTTGTTGCTAGTTATCAAACCCATCTTTCGATAACGAATGTCGTTCCTCTTGGCCCGACTTCGTTTCATACGCCTTGAATGCGATGGATGGTACACGCCCCGTTCGCATCTCACTCTCGGCCTCCTCTGCGAATTTACGCAGCCCTATGTCATGCTTATCGAACACCTCGTATGCTGACCCGTACTGGCTGTAGCGGATCAGCACCTCGCGTATCTGACGCAAGCCGTTCTCGTTCACTGCCATGGTATTATGTCCGGCAATTCCCCAACAACGTGCTGCTCTACCCTCTTGAGGTTGTCACCAAACAATCCATGTTCTTTACACAACACGAGTAGGTGTTCTAAAGATCGCGCATCGAACTGATACGCGACCTCCATTGTCTTGCCTGACTGTGTCATGTGGTCTGCGATTACGTCGAATGTTTGCATGGCTACACCTCGTTTTCAGTTTCGACAACTTCTACCACCCCATCGAAGTACTGTTTAAACACATCGACAAGGTACTCGTAGTCGCCCTGTTGCATTTCGTAAACGATCTCTTTGCCATCCAATCCCATTTGCTTTGCAAAGTTTTTGGCGTGACCCATCAACGCGAATGCGTTACCGTCTTGTCCACTTAGGTCTATCGTGACCATTGCCTGTCTCCTTCTCATATGAAACTTCGATCACCACTTTGGTGAGTTTACTTTTCGTAACACCCTCATCTCTCAAGGCTGACTCAACAAGCTCGGACATCTTCGATAGGTCGATGACATCGTCTTCGTTCGCTGGCTCAACCTCAATCCACAACATCCTGTTGCGCTTGAAGATCATGCGGCTGCTCTGCCTTGCTGTATCACAGCAGCCAGATTGTCGATGTATGCCTTGGCCTCGTCCTCGCTGTCGAAGTAAGGCGTACCGCTAGAGCAGTCGTTCACATAGTTCCTGCCACCAGCGTCGTACTGGTAGCGCAAGTCGGCGTGATAGCACTCAAGGTATTGGTACACATCCAAGGGAAGTCCTTGCTCAAGCCTGTCGATTATCCAGTTAGGGGTCATGCCGCACCCTCCTCTTCTAGGAGGAGTCTCATCTCTGCTCGCTCCCAGTTGTCCAGCCATTCCACTTGTGCCTTGACTCGTGGCCATCGTAGGTCATACCCAACTTGTTTATCAAAATCCGATAGGATCTTGTCGCTGAGTTTGCTGATCTTGAAAACCCACAGGATCTTCTCGCGCTTGCTAATGTCATCACGCGCTAGGTTCTCTTGGATTTCGTCTATCCGTGGTTGGTAGTGTTCGATCATGCGTTACCCCTTAAACTTCTAACGCTGTTCCAGCGGGTTCGATGTTCCACTGGTCAGCGAGCTTGTAGTACAGTCGGGCGAAGTGTTTGCGCTTCGCAGTGTTGAAAGACGGAGTCTCAACATGAGGGTTGCGATCTTCGTCTGCTTTCGCTAGTGCCTCTAGCATATCCAAGACCTCTGATCGGGCTTGTTCTTGTGGCGTAGAGCCGTAGTGATTACGCATTTTTGGGTTCTCCTTTGTTGCGTTTAAACGTTATCGTTGTTTAGTTTTCATGCCGAGTCGTTGGTTGCGATTTTCGGATTCTTCTTTGCTCCACACCTCACGAGTGTTGAACAGGTAGATGGGAAACACCCCCTCCCATGCAAACAAGTGATACTGATTGCTGGTATCAACCAGCCGATCCTCTTGCGGATACAGTTCCACCGCCTCCCATTGGTCGCTTAGCACTGCGTTCTTGATGCGTTGCTTGGCTCGCCAATCACACAATGGCTCGCGGTCATTGCGCTTGATTGACAGGTAGGTTGGTGCGTTGTCGCCAAACCCATGCTGCTCGTCCCAGAGGACACGACGTAGCACTTGAAACATTGGCGATAGGTATGTCGTGGTTTCGTCGTACTCACGTTGCATAGCCTTGACGTTGTCCATCACTCGCTCATCCGTCCAATCATGGGGCGCAACGTCCTTGACTAGGGCAAAGATTTTCATATCACTCTGCCGCACCGTTGGCACGATCTCAAAGACAAAGTCTTTGTCTGTGTATATCTCGCTCACCATTCGCCCCCTTCCATTTTGAATTCGCAGTTAGTAAAGAGCTTCGCTTTAGCATCTATGTACTCTTGAGCCTCACGCATTGCCTGTTCGATTCCGTGAGAGTCAACAGAAAAAGCAATCTCCATACCCCATTCACGATCTGGAATGTGTTTGTTTCGGATCATAACCATGATCCACTGGTCTTTCTTTTCCTCGGTCATGCGACCTCCTTTGTTGCGATGGTTTACTATAGTAACCTATTGATAATCATTTGTCAACCTTAGTTTTGGCGGATGCCAATAGCACCACGGTGCAAGCGCTCATGGTGAACGTCACGCAGACGAACAGCACGAGCCACGCACCACCCCACAGTTTGATGAGGTAGTCGGGTGCCGTATCCCACAGATACAGCCCCACCCACAGGTTCAGTGCGCCGACAACGGACAGGATGCCCGTCGTTAATGCGAGTCTTAGATTGCTCATCAATGCCCCCATCGTTGACGCAGCGCGGTCTGGGCAACCTCGTTGAATCCAACGAGTAGCGTGGACTTGAGCTTGCCATCCACCACATGATCTATGTACTGCTGCCCGTCACGAGTTGCGATCTTCGCTGCGACTCGCATCTTGTGAAGCAGTTCGTTTAAACGACGTTGCGTTAGTTGAGTTTTCCATCCGGCGTTGGAGATCCAGATCTCCGACTTGTCATCATCACGTTGAGCGATCAGGTTGCCGTGTAGATACAGGCTACCCTCGCGGCTCTCCGTGTTGGCGTCTTTCCCGTCGAGTCCGAGCAGGAAGTGTGCGATTGCTGCGTTTGGCTTGTTCATGTTTGTTCCTTCGTTGCGTTTAAACAGATTGGAAAGAGGAGGTTACTCCTCCTCCCCCCAGCACTCAGTCCACTCCTCGTCGGTCATTCCTGAGATCAAGAACTCACGCTCAGAGGTGGACAGTTCAGGCATTACATCCTGTATGAATGCGCCAGCCTCCCACTTAGCGATCTGCTCGTGGGTCACAGGCAGATCCATGGTGTGGGTCTTGCCTGAGAAAAGAGATTGCTTTTCGATTAACATAGTTACTCCTCGTCTTCAAAAGTTTCTTCTTGGAAGGCCACTAGGAAGCTCGCTTCCCAAGTAACCCAATCAGGGTTAAACCCTCTCGCACCTAAAGCGTTGTGCAGCATAGTCTCAATCGCCTCTGCGATGTCGGGGTTCGCCTCCAAGAATCCTTGGATTTCGCGGTCACTAGATTGCACGCTTGTGTGGTCAACTGACTTGATAGCCATTGGCTTCTCCTTCGTTGCGTTTAAACAAAATGCCGAGGCTTTACTGGGACTTATTGATATGGCCCATGAGGTCGCATCTCTTGTCGCTTACCCTTGGTCGGACTTCCCAAGGCGCACCCCACATCAGACTCCATGCCCATGATCCGTCACTCATGTGAGGTGATTGACGGTGGAAGGCTTAGGTTCAGGTCATCGCGGCTCTCCTTTGTTGCGATGGTTTACAGTAGTAATACGAGACAGCATCACCTGTCAAGCATTATTTCTAAGCGGCCTGTTGGTAGGCCGCGCTCTCAGTCCATGCATCGTTGACCGTGGCCAGCGCTGCGTCCATGTCCTCGTACCCTGTGTCTCCTAGCATGGGCGGTAGGTACATGGCATCCTCTGGGATGTCCTTCATCTCCTCGACGCTGCCGTAGCCAGATACTGGCTTGTCGTAGGTGAACTCCATGATGCGGAAGCACACTCGGCGTAGCATACTGGGGTGTGCCACAGCGAAGCTGATGCGATCAAGATCAAGCGGCTCGTCGGGTTGCTTGACCGTGATGAATATGTGCTGCTCATCATACTGGCGATGCGTCTTGCTGATCTGCGTAGCAATCAACTCGACACGCTGCCCAGCCCGTTCGATCTGGTCGATCAGTGCAACCACTGCGGCACCCTTGCGGATCATCGCCTCAGTACTGGTGTACCACACAGCGCCGATGTCGCAGTAGATTCGCACAATCGGTAGCGGCTTGGCGTCCTCATCGTCCATGAACATCATGTGCATTGGCGCTCCGGCAGCGTAGCTGGGGACACAAACTCGCTGACCTGCCATGCCATACTCCCACTCAGGTCGTTTAAACGATGCCTCCTTTGCCTTGGCAAACTGAACGTCGGCGTCCATGGCATCGCGCCCCTCTGCCCAACCGCTGATCGCAAGCTGCTGTGATTCCTCAAAGGAATTAGATCCGGTGAACTCGTGGGTGCCGCTGACCGATGATGGCTCATCGCCCCATGCCTCGTTCGGATCACGGTGCATATCTGCCATGCACTCGTCCCATGTTGCGTTGTACGTTGCTATGCTCATTACGCTGCCTCCACGTTAGCGATGATACCGACCTCGATTTCATCCATGATTTTCTGCTTGTCAGTTTCACTGAAGCCTTTGTTCCAAATCGTCTGTGCCGCCACACGCTGCGGTGACACGCCAGCCGCTAGCAGCTTGGCACCCTTGACCGAAGCCCTTGGGCTTACGATGTAGCGCATTTTGTGATGCTCCACGGCGTGGCGAACAGCTTGGACATAGTCCACCCAAGTGTCGTTGCCAGCAATGGCTCGCTCTAGCGACTCGTCGTAACCCATGGTTACGTTGCAGAAGCGATCAAGCGTTGCCATGTCCATGGGGTTGCGTCCCACATACTGTGCAGATGCACCGTGACCGAAGGTGTTGGCCGAAGCAATCACGACAAAGTCGGGGTGCTTTTCGACCATGCCGCCCTCGCCATCGTTCCCCAAAGGGAAGCTGGCAAAATCATTGGCCAGCGCAGCGTTCAAGGCCAGCAGCGCATTGCTGGATGATGCGTCCATTTCGTCCATCAGGACGAGGCCACCATGTTTAAACGCCTTGTAGAAGTTGGTTTGTGAATACGAACCGTCCGGCTTGACGTAACCGACTACGTCGTGATCGTACTTGATGGCACCGTAGCAGTAGAAGTCTCGGCCAAGCGCTTCAGCGATTTGCTTCGCAATGGTGGTCTTGCCTGATCCAGCAGGGCCAGCCACATACACGTTCTCGCCAACGGCTACCGTAGGTAGGATCTCATCGAACACTTCGTGAACATGAACATCACCGAGATCTACGATCTCATCACCGATCACGATCTCGTGTCGGACAGTACGGGTAGCCGCCACCTGACGCTCCAGATCTTCGATCTTAGACTCAAGCCGCTCGGTGACTTGGGCCACCATGCGATCCAGATCATCGCCGGTCAGCGTAGCTGCCTTGCCGCCATCAGGGCCATGTGCCCAGAGGGTGATCTTGTCTTCGACAGGCATCTGGGGGGACAGGCGGTACAGGGTGCAGAGCAGGGACAGAGCGGAACGCTCATCACGAGACAGGCCGTCAGCGATAATTGCGACGGCGCAGCCGAGGTTATGTGACTTAGTCACACGCTCCAACCTTTCGGTCAGTTTGTTTAGGCGGCGTGGCTCGATTGTGTTAGAATGATCGAACATAGTTCGTACTCCTTTGTTGCGTTTAAACAGTGTGGAAACCTAGTCTGTGACTAGGCATCCAGCGAGGTGGCAGGAAGGACAATGCGACTCAGCGGTGATGGTCGATTGCCACTTGAGCGAAGCTCGTGCGGTGAATCCGCATTCGTTGCAGTGGATCTTGAGCATACGAGTGCCTTGCTTCTTGCGAAGGTTGGCGTCGATTGCAGCGTGGGGATACTCTCCGAGTATTTCAGCGATCTCTTTGAACTGCTCAAGCAGCTCGGGGGAAGCTGGGGTCTGTGTCATCGGGCCGGTAAAGCCTACGGCTCTAGCGATTCGGGCAAACTCGCCCTTGTGGCCACAGTCGATGCCAGCCCAAACATGAATGAATTCATGTGTCAGGATACGCAGCACCTCGGTGACATCATCCACAAGTGGATTGATGAACACTTCCATAGTGCCATCGGCACTGATTGATGCGTCGAATGCCTGACCTAGCACGACCTTGCCGCTCTTGGATCCACGATACCCGATAGGGAAGCCGCAGGACACACGGTAGCGGCGGGATTGCCATGCGTCGGGTGAGATACCAGCATTGGCAAACACCATCTCAAACAACATAACAAGCGCAGCTTGTAACCATTCTTCTCGTGTCTTGTATGACTGCATAGCAGTACTCCTTTGTTGCGATTACTTTATGAACACAATCGAGAACACTCAGGGTGTTCTCTGTTCTGTTCACACAGAAACATTAGTGAATCTATCGTCTAGTCCAAGTCGCTTTCTGTGGCGACTCTTCAGGTGCATCACGGGCCTCATACCGATCTGCGAACACCCCTAGTCGGTTCACTCTATCGACGCTCTTGGCCTATCCGACTACGTCGCTGCCGCTATCCCAGCGGTACACTTCGTGTCGGAGTAGGTGACTCCAACGCCCCGACATCCTTTGCCCAAGCCTTCGCAGCATTGCCTTGCACACAATGCCAGCTTGATTCGCTCCGATCCGCCGTGAGATCGAAACACCGATACCTGATCGGAGGTGGCCTACACCCATTCAGTGATCGTCGGTAAGCTGGGCCAGATGGGCTGCCCAATCCGTCGATGCCAATCACTATGCCCAGATTCCGTTTAAACTGTCAACTTTTATTTCGTAACTAAGTTTATTACCCTACGGGTAACTTTCGCAGTTTAAACGCTCTACGGGTTATGCATGGGTAAGCAGGTCAGCGTGAAAGAACGCCTATTCGCTAGGTATGTGGCCGAAGGCCGCACACAAGCGCAGAGTGCGCGTATGGCTGGCTACGCCAGTAATCCAGACAAAAAGGGGAGTGAGTTGGTTAAAAAGCCTGAAGTCGTAGACTTAATTAATCAGCGTGGCGCTGAATTGGCCGAGGATCGGGCCGTATCCCTACGGGAGCACCTCGATACGCTGGCTGCTTTGCGTGATGATGCGCGTGATGCTGGGCAATATAGCTCTGCTATACAGGCCGAGCACCATCGTGGCAAGGCATCGCGTCTGTATGTCGAGCAACAGGTGGTCGCCAAGGCCGATATGGATTCACCTACGGTGATCTTGGAGCGTTTAAACGGATTGCTATCGCGTGGCGCACCCGATGCGCTCGATGCGCCGGACTAGCGCTCGCATAATGCGCACAGGAGTCCCGCTCGTAGCGCGTTTACACGCCCCAGCGCACCCCCACCCCGCGCACACAGCGCAGGAGTCCCATACCTACCCGTATATACAAATATACACAGTCAGGCACCCCATTTTCCGAATGACCCCACCCCCTTAAATCGCAAATGAAGTTTACATTTATATGTCTACAAAAATTTTGCAAAAAAAATTTACATTTCTGTAAAGGATTAGTGCGATATGTCAACCTCAATTACTGAGCAGCTTGATAGTGTAAAACAAATGTTGACGCCTGAAAGGATGTCAACGCTTTCTTCGGCTGATCGTATTCAAGTAATGGATTTGATGGAGGCGTTGGAGAAGTCTGTTCGTAGAGAGAGGGCGCAGGAAGACTTTCTTTCTTTTTGTTCTTCTGTATGGCCAGCGTTTATGGAAGGTGGGCACCACAGAAAGATGGCAAGGGCGTTTGAACGTGTTGCTAGTGGGGAGTGTAAGAGGCTTATGATTAACATGCCCCCTCGTATGGGTAAGTCTCAGCTTACCTCTTGGTTATTGCCAGCTTGGATTATGGGCAAGATGCCTGAGAAGAAAATTATTATGGCTTCTCACACCGCCGAGCTTGCTATTCGCTTTGGTAGAATGGTTAGAAACCTGATTGGTAGTGAAGAGTTTAAGGATGTGTTCCCCGAAACATCACTTACTGCTGACTCAAAGGCTGCTGGTCGCTTTGATGTATCAGGTGGTGGTGAGTATTTCTCTGTGGGTGTTGGTGGTGCGGTAACTGGTCGTGGTGCTGATTTGCTTATTATAGATGACCCGCACTCAGAACAACAGGGGCAGCAAGCTGATCCAAAGGTATTTGATTCTACCTATGAGTGGTTTAGTTCTGGCCCTCGTCAGCGTCTTCAGCCCGGAGGCGCAATCATTATTGTGATGACTCGCTGGAGTCAGAAGGATTTGTGTGGGCAAATCACAAGAGATTCTATGCAGCGAGATGGATCTGATGATTGGGAGGTGATTGAGTTACCCGCAATACTGCCGTCAGGTAGTTCGTTGTGGCCTGAATACTGGCCGATTGATGAATTAGAAAAGCTCAAGGCTGAACTGCCTATATCCAAATGGGAGGCGCAGTACCAGCAACAGCCTACATCTGAAGAGTCTGCAATCATTAAAAGAGATTGGTGGCAAGTTTGGGAGGAGCGTGATCCGCCTGATGTGTCGTTTGTGATTCAGTCTTGGGATACAGCGTTTATGAAACATGAACGGGCTGACTATTCTGCCTGTACAACATGGGGCGTGTTTTACAAAGAGAATGACGAAGGGATGCTTGCACCCAACATAATCCTATTAGATGCCTTAAAAGAGCGCATGGAGTTTCCTACGCTCAAGAAACGAGCTTATGAGATGTATGTGGATTGGCAACCTGATGCATTTATCGTAGAAGCAAAGGCCGCAGGTGCGCCGTTGATCTATGAATTAAGGGCTGTGGGGATTAGCGTACAGGAGTACACTCCTTCTCGTGGCAATGATAAGGTGTCCCGTGTAAACGCTGTTGCAGATTTTTTTGCGTCAGGCATTGTTTGGGCACCACCGAAAAGATGGGCCGAGGAAGTGATTGAAGAGTTTGCCTCATTTCCTATTGGCGATCACGATGACTTGGTTGACTCATCAACACAAGCGTTACTTAGATTTAGGCAAGGCGGCTTTATTGCACTTGATCACGATGATTATGAAGAAAGCCAGCCACGGCGAATTGCTAACTATTACTAGGGCGTTTAAACTCGCCGCGATGAGGGAAACACTATGGCTGTAGATAAGTCACTAGACGCTTTAGAAATGGCCGATATGGCTGGAAGATTAGAAGCTTCGCAGCCAGCAATGGTTGTTGAAATAGAAAACCCTGACTCAGTTGCAATTGAGACTGAAGATGGTGGAATGATCATTGATTTTGATCCAAAGCCTGAAGTAGATGACGCACCGTTTGATGCAAACCTAGCTGAGTTTATGGACGATATGGATCTTGACATGCTCGGTTCAGAGCTTGTTTCAGCATTTGAAGATGACCTTGCATCCAGAAGAGATTGGGAAGACACCTACGTCGAAGGTCTTGATCTTCTTGGTTTAAAAATTGAAGAGCGTACTGAGCCATGGCCCGGAGCTTGTGGCGTACACCACCCCTTGCTAGCCGAGTCAGTTATTAGATTTCAGTCTCAGGCAATTGGGGAGCTGTTTCCAGCGCAAGGCCCAGCAAGAACGAAGATAGTTGGCGAGGCGGATGATGAGGTATACAAGCAAGCAAATCGTATACAAAACTATTTGAACTACTTGCTTACTGAGGAAATGACAGAGTTTCGTCCTGAAACAGAGCGGATGTTGTTTTCTTTACCTTTGGCTGGTAGCGCATTCAAGAAAGTTTATTACGATGTAACCATGGGCAGACCGTGCTCAATGTTTGTTCCAGCAGAAGACCTTGTTGTTTTTAACGGGGCAACAGACTTGAAGTCATTGACTCGTATGACACATAGGATGCGCAAGACGGGTAATGATGTTCGCAAGCTGCAAGTTGCAGGGTTTTACAGAGATGTAGAGCTTAAAGGCGGCGATTCTCAGGTTGACCAAGTAAAAGAAAAATACAGTGAATTGACAGGAGAAAGTTATTCTCCATCAGGTGGATCTAATTATTTATTTGGAGAAACTGTATATACATTGCTAGAGATTCAAGTAGAGCTTGATCTTGAGGGCTTTGAGGACATGAAGGATGGCGAGCCTACAGGCATTGCTATTCCTTATGTTGTGACTGTAGACAAAGACTCTGCTGCAATTTTATCTATTCGCCGAAACTACTATGAAGATGATCCGCTCAAGCGTAAGCGTGATCACTTTGTACACTATGAATATATTCCGGGCTTAGGCTTTTATGGATTAGGTTTAGTGCATTTGATTGGTGGGTTAGTTAAATCCTCAACCTCAATACTACGTCAGCTGGTTGACGCTGGTACTTTGGCAAACCTTCCCGGCGGTTTGAAGACAAGGGGTATGCGTATTACCGCAGATGATACTCCAATTATGCCCGGAGAGTTTCGTGATGTAGATGTTCCCGGCGGAACAATAAAAGAAAACATTTCGTTTTTGCCATACAAAGAACCAAGCACAACGCTCTATAACCTTCTTGGGAACCTTGTAGAAGAAGCTCGACGTTTTGCATCAATGGCTGATGTAAAGGCGTCAGACATGAATAGCCAAGCTCCTGTGGGTACTACGCTTGCATTGATAGAGCGGAACATGAAAGTAATGTCTGCAATACAGGCAAGACTTCATGCATCTATGAAAAATGAGCTTAGGCTTGTAACTAATATCGTTAAAGACTTTGGGCCGAGTGAGTATCCATATCAGCCATATGGTGAAAAGCAGGATATTCAAAAAGACTTTAATGACCAGATAGATGTGGTGCCTGTGGCAAATCCAAATGCTGCAACTATGTCTCAGCGTATTATGCAGTATCAGGCTGCGTTGCAGCTGTCTCAGCAATCGCCTCAGCTTTACGACTTACCGGCATTGCATCGGCAAATGCTAGAAGCGCTAGGTATTAGAGATCCAGAAACACTTGTTCCAGATACAGATGACTTTGCTCCTAAAGACCCTGTTACAGAAAACATGGATTTTATAAACGGAGAGCCAGTGAAGGCGTTTGCTTATCAAGACCACGAAGCGCATATCAAGACGCATATGGCTGCGATGCAAGATCCAAAACTTTTGGAGCTTATGGCGCAAGCGCCCAATCAACAGGCAATTCAAGCAGCAGTATCTGCACATATCGCAGAACACTTGGCGTTCCAATACAGAGTGGAGATACAAAAGGAACTTGGTTTGGATCTTCCTTCAACAGAAACAGAGCTGCCGCCTGAGATTGAGTCCAAGCTGTCATCACTTGTTGCGCAAGCAGCAGAGCAGTTGTTGCAAAAGGATCAGGCAGAGGCCCAGCAAGCACAACAGCAAGCACAAGCAAATGATCCAATCTTGCAGTTGAAGCAAAAAGAACTTCAAATCGAAGAACAAACAGCTATGGCTAAAGCGCAATCAGATGCGCAGCGAGTAGCAACAGCGCAAGAAAAACTGGCGCTTGATGCTCGTAAGGCAGAGATGAGAGATCAATTAGAGCGAATGAAGCTTGAACAAGATATGAACGAGCTTCAGATGAAGATCAACAGTGAAGAAAGAATTACTCAAGCGGAGCTTGATGCAAAAGCTAAGATTGCTGGCGCAGAGCTAGGCGCAAGAATTGTTGATAAAACTAATGATCGAGATGCTGCAATTGAGCGAGCTAATCTTGTAGAAAAAAGCAAAGGCGCTGAAATAGGTCGCAAGCTTGCAGATCAGATTATGAATCCAAAACGCAATGGGTGATTTTATTGACCCTCAGTTCATTGATTTGATATTGTCGCGTTTAAACGACCTTGAGTCGCATTGTAAAGAAAAGCTGATTGCAGGATCAGTTGAGTCTATTGAAGACTATAAATTGTATAGAGGGCAGCTTGAAGGGTTACAAATGGCTGCTAGAGAAATACGAGAAGTAGCAGACAAGACCTTTACAGAAATTTAGCATCATCAGGATGCGCGGGTACTACACTTCCCTTTAAGTGTTGCAGAGAGCGAAAATATGACAGCAGCAGAAGTGGACTTAACGTCCATTGGCGCTGAAGAAGACAAAGCTAATACAGAAAAAGCTAGTCAACTTCCAGTGCCCACTGGATACCACATCCTTATTGGACTACCGGAGATAGAGGAAAAAACAGAAGGCGGCATTATTAAGGCAAGGACAACGCTAGAAATCGAAGAAACCGCTTCGATGGTGGGGTTTGTTATTGCGATGGGGCCGGACTGTTATAAAGATAAAAAGCGATTTCCCAACGGGCCTTGGTGCAAAGAGGGAGACTTTATCTTAATGAGGGCGTATAGCGGAACCAGAATAAAGATTCATGGCAAAGAATTCCGTTTGATTAACGATGATACACCCGAAGCCGTAGTAGATGATCCAAGAGGTATAAGCCGTGTCTGAAGAAGTAGCATTACCGGAACCCGATGATATTGAAATTATTGAGGTAGACGATACTCCAGAAGAGGATCGTCGCCCTGTCAGAACAGATGTTGAACCTTTTAACATTGATGAAGAGATTGACGTTCAAGATGAGCGTGTTAAAAAGCGTTTAAACAGACTAAAATATGAGTATCATCAACAGCGCAGAGAAAAAGAAGCTGCGCAAAGATTAAGAGATGAAGCTGTGCAGTTTGCACAAGGAACCCAATCAGAGGTTCAGCGCTTACAAGGACTTGTAGGCCAGAGCGAGCAAGCATTGCTTCAGAGTGTACAGAACCGAACCGAAGCTGAATTAGCGGCGGCGAAGCAAAAGTACAAGCAAGCCCACGAAGAGGGCGATACAGATACTATGGTTGAGGCGCAAGAGCAGCTTGCGCAAATACAGGCGGATAGAGCTTATATACAGAACTATCAGCCTCAAATGCAGCCACAGGTGCAGGGGCAACAGCAACCCCCTGCTAATACGGTGGGACAGCCACCGCAACAGCAACAGCTTGACCCGCGATTGCAGGGATGGCTGGGGCAAAACACTTGGTTTGGAGCGCCCGGAAACGAAGCAGTCACAGGATTTGCTTATGGGCTTGACGAGATGTTAGTAAAAAGGGGTGTCGAAAGAAACTCCCCTGAGTATTTTGCAGCTATTGACAAGGCGTTGAGAGATTCATTTCCTTCAGCCTTTGGTATAGAAGCAAAAGATGAAGGTGCTACCTCTCAAACAAGGACATCATCTTCGCCAGTTGCACCAGCGCAACGAAGTGGTGGTAAGAAAACACAGGTTAAATTGAGTAGCTCGGAAATCCAGCTTATCAAGAAACTAGGAATTACCCCGCAGCAGTATGCTGCCCAGAAACAGAGGATGTCGTAATGAGCGAAACAAGAGAACCAAGAGAATTGGAGTCGAGAGATAACACAGCTAGAGAGCAGCAGTGGACACCACCCAATCTGCTACCAGATCCAATTCCACAACCGGGATGGGCATTTAGATGGATTCGTACATCTATGGTAGGGCAATCAGATGCAACTAATGTATCTATGCGTTTTAGAGAAGGATGGGAGCCAGTGAAGCTTGAAGACCACCCAGAGCTAGAAGTTATGCCTGATCATAACTCTCAGTTCCCCGGATGCGTCGAGATTGGCGGTCAGTTATTGTGTAAGGCTCCGCAGGAAGTTGCGGATTCGCGCCAGCGTCATTACGAGGGAGTTGCAGCGCAACAAATGGAAAGTGTTGACCAATCTTACATGCGAGAAAACGATCCACGGATGCCTATGCTCCGACCTGATCGAAAGACTCGTGTAAGTAGTTTTGGTAAATAACAACTTATTTTTATTTGTTAGGAGAACTCAGTTATGGCTACTTCAGCCGCGCCCCATGGGGCAAGACCAGTTAGCACTACAAGTGCTAGTGGATCTTTCAACGGAAAGGTTCAACACCTAAGCATCGCTTCTGAATATGGTACATCTATATTTAACGGCGATTTTGTCAAAATGGTTGCCGCAGGTACTATCGAAAAAGATACAGGCACTGCTACGCTTACCACTATTGGCATTTTTATGGGCTGTAAATATACAGACCCCACCACTAAGCAGATGACTTTTAGCCAGTATTGGCCAGCGTCAACTGTCGCAACAGATGCTATGGCATATGTATTAACAGATCCTGATGTGGTTTTCTTAATGCAAGCTGATGGCGCTATTGCTCAAACAGCACTTGGTTCTAACTTTGATGTTATCCAAACTGCTGGAACAACCGCTATCGGTAACAGCAAAAATGCTGTTGATGCCGATTCAACTGCAACTACCAATACACTGCCATTGCGAATCTATGATTTTTACGATGGCCCCAATAGTACTATTGGTGATGCATTCACGGACGCACTCTTCATTTTTAATGTTGGTCATGCGTACAGAAACACAACCGGCGTTTAAGGAGAATTAAGCAATGGCAATTTCAAGAGCGCAAATGCTTAAAGAACTCCTACCGGGGCTTAATGCTCTTTTCGGTTTGGAGTACACAAAGTACGAAGACGAACATACTCAAATTTACGATACAGAATCTTCTGATCGTTCGTTTGAGGAAGAAGTCAAGCTAAGTGGTTTTGGCGCAGCACCAACAAAAGGCGAAGGTGAAAGCATTACATATGATGCTGCACAAGAGTCTTTTACTGCTCGCTTTAATCACGAAACAGTGGCTATGGGTTTTGCGATCACCGAGGAAGCGATGGAAGATAATCTTTACGATTCTCTTTCTGCTCGCTACACCAAGGCGTTAGCACGAGCTATGGCATACACCAAGCAGGTTAAAGCTGCACAGCCATTAAACAATGGTTTTACAAACTCATTCCAATCGGGTGACGGCGTAAACTTGTTTACCGCTTCTGGCGATGGCGTTACTGGTGGTGATGGACACCCTCTTGTGAGTGGTGGCAAGAACAGCAACCGTCCTGCGACGGCAGCTGACTTGAACGAAACTTCTTTAGAGGCAGCTATCATTGCTATTGCAGGATGGACTGACGAGCGTGGATTGCTGATTGCAGCCCGTCCTCGCAAGTTGATTGTTCCACCTGCGTTAATGTTTACCGCAACTCGCATCCTTCAGACTGAAGGTCGCGTTGGTACGGCAGACAATGATCTGAACGCTATCTATACAAATGGCAGCATTCCAGAAGGCTACTCAGTAAATCACTACCTCACAGATACAAATGCGTGGTTCTTGATTACTGACGTTCCAAATGGCATGAAGCACTTTGAACGGGCAGCTTTAGAAAATTCTATGGACGGCGACTTCGATACTGGCAACGTGCGCTATAAAGCGCGTGAACGCTACAGTTTCGGTGTTTCTGATCCGCTTGGAATTTTCGGATCACCCGGCTCTAGCTAGAGCTTTTAAGGACTACTCAGGTTATACTTGGGTAGTCCTTTTTTTTATCCTGACTAATTGTTTCACGTGAAACATTAGACACTAGCCAAGACAGGAGAACTACATGGCTAATACAACCTTCAACGGTTCAGTCCGCTCGGAGAACGGCTTTGCAGTCGTTTCAAAAAATAGCAGCACTGGCGCAATTACAACGTCCTTTACGCTTGATGGCTCTGGTATGCAGGTAGCTCCTGTATCACTTGCTGATGCTGCATCAACTACTCTTACTGCTGCTACAAATGCAGGTCGCATTAATCTTGTTGGTAACAATAGCCAAGATAGCACCTACGTTTTGCCAGCCCCTACTGCGGGTATTTTTTACCGTTTTGTTTACGCTGGCGGTGCGGCAGATGCAACAGATGCGCTAATTATTACGCCCGGAAATAGCAATTTTTATATTGGCGGCGTTACCTTTTTAGACACTGATGGCAATGAGGTAAGCAGCGTATTTTCTGATGGTAACTCTAATAGCAGCATTCAACTAAATGTTCCTGCTGGATTCGATATAACTATCTTGGGTCTGGATACAACTAACTACCAGATCTTTGGAAATGTTACGAGTACCACTGCACCTGCATTTGCCGATCAGTAACCTTTTATAACGCATGGGGCGGTTTACGCCCCTTTGTTAGGAGAAAAATATGGCTGATGCAGTAGCTTCACAAACAATCCAAGACGGCCCTAGAAAAGCAATTTTTAGGTTTACCAATGTCAGCGATGGCACTGGTGAAGCAGCAGTGAAAAAAATTGATGTATCTGCGCTTAGCGCTGACCCTATGACCGGCGCATCTTGCGCTAAAGTCACTATTGAAAAGATTTGGTATACCACTGTTGGTATGGGTGTAAAGATATTTTTTGATGCAAGCACTGATGTTTTAGCATGGCAGTTGAATGCAGATTACTCAGATACATTAGATTTTGGCGAATTTAGTGGCATTCCAAATAACGCTGGTAGCGGAGTTACTGGTGATATTATGTTTACTACAGTTGGTCATTCTAATAATGATGTTTATAGCATTTGCATGAGCGTTATTAAGCACTACGGATAGGCTTTATGAATCAGTTTGATCAAAAGATTCTTGAATGTTTTCATGCGTTTACAGACCCAAATGATTCGGTGCGAATCAGAATGTCGCTTGATCAAGATCAACGTAATGTGGTTTTTGAGACATATTCTACAATTCCGCTTGCTCATAAGATGTCATTGGAGCAGTTCTTAAATACACCTGTAGAGTCTTTAAAGTCTATGGCTAAAGGTCTTTGCAGGGAAATGAGGGTGGTTGGATGAAAAAAAGTAAAATGCCGATGGTTGAAAAAGACGGCAAAATGGTTCCTGAGTTTGCTGCTGATGGCATTGGCAAAATGAAAGAAGGCGGCATTGTTAAGTACCATACAGAACCCCGTAAAGGCTCTGTGCGTCAAATGGAACGGCGTGGATATGGCGCAGCTAGAAAGCCTTAACAACAACCAAGAGGATTCTATTAGAAAAGAAATCCGAGATTGGTCTAGGGTTACACTAGAAGCGCCAATAAAAGAGCTTAATGGTTTATCAGGATGCCCATATGCAAAGAAAGCGTGGGCTGATAATAAGGTCGATATAGCGTTTAAACGCAGTAAAAGTTTTGATGTCGTTTATCAAATACTAGAAAGTTTTGATGATGAATACGATCTTACAATAGTTGTAGATTTGGATTATGAAGAAGATCCTTATATGTTTCATCAACGTGTAGAGGCAATTAACTACTCTATTGCGCATGGAGCTTATAATGATTTGAACCTTTGGGTTATGTCATCGCACCCAGAGGATGAAGGCAATCAAGAGGCTGGCGACGATGAGTTTGTGCAGCACAACGATTGTGACTATGCGATGATGTACATACAAAGGCTAGACCACTTACAGGAGTCAGCGAATAAGTTAAAAAAGACAGATTACTATTCGTATACTTTTGGATCTGGTGAGCCTAGTCATGTGTTTCGTTTGAGAGAAAAGTTTTATCAAGACCTACAGGAGGTTCAAAATGGCTGGAATGAAAAAAAAGGGCGTTATGAAGAAGCGTCCTAAGAAGATGGGCGGTGGCGGCATGGCTAAGAAAGGCGTTATGAAAAAGCGCCCTACAGGTATGAAGTCTGGTAAGTCTGTTAGAAAAGCCGTTAAAAAGAAGTAGCGGTGAATGTCAACTTATACATTTAACTTAGACCTCGGAGACGCGATAGAGGAAGCTTTTGAGCGAGCGGGGTCAGAGTTAAAAAGCGGGTACGATTATCGTACTGCTCGGCGTAGTCTTAATCTCATGTTTCTGGAGTGGCAGAATCGTGGGCTTAATTTGTGGACGATAAAAGAGGGGACGCAGTCGCTTACTGCTGGAACTTCACGATACGCTTTAGATGGAAAAATACTTGATATTGTTGAGGCGTTTATACGCACAAACTCAGGCAATGTATCAACGCAAGTTGATCAAATGCTTACACGCATTTCGGTTAAGCAGTATTCGCATCTTACAAATAAGTTGACTAGCTCAAAGCCATTGCAGTATTGGCTTGAAAAAATAGATACCGGCATTGCTATTAACTTATGGCCTGTACCAGATTCAACAGAGCCATATGTTCTTACATATTATTATATGGAGCGAATAGCGGATGCTGGTTCTACTGGCGCATCAAATCCAGAGGTACCATCAAGATACCTTCCATGCTTGGTTGCAGGGCTTGCTTATCAAATAAGCCTTAAAAAACCAGAGCTTGCCCAAAGAATCCCCTTGCTAAAACAAATATATGAAGATGAATGGCGACTAGCTGCTGATGCAGATAGAGAAAAATCATCATTATATTTTGTGCCCGGAGGGTATAGACATTGAGTATATATGCTAGAGGCAAACATGCGTTTGGGTTTTGTGATGTAACAGGCTTTCGATATAAGTTGAGAGATCTGGTGCCATTAATTCGTGATGGCAGAGATACGGGCTTTAGAGTTGGGTATGACGTTTTAGATAAAGACAACCCTCAGTATGAACTTGGTCGCATGAATATGTCTGATCCACAGGCGTTAAGAAATCCACGGCCAGATAATGCAATTAATGCTAGCAGAAGGCTCGGTTCATTTGACCCTGTGGGCGGTGGAGTTACACCGCTTGGCTCTAGGACAGTAGGCTTGGATATTACCGGAGAAGTTGGAACAGTTAAGGTGGTAATAGGCTAATGGCTTGGACATATACAACTCTTACTCAGGCAATTAAAGACTATACAGAGAATACAGAAACAACCTTTGCCTCAAACATACCTGTATTTATTAAGACAACTGAAGAGCAGTTACTTCGATCTATTCAGTTACCAGACTTTAGAAAGAATGTGACGGGGACATTAACACAGAGCAATCAGTATCTAGCTACGCCTAGTGATTTTTTGTACCCATATTCGTTAGCGATTAATAACTCTGGGTATGAGTTTTTGATATTTAAAGACGTTAACTTTATTAGAGAAGCTTATCCAGATAGCTCATCAACGGGCGTACCAAAGTATTATTCAATTTTTGATGATGAAACTTTTATGGTTGCGCCAACACCAAATGGCAATTATACGGCAGAACTGCATTACTCATACCTTCCACAGTCAATAGTTGATGCTTCAAGCGGTACTAGCTGGTTGGGCGATAACGCAACTAATGCGCTGCTTTATGGCAGTCTTGTTCAGGCATATATATTTATGAAGGGCGAGCCAGACATTACTCAACAATATCAACAGCAGTTTGAGATTGCTGTTGGCCAGCTGAAAAAAGAAGGCGAAGGATATAATAGAACGGATGCCTATCGAACTGGTCAGGCAAGTATTAGCACTAAATAATGTCATCATCTATTGAACTAAGTGTAGGTGCGTTTGATGTAGTAACAACTTCAAACAAAGGCCATGACGTAGAGTTTTGGGCTGAAACAGCTACAAACCGGATTGTCAGCGTTGGCAATGAGTCGCACCCTGTTATTGCTCAACAAGCAGAAGCGTTTAAACAGAGTGTGTTAAACTGTGTAACGTATTACATGAAGGAAGCTTTAAAAAGCGACAGAACTACGTTGTGTGGTGAACTTGAAAAACAAGGCCAAAGCGAAATGGCTGAAATAATTAGGAGGCTATAATGGCTATTACGACAGCTATGTGTACCAGTTTTAAAAAAGAACTTATGGAGGCAGTCCATAATTTTAAAAATACAGGTGGCAGCACATTTAATCTTGCTTTGTATACAAGCTCTGCAAGCTTAGGCGCAAGCACAACTGCGTATACAACCTCTAATGAAGTTAGCGGAACAAACTATACAGCTAAAGGTGCATCTTTAACTCGTGTAGATCCAACTACATCAGGAACTACAGCGTTTACAGACTTTGCAGATTTGACGTTTTCAAATGCAACACTGACTGCACGAGGGGCGCTTATATTTAATGACAGCGCCTCTGGTGATCCAGCAGTATGTGCGCTTGATTTTGGTGGAGATAAAACAAGCACAGCCGGTGATTTTACTGTGCAGTTTCCAACAGCTGATGCTAGCAACGCAATTATCCGCATTGCTTAGGAATTAGCGTGTGGCAAATATCAATGGATGGGGTAGAGGCACTTGGGGCGAAGATGCGTGGGGTACGCCCGACGTTATCGACGTTACAGGCGTTTCTGCAACCGGAGCCGTTGGTACAGTTACAGTTGATGCAGAAGCTAATGCATCGGTTACAGGAGTTGCTGGCACAGGTGCCGTTACGATTCCAACAGTCGATGCAGAAGCAAATACTACTGTTACAGGGGTCGCGGGTACAAGTGCGCTTGGCAGCATATCGCTTGTTACAAACAATACCCTTCCTGTCACAGGTAATGCAGGAACCGGCGCTGTTGGAACAGCGACAGTCGATGCAGAAGCAAATACCGCTGTCACAGGCGTTTCAGGAACATCTGCGGTTGGCACCGTTACAACCGATGCAGAAGCTAATGTTGCGCTTGCAGGAGTTTCAGGAACGGGCGCTGTTGGTAGCGCTACAGTTGAGGCAAAAGCTAGCACTTCAGTTACAGGGGTGTCGGCAACAGGCAGTGTGGGTTCTGTCACTACGACAGCTGATGCTAACATTGTGCCTACTGGCGTTAGTGCTACTGGAGCGATTGGCCCATCAAATGTTTGGGGGATTGTGGACAGAGATCAAACGCCAAGTTATTCAACAATATCAACTAGCCAGACGCCTAATTGGACGGCTATTGATGATAACCAAACACCTAGCTGGGAAGAGGTTGCCTAATGGTACAAAAAGTTAAGAAGGTAATTAAGGGTTTGGAAAAGGCATCTAAGTCTCACAAACAACAAGCTGAGATGCTAAAAAAACATGTGGCTTCTATGGAAAAAAAGAAGTCAAAGAGCCGGAGAAAATAAATGGCAACCTATGTTAATGATTTGCGCCTTAAAGAAATCGCCACCGGAGACGAAGCGGGAACTTGGGGCACCAGCACAAACACTAACCTCGAATTAATTGCAGAGGCATTTAGTTTTGGCACAGAAGCAATCACGACGAACGCTGATACTCATACTACTACTATTGCTGACGGTTCTACTGATCCCGGTAGGAGTCTTTTCCTTAAATACACTGGCACACTCGATTCTGCTTGTACCATAACTATTGGCCCGAACACTGTTAGTAAGCTCTGGCTCATAGAAAATGCTACTTCGGGGTCACAGAACATCATCATCAAGCAGGGCAGTGGCGCGACTGTCACCATAGCCAATGGTCAAACCAAAGCCATCTATTCAGATGGTGCCGGATCAGGCGGTGCGATGGTTGATGCCTTCCAAGACCTGTCGATCCCAGACTTGTTCATTGACGATGACCTGACGTTTACCTCCGACAGTGCAGTCATCACATTCGGTGCAGATGGCGACACTACGCTCACGCACACAGACGGATCTGGCCTGACGCTCAACAGCACCAACAAGATCATGTTCAATGACGCGAGCCAGTTCATACAAGGCTCTAGTGCTACGGTCTTGTCACTTGGTGCGACGGATGAGATTGATCTTACTGCCACTGCGATGGACTTCAATGGCACCGTTACGATCTCAGGCGACACAACGCTTGAAGATGGCGCTGATCTTATCACCGCATCCGCTGGCAGCTCCAACTTCCGCGCAGGTGTCAACGCAGGTAACAGCATCACCTCTGGCGGCAATCAAAACACCGTAATAGGTGATGAAGCGGGTACGGCTATCACTACGGGCGATAATAACACGGCGCTTGGTCACGCAGCTTTACAAAACACTACGACAGCATCAGAGAACGTAGCTATAGGAAAAAGTGCACTTGCCACAAATATACTTGGTAGTAAATCAGTAGCAGTTGGTCGTGGGGCTTTATCAAACCAAAATTACGCTACAGCTACTGATGCACACAACGTAGCGGTGGGGCATGAAGCTGGTGTAAACGTCACTACGGGCTTTGATAATGTGCTCTTGGGAGGTCTTGCAGGAGATACTCTCACTACAGGTTCTTACAACATTGCTATTGGAAAAAGCGCTCTTGCGGCAGAAGACGCTAATGGCAAAAACGTAGCGATTGGATACCAAGCTCTCACTGCTTTGAATGCTGGCACTGATGCGTTTAACGTAGCCATAGGCCAAGAGGCGGGGCATGACCTGACTACGGGAGTCCAGAACACCTTGGTAGGAGGTTTGGCTGGAGACGCTTTAACGGATGCAGATTACAACGTTGCAGTGGGAGTGACTGCTCTAGGTGGAGATACTCTTGGGAGCAAATCTACAGCCATTGGATATAGCACCCTTGTAAATCAAAACTTTACTACGGCGACAGATTCCTTCAATACGGCTGTAGGGTTTGAGGCAGGTGCCGCAGTCACCACGGGCATCAAAAATGTATTGGTCGGTGGCCTAGCGGGTGACGCTTTTACTGATGCGGACAAAAACATTGCTATCGGCTACTTAGCACTGAGCGGAGATACATTAGGCTCTAAAAGTGTTGCCATCGGTAATGCCGCTTTGGGGAGTCAAAACTTCACCACTGCGACAGATTCCTACAATGTAGCTATTGGCGATGAGGCTGGTACGGCAATTACTACGGGAACCCTTAACACCTTGATCGGTGGAGAGGCAGGTGATGCGCTTACCTCTGGCAATTCTAACGTCGCAATAGGTTATCAAGCACTTACAGCCGACACGTTGGGCGATAGAAACATTGCTATCGGCAATGGCGCACTGGCGACACAAAACTTTACGACTACTACAGATGCTTACAATGTAGCAATTGGTCAAGAAGCAGGTGTGTCAGTCACCACAGGAGTCCGCAACACGCTCATCGGCGGTCTTACTGGTGATGCTCTTACGACAGGAAATAACAATACGGCATTAGGTTTCAACGCTTTAGCAGCCGACACATTAGGCGACAGATCCGTTGCCATAGGCGTTGATGCACTAGCGACTCAAAACTTTACGACCACCACAGATAATTACAATGTAG
>Ga0208919_1000125_pt1 | contig 55847 bp, 74 predicted proteins | sample 4_EtaG_FD_184076 | JGI IMG/M metagenome (GOLD analysis project Ga0208919, IMG submission 184076) | Marine viral communities from the Subarctic Pacific Ocean - 4_ETSP_OMZ_AT15127 metaG (SPAdes) (version 3) | ecosystem: Environmental > Aquatic > Marine > Oceanic | place: Pacific Ocean | collected... | reverse complement strand
TGAACCTATGGTACAACAAAAGCAGCTACTTAAGTTTATTAAGGCCTTTATATATAAGTACGATTTTCACCCTGTAATTGATTTCGAGACGAATGCTACAATTCAACCTGATGAAGCTTGGATAAAGGAGTTTCATGCTACCTTTACAACATCACCTAAATTAACATCAAATGGAGATCCAGAGAAGAGGACTTATAAGCCTGAAGTATTAAAGTGGCATAGAGAAGTAGGATCTGGATTTAAGTTTGTTATTAACTCTGATGAAGACATTAACGAAATATGGCGTAAATATGTTGACGATGATACTGTTCGGGTACCGAAAAATAGAATATGGTTTATGCCTTGTAGTGGTAGTAGAGAAGAGCATGTAGAAAGAGCACCTGCTGTTGCTGAATATGCAAAAGCGATGAATGTTAATTTTTCACCTAGATTGCATTTACTTATCTGGGATATGGCTTTAAAGGTTTAGTGTCATATATATAGTATGAGAATAGCATTTTCAGGTACAGGGAATAGTGGTAAGACCACCCTTTTAAGAAGCTTTTTATATACGTGGACGGGTTATAAAACTCCAGAAAAAACGTATAGAGAGGTGTTACAGGAGAAAGAGTTACCTCACTCTTCCGAGTTAACTACTGAAACACAAGAAGAAATACTTAACTTTATGGTTGATGATGTACAATTAGCCGGGAAAGGTGATAAGGTGGTGTATGATAGATGTCCTCTTGACGCTATAGCCTACTCAATGTGGGGACATGACAAGAAGATTGAAGGCTTTACAAAGGAATTTGTTACAAAACAAATTAACTTAATGAGAGAATCGATGAGATCTATTGATATTATATTTTTATGTCGGTTTGATCCTAATCAGGCTATACAGGATGACGGATTTCGTGATACAGATAAAAAATTTATAGTGGAGGTTGATAATATCTTTTATTCTCTCTTCAGACAGTATACAGAACACCCGGAAGCTGATGTCTTTTTTCCTAAAGGTGACTCACCGTGTATAATTCTGTTACCAGATAATGGTCAAGAGAGGATCGACTTAATTAGTGAATATGTTACTGTTGATGGAGAAATGTATGGTGATGAAAATTCACTCTTTAGCCCAGAAAATATTAATCAGTTAGAAGATTTGGTTAAGCAGCAACAGAATGCTCATGACGCTGAAGAAAAAGAAAAAGAACTTAAGAAAAAATTTGGGTTACCTGGTGGTGGTTATCCGCCAATAACGCTATGAGTAAGGTTGGGGTAGGTATTATTACATGCAATAGGGTTGCTATGTATAAAAAATGTTGTGACTCAATACAAAAGAGTTGGTATGATGAATTAGTTACTGTAAACGATGGTGATCAAAGTATTACATGTAATAATGGTGATTATATAGAGACTTCAGGTGGAGAAGGTGTTGGTAAGGCTAAGAATAAAGCTATAAAACACTTGCTAGATAAAAATTGTGATTATATCGTTCTTGTAGAGGATGATATGTTGTTTAAAGGCAACCTCTTCGAGCAATATATTAAAGCACATAAAGAAACCGGTATACATCACTTTATGTTTGCTTACCATGGACCGGCAAATAAGGCAGGAATAAGCAGAGGGAAGCCGGTTCCACGTAAGGTTATTGATTATGGCGATGTTAAGATTGCTTTAAATCAGCATTGTGTTGGTGCCGTTTGTTTTTATACAAAACAATGTCTAGATGAGGTAGGGTTATACGACGAATCTTACACTAATGCATTTGAACATGTTGACCATTCATATGAATTAGCAAAAGCTAATTATAGTACACCTTACTGGTGGTGGGCTGATATTGAAAATAGTTTAGACTATGTAGAAGAACAAGCATGTTCAGAAGATAATTCAGCAATTCGTCCAAGATCAGATTGGCAATCTAATATTCAAAAATCAGCTATAAGATTTTCACAAAAGCACGGTGTATCACCAGTACAAGTATCAGATACACCAGTAGATAAAATTATTGATAAACTCAAACAAATTAAAAATGAAAATAGACCTATTTTGTCCAAGTAGAGAAAGAATTAATAAAGTATTAACGTTTATTTGCAGTATAATTACAACAGCAAAAGATATTAATAATATTAATCTCGTTTTAGGAGTTGATGATGATGATCCAAAGCTTGATCATTATTTAAAAATAGCTCAAAATTTAGATTTCATACAAGTAGTACGCTACCCTGAAGGTCTCATAGAAAAGATAGGATTGTGTGGACTATGGAATGTAATGGCTGAACAAACAACAAATGAAATTATCGCTATGGTTGGTGATGATATGAAGTTTGAAACACCAGACTGGGATGAAAAAATACTTAAAGAATTTTCTAATAAAGAAGATAATTTTTATCTTATCCACTGCAATGATGGTATGAGGGGTCCGGGTAACAAGTATGCTAATGTACCACCGTTAGCAGTTAATTCATTTATACATAGAGATTATGTCGATACAGTCGGTCATTATATGGAAGAGGTAGAGCCTAATACCTTTGGTGACACATACCTAGATAAGGTATTTGAACTCTTAAATCGTAAAATTTACTTTCATGATATTATGATAAGGCATATGCATTTTTCAGAGTATGGTGGAAAGGATCAGGTATCAGTTAATATTGAAAAAACGAGAGAAGGTATATGGGATGATCCTGCTTTTTTTCAAGAAAAATTAATGCCTGAGATTCTTAAAGAAGTGGAAATTATAAAAGCAAAAATTGCATGAACATATATACTCACTATAGTGATTCACATAAAGAATTATATGAAGATTTTTTTAAGCCGTCCTTAAGAAATATTTATAACAAGGATAAAGTATCTATTCGAGCTGCTTATCATAAACAAACAACTAACGAGGGTAAGTTTATGGAAGCTGGTTGGCTTGATAGTATGAAATATAAATTACAGGTTATTCTTCAAGCTATAGAAGAAAATAACAATGATTATTTTATTTTTGCTGATACAGATATTGTTTTTTATGATGATTTTATTGATGATTTAAAAGAATCATTAGGTAATAAAGATATAGCATGTCAAGAAGATTGTAATTCTCTATGTGCTGGTTTTTTTATAGCTCGTGGTAACGATAAAAATAAAAAATTATTTACTGAAATATATAATAATTTTACACAAATGGTAAATGATCAAGTAGCTTTAAATCGCTTAAAAGACATGGTCGACTATAAGTTTCTAGATAAAGAAAAATATTATACTATTGGTAATTTTTATGATAATCCTGATGGTACACATGTTTGGGACGGTGTTACAAATATTATGCCTCCTAAAAATATGAAGTTACATCATGCTAATTATGTAGTCGGGGTAGAAGATAAAATTAAGCTTATTAAGTTAATAAGAAATCATTATCTAGCAATGGTAGAATGATTGTAGATTTTAAAGAGTTAAGGATACCTTTAATACATCCAACATACCCTCCATACCACACAGGTAAATATATGGAGGAATACTTTTATGAGTTTTATCTCAACAATAAAAAAGAGTTCGATCAAACAGGCTTTACTCTTATACCGATATTTTGGACAAATGTATATATAATGGAGGGTAAGGGGGCTAATAAGCGTAAATTAATACAACCCTATTTAAACGCTCTACCGAGTGGTAAATATTTTACTGTATCACAACACGATGATGCAGTAGCAGAGCAACTTCCGGAAGGAACTCTATCATTCGAAGGGGGAGGTAATGGTAATGGCATACCTCTACCATTAATATGTTCTAAAATGCCTACCAAAACAACTACAACTAAAAAAGATATTTTTTGTTCTTTTGTTGGATCGGCATCACACCCTGTTCGTCAGACTATTAAAGAAACTTATATAAATGATAGCGACTTTCAATTATATATGAAGCCATGGACACAGGCTATACCTGAAGCTCAGCTTAATTTTTTTATAGACATAACAAATAGATCAAAATTCTCATTATCACCTCGAGGGTATGGAGCTCAAAGCTTTAGATTCTACGAAATATTACAACTTAACTCAATACCGGTTATTGTATACGATAAAAAATGGCTTCCATTTGAAGATGAAATTGATTATGAATCATTTTGTGTACTAGTACATGCAGATGAAATTTGTAACTTAAAGAATATACTGAATAATATTTCTGATAAGCAGCAAAAAGATATGCTTAAAAGAGGTAAAATTATATACAATAAGTATTTTACACTCGACGGTATGTGTAAACAAATATTAAAAGCATTACAATCAAATGTTGAGTTATCTCAATCTTAGTATAAAATATACTGATGATAGTTGATGGAAATAACTTTATAAGTCATTATTTAAAAAATAATATTCCATTTACAGCAGGAAAGCTTGGTGGTAATGAGCTTCAAATTTTATGGTGTACTCTTAATAGATCAAACCCTTGGGGCCAGCAATTTTTAAAAGAGACACAAGATGTAGCTGGTTTATATCCGGTTAATGATGATACTTTTAAATGGTTTACTGATAATGTATTACAAGATTTAAAATATTTAGATTTAGCACCGGTATGGAGAGAGAATGTTCTTCCAGGATTTGAAAAAGATATATATCAAAAATATTGTGATAAGGTAAATATTACAAAATTACAACATCTAGAGCCATATTTCTTTGATGATCCATGGACAACATATTTAGAGGGTAAAAAAGTTGCAGTGTTTTCTCCGTTTGCAACATCAATATCTAATAACTTTAAAAATCTTAGTAAAATATGGAACGGTAAGATAACTTCTAATTTTGATCTTATACCTGTACAGTATCCAACAGCTATTACCATAACAAAAGATACTCCTTATAAAAACTCACGAGAAATATATGATGAAACTCTTACAAAAGTTAAAGAACTAGATTTTGATATAGGTATTTTTGGTACAGGTCATACAGGTCTTTTACTAGCATTAGAGTGTAAGAAAGTTGGGAAGACAGGAATACACTTAGGTGGTGCAACGCAAATTTTATTTGGTATAAAAGGTAATAGATGGGATAAGATGAAAGAGTTTCAACCATTTTTCAACGAATATTGGTCACGTCCGTTAGAGAGTGAAACTCCTGATCAAATAGACGTTGTTGAACAAGCTTGTTATTGGTAATATGAGAGTAATAATAGAATATGATCCGTGGGGTCGACTAGGAAATAGAATGTTTCAATATGCTTTTGCATATTTGTTGGCTGAAAAATTTAATTGTGAGTTATTTTATAGAGAAGGTTTACCTAATTTTGGAATTGAACCTAAACCGGTTGATAGATTACAATCTAATGTTTTAAAAGCAAGATCTTTAGGAGATCAACATTTTGATTTTGATGCAATTAAGGATTTTGATGGTGATATAATCCTTGACTCTTTTGTACAGCAATCGAAGTATTATATCGATAATCGTGATACATTAAGAAAGGTGTTTGGAATTAGAGATTTAGATACTATTAATAAAGACTCATTAGTACTGCACGTGAGAGGTGGTGATTATCATCAACTAAAACAGTTTTTAGGTTTGGACTTTTATAAAGGTCTTATAGATTTTTCTGGATTTTCAAAAGTTAAAATTGTTACAGACGATCCAAAATGTGAAACTGTAACTAATTTATTAGAGTATGGATGTGAGCTTGAAACATCTTCACTAGGACCAGATTTTAATATTAATGGAGATAGAAGCGCGATGGATGATATGAAAACATTATTATATAGTGAAAATCTGGCTATATCACAATCTTCTTTTGCTTGGTGGCCAGCATTTTTAGGTACGCATAAGAAAATTATTTTTCCATACAGCCTTACACTCGATACTCAATCATGGCCATTGGATCCAAAACACGACGATATTGATTTGTATTTTGACTTTAATAATACCAGTCATAAGTACGTAAAATGAACATTGTTTTATTTCATAGAGGTAATTATTTACCACATCGACCAGATATGTCTGGCTTACCTGGTCATATAAAATATTGTATTAGACAAATACGCCACACAAATCCCGACTATAATATATATTTTCTTACAAATTTAAATATAGAGGCACCGGATGACCCTAAAATAAAAATTATTAATGTAAATGAATTTACTGCTCCGGATATTTCTAATTATTTTTCACATGATATACCAGAACATGTGCAGCTATGGCAGACATCTATACTAAGAGTATTTTATCTAGAAAAATTCTTAGAAAAATACAATATTGAAGATGTTATTCATTTTGATAATGATATTGTTTTATATTCTGATCTTAAAAAGTTTGAAAGTAAATTTAAAAAATTTAACCTTTTAATAACTCCACATTTTGAAACGGAATATGTTTTTGGTTTTAGCTATATAAAAAATTACAAAGCATTAACAAAAATAAACAAAGAGCTTTTACAGTTAGTAAATTTACCGTTTAGTGAATTACAGCAAAAAGTTAATCATGAATGTCCGCATGAAATGAGAATGATTAACTATATAAACAATTGTAGTAATATGAAGTTAATAGATCATCTTCCCGTTGTACCAACTGGTGAAGGTAGTGATAACTTTAAATTGTTTAATACTATTTTCGATCCCTCAACATACGGTAAGCATGTTGGAGGGTCTCATGAACTTGGTCATCATAATAAACATTATGTACCGACAGAAAGTTGGAATGGTACAGAAGGTCACCACTACGCAGGTAAGCAAATTATTAAAAATAATATTAAAGTTGATTTTAAAAATAAACAACCATATTTAAAGTGTAGCGATGGTAATATATATGATATTGCAAATTTGCATATACATACAAAAGAGTTAGATAAATTTATAACTTACTAGCTATGTTTATTTCCGGTGAAGCTTTACAAGAGCTAGCTGATTTGACTATAATATTTTCAGATCAGCGTCATGACGAATTATGGAAAGTTCAAATACATAATATAAACTGTAAATACATTGTAATTAGCCCAGGTGATAGCTTACCTGAAGAAATATTTACAGCACGTTCTATTTTTATATACACACATGCACTACCATTATTTTTTGAAAGAGTATTTCCGTTATTAACAAAACCTATAACACTCTTATCACATAACTCTGATCACGGTGTAGATAATAATTATTTAGAATATTTAAACAGTAATAAAATTAATAAATGGTTTTGTCAAAATAGATTAACATCTCATCCAAAATTATTTTCTTTTCCAATAGGAATTGCAAACAGTCAATGGGAACATGGTAATCAAGAGCTTTTTAAGAGTGTAGTTGATAAAAATATACCTAAAGAATTTTTAGTATATAAAAATTTTGATATAGGTACAAATGCATATGAGCGTAATTTATGTCACGCTATCACTCAGCGTAATGGTATACCTATGAGCTCAAAAACAACTATTCCTGCGTATTGGGATATGCTAGCAAAAAGCGCATTTGTAATATCGCCTCCTGGTGGGGGTATTGATTGTCACCGTATATGGGAAGCTCTTTATTTTAAAACTATACCTATTGTTCAAAGCCATGTAAGCTTTTCGCAATTTGAACATTTACCAATACTGTTTGTAGATAAATGGGAGGATATAACGATACAGTACCTGCGTAATAAATTATTATATAATGATATTGACTGGAATATAGATGAGCTTAAGTTAGATTTTTGGAAGAAAAGCTTAGTTGAATAGTGTACATTGTATTATACAATAGGGTATGATTATTAGAGAAGGTGTATACGACGGTAAATTAATTCATGAAAGATTTGCTTATAAATATTTTCGAAAGCAAGTATCTCCAGCGGGTAATATTGTAGCATTTAGAGCTCCAATGTATGTTAAAGAAGAGCTTATTGACTTAGAAGACTCTTTGAGTAATGATTTTATTCATAGTCAAGATGCTATAAATTTTTGCTGGGAGATTCCTAACTTATGTCCGTTTGGTGCTGTATCGTTTCAAAGACTACTCAATACAGCAATTGCTAATATTCTATCTAATATTATTCAAAAGCCTATTGTAGTAGATGGTGACGATTTATTGGTGCAAGATGAGTTTGTAGGTGTTGATAAGCAAGTTCGACAGTCTGGTAAAGTAAGTGTTTCGATTACTTACTCGAAAGATAATGTAGCTGTAGGTCATACCGGTATCAATATTGTAGCTGGTGATAAAGCTCCTGCGTTTGCTTACTCTTCTAATTTATCAGAAAAAAATACAGAAGAGTTTATGACTGCTGTAATCGATTATTTTAATAATGAGGTTGCTGATCAGTTTGTTGCTACTACAAAAGTAATTGTATGAATTTTTTCCAACTTCAAAATAAATTATTTTACTCTAAGAAAGATAAAGCGGGGGATTTAGATGCTGAAGGCGAACAATCATTCGTTCCATTCTTGTTTAATCGTTGGCTTTCTTTTTATAATAATGATATGTCTGTCTTTACGAATGAGACATTGAATAAGTTCAGTACTATATTTGAAAATAAACAAGACGCTTATAAATTATATTACTATTTGATTCCGCGACTTAAGTTTAAAAGAATATCCTATATTAAGAAGGTAAAAAAGGATAAAGAAGAGGAAGAGAATTTAAATTTACTTGCTAAAAATAAGAATATTTCAGTTCGCGAATTAAAAAATTATATAAAAAATTATGAGTAAAAAAGCATTAGTATTAGGCGGCGGTGGCTTTATAGGTGGGCACCTCGCAAAAAGATTAAAATCAGAAGGCCTATGGGTACGTATTGTAGATATTAAAAAGAGTCATGAATATTGGGATCATACGGATATTTGTGATGAATACATATCTGGTGACTTAACAGATCCAACAGTAGTTGACAACGCATTAACACTAGAGGGCGGCTTTGATGAAGTGTATCAATTAGCAGCTGATATGGGAGGAGCCGGTTATATTTTTACTGGTGATAATGATGCAAATGTAATGCATAATTCAGCTTTGGTTAACTTAAACGTGGTTCACTATGCTACAAAACATGGAGCTAAGAGAGTATTTTATTCTTCTTCAGCTTGTATGTATCCGGAACATAATCAACTCGACCCTGATAACCCTAATTGTGAGGAATCTTCAGCTTACCCGGCAAATCCGGATAGTGAATATGGGTGGGAAAAACTCTTCGGTGAAAGACTGTTTCTAGCTTTTAGTCGTAACTATGGTCTTAATGTTAGAGTAGCGAGATATCACAATATATTTGGACCACAGGGTACGTACGATGGTGGTAAAGAAAAAGCGCCAGCAGCTATGTGCCGAAAAGCTGTAGAAGGAGCAACAGAAATAGAGGTATGGGGTGATGGATCCCAAACAAGATCCTTTTTATATGTTGAAGAGTGTGTTGAGGCTACATTGAGACTAATGAGACAAGATAAATTTAATGGACCGGTAAATATTGGATCAGAAGAGATGGTAACTATTAACGAGTTAGCTCAAATTGCAATTAATCTCTCAGGTAAAGATATTAAAATTAAAAATATCGATGGTCAAGAGTTTATTGATAAGTATGGTTTTAAGTGTCCTTTAGGAGTACGAGGTAGAAATTCTGATAATAAGCTTTATAGAGAAAAGATAGGTTGGGAGTCAACAGCAACTTTAAAAGAAGGAATGACCAAAACATATAAGTGGATTAGCGAACAGTTAAATGGATAAAATAAAACAAGAAATATTTAAAAAGGTAGAAGAATATTTTAAGTCTAAGAAAAGCGAACCGGGTCAAAAAATTGGTGTCGCTTATCCATGCTTTGATCATAAAGAAGTTAATCAAGCCTTAGACTCTCTTCTCGATGTATGGATATCACAAGGTCCAAAAGTAAAACAATTTGAAAAAGAGTATGCTGAATATATAGGAACAAAATATGGTTTAGGTTGTAACTCTGGCTCCTCTGCTAATTTATTAGCTCTAACAGCATTACTAAAAGCAGGATTATTAACTCCCGGTGACGAAGTAATACTACCAGCAGCTACATTCACAACTGTAATGTCACCCATTTTACAGACAGGACTTGTGCCTGTTTTTGTAGATGTAGAAATGGAAACTTACAATAATGATCCAGCAGCAATAGAAAAAGCAATTACAGATAAAACAAAACTTATTATGGTAGTTCATTCACTTGGATGCCCTTGCAACATGGAAGAAATAATGAGAATATCTGAGCAATACAATATTCCTGTTCTAGAAGATTGTTGTGAAGCTCATGGAGCCTCAATAAACGGTAAACGAGTAGGCAGTTTTGGTCTTATATCTACTTTTAGTTTTTTTGTTGCACATAATATGACTACCGGTGAGGGTGGTATGATTATGACTAATGATGAAAATTTATATGATATATTATGCTCTGTTCGTGAATTTGGTAGATTAACTAAGTATGAAGAAAATCAGCCTAGATTTTATTATAAAGATAAACATTTAAAAGAATACGACGAAAGGTACGTATTTACAAATATTGGTTATAACTTAAGAATGACTGATATTGCTGCATCATTAGGAATTGAGCAATTAAAAAAGCTTGATGCATTTAATGATAAACGAGTAGAAATTGCGCAATCATATACTGATAAACTTTCTATCTATAACAAATGGTTAATTTTACCTTCTGTGCCCGGTGGTTATTTTAATTCATTTTATGGTTACCCTATCGTAATTAAAGACGGTGCACCATTTTCTAGAAAAGAGTTAGTAAATCATTTAGAAGAAAATAATATTGAAACTAGAGCTTTTATGGCTGGGGATTTATCCAGGCAACCTGCATACGTAGATACTAATTGGAAGATGCCCTTCGATATGCCTAATACAAAAACTTTACTTAATAATGCATTCTTTATAGGGTGTCATCCTTTTGTTACCTCAAATCAAGAAGAAATAATTATAAATTCATTTAATGAATTTATGCTAAAGGTAGAAAAAAATATTTAAATGAGTTATAGTGTCGGTGTTATTGGTATAGGTATCGTAGGAGAAGCCGTTAAGTATGGTATGGAGAAGCTTGGTCATCAAGTTACACCGCACGATATTAGATATGATACAAAAATAGAAGATGTTTTAAGCACAGATATTTGTTTTATTTGTGTACCAACACCGTCAAGAGATAATCTCCAATGTGATACTTCTATCGTTGAAAGTGTTGTAGGTGAGTTATGTGAGCTAAATTATAGTGGTATAATTGCGATTAAATCAACAATACCACCTACTACTACAGAGAAATTACAAATAAAATATAGTAATGATGCTATTTGCTTTGTGCCAGAATTTTTACGAGAGCGTTGCGCGATTGCAGATTTTACCGAAAATCATGACATTTGTATAATTGGTTCTTGTGATAAAAATATATGCAAATTAATAGAGTGTTTACATGGTAAATACCCGAGACAGTTTAAATACCTAACGCCTACGGAAGCTGAATTTGTAAAGTACTTTAACAACATTTACAATGCTAATTTAATTATTTTAGCGAATAATTTTTACCAAGTGTGTAAAGCATTAGATATCGATTATAATGCAGTAAAAGATACTATTGTGTGCCGCGACCATATTAATGATGTTTATCTAGATTGTAATGAAAATTTTAGAGGGTATGCCGGAGCATGTCTACCAAAAGATGTAAAAGCATTTGTACATCTCGTAGAGGAGCTAAATATTGAAGCTGGTATTTTTAAATTTTTAGATGAAGAAAATAAAAAATATAAACCAACTGTCTTCCCAGGAATGCGCGATGACTAAAATATTAATAACAGGTGGAGCAGGATTTGTAGGTTATCACTTAGCCTTAAAAGAGGCTAATCTCGGAAACGAGGTAACAATTATAGATAGCTTTGAAAGACCAAATGAAGATCCGGAATTTCAAGCATTAGTAGAACATGAAAATGTTAGGTTTTTACAAAAAGACGTATCGGAAGAAAACACGTTTAAGGTGTATCTACCGTTAGATCATTACGACGTTGTCTATCATTTAGCGGCTTTAAATGGTACATCTAATTTTTACAACTACCCGGCTAAAGTATTAAAGATAGGGTGTCTCTCAACGATCTATTTACTAGATTGGGTAGCTAGACATAAAAAGGGAAAAAGACCGAAGGTAATTTATACTAGTAGCTCTGAAGCATACGCTGGTACTGCTAATATACAAGGTGAAAATTTTCCAATACCAACACCAGAAGATGTACCTTTAACTATCGACGATGTACGTAACGTAAGATGGAGTTACGGAGCTAGTAAATTAGTAGGTGAAGTTGCTTTCTTTTGTTATTCAAAAATGTATGATATTACTGATTTTAATATTATTAGATTGCATAATATATACGGACCGAGAATGGGATTTGAACATGTTATAAGTCAATTTATTAAGAGGTTTATAGACGGGGAAAGACCTTTTAAGATTATGGGAAGCGATCAAACTAGGTCTTTTTGTTTTATTGACGATGTGTTAGAGGCCTTTGAGAAGATTACACAATCAAATATACAGGGTGAAATTATACATGTTGGTAATGATAAAGAAGAAATATTAATTGCTGATTTAGCAAAAATTGTATTTGATATTGGTCAAGAGACGTATAATTTTAATGAGCAGCCTGCACCAGCTGGTAGCGTAGGACGTCGTTGTCCAAATATTGATAAACTCAAATCTTTAGGTATAAAAGATCAACTTGATCTCCGTAAAGGTATTGAAAAAACATTTAAATGGTATAAAAATAAATTATGAAAAAGAGAGCATTAGTAACAGGCGGGGCCGGATTTATTGGGTCAAATTTAGTTGATCAGCTTATTGCTGACGGGTATGAAGTAGCGATAATTGATAATGAAAGCTCTACAGTAAATGCAGAGTTTTATTGGAATGATAAAGCTGAAAAACATCTTATAAATATAACAGATCAAAGAGAATGTAGTAAGATTTTTTCTAAATTTAAACCGGATTATGTATTTCATTTGGCTGCTCATTCGAGGATACCGGTAGCAATTAAAAATCCTATTCAATCTTGCGATGTTAATGTAGTTGGTACATGTAATATGTTACAACAAAGCAGAGAGCATGGTGTAAAGAGATTTATGTTTTCATCAACATCTTCTGTTTACGGACTTGCAAATGAATGCCCATTAAAAGAAGACATGCCCCGAGACTGTCTAAATCCCTACTCTGTATCAAAAGCTGCAGCAGAAGAGCTATGTAAAATGTATTATAATCTATTTGATCTTGAAACAGTTATTTTTAGATACTTTAATGTATATGGTGAGCGTCAACCTTTAAAAGGTCAATATGCACCTCTGATTGGTATTTTTCAGAAACAAAAAGAAGCCGGTCTACCAATGACAGTTGTTGGTGATGGTGAACAGCGAAGAGATTTTACATACGTTAAGGATATTGTAAAAGCTAATATACTAGCTGCAGAAAGTGATAATGTAGATATTATAGGAGAAATATTCAATGTGGGTTCTGGTGTAAATCATAGTGTACTCAACGTAGCAAATATTATTGAAGGTGAAACTGAGTTTATTCCTGATAGACCAGGTGAAGCTAGAGAGACATTAGCTGATTTAACAAAGAGTAGAGAACTTCTTGGTTACGAGCCGAGCGTTAAATTAGAAGATTGGATTAAGTCTTATGAAGCTTAAGGTAGGTATTGTAGGACACGGATTTGTCGGTAAAGCGGTTGATTACGGCTTTTCAAATAACGTTAAAAAGAAACTAATAGATCCAAACTATAATACTACATGTGAAGATTTGTTAACTTTTGCACCGGATGTTGTTTTTATATGTGCGCCTACCCCTATGGGTAATGATGGTAGTATCGACGCATCAATAGTCGAACAGTGTTGTACTGAAGTAAGTGAGTATACTAGTGCATTAATTGTTCTCAAGTCAACAGTAACACCAGATATTGCAGGTAGGTTGTCAGATAAATTTAAAGACTTTGTTTATAATCCTGAATTCTTAACTGAAAAGAACGCTAATGAAGATTTTGTGAATCAGTTTATGCTTGTATTAGGTGGTACCGGACATAACACAGTAGAGCTTTTAGAATTATATAACGAATATAGTATATGTCGCCCATGTCCAGTTTTTCATATGTCAGCTACTGAAGCTGCATTTGTAAAATATAGCATTAATACCTTTTTAGCTACGAAAGTAACATTTTTTAATCAATTGTATGATATAGCAAAAGATCATAATGCTAACTATAATGCAATTATAAGTGCTGTAGGATCCGATCCACGTATTACACACTCACATACTACAGTACCAGGATTTGATAATAAACGAGGTTACGGAGGCGCGTGTTTTCCAAAAGATACTGCTGCATTTAATGCTTTTGCGAAACATTTTTCTATTCTAACTGAAGCTATTAAGGTTAATAATGAGTACAGAAAGGATTATGAACTCGATGAAAGAGAAAAGGAGCAAAATGTTCATTATAAACCTGTCTAATATTGGATAAAAGGAACTACACTGTTAAATAGTCTTATGGCAATGGCATCAATAGATAATTTAGCACCTACTAGAAGTTTGATTGATTTATCAGCTCCGGATAAAGGTGATTTTGGTTTAACCGACTATGATTTAACATTTCTTTTTGACGATATTTTATTAATCGAATATGTAGATCTATCAGAAATGGTACCAGATGGTCAAGAAGCAATTGAACGAAACGGTATTTTAATTCCAACAAATCAAATTACTATGGCATGGCGAAAAGGTAGAGTTATCCTAGCAGGACCAGATGCAAAATTTGCCAAGGAAGGTGACATTGTTCTCTTTCCGAATAATATGGGTGTTACTATTTCTGGCGTCTCTGTACCAGGTAAGGGGTCGGTAGATAAGGGCATCTTTTTGAACGAAGAAAGAATGTTCGGTATCTGTAAAGAAAAAGATGATAATACAAAAAGCAGCTCTTGACGCTCTTTTATTAGACAATGTTTGTGAAATAAGATTTGCTCGTAGAATAATTAAACCTGGTCAAGCTCCTACGAGAAGAATGCTTTGCACAAAATCACTATCTCTACTAAATTCGGTTAATGGTAGGATTTCTTTAAATTATTTTCCACCAAAAGGACCGCCTAAAGCTTACCTTGGTCCAGATAGGTTAGCTGTTGCGTGGGATATAATAATGCAGGATTATAGAAATATAAACACCTTGCAGTGTGATTTGATACAGCAAATACCTGCTAACGATGATTTTTGGGTATATTTTAACGAGAATATATACCCCATGTCCCCAGGACAAAAATTTAATTTTATGAATTCATGAATGTAAGTTTAGAAAAAGTAACAGATTTTTTAAAGCCATTTTTATTGCAAGAAATAGTAATAAGAACAGATAAAAAAATATTAAAAAGAGGTAAGCTTAAAATTTTTCAGATTAAGCAATACTATATTAATTTAACTTTAGAATTTAATAATTCAGTTAAATCTTATGAAATACCTTACCCGTTTAAAATGTACCATGAAGAAGATAGGGGTATTTTAAATTATCATTTAAGCTCCTTTATACCTAATTCTCAATTAACTATGGTAAAGTTTTTAGATAGTTCATCAAAATCAAAACTATACAACAATCTTGTCTATATATTGCCTTCTGAAAAAGCTATAGTATAATAAAGTGTGTTAGGCGGTTTATTAAAAAGCTTTCCGGAGGAATATACTCCAAACTCTGCGCAAGTAAAGTTACTAAAAAATATTGATCAAGCTTTTGAGGATGGTTATAAGTTTGTAGTGTGTAATGCTCCTACTGGTTCAGGTAAGAGTTTTATATCTAAGACACTTGCAAATTCTTCAGAAGAACCGTCAGAAAACTTTAAGGATCTGATAACTTCATATACTGCTTTTAAAATAGATCAAACAGGTTCGTATACCCATGAAGACGAATGTGAAGATGAACAAGCTGCTGGTACTTTTGCTCTTACAATAACTAAAGCGTTACAAGATCAATATAAAGATTTATTTAATGACACTGCAATATTAAAAGGTAAGAGTAATTATATTAGTACAATTGATTCTAATATTGATGTAGAGCTAGAGTCTTTAATTATGCCTAAAAGCATATTAGAAGATCATAGAAGACGTCATAAATGTCCATATCATAATGATCGTAGAGATGCACTTATTAATAAGTTTGCTGCGCTAAATTATAATATGTTCTTTTCTCTACCTAATCATGTAAAGAAAAAACAATATTTAGTATGTGATGAAGCTGCAGAGCTAGAAGATCAATTAGTTAAAGAGTTTTCATGCGATATTAATTTTGAAATATTAAAGAGAATGGATATTGTAGTTCGACCTTTCTATTCTAAGAATAATGCAAATGTTGTAAAATGGATTAACAATCTTTTGCTTGATCTAAGCGATAAGATAGATCAATTACGTGATACAATTAGTAATACTAACAATAAAAAGTTTATAGTTGAAACGCGTCGTCAAATTGTTAGTATGAGAAACTTACATTCGAAGCTTTCATTAATTATTGATACGTGGAGTGAGAGTGAATATCTTTTTGAAACAAACAAAGAAGGAATTAACTTTATGCCACTTAAGGTAAACAATCTTTCTAATCATCTTTTCAGATATGCTGATAAAGTAATATTGATGTCTGCAACTATTATTGATCCTGTCAATTTTTGTAAAGCGTTAGGTATTGATAAATTTAAATATGTTGAAGCTGAGTCGTCATTTGATGCTAAAAAAGCACCGATTTATTGTAATACAAAAATTAAGCTCAACTATCATAACTTAAAGCGAAGCTTACCAAAAATTATAAAGCAGGTAGAAGGTATTTGCGAGCATCATAAAAACGATAAAGGTATTATTCACACTCATAATAATACCATTACGTCTTTCTTACAGAAAAAATTATTTAACGAAAGATTTTTATTTAGAGAGCCAGGTGTTCGTAATGAAGAGATTTTAGATACACATCTAAGTAGCAATAAACCGACGATTTTAATATCTCCTTCTATGTCTCATGGGGTTGATTTAAAGGATGATTTAGCGAGATTTCAAATTATTATAAAAGCGCCTTACCTACCAACTAAAGATAAGAGAATAGAAAGATTAATGAAAGATGATTTTAATTGGTATTCTAATAAAATGTTATGTTCAGTAATTCAATCTTGTGGTCGAGGGGTACGCTCTAAAAAAGACCATTGTACTACGTATATTTTAGATGGAGCTGTTGTAGAGAGTGTTGTAAATAATAAGCATAAATTACCAAAATATTTCATTGACAGGTTTCTGTAATAAATATATAAGTACGCATGAAGAACCGAGCGTTTCATTTTGAAATTAAAGACTTACTAACACAGTTTATAGCTGCGTTTGATGATACTGTTATCAGTAGATTTAATAAAGATAGAAATCCTGCAAGTGATATTGAAGTCCGTTATGTATTTGCTCCTAAGCAACGGGTAATGTATGATATTATAAACAAGGCACAGAACATAACATTGCCTGTTGTAGCTGTTAACTTAACAGGTATATCAAGAGATAATGATAGAGTATTTAATAAATTAGCTCCATCATATGTACCGGCACAAAAAATAGAAAATCCAAAATCTGCTTCGAAGTTTTTAATGCCTGTCCCGGTTAATTTAGAAGTTAGTATGTCAATTCTTGCAAGATATATGCAAGACGTGGATCAAATTGTATCAAACTTTGTACCATATAATAATCCGTATATTATACTTACCTGGGAGGTGCCAGCTGATTTTGGAGCGCAATACCCGCAAGAGATAAGAAGTGAAGTATTATGGAGTGGTGATTTAGCCTATACAACACCAACAGATACAACCTATAATGATAAATTTAGAGTAGTTGTTGATACGTCTTTTACAATTAAAGGGTGGTTATTCCCAGAAGAAAAAAGTACACAAGGTAGTGTTTATAAAGTTGATAGTAATTTTATTGCTGTTGACTTAGCAAACAAAATTTATTCGCCTCTAGATCCAACCATACCTGTACAAGATAACACATATCAACAATTAGGTTATCCAAGTCTTTCTGGGTTTAATGATAGTGTACCAACAAACTATACAGAAACAATAACCGTCTCAGGTATACCAGAGTTTACTAATATTTTTTATTCAACAACAGGAACTTATTTTCCACTTAACAACTACCCGCAAGGAACTGTTACAAATATTTTATCATGTACAAATCCGAGTAGTACAAATAATAACTTTATTCTTTATGGTAAAAGATTAGATGCAAATAATAAGTTTTATTTAAGTTCTTACGTTGATAACTTCTTTACGAATTTTACAGCGATAACTTCAGCTAAGAATCCAACTATTAGTGGATATGAACTTAGTGAAAATTTCTATAAGGTTGTCAATGATAATGTAGTCAATTTCTTTTTTCCTTTATCTTCTCTCAGCGCTGCCAAGGCTGGTGAGTTTACAATCGTTACTGGTAATGAAGCTGGGTGGGCAACTTCCTACCAAGCCAGTAGCTCTATCCTTAAATTAACATAAATATATATAAATGCCTGGATCCGGATCATCAACAAGCTCAGACCAAAATCGCTCTTATGTGACTAATGACGGTCGTGCATCAACTTTTGGAAGAAGTCTTATACAGTACATTCAAAATAGGTTACCATATGCTACAGATGGCCGTGGTGAAAATGATGCATTAAATCCGAAGTATAAAGTTTTTCAGAAAGCAGGAATGCGAAGAGCTGAAGCTTTAGCTAAAGCTTCTATTTCCTCTTCTAACCCTTATAATAATATACCTATAGGTGATTTTGCTAAAGACTCATCCTTTGGTGATGTCATGTATGCTAACATACAAGACGATAAAGCTGGGAGACTTCGCGATTATAGAATAATGGCAGCTTATTCTGAGATCTCAGATGCGTTAGATGAAATTTGCGATGAAATGATTAACCCTGATGAGACTGGGTGGATTACAAGCTTACACTATAAAGACATTGATTTAACGATAGATGAAAAAGCTGAAGTAGAAAAACAATTTCATAGGTATGTTGAATATTACGATCTTAAAAATAAAGGTTGGCAATATTTTCGACAAATGATGGTTGAGGGAGAGGTTTTCTTTGAGCAGATAATTCACGAAGGTTACGTTAAAGACGGGGTACTCGGTGTTATTAATCTGCCAGCTGAAATTATAGATCCAGTATACAATAATATACAAAATATGCTTGTTAAGGGGTATATATACAGAAAGCCAATTTTTAGTCCATCACAACCTCAAAAAGTAGAAAAGGTTGAATTTATACCAATGGATCAAAACCAGATTATGTATGTTAATTCTGGTGTATATAACGAAACAAAGAACTTTATTATACCTTTCTTGGAGAATGCAAGACGCCCTTATAGGCAGCTATCATTGATTGAAGATGCAATTGTTATCTATCGCTTAGTTAGAGCGCCAGAAAGATTAGTCTTTAACGTTGATGTTGGTAATATGCCACCGCCTAAAGCTGAAGCATATCTTAAAAAATTAATTCAACAATATTGGTCTAGAAAAACGTTTGATGTAGATCAAAATGATGTTGTTAAAAAGTTTAACCCTCAATCTATGCTTGATGCATTTTGGTTTGCCAAGAGACAAGGTTCAGAGGGGACTGACGTTAGACAATTAGCCGGTGGTCAAAATTTAGGCGAGTTATCTGACTTAATGTATTTTATTAAGAAACTCTATAGAGCTCTTAAAGTACCGACAGCGAGATTAGATCCACAGGATCAAGTTGAAGCTTCTGGAACATCAATATTGAGAGAAGAACTTAAGTTTGCTCGTTTTGTAATAAGACAACAGCAAAGGTTTGCAGCTGGTCTTAAAAAAGGATTTATTACCCACCTGACATTAATGGGTATTTTTGAAAAATTAGAACTCAATGAACAAAATTTAGAGATTGAGTTTAATGTACCTACTAATTTTTATGAGCTTAGAGAAAATCAAAGACTTGAACTTAAGTCTGGAAACTATACTAACTTAGCTGGTAATGAGTTTGTATCTGCAACATACGCGCAGAAAAAATATCTTGGGTGGAAAGATAAGGATATTCTAGCTAACAGGGAATTCTTAAGAAAAGATGCTGAACTGCAGTGGGAGTTAGCTCAAATTACTGCTGCAGGACCTGCATGGAAAGAACAAGCACTAGCAGGTGAATTAGCTGAAGGTGATGCAGCTGCTGTCGGTGGTGAAGGAGCTGGTGTAGGCGGTGGAGGTGGAGCTATACCAGAGTTTGGAGGAGGCCCGGCTGATACCGGTGAAGCCGATACAGAGGAAGTCGCAGAAACTGAAGTTGAAGTAGAAGAGCCGGCTGTAGTTTAACGAGCAGGATTACTACTAAAGAACTGAGCTCTATAGTAAATTGGACCTGTTGATGCTGCAAATGCAGATACCTCATTGACGTTTGTCAACCCTCTAAAAGTAAATTGATCATTATCTGCTAATACAAACCCTTGGGAACCTCTAGCTCCTTGTGGTGATCCAGAGGCAAATGGTCCAAAATTTTGATCCCAAATAGTTAAATTACCACCGGTTTTATTTACTATAATAACTTCAGAACAGGGTTGCCCAGCCCCCATACCACCGAGATCGGTACTTGAAAGACATGTTAGAGTAGTAGCAGCTAATCGCATGCTATATGATCTGCACTGATTTATATTAAAATATTCACTTCCAGTATTCTTCGTTGGTGTCGCCATATATTTATTTATGCCTGAATAAATAATTTTATGGCACTTGCATGCAATATTAAACCGCTTTCTGCATTTTTATCAACAAATTTAAATAGCAAAATTAAAACATACGATCAACTGGGTGATAGAATTAAGAGATCTCTAGGTTATCCTTTAATAAGTTTAGAGATTCATACCGATCAACTTAGACAAAACGTTCAGATAGCAGTTGAATACTTTACAAAATACGCTGGTTATACAAGAGAGTATTTAATATTCGATTCTGACATGTATGAAACTAATAAAGGTATTAGATTAGATTTTCTTTATACTTTAGCTAATACAGATTTAGATACAAAAGTAAAACAAGTAGCAGGTACGAATCCATTAGGACCGGGTCCAGAGTTTTATGGATCACAACCACCAAACTTATTAAGCGGTGCTAAAGGAGCCTTAAGCGGAACTCAGCTAGCAACCGGTACAGGTAACCCACAGACAAATCTACCTTCTGTATATGTAGCAATGTCGTCTTTGAGTGCAACAAACTTTGTTGGGCCACCTCACGGTGGGGGAATTAACTCACTATCATCATTGTTTGCTTCTGTAACAGCCGGGTCTACTGCAAATCCATCAGCTTTAGGTGCAGGTATAGAAGCATTTCAAGTGTTTGATACTTCACTTTACCGGGATATAACTTCATTTAAACCAGGTCTTAGTGCTTTCTTTAAAGCTTCACCTCCTCAAACTATAACATTTCAGGGTGAAGAGACTAACGCTCTTTACTATCAAAATGTATTTGATTACGATGTAATGGAATATAGAAAGGTAGTAGATGTTATTGACTTTGAAGAGGGATCAACAACCGGTATTAATACACTATTTACTTTAGAACAAACACTAGCACAACAAACATATTTTAGTTATGCAATGGGTAACTATGGCTTTGATTTAGTATCTTGGTATACACTAAAAGAATGGATAGACACAAGAGAAAAGTTATTAGCAATTCGAAGAGATATAAAATTCGATCCCAGGACACAATATATGCAGATGTATCCACAGCCAGGTGGAGATAGATTTTATGGAGTTCTTGGATGTTATCTCGAAAAACCTATAAGAGACGTTATTATGGAGCAATGGGTGTATGAATACGCTCTTGCGTTAAGTATGATAACTATAGGACGCGTTAGAGGTAAGTTTGGTAGCGTACAATTACTTGGTGGTGGTGCATTGAACTACGATATGCTTCAAGAGGGCCTAGATAAAAAATCTGAACTTGAAAATAAATTATTAGAAGGCGCATCACCTGGGTTTGGGGATACAGAACCACCAATGTTCTTTGTAGGATGAGAAAAAAGTGGCGACAAGGCATCTTTACTCCAACTAATTCTGAAAAATTTATTGGTTCAAAAGCAGTATATAGATCAGGATTAGAGTTAAAGTTCTTTAGATTTTGCGATACAAGTCCAAACGTCCTAAAATGGGGCAGTGAAAACGTTATTGTTCCTTATAAAAGTCCTCTAGACAATAGAGTACATAAGTATTATGTAGATAATTTTGTCTCTATAAAGGAAGGTAATGAGGTAATAAATTATCTTGTTGAAATAAAACCATCTAAACAGACAAAACCACCTCAAACAAAGTATAGAAAGAAGCAGCATTTGATATACGAACAAAAAATGTATATAACAAATCAAGCAAAGTGGAAAGCAGCTCGGGAATATTGTAAAAAATCTGGGTTTACCTTCATAATTATTACAGAAAAGGAGCTTTATCGTAAGGGGTGACTAAATAATAATATGGCATTAAAACTTAACTTGGTTGTTGAAAAACCTGATGTAAATGATGAGTTCGAATACATTGAAGAAGAAGTAGATAGAAACTCGCCTTCAAATTTATTTATAAAAGGCCCATATATGATGGCAGAGGGTGTCAATAGAAACAACCGGATGTATCCATTAAAAGAATTAGAAAGAGAAACTGCGCGTTATATGGAAGAAATGGTAACACCAGGCAGGGCAATGGGTGAGTTAAACCATCCAACTACAGCAGATGTTGACCTTGAAAGAGCCTGTCACATTGTAACAGAGCTAACTCAAGATGGAAATGTTTTTTATGGTAAATCAAAAGTTTTAACAACACCATGTGGTCAGATAGTTAGGGCTTTAATTAACGATGGTGTAAAAGTTGGTATGTCTTCTCGTGCTTTAGGTACACTTGAAGAAAGCAGCGATCATAGTACAGTAAAAAACATGAAACTAGTAGCTATTGACTGCGTAGCAGACCCGTCATATCCAAAAGCTTTTGTTAATGGTATCTTAGAATCAAAGCAATGGGTTGTTGTTGGTGATGATAAATACGAGGAAGTATATGAAAATTTCGAAAAATCACTAAAAAGATTACCTAAAAAGGATGTAGATACCTTTTTACGTGATAGAATTCTTAGCTTTATTAGATCAATTTAATAAATAATATTATGGGCAAAGAAAAATTAAAGATTATTAAGGTCATTGAGCATATTTCTAAGAAAAATTATGCCCAGGCACATAAATATTTAAAGAGCGTTGTCGAGGATAAAATTACAAAAAGAATCGACCGCGCAACAGAAAAACCACTCTTTTAAACATGAAGAAATCAGAAGCATTACCAGAACAGGCAGCAGGAGTTTTAACAGAAGACTCTGTTAAGGAAATAGAAACTGCTATCGAAGAAAAAATTCAATTATCAGTTGAAGCTGCTTTAACGAATCAAGATGAGCTTTATGCTGAAAAACTTGAAGAGTTAGTCGGTGCAATTGATAAAGACCATACAGACAAGCTTAAAAGAGTTGTTGAAGCTGTTGATCATAATAACGCTAATAAACTTATTACTGTTGTAAAGCGTTATGAGGGCGAACTTAATGGAAGAGCCAATAAGTTTAAATCTACTTTAGTTGAAAGTATATCAGATTATTTAGAAGAGTATATTGATGAAGCTATTCCAGCTCAAGCTATTGAAGAAGCAACTAAGAATAGAACATCTCGTGAAGTTCTTGCTAACTTAAGAAAGGTTCTTGCTGTTGATTCTTCCCTTATGTCTGAGTCAGTTAAAGAAGCTGTTGTAGATGGTAAATCACAAATTGATCATCTAGCGCAAAAAGTTGCAAAGCTTGAGAGAGAAAACGGACTTCTTAAAGAAGCTTATACCAAAACCAAAGCTGATTTATTGTTAGAGTCTAAAACTTCACACTTAACTGGTAAGAAGAAGGAGTATATGTTACGTATTCTATGTGATAAATCACCTAAGTTTATTGAAGAAAATTTCGAATACACTGAGAGACTTTTTGATAAAAAAGAAAAAGAAAGACTTAGTGTTATTAAAGAGGAGGCATTCGTACAGCGTAAGGTCAAAGCTGATGCCCCACAACCAAAACTTTCAGAGAAGAAAAAAGAGCCTGCTAACCCTTACTTACAAGAGTTAAAAAGAACTCACAAATAATTTCAACCCTGAACAATGAGGTGCTTGTCACCTGAGTAACTTGGGACTAGATCCCATGAGGTAAAATGAAAGGAAACGTCTAATGAATAAACCACAATCATTTATTGATAGAGATAGAGCAGATTCACTTCTTGAGAAGTGGGCACCTGTTCTTGAATACTCTTCCGATAGTGTGGCACCCATTGAGGACGATCATACCCGTTTAAATACTGCTATTCTTCTTGAGAACCAAGAAAAGTGGTGTATTGAAGAAGCTAATACTGCCGGTCACGGTGGTAGCTTCGGTAGCGGTGACTCCACCACGAACATCTTTAACCCGCCTGGTACAACCAACTCGGGTGATAATTATGCTCCTGGTGACGCTCGTCTTCCTAAAGTGCTCATTCCGATGATTCGTCGTACGTTCCCCGAGCTTATCACCAACGAAATCGTTGGTGTACAGCCTATGTCTGGTCCTGTTGGACTTGCATTTGCACTCCGTTACGCCTATCAGTCCGATACCCTTGGTAGCGGTATTGATGGAAAAGGTACCCTGACCGGTGGTCGCGGTAATGCTAGCGGATATATCCCTGATCGTGCTACTAGCACTGGTCCTGGATCACCACCTGGAACTCATCCGACCCTTAGTGGGACGAATGGGGCCTATGCTGGTGCTTCTAATGTAACTGCAGCTGGCCCGAATAATACTGAGCTTGGATACCAACTTCTTGATACCCGCTTTACTGGTTCGTCAGCATCTGCCCTTGTGGGAGATTCGACGGTCTGGAACTTCGCGGCTCAAGACCAAGGTGTTGCGCAAATCCTATCCGCTTTTGAGATTACTGGAAACATTCCTCAGGTTGAGGTTAAGTTTGAGAAGACCGCTGTTGAGGCCGGCACACGCCGCCTTGGCGCACGTTGGTCCGTCGAGCTTGAGCAAGACCTTAAGAACATGAACGGTATCGATATTGATGCTGAGATCACGAATGCTATGTCATACGAGATCCAAGCTGAGATCGACCGTGAGATGCTCATGAGAATGATTCAGGCCGCTCTTTCGCAGGGATTTGGAACCGGTTACTCAATCTGGTCCCCAGCTTCTGCTGACGGACGTTGGATGGTTGAGAGAAACCGCGACTTCTATCAGAGATTAATTATCGAGTCCAATCGTATTGCTGTACGTAACAGACGTGGATCTGCTAACTTTATAGTTGCAACTCCTCGTGTTTGCGCCATCCTTGAGATGCTCCCTGAATTCCAGTGGGTACCTGTACAAGGTGACGTCAACACTCAGCCTGTTGGTATTGCAAAGGTTGGTTCACTTGGTGGAAGATTCAACGTTTACCGTGATACTCGTACGGAGGTTCAAAACTCCAACGTTTACACTCAGCAAGCTCAGTACACCGTTAATGGAGCAGCTAATACTCAGACTATTGAGTATGCTCTTCTCGGTTACAAGGGTCCTGAGTTCTACGATACTGGTATCATTTATTGTCCTTACATTCCGGTCATGGTTCAGAGAACTATTGGTCCTAATGATTTCGCTCCTCGCGTCGGGTTACTTACTCGTTACGGGGTTGTTGATAACATCTTTGGGGCTTCTCTATACTACCATGTGGTATTATGTCAGGGGCTTGGTACAGCGTTTACTCCTGCTTCGCAGTCTGTGTATTTCTAATATACAGCTGAGAAAGCAACCCAATTTGAGCAGCGGAACGAAAGTTCCGCTGTTCTTTTTTTATACTTAGATAAATATAAGTAATGAGATTTTCAAAATTATCTGATATTATATTGGAACAGGCTGATGGTTATAAGCCTGTTAAACTACCGTATTCTTTTGATGCATTAGAGCCTCATATTGATGAAGAAACTATGAAATTGCATTATAATAAGCATTATAAAGGATATATTAAAAAGCTAAATGATGCTACTAGCGTTAGACCAGATCTAGAAACATTAGTAACTAAAGCCGCTAATAAAAAAGATGCTATTAAAAACAATGCTGGTGGGGCCTATAACCATCAATTGTTTTGGTTTATGATGACCCCAGATAGGCATCCTGTTAGAGGTTTAATAAAAGAAGAGCTAGAGAAAAGCTTTAAATCAATAGATAACTTCTATGAAGAGTTTACTAAACAAGCTAAATCGCATTTTGGATCTGGATGGGTATGGTTAGTTAAAAAGGGTAATAGACTTAAAATTGTTCAAACCGATAATCAAGATAATCCTCTTATGTATGACCTAGGGACTCCTATTCTGGGTATAGATGTATGGGAGCATGCTTATTATAAGAAGTATGGTCCTGATAGAGAGAGATATATAAAGAACTTTCTTAAAATAATAAATTGGGATTATGTTAATTTTTTATCGAATAAATAGCTAGGAGAATATAAATATTAATATGGCTTTTACAGTATCAAAATTCGAGTTACCATTTCAGGATTTTAAAAATATTATCTTTATTAATCGTGAATTCTTCAAAGATCCACCATTACCATTAAAACAAAACAGAAGTTCTTTTAGTGGTGGAGAAGGTGGTTTTCTCTCAGGAGGAAAATTTGAAATAGGTCTAAATAGCACGAAACATGAATTTGCAATTGGAGCTATGCACCCTGTATTCCCATTAACTGATACTGGTTACCCTGCTACAACATCTGTAAGAGATGGATCTGGCTTTGGTGTATTTCAAGATGCAGGTGAAAGTATTACTTTATCAGCAGTAGGTCTTGGGTTTACTATTGATGATACAACACTAGGTGCTGCTAATGAAAATTTTTCACATGCAACGCGTAAAGTATACCTTAGTTCTGGTCCAAGATCTAATGTAGGTACACATCGTCAGCAACAGACTAGCTTACTAACCCATATTTCAGCTTCATTTAACCTAGGTGTTATATACGAAGATGGAAGTATGAATACTTACCATGTACCAGCTCTTACAGCTACTTCACATGATAGAGGAGGAGCTACTGCTAATCCATTATCAGCTGTTAAAATTAGAGCATTTGATGTAGGTTCAGATCCTGAAACTAGAAGACTAGTAGCGTTAGGTTATCGTTAATCTACTGCTTAGGAGTTTTTACGTGAGGTACTGTAACATCATGCAGTACCCAGTTTCTAAGAGATTCTTCTGAATATCTTTCAGGATTAATATCTATACCTCCTCTACGAGCGTATAGACATCTGACAGCTAACTTATCAGGCTCTACTAAATCGTATAGTCTCTTATAGATAGTTTCGCAGATCTCTTCATGAAAATGACATTCATCTCTAAACGAAACAATATACTTAAGTAACGAAATAGGATCAACAGTCTTATCGCCTTCCATTTCAATATAAACATCACCCCAATCAGGCTGAGAAGTAACCCGGCAATTAGACTTAAGTAGAGCACTATGATACTGAACCTTATCAACAGGGCTATCGATAACTTCTAGAAGCTTAGGCGTCTCTTGATATACAGTAAAATCGAGATCTTCAACAGGATAATCATCCTCCAAAGTAATATAATCATTACCTTCAGCTTTATCATGACCCCAATCTTCAGCTGCTGTAATTTTATTATTTAAAACTTCGCGATTAGAAGCAATACGAACTTCAACATTTTTACCAAGTAGCTTAGTTAGATCTCTTTGAGCTTTAATTTGAATATTGCTTAAAACCTCTTCATCATCTTCACCCAATCTAGTCATATTAAAAGAGTTAAAATAAAGTTTAATAGACTTAGATTCTACAATGTACTCAGAATCACATGGGTAATAAATCTTACCAATACCTACAACAGGTAATCCGTTATCTGTAAGACCTGATACTTCATACGCATTCCAAGTATCACCACCTCTAAAAGGTAGATTACCCTCTTCAATATCTAAATGAATTCTATTCGAACTTCTAGGCTCACGCACTAAAAGAGCGGGATCATAAGTCGACTTATATTTAGAAGTTTGACCTAAATGCTTACTAATATTTTTATTATCTAACTGTTTTAACGCCATACTATATTTTAATATCTACATTATAAGATTCAAGAGTATCTTTAATAGTTTCTAATCTTTCTTTAACCGTACCTTCCAAATATACTACACGAGGCCCATCTTCAATGATACTATACTGTAAATACATATCAAAGAGACCTATAATATCTTCTCTAAAATATTTATCAACACTTCTTTCACCATCATCTACCAGCTCAACATCTTTAGGACTAGTATAAAAAATAACATCATACTCATTTCTAAGCTTTTTATAAATAAGATCACAAGCCTCGTAAGTAGTTCTACTTATCTTTTTCTTATCTAAAAGATAATGACTATAAACTATGCCGTCTAAAGCACATCTATCTAGTATTTTATTGACATTTCTTATTAAATTATCTGTCCTACCTTTATAGATATTACGAATATGCTCAGTCATAATTAACATCTGAGTCATATCATCACCACCTTCATTAATAGGTACTTCATATTCTCGTCTAATTAATCTAGTTACTTCAGGAATAAATTCAAAAGAAACTTTACCTAAATTAGACGTCTTTAAATGCTCGAGTAAAGTAGTTTTACCCGTACTTTGAGCTCCAGTAAATGAAAAGATCATACTGTATTATATAAACGTTCCTTTAGAAAACTATACCAAGCTTTCAATGACGTCTTCCTCAACGCGTTATAAGTATCATCCAACGTCAAAATACTCTCAGTTGATACTTCAGAAACAGTCTCTACACCGCCTGCATCTACTTCCTCTACTACTTTATGAACTACACTACCCATTTTGTTATATCGATGAAGATCATCCCAGGTTCTCTGTTGCGGGTCCTTACCTTTAAGTTCGGGGTATTTAGTGATAAGACCAGGATGACCGTTATAAATATCATACTTAGAACATTTATCCGGTGGTACTATTCTCAACCAGCCATTCAGAGTTATAATAGTAGGTTCTAAATCATCTACTACTTCATCCAATATATCTAAAGTTTTACTATCTTTACCAAAAGTAGTAAGCCACTTATATTCAACCCCTTTTAGTATATTTTGAATATTATTAGGGTGATTATTTGAAATAATTAAATCAGGTTTTCTCTGTATCTGTTCTGATATATCTATAATCTCTTGACCAGTTTGAGAGAATAATGCTATCCATTTAGTATATTTTTTCATATTATCTATTCTTAAATAACGCCATCTATCCAAACCCTATCAGCTAATTTATATTGTAATCGATTAGCTTCAGCTTCTCCAGTACCAGACCATTTCTTTTTTTCATATTGCTTCACATGGACTAGTTCATGTATTAAAGTAGCAATAAATTCTCGTAGAGCTTGATCCTTAGCTACCCATATACAATATTCACCACGCTTTTTACCCTCTTCAGTAGCTCCCCAACAATCTATAGACTCGTAAGCAACTAGTTTAAGCTTTACAGTACATTCCAACTTATATTTTTTTAAAAACCATTCTATTACTTTACGAGCATAAGTACGTAAAGAAGATTCCAAAAATTTCATATATATATTAATTATATCAGAGTTCCTATAGGTATTTTAAAGCGAGGAAGTTTATAGTTAAATGAAGTGTATTATCAGTAATTATTAATAACCAAATAGCCAAGAAGTCGGGTGTTTTTTTACAGTAGCCAAATTGAGAAATATTATCTCGTTTCAACCAATGCTTCTTAGGAGCTAAATAATTTTTTACTACAGCAACATGACGCGCTAAAGCATAACGATCTATAAAAAAATGCGTTACGAATATAACTAACCATGCTGCTAAAGAGGGTCCAAGAATAAGAAAGGGTAGAGAATATGTCAAAGCATGTACTCCAGCCGCTAAACTACTCTTAGATTTATTATTCGCCATCCAGCCGGATTGGAGGAGATAATCTCCTACCAAATGTAATATTAACTGAGCCATGACGTTACTTACTATATTATATAGACAAATAATGCATTTAGCAACTAAATATATTTGATGGATGGGTTTTTTACTATTATAGAGAAAGTTGGCTTTCCTATTGCCGGCGCTGTAGCATGTGGATTTTTTATTTTTATAATATTAAAATTTATACTTAGCGAACTTACCGGTTCTATTAAAGGGCTTTGTAGTTTAATTAAAGGTATAGTAAATAGGATAGATACTATGAATAATGATATAGTTAAGATAGATACTCTTATATCATGCGCGTTTGGTAAAAAACCTAATATAGATAGATTAGCAGCGAGTGATGGGAAGGAGGATGCGAGAAAAGACTAATGGAAAATTTAATTGAAGGTATAAGTAAGTACGGGTTTCCTATAATGGCAGCTTGTGGATTGGGTTATTTTGTTTTTTATATTTGGAATTGGGTAACGAAAGAAATAAAGCCTGTAATAGATGACGCTATGTCATGTGTTATTAATTTAATTGATAAGGTAAGAATGTTAGATAATGATATGATTAGATTAATGACTAAGATAAATTTAATTTTAGAAGAAAATAAACACAAAGAAAACGAAAAAATTAGTATAGTAGTTGAAAAAAAAGTAATGAAAAATCCAAAGAAGGGAGTAAATAAAAACGTATGAAGCTAATTTTTTTAGTATTAATACTGTTATCTACACAAGTTTTAGGTGACGGTTTAGTTTTTAAATTTAAATCACCAACCTTTAGCGGTATAGGCTATAGCGCGCATCAAATTAATCTTAATAATATGCGCTATAATAGAAAGAAGTCTATTAGAGATGAATTAAGATCTCTTGAATTACAGCTAGGTCTTTTAGAACAAAGACAGCCCATTAATGCCTTTCTCTCGAATCTCCAAACAAGAATATATTCTGAACTTTCTAAACAAGTTACTGAGCAGTTGTTTGCTGAAGCTGGAGCAGACGCAGGCCAGTTTACGTTAGATGGTAATACAGTTACATGGGGTAAGATTGGTGATACTATTACTTTATCAGTATACAGTACTGATGGGGAAGTTACAACCATTACTATTCCAATTGGTACACTATCATTGCCTGATACTGGATTAGGAGAGGATGCTGATAATGCTGAAGGTGAGTAAAATTTTAACTATACTTTCTTTAATAAGTATATGTTCAAGCTGTAATACTATTACTCATAATAGTAAGACTAAACCTGACTTTACTTCTCCAAAAATTAACACTACTCCTCTTATAGAGGAGTTAAAAAGTCTGCCTAAGCTTGATGGTCCGGAAATTTATATAGGGGTAGGTAAGTTTAGAGATTTAACGGGTAAGAGATCAACTTCAGATAATTACGCGACTTTCTCATCAGCTGTTACTCAAGGTGCAGAAGCTTATTTAATGGAGTCGTTAATGGCCACTGGTTGGTTTAAAGTTTTAGAAAGAGCTGAACAAGAAAGTGTTTTAAGGGAAAGATCTTTAGTAAATCAAACTAGACAATCTTTTGATCAAGAGCCAGTAGCTCTACCACCACAAAAATATGCAGGTGTTTTAGCTTTTGGTGGTATATTAGATTACGATGTTAACAACATTACTGGAGGCGCGGGAGCTGCATATTTAGGTATAGGATTAACAGATGAATATAGGCAAGATACAGTAACTATTGCTTTGAGAATAGTAAGTACTATGACAGGTGAAGTACTATTAGCTACCACTTCTTCTAAGACTATTATATCAACCAAAATATCAGGAACGTTATTTAAATTCTTTGATATGGATACTTTACCAGCTGAAGCAGAAATAGGCTATGCAAAGAATGAATTAGTTTCTACTTGTGTTAGAGCTGCATTAGATAAAGCCGTTATTGATATTATTCACAAAGGTAAGGAAGAGGAATATTGGAAGTTTAAAGAGAGTAAATAGTAAGCTATTTGAATAAATACTTACATGAAGAAAACTATTTTTGCACTTATGTTATCGTCATTACTAGCTACTGCTAATAATGAAATTTATTTAGATCAATCAGGTAATACCGGTACATTTGATATTATACAGTTTGGTGCTTCTAACCAAATTGGTGATACTGATAAGAGATCGAGATTACAAGGTGAGAATAAAGACTATGATTTAGTATTTGTTGGTGATGAAAACATCTTAGATCTCAATAATGTGGGTAACGGAGAGCTTTTTGACTTCTTAATAACTGGAACAGGAAACGATATAGAGACTGTAATAGAGGGAAATGAAAATACGTTTTTACTTGATATTGCTGGAAACAATAACGTAATAAATGTTGCGGCTGATGATGATATAGTTACTCCTGCTTTTACAAATAGTTCAACACTAGATTTAACTATCGAAGGTAACAGTAACAATATGCTCTTTCAAATATATGATAGTGATAATGTAAACAATGATTATACTATCCTAGGAAACGAAAATGTAGTTAATTCATATCAGGAAGGCCAAACTGGTGGTATTGGTAATAATCAATTAGTTGATATATTTGGTAGTAACAACAGACTAGATATAGTTCAATTAGGCGGTGATCCTAACAACATAGATCTCTCAGTTTCTGGAAGTGATAATAACTATACTATACTACAATCTGATGGAACAGCTCCGACATATCTCGGCGAAACTAACTTGCTTAACGTGGAAGTTACAAATGGTCATGGCGTCAATGGCCCTTCTAATGGCGGCCAGTAGCCGTAGTTTTGCAATAGGCGAAGTTGAAAAACAAACTCAACGAGCTCAAATAACTAGAGAACAAGATAAAATTTTAACTGAGTTAAAGACTCCAGTTAAAATGAATGATGATCTTGAGACGTTAAATGGTACTATAAAAGTAGTATTCGTAGATAATACTAAGGTAGCTCTATCTGAATATTCCAAGTTAAAAATTGATGAGTTTGTTTACGATGATAAATCTAAAACAGGAAAACTATCAATAAAAGGTAAATTAGGATCATTAAGATATTCATCTGGGTTAATAGCTAAAAATAGTAGAAAGAATGTAAAGATATCATCCCCAACTGCTTCTGTATCAGTTAGAGGAACTGATTTTACTATGACAGTAGACGCTGCTGGGAGATCAACGTTTAAGCTATTACCGTCAATAGATGCTAACGGTAATATGTACGTTGGTTCTATTGAAGTTAGTAATGCTGGTGGTACGGTTTTATTAAATCAAGCTTATCAAGTTACTAGGGTTGATAATAATATAAACCCACCTAGTAAGCCTGTTAAAGGGGCAAGAGTAACTAGTATATCGCAAGAAGAGCAGCGAGATAGGAATAATGAAAATGAACAGAGAATAGCTGATAATGAAAACGTCCAAGAAAAAACAAAGAGGACTATACCTTCTACATTTAATTTATTACAAGACGGGCGGGTAAGTTTAGAGAGAAGAAGCGATCAAGGCTCTGTATTATCACTTAGATTAGAAAAAGACACTAATGCGACTATAAACCATAATCAAGGAGGAGGTTTAGGAGTTTATAAACTAAATGGAGGTAATAGTGTGATCTTTAATATTGAACAATGAAAATCTTAAATTTTAAAAATTATATAATATGCCTACTCTTTACTATATTTCTTCTTATTATAAGAACATATGATCCGTTTTTTGTAGAGACGGCAAGATTAAAATCATTTGACTTTTATCAGCGTGGGCAAGAAAAGGTAGATTCTGATAGTGTTTGTATAATAGAAATAGATGAAGCTAGTTTAGATAAAAATGGTCAATGGCCATGGCCTAGAAATATTATTGCTGATAGTGTAGTAAAAGCTTATGAAAGCGGCGCAGCGTTAGTGGTACTGCCTATACTTTATGCTGAAGAAGATAGATTAAAACAAGATGACTATCTAATAGATATTATGCAGCAAGTACCAGTTGTACTTGGTCAATCAGCTAGTACAAAAGGTAAAGGCACTCCTGTACCTCGAGGTATATCAGTTATTGGATCCGATATAGATAACTACTTATTTGATTACCCTGAAGCTATAGGACCTGTTAAAAAATTAGGTGAGTCTGCAGCAGGTGTGGGTATGTTAGCTACAGCTCCAGAGCTAGATGGAGTAGTTAGAAGAATGCCGCTAGTAATACAAATAAAGGGTAAATATTATCCAACTTTAGCTTTAGAGGTACTTAGATTATTTGGCGGTGAAGATTCTTATCAAGTAAAAGCTGATGAAGCAGGAATACTAGCTTTAAGAGTTTACGGGATGGAACCAATAAAAACGGATTTTAATTCTAGGGTATGGTTAAATTACAAGTATAATATACCCACCATTTCATTTATAGATGAAGACTGGAGTAAAGTTCAGGACAAGATAGTTTTTATATCTCCAGCAGCTGAAGGTCTTACTAATACAGTGCCTACAGCTCTAGGAACAAAATATAGTCAGTTTGTACATGCTACTACTCTTCAAATGATGATAGATGAGTCTAGGTTAGAAAGACAAGATGAATTTATTATACATGAGTTAATGGTAGCAGCTGCAGTAAGTGCATTAATAATAATAACTGCATTATGGCTACCTTACATATGGAGTTTATGTACTATTTTAGTTAGTATATTTCTCTTACCATATATAGGTAATAAACTGTTTGAATCTAATCTATTGTACGATTTTACTTGGCCTATTTTTACAATATTTGTAACTTGGTCGTTTGCAACATTTGTTAGATTTGTTCAAGAAAATAAATCTAAGAGACAAATTAAAGGTCAATTCGAGCATTATCTAGCACCTTCAATAGTAAAACTACTACAAAAAGATCCTTCAAAACTTCAACTAGGTGGAGATACTAAAGAGTTATCTATATTGTTTAGTGACTTAAGAGACTTTACATCTATAAGCGAGAAGTTTAAATCAAATCCACAGGGTTTAACTAAGCTAATAAACGAATATCTAACACCCATGACTGGTAGTGTAATAAAGTATCAAGGCACTGTTGATAAATTTATAGGTGATGCTTTAATGGCGTTTTGGAATGCACCATTAGATGATAAAGAGCATAGAATTAATAGTATAAGATGCGCGTTGGATATGTTTGATTTATTAACGAAAGTTAATAAAGATTTAGATGATAATTCTATGACTTTAAGAATGGGTATAGGCATTAACTCTGGTGATGTAGTAGTTGGTAATATGGGATCAACTCAAAGATTTGATTATACATGCTTAGGAGATGCAGTTAATTTAGCAGCTAGATTAGAAGGTCAGACCAAAAATTATAAGGTAGGTATTCTGTTAGGGGAAAAAACTATTGAGGGTATAGAAGAATACTTTAATTTTGTAGAGCTAGATACTATAGCAGTAAAAGGTAAAGAAGAAGGTATTAAAATATATACCTTATTAAGTGATACAGGATTAGCTAGTCATGGTGGAGATACTAAAGATCATGAAATGTTCTTACATTATTATAAATCTAGAATATGGGATGAAGCTATAAAGATGGGAACTAAAAACAAAAATAAATACCCTGAACTATCTGAATATTATACTATGATGATGTTTAGAATAGATTATCTTAAAGAGGATGATCCAGGTGAAGGTTGGGATGCAATTTATAGACTTACTACTAAGTAACTAACTTTAAAAAAAGATAAGGTAAAAGAAGCAAAATACTGGTTGTCATTAACCATGTAATTATTAATTTTACAGCTCGCTTTTTCTTACTACCCTCGAGTGGATAAAAATCACTATCTACTGTGAATATTTCAACGTCCCTTTTGGGCATACGTTTATTTATTCATTTGTTATAATCTTTTTAAATTCAGACGTATTATATAAGATATCTTCTAACTCATCTTCACTCACTTCATGATCGATTAGATCAGCTAGTAACGTAGACGGTTTAGTTTTAAGTCCGAAACCAGCCATATACCGTTTACCTTTTAACGCTGCTACTACAGGATTAGAGGTATCACAAGATCTGATACCAGGTATATTTTCACGTTTATAGTATCCAAATTCTCTAGCTAATGAACAACCAAGTAAATGATGCGGTTTATTATAGTTCCAAATACCGTCATTAATAAGTCTTTTAATAAGATAAGGTCGACCATTACAAAAACGTTCTAGCTTAGAACTACCTAATGCTACAGTATTATACCAACTATAATCAAAAGAAATAGCAATATAATCAGCATGCTCACTCATATAGTTATAACAATCTACTATCTCTGCATAAGTCTTACCCTGTACTACACCAATACGATATCCAGGTAAATCAGGATAGTTTAAAGTAAACTTATGATATGAGCTCATAGTAGCATAGCTATCTTCTAAAACATCAGGTACAATAAAAAAAGTAGGTTTTAAATCATCAATATACTTAGCATACGCTTTCGGATTGAACGACACACCTAACTCAAATATTGAATTATCTAATAATACCTCTCTACCTTCAGCTAATGAACACTTAAAAAAATTATAATAACGAGGATTAGTATCAAATAGATGAACTAACGCATAATCATAATCATTATAAGTTTTAGACTTATACAATATATCGATAGGAGATTCATGACTTACTAGCATAACTTTATTATAAGTGTTATAATCGATAATCAAGGATAAATATATACAATGTTTGTAAGAGGTTCCAACGACGCTACTGAATATAAAAGAAACGATACTAACTTTTATAAAGGTATTGTAGTAAAAAATTGGGATCCTCAAAAATTATATAGGGTAAAAGTTTATATTCCAGAGCTTTCAAACCAGCCTTTAGAAGATTGGCTAAAGGAATATAAATCTTTTAACATGAGATTTCCTGGAACAAATAATGAGAATGATGTATGGAAGGACGCTAAAATTTTTGAAGAAATATCAAAATTTTTACCTTACGCCGAGCCTTGCTTTCCTATACTTGGAGAGTCAGGAATCGCAAGATATCAATCTCCAGAGGAGATAGCTGTATTATCAGATACAAATTATGAAAGTGAATTTGAAACTAATAATACAGAACCACCTAATTCTTCTGATGGTAGCTTTGGACCTTCTTATCTTTATGAAACTTTAAATAATAGTGTTCAAGATGCATTTGCTAATCCTTTAAATAATTTTTCTGGCAGCAATAATCCATATAGCTTACAATATAGACCTAGTAAGCACTCAAATAAGGCTAAAGGTGTTTTTGGAGTACCTGCTGTAGGTTCTCAAGTTTGGATATTTCATTACCGTGGAGATATTAATTTCCCGGTATATATAGGTAGTAGAGTTGACTTTAGACAGACCGTATTAATGACTGACTCAGATAACGAAGATCAGCAAACTTTTGATTACCCAGGAATATTTGAAAATTTAATGAAACAAGGAGATGAGTAAAAGTAAAGAAGAAGAACATAATGAATATAGAAATAAGTCTATAATTAATCAGAGAGGTGCTTCTATTGATATTAATAACTCTACGGATAGGGAAGAGATAAAAATATCACAATATAGTGGTTCGAACGTTACTTTAAATAATTTAGTTAATAGTGAATTAGCTACTAATAATAAACAGGTTACAACTATAAATGATCATTTTGAATCTACCGGTAAAACTAAAAGTACATATACCGGTAAAGATCAAATTGAAAGAGTAGTTGAAAATACATACTCGTTAAAAGGTTTTAAAGATCAAAACGAATTAGATCAAATAAATTTATGGAAGAGTACGTATGAACAAGTAGCTAAAGCTAATTCAAAGTTTCAAATACAACGTGGAGGTACTTCATTACCTAATGGCGATTCTACTCCTAAAGAAGGTAGTAGAGGTGATAACTCATCATTAAATCAAGATATTGCTGTACCAGATTATGTGTTTGAGAAATATGGTCCTATTCCTATAAGAACCTCTTCTGTTGATGAAGTGGTTGATTATACTCCTGTTTCACCTTTAAAGGGTACAACTCCACAGTCAAAATCTCCTGATCCTTTAGAAGATATACCTAAAGGTAATGTAGTATATGAAGAAGGGTTTGAAAAAAATGCTGCTACAGAAAACGGTGAATGGTCTTTAACACCTGAGCACGAAGAGTTACCCGAGACTATTAAAAAGCTTCAAGATGAACTAAATGTTATTGAACAAAAAACTGGTAATGGTGGTGATGTTGTTGACTTTACTAAAAGAAATAAAACACAGACTATAGGTGCAGCATTTAATGATTATCCCTCAGTAAGAATCGATCCCAAAGGTAGATCACAGCCTCAGGAAGTAGTAGTAGGTAAAAATTTAACATTTGTTAATATAGGTGCAGCTCCCCATGTTGAAGAAGTTGATAACAATATGAATTTTCCAGCTGGAAATTATACTCTTTCTGTAGGTAATAAGTATAATGTTTTAGTAGGTTCTGGAGGGGTACAAATGAAAAGTACCGGTGCAATAGAAATAGCTGGTACTACTAATAAAATTATAGGGGAAAAGGTTAATATAACAGGAAGAGCAGGAGTATCTATCTCAAGTAATTCAAATGTTGAAATAGCCGGTGTAGGAAATGATGGTCATCCTGGTGTTCAGATTAGGTCGAATAAGCAGGTCTTTATAGAGCCTGGTTTAGGGGTAAAGAATAATATAACCGCAGCTGGCGGTATTTACGCTGAAGGGGAATTATTTGTTCATCATATCACTAGCCCTATTGAGATACAAGAAACAGAAGATACTTTACTCTATGGTAAATTTAATACCGATCTACCTAGAAGGCTGCTTATAGCCGAAACCGAAATAGGTGGTAGTTATTTTCCCGTGTATGCTTTACCGGGTGATGATTATATTATTAACTACCCTCACTCTCATCACTTTAATAATATACCACTAAGATTAATGAATTCTAATACCGATGTAAGGGAGATCGCAGCTAGTGAAGGTATTAATACTAACGGCTATTCCTCTCAAGCCTTAGAAGTTAGAAATGAGCGTAAAAGACCTAAAAGCGCTACTTAATAAAATCAACTAAGCCTAACTCTAAACATGTATCTGAATCAAACCAGAGATCATGTTTTAAAATTTCATTAAGCTTCTTCATAGGTACTTTAGTATACTCTTTATAGATAGCTTTTATAGTATCCATTAAATGGGTATTATTTACCATATCATCTTCAAGTTCACTATATTTACCATACGTACCAGATGTTAATTGATGGATAAGCATTTTAGAATATTTACCTATATATCTCTTATCACATACTACTGAAATTATGGTAGCTGCAGACGCAGCTGCTCCTTCAACATATGAATGAACTTCACACTCTAAATTTCTTATACAATCAACAGTTGCTAAGCCTGCAAATAAAGAACCCCCATAAGAATTTATACGTAAATTAATATGAGGCTTTACATCTAAAAAATTTTGTGTTATCGCTAGCTTTTTATCCAAATCATGAAGTAATGAATTTAACTCTAATGCGTTAGATTCTAAAATATCTCCGTAAAAATATATGTTATTTTCACTTACTCTAGTCACATTACCACCTGTTTGATTTGCGCTTACGATATACTGTACCGGGTCTCTTCTTTCACTCTCTTCTTCTGAAGAGTTATTATATTTCCATTTCATATTTAAAAGTCATGGGATACTAAATATCCCGAAATTATTTTTCTTTGTCTATCTATTATTTTTCTCTCTCTTTCTGTTAATATTTTTTTATCTCTTTTAATATACTGTATAGATAACAATCCCATAGTTCTATCTGTTAAGGTTTTAAGAACTCCGTAGGCAATACTATTCACACCATATTGCTCTAAATCATGAATAAAAGGACAGTCATCATCCTTACATTGCATTACAAAACTCTTTTTATGTATTGTTTTCTTAATTATATTACATAGAGCAGTTACTCTTACATTTTGAAACTTTCTAAATATAGATGAAATTCCTTTACCACATACCTCATAAGTTATCGATAATTTATGCTGTGAATTTCCTGAATAATATTTACCTCCGTTATGAAACTCTTGTATTAATACTCTATCTGCATTTAGTTCTTTTTTAATGTAGTTTAACGCTGCTATAACGTTGTCATCAATTATGTTTTGATTTTTTATAGGGTCGTGTCGTTTTTTACCATTTAAATGGGATCTAACTAATATGATAGTCAACCCTACTAATCCAGCAATACCAGTATTGATAACAGTCCATATATTGTCCATATGTAATATTTATGTTATCCTTCACACGATGCACATGTTAATATAGATCTAGCTAGCTCTTGAGCTGGATTAGCTGATCTTTGATAGTATAAGGACTTAATTCCTTGTTGCCAGGCAAAAGTTAATAATTCATTAACTTCTTTAGGCTTCGTATTAGGAGGTATCATTAAGTTTAAAGACTGACCTTGATCGATAAACTTTTGTCTAGAAGCTGCCTGTATAATAATTTCTTTCTGAGAGATTTCACCAAACGTTTTAAATATATCCTTTTCATGCTCAGTTAAAAAATCGAGGTGTTGAACGCTACCACCCTTAACTAATATACTCTTCCAAGTTTCTCTATCGTTTTTATCTTTCTCCTTTAACAATTTAACTAACTCTGGATTTTTATAAGTAAATTTACCTTTAGCTAAATCTTTAGTGAAGTAGTTACTGTTTAAAGGCTCGGTACTTGGACTTACTTGCCCTAATATAAAGCTAGAAGAAGTTGTGGGAGCAATTGCTACTAATGTAGAATTTCGTTTATTATAACCTTTTAATAGTTCTGGTTCACCAAAGCGACTAGCTAACTGTGTTGAAGCTAAATTTGTTTTTTCTTCTATAGTTTGAAATATACCTGTATTTAAAAGCTTAGCTTCCATAGATTCAAAAGGTATACGCTTCTGTTGAAGAAATGTATGCCAGCCTAAAACACCAACTCCTAAAGCTCGCTGAGACATAGCAAACTTCCTAGGAGCCTCCATGTGAGGTGCCCCGTCCGTTTTTTCTATAAACTCCTCCATTACAGCATCTAAAAAATAGACTAGGGTCTCTATAGCATCTGTATCTTTAAGTTCATCCCATCGAGTTAAATTTAATGACGATAGGTCACAAACAAATGATTCATCATCGCTCGTTGAAAGAAAAATCTCAGTACAAAGATTACTAGCATATATTTTTTTACCTTTATCTTTATATACTTGCGGAGCATTATTATTTGCTGTATCTGTAAAAAAGATATAAGGGTAACCAGACTCATAACGTTTCTTAATTATTTTACCCCATATACCTCTCTTTTCTTTATCTCCCGATAGCATGGATTCCATCCATTTATCTGTTATGCATACCCCAATAGAAAGATCCTGAATAGCATCACCTTCAGATCTGATACGTAAAAATTCCTCAATGTCTGGATGATCAACTGGTAGATAAGCAGCAAATGAACCACGCCTCACATTGCTTTGACTAATATAGTTAGTTAAAGATTCAAATAAAGTTAATTGAGGATGTACCCCGGTAGCTGTACCACCGGAAGATATTGGAGCTCCTCTACCTCTTATATCACCAAAATATCCTGAAGTACCACCTCCTACCTTTGACATAGTACCTACCTCCGATACTTTGCATAGTATTTGCTCCATATCGTCCGGTATATAAGAGCCAAAACAAGATATGGGCAAGCCGCGATCTCTTCCAAAGTTCGACCAAATGGGAGAAGATAAAGAATAAAACCCCCTATGCAAATAATCTAAGAACTTAACTTTAAAATCAGGGATCTTTAAATAATTTTCAGCAGCATGAGCTATATCTTCCATTCTTTGTTCAGGTGTTTCACCCTCTAAAAGATAACCTCTCGCTAAAAACTTTCTCGAATCTCTGTTTAACCAATAAATTTCACTCATGCTTTATCATTATATATAGTAGTTTTACATTATTGTATACTAAAAAAGATCAGCTTCGCTAAAAGACTGATTCTTTTTAGAGTATTCAACGGGTCTAGTATGAAAGAAGTCGGTCATATTATTGCCGAGCAACTCCTCGTCAAACCACATTGTACTATCTAAGAGTGAATTATCAATATCGAATACAGGTTTAAACTTAATTTGTTTCAGAGATTCATTAATTCTATTTTTAATAAATTCTTTTACTACAGGCGCGGAAAGCCCAGGTTCTTGAATCCCATTAATCATCCAATCAACTATTCTACTTTCAGCTTTATATGCTTCTTCTGCTTCGTGAGCTATACGAGCTTCTAGCTCTTCGTCAAATAAGTCAGGCATTTCCTCTCTTATAGTATTAATAATCTTTATACCTACAAGAGCATGAATATTCTCTTCATTACGAGTATATTTTACCTGTTGATCAGTATCTTTAAGTACATTTTTAAACCGCGCAAACCAATTTATAACATAAAACTGGCTGAACAGAGATACATTCTCTACAAAAAGAGTAAACAAACATAAAGCATATAGATATTGCTTTTTACTATCTTTGTAAAATTTATGAGTATACTTTCTTAAATAACTTACACGACCTTGAATCCATTCTAATTTAAGATTTTCTTCAAAAATATCTTCTAAATCTAAGAGACTTAGAAGTCTTTCATAAGCATTATTATGAATAACTTCAGTATTAGCCATAACGTAACCTAAGTCTTGCAAAGAAGGATGCGGTAAATTTTCACCAAGCTTAGCCCAAAAAGTCTTAACAGCAACCTCTATCTGACCTATAGCAGATAATGTACGTACGATAATTTCTCTCTCTTGCTCTGTTAACTCAGTTTTAAATTGTTGTATATCTGATTTAAAGCTAAATTCTTTATCAGTCCAAAATCCGTTATGCATAGACTCAACAAATTGCTCAGTCCAGGGGTATAGGTTAGGCTTTCTAGATAGTTGTTCCGTAAAAATATTCATATGGGGTCTTTCTATTTAATTATAGAGGCATTGTTGAAGCTAAGCCACCACCAGGAAGAGTAAAGGTTTTTGCAAATCTTTTACCGCCATGTTCTACAGTAACAGCTACTGTATGACCCGAAACGTATGGAGGAGAGACAATATTACCTCCTACTGCTATTACTCTATATAATGATCCTGTGGTTCCATCAAACACCTTAACGGTGGTATTTGATCCTTGCTGTACGGTAAAAATTCTCTTATTCATATTCTCTTATAGTATTTATGAACTCCGATACCTCTAAATCCGATTTATGTGTAGCAAAATTTAAAGTTTTAGAAATCTTTTTATTATGTGAACTATTTTGTACTTTATGATAGTCTATAAGGTCTTTAATATCTTGAGAATCCTCTCCAGGTAAGTCCTCATCTGTTACATTTAAAATATTTCTAATCTCTTGAATAGAGTAACCTTTATAAAGATAGTTCTTAGCTTTCCTAGTAATAAAATATTTTTTAAGAGTATCGACATCAGTATACTCTTCTACTTTCTTTTTATAATAATCTTTACCAAAGGTATAACTATTACCGGTAATAATACACTTAACTTTTCTTTCCGCCATGATAATATTATATATTATTCCCAAGGAAAATCTATCCAAGTATTGTCAGGTACTAAGATTCCGTAATGATCAACTTTACTCTTCGCACGCTTTTCAGCAAATAGTGTAGCGTAACGCACAATCCAAGAATCTTGCCCTCTATCATTAATTTGATTTTTTACAAATTCTAAAGTATCACCTGTATCGACTTTATCATCAACTACTAATATTCTAGCATCAGCTGGTAAATCTTCTAAACATATATCTTGAGTTATTTTTATATTGTTTTTCTTTGTAGTACCATCATAGGAGCTAATACCAAACGTAAGCAATTCAGCATCAAGAGCATAGCTCATAATTTTTGCAGGTAAAAGACCGCCTCTAGAAATACCAATTACATGAGTGAATTTTTTATTGTTAATTTTAAATCTTAATGATAGAGATTTAGCTAAAAAACCAATCACATCATATTCTACTTTTTGCCTATCCATATCACTTATTATAGGACTTTTTAACGAATATCAAATAAATATATATAATGAAGAACGAGTTTGAAGAACTGCAGCATATATACGAAGGGTTTAGAGTAGTAAATGGAATGAACCCACCTTATAAGGTTGAAGTAAAACCTGTTCTTGGTCAACAAGTTCCAGATGACCCTGGTAACTTATCTAACCCGTATTATGCTTTAAGAGGAGTAAAGGGAGGCGCTGGTAATTTATATAGTAGAAATCAGATTCCTAACACAACTTACCCTGTTGGAGACGAAGAGAATCCAAATGTTGAGGAAAAGAAAATTAGTAATAAAGATGTAATCGATTATATTGATAAACTAATGGATGAGGCAGTTACAAAAGAAATGTCTTTCGCTATTCATCAACTTGGTAGTCTAAAGAAGTTTGTTAAGAGTCTGTAGGGTAAGCTTTTTTAAGCATTATTTCTGTTATAAGGTGTAACACAAAACAAAATGAAGCGCTGTACAAAGCAAAAATAAATAAATTAAAATCTGATATTATTCCTATAATTAAGCCAGTCCAAAAACCTGTACAGAGAGCACAAGATAATAGCTCATTAAAAAAATCTATCTTAACTAATTTATCTCTTAGAGGAGATAATATCTTACCATACATAAGTATATGGCATAGACCATAAGAAGCTAGAGAGTATAGTAGCAGATCAGCCATTTAGCAGCTGTTGATCTTCATTAATGGTAGTAACAGCGTCGCCCATAAGCTTTAATTCTTCCTTTTTTACGACGATAGAATTACCATCATCATCTGTTACTTTATAGTATTCATCATCAATTTTTTCAACTACTGGACATCCAGTTCTACCGCAACATACCTTTACTTTATTTGTATCTAATTTTTTAATCATAATATTATACTAATGCTTTTTTAAGTGCTTCTCTTACCTTAGCTTCTGCTCTATCATCAATATCATTTTTTCTACCAGGTGATATAGCCTTATGTGTAGTTACTGTAGAAAGGTCAGTAGGCCACTTATATTTTTTGAACATTGGTAGTAAGTATTCTACAGCTGATTCAACTTCAGCATCTGTAAGTTCTCTTTTAGTTGTATCTCCAGAAAATGCTAATCCTATTAAAAAGCCGTTACAATTAGTTCTACCATTAAAGGTAGATTTACCGGCATGCCAACACCTTCTCCATTCGTCAGCAAAAGTAGTTCGAGAGCCATCTGTATCAATAATTACATGATACGATACTTGAGACTTAGATTGAAGTATCCAGCTCACTGACCCAGCGTATGATCCTGAAGAATGGTGCAATACTACACCTTCAGGAGATATTGAACTAGATGAAACGTTAGGTGTTTTTTTCATTACCTCAGGATAAGCTCCCTCTGTCTTTGCTGAAACAACCTCGGGTGTAGATTCTTCTTGAGTAACACCTAAAGCATTTAAAATTTCTTTAGCCGTGTTAGGTCCATAAGCACCGTCAGGGATAGTATCTACTTTCTTCTGAATAATTTTAGTTAAATCTTTAGTAGAAAAGTCTAAGGATTTAATAATAGCTAATGCTGTATTCTTACCATAAACTCCGTCAGAGGTAGATCCAACCTTTTCTTGTATTTGTTTTGTTAAGTCATCTAAGGCCATGTAATTATTTATTCATCTACAGTGGAAAAAATACTTCAAACTATAAATACTTATATGGATATGATACTTGAATTTATTAGTGATAAACCTTGGTTTGGTCTAGTAGCTGCTATTATTGCTGCTGCTGCCGCCTTTTGTGCTGCAACCCCAACACCTAAAGAGGGTACTTGGGTTTCGAAAGTTTACAAAGCTATTGAATTTTTAGCGTTAAATATTGGTAAAGCAAAAGCAAAAGCTGTTGTAGAAGAAAAAGTTGAAGAGACTGTAAAAGGTGCAGTTACTGATGCTATCAAAAAAGCTACCAAAAAAAACGACTAACTACTTATGGCTGGTGGATTAATTAAAGGCGTATTACGCGCTTTGGTTGCTTATTTAGAATTAAGAAATAAGACGCATTACCACCGGGTAGTAACTGAATCTAGAGATAAACAGAAGAAACTTATTAATGAAATTGAAACACTACGTACTGCTGGCGACGTCAATGCTAATGATCGGGCTGACATCCTGCGCGACGAGCTCCTCGACGAAAAGCGGCACCTTAAACATATATCAGCCTTCTACCTTAAATCTTGCGGCGGGGACACCGATTCAAAGTAAAGAGGGAGTTTATACTCCTCAAACTGATGAAGTATGGCATTCTGATGCACGCTTTCGTAAGTTAGAGCGGCAACTATATTTTAGCAGCGGTAAATGATTAAATCACGTAAATTCTTAGCAGGATTAGCTCTATTTATAGCAGCTACCGCTTTCGTATTTACTAACCATACAGATTTTGAGGGATGGTCTGATATGATGAAATGGGTGTTTGGAATTTATGTAGGGGGTAATGTAGGTGCCCATACTGCTGCTAAAGTAAAGCTAGGTAACGGTCATCACCCTCCTGCAGCTCCTACCAATAGTCACCCCGGTGTAATAATTGCTCAAGATGATGTACATGTTAGTAATGCAACTACTACACCGGCTCCACAATACGTAGCTGTAAGAACTATGTCAGGTAAGGATCCAGCTGAGATTGCTAAGCAAATAGATCCCGAAGGCTTAGAAATTCCTCCACCTGAAAAAGGAGAAAGAATTTAATACAGATAAATATATTAAATGACTGATCAGTTCGATGAAGGGGTGAAAGAAATCTTAATGACAATCTTGTCATTAGGAGCAACAGCATTTGAAACGCAATATATATTAGATGTTTTAAAAGATAGGCCTGAGCCTATAGAGCAAAAAATAACTGCAGTACAGAAAGCCGATGAACTTATATCATCACCTAAGTTTGATCAGGTGGCGGATGAGCTTCTAGTAAAGTTGCAAGACATGCCTCCAAAACCAGAGCCTGAAACTAAAGAATACGATTATGGCTCTCCACAATATATAGTTAATAGATTAATTGAAGGAGGTTTAACCAAAACAGCTGCTATAGGAATAGTTGCTAATTTAAAAGCGGAGTCAAATTTGGACCCGTCAATAAAGCAAAAAGGTGGAGGACCTGGTAGAGGGTTAGCTCAATGGGAAAAGGGGGGTAGGTATGATACAGATAGAATTAATCTAGTATCGTTTGCTAGAGATCAAGGAAAAGATTGGAAAGACTTAAATACGCAGATAGACTTTATTTTACATGAGCTTAATATTCATCCCGAATATAAAAAAGTCAAAAAGGAAATAAATGAAGCTGAAAATATAAAAGATGCTGTATTAATATTTTTAAAAAAATATGAAAAAGCGGGAACGCCTCATACAGAAAAGAGGCTTGAATATGGTAGAGAGTTAGAAAAATCAATATAAATATTAATATGGTAAAAGCCGTAAGTATATTTTTAATATTGGCATGTGGTAATTTATTAGCTAAAAACTATAGTAAAGAGATAGATACTATAATAGCTAAAGATCTAATGAACAAAAAGGTAGAGATGCCTATGGTTGCATCTAGTTTTGTTTTTGTTAGGAGAGCATATCTAGATATTGTAGGTAGAATACCTACTTACAAAGAAACTATTTCCTTTCTTAAGCGACCTGACAGAGCTAAATTGATAGAAGATTTGCAGAACTCACAAGGCTATACTGAGAATATGTTTAACTTTTATGCTGATCTTTTAAGAATAAAAAGAAAGCTATCTAATAATGTCGATGGAGATACATACATTTCATGGGTTAAAGATGAAATAAAGAATAACACACCCTATGATCAATTTATTAGTAAGATACTAACTGCGGAAGGTAACATCTGGAATAATCCTGAAGTAGGTTATTTTTTAAGAGATGAAGGTATGTTACTCGATAACGTAAGTAATACATTTCAGGCTTTTGCAGGAATGAATATAAACTGCGCACAATGTCATGATCATCCTTTTGACGACTGGACACAAATGGATTATTATAATATGACTGCTTTCTTTACACAATTAAATTCTAGAGGTGATAAAGAAAATAGAAAACAATTTCAAAGACTTAAAAAAGAAGCTGAAGAATTAGATAAGTCAGGTAAGCAAAAAGGAGCTATTAATAGAGTAGGGCAATTTTATAGACATGGATATCAATATACTATAGTAGAAGATAAAAACAAACAACTTAAACTTCCACATGATTATAAGTATAGAGACGGAGAACCAGGTGAAGTAGTTAAAGCTGAAACTGCTTTAGGTGATAGAGTAAAGGAGAAGCGTAAGAGAGAAGGTCTAAGGAATAGTTTTGCTATATGGTTAACTAGCGATAGTCACCCTACTTTTGCAGCTAACATAGTAAATCGTCTATGGGATAGAGCATTTGGGTTTCCTCTTATTGATAACTTAAATGAAGTAGCTTTGTTTGATGAATTAAAAGATAGCCGTAACACTAGACTAACAGAATATTTAGTTAGAGTCATAAAAGAGGTTGACTATGATATAAAAAAGTTTAACTCTATTCTTTATAATACTAAGTTCTATCAAGCTAAAATTGATACTGAGAACAAATTTAAAGGTCCTATATTAAGAAGAATGACAAGTGCTCAGCTCTGGGATTCAATAGTTACTCTCTATCAAGGTGACCCAGATAAATGGCAACCTGAAGATAAGAAGCAAGAATATATAAATTTATTTTCAAGCTTAGAATCTATAACTGCTGCGGAGGCTCTTAAAAAATGGGATCAATATGGTAAGATAAAAGGTAGTTATTATAATGGTGCACCAAAAATTAAAGGTCAACTAGTAGTAAGATCATCACAAATATTTGAAGGGAAGCATTCAAACTTTATGAGAGAGTTTGGTAGATCAGATAGAGAGTTAATTGAAACCGGTAATGAACAACCTAATATAACTCAAATATTAAATCTTATGAATGGAAATGTTACCAAAGCATTACAAGATACTAACGGTTATGTAGCTAAACAAGCTAAAGATCTAGATAGAGATCAAGGAATGAACGTAATATTTTTCTCGTACATAGGGAGAGCTCCTAACGATAAAGAGAGAGAATTATTTAAAGAAGCTTCATTTGAAGATATTGTATGGGTATTAATTAACTCTCATGAATTTAAACTAATAAACTAATGAAAAGACGACATTTTATAAATACGCTAGCTGCATCTACCTACGGTTTAAAAACACTAGATGCAAAAGAAGCTCCTATAGCATCAAAAGCTAAGAATATAATTTACATTTGTTTAGATGGTGGTATGAGCCATATTGATACTTTTGACCCTAAAGATGATAAAGAGGTAATGGGTGATACTACTAAGATTAGTACTAATGTAAGTGGTATAGAATTGGGAAATAGATTGCCTAAGTTAGCTGAAGTGGTAGATAAAATGTCTATTATTCGCTCAACTACCTCTAAAACTGGAGCTCATGAGCAAGCTCAATATTTAAATAGAACGTCATATAGACAAATAGGATCTATAGTGCATCCAAGTTTAGGATCTTGGGTAGCTCATTTACAAGAAAGAGAAAGAGATATACCTGACTATGTTTTAATATCCGGTTCTTCAGCTCATCCTAACTCAGGCTTCTTACCGAAAGTAAAGTCTCCTTTACCTATAGTCGATCCTCAGGGAGGTTTAAGAAATAGTAAAGTAGATAGTAAACTTGAAGAGCGTATGCGTATACTACGGGAGCTTAACAGCAGCTTAAAGGCTCCCCTTGCGTCAGAGTATAATCAGTTCTATGATAATACTGTTAGATTTTTAAAGTCTAAAGATTTAGAGTTGTTTGATTTAACTAAAGAAAGTTCTGATATTAGAGCTAAATATGGAGATACAAAGCTAGGTCAAGGTTGTTTATTAGCTAAAAGACTTATTAAAGGAGATATAAAATTTATAGAGATTAACAACGGTGGATGGGATACGCATGTTGATAACTTTACTAAGTTAGATAATAAGCTTAAAGAGGTAGATGACGCATTAAGCGCTTTAGTTTTAGATTTGGATAGCGAAGGTTTATTAGATTCAACGCTTATCGCTTTAGTAACTGAATTTGGTAGAACTCCAAACATTAATGTTAATGATGGTAGAGATCATCACCCACAATGCTATTCAACAGTTCTTATAGGAGCTGGGATAAAGGGTGGTTATATAGCAGGAGAAACAAATAAGACAGCCTCTAAAGTAACTAAAGATCCTTATACTATATCTGATATAAATGCTACTATAGCTCATTTATTGGGTATACAGACTGAACAAGATAGATTTTCTCCCAACGGAAGACCATTTAAAGTAGCTAATAAAGGTAGCGTAATAAAGGATATATTAAGTTAATGAAACCAAAAAATACATTCTGTAATAATACTAGAAGAGATTTTTTACAAACAGTAGGTGGTGCATTTCCTAGTTTAGCTTTAGCGGGAATGTTAGCGCAAGATGGTTATAGTAACCCTCTAGCTCCTAAATCAAAAATGATTCCAGGTAAAGCTAAGTCAGTAATCTTTCTTTTTATGTATGGAGGTCCAAGTCATGTTGATACATTTGATTATAAACCTAAATTATATGAATTAAATGATAAGACTATTGATGTAAAAACTTTTGGTAGAGGAGGCAAGAAAAATCAAGGTAGGGTAGTTGGACCTAAATGGGGCTTTAAACCTTACGGACAGAGTGGAAAAATGATATCTGATCTCTTTCCTGAAGTAGGTTCAATGGCAGATGATATAGCTTTTATTCATTCAATGGAAGCTGACTCACCTATTCATGGATCAGCTATGCTTATGATGAATAGCGGTTCATTAATAAGCGGTAAACCTTCATTAGGTTCGTGGGTTAATTATGGTTTAGGTTCTTTTAACGAAGGTCTACCGGGTTATGTAGTAATGCTTGATAAGTCTGGAGGACCTATTTCAGGTGCTAAGAACTGGACCTCAGGTTATATGCCGGCTAGTTATGCAGGTACTGTATTTAGATCTGAAGGAGATCCTATTCTTAATTTAAAAAATCCTTACGGTATAACTAGAGCTGAGCAAAGGACTATTATTAACTCTCTTAATGATCTCAATGGCATTCATTTACAAGATAGAAAATACAATACCGATCTATCTTCTAGAATTAGTAGCTATGAATTAGCATATAAAATGCAATCAGAAGCTCCTGAAGCTATTGATGTTGAAAAAGAACCAGAGCACATAAAAGACTTATATGGACTTAACAATAGTAGAACAGAAGAGTTTGCTCGTAAGTTAATTCTATCACGTAGACTAGTTGAAAGAGGAGTAAGATTTATTCAAGTTTATTCAGGTGGAGCTCATAATGATTCTAACTGGGATGCTCATGGAGATCTTAAGAAGAACCACGATTACCATGCAGGTAGAACAGATAAGCCTATCGCAGGTTTACTCAGAGATCTTAAGCAAAGAGGATTACTAGAAGAAACTTTAGTAGTTTGGGGAGGAGAGTTTGGAAGGCAACCTACTGCTGAGTATGCTAAAGGTACAGGAAGAGATCATAACTCTATGGGCTTTACAATGTGGATGGCAGGAGGAGGAATAAAGGGGGGTACTAGTGTAGGGAGTACAGATGAATTAGGTAGCGCAGCTGTAGAAAAGCCTCTATTAGTTAAAAATTTACATGCTACTATCTTAACTCAATTAGGCTTAGATCATAACGCATTAAGTTATTTTCATAATGGGTTAGATGAAAAGCTAGTAGGGGTTGAAGGAGCTGATGCTATTACTGAAATTATAGCTTAATTTTCAGAAACTACCGGTTTACGTATATGTAAAAAGCTTATGCATGTACAGGATAGGACTGAACACCCACAAGCTTTGTTACATTTACAGAGGTTCTGTAGACCTACTTTTTTTTAACCGGTTTCTTAGCACCCTTACCCTTTTTACCTTTACCTTTACCACTCGGCTTAGGACCACCTCTACGCTTTTTCATAGCTTCAGCTACTGCTTTACGCTCTTCAGCACAAAGCTTACCGTCTTTATTTTTGTCGAATTTTTCTAAAAGCATCTTCTTTCTAGCTTCACCAGCTGCCTTACGCTCAGCTTCATCTAGCTTTCCATCGCCGTTTTTATCGAATTTTTCAATCCATTGCTTGATGCCTGGCTTACCACGATCTTTTCTACCTTCTTCTTTTTCTGGAGTACCACTTGCAACAGCAAGTCCGATAATAGCTGTAATAACAGCGAATAATGTAATTTTCATAATTGTATTTATATTATAGTACCTGTTTATATATAATCTACTTAAAAACTGGATCTAATAGGAGATCCACAAATCTCTTAATAGTACGATATACTTTTGACTTAGTTGTAAATCCCCATCTTTTAGGAGCTTGTACTTTTATAAATGATCTGAAATCTGTACCCATTTCAGATTGTCTTGCATACCAATCACATACCATCTCTGCTATTTGCGCGTCATTCATAGCTGATATACCATCAACATGGTATTCAGGATGATGATCATTAGTCTGCTGGTGCTGATGTATAGCTAATCTTAAAGCTTCTTCATCTTCTTCTCTATGTAGCGTATCCCATTCTATACCTTGAAACTTTGATAGATCATGACGACTGCATCTTTGAAGCAATCTACGCGCTAATTCAAGATCATTTTCAGCTTTAGCATTATCAATTAACCTTGTAGCTAATTTATAAGCTGCAGATCTTACAGCTTGTGTATGCTCCCATACTGAAAATAATCTTCTCCTGTAATTCTCTCTTACTTCTAGGGGAAGAGTTGAATCAGAATTATCATGACTCGGAGGTTCCATTTTTAAGTTCTCCTTTTGATCTTAAGATCTCATAGTTAGCTTTATGAGCTTCTTGTACTTCGTTTTTAGACTGGCCTTTATAAACTACAGCATAGTGATTTTCAATTAGGAAATCATTTACATTTATACCATTAGAATCTATAATACCTAATATTCTTCCGAATTTTCCTTTATCGAGTCTAGTTTTAATAGTAACTCTATCACCCTTCTTGAGAAAGAATTTAACTTTATCTTTAGCTAATAAACCAGCTTCCTTTTCTTCTAAATCTCTAGTCCTACATTCTGGTGTATCAACACCGTAAAGCCGAACCTTTTGGTTAGAAAGGACTACATCAAAGCCTAGATCAATATTAAGTATAACGGTATCACCGTCTACTACTCTTTTAACTTCTGCATTATAACAATAAGGTTCCACAATATATATTTATCTCTAAACAAGAAAAACCCCGGAGTAGCAAGGCTAGTCCGGGGTTAAACTGTTAAGTTTATAATTTAAAATGCACGACCTAATCTAAAGCCAACAACTACTTCGCTATCGGCATCAGCGTAGATTCCCTGAGCGTCATCAGATAAACTAAGAACACCAGTCACAAAAGGAGAAGCAGTAAGCTCCCACGGAAGGCTGAAGTCAGTACTTACAGTTACTTGAGCATGAGTAAGCTCAGACTCACCGAGTACATAACCAACAGCACCTTTAACGAAGACTTCGTTACTAGCAATGTTAATAGCCGGCTTCCATGTTACACCAACTTCTCCATACTCATCGTTATCACCATCTACGGCGAACCACTGAGTAAGAGAAAGATCAACAGGTCCAACTGTCTTACTTACTCCAAGACCAACTTCAGAAGTAATATCACCAACTAGGTCGGTAGCTTCTGTGTAATGGTTAAAAGCAAGACTTACATCGAAGTCACCTAACGATTTAGTAGCTTTAAGCCCGAAAACAGTTTCAAGATCTGAAACATCGTTATCTTGGAATGTTAAACCAGTTGCGACAGATACTCCAGCGAGATCAAACTCAGTACCTACACTAGCAGCAACATAATTGTCACCTCTATCGGCACCTCGAAATAGCTCTTTTGAAGAAGCTGTTACATTTGCCTCAACTCCACCAGCAAGAAGAGTGGAAAAAATTCCACCATCACCTGCAACAGTAGAACCTGAAGCGCTTCCTGCAGTTAAAGCAACTGCAGCCATCATTGAATATAGTACGTTTTTCAATTTCATATTCATATATTTATAGTATATGATCGGTATAAATCAACGGTGTTACCATAAAAATATGAATTATTTTTAATATTCCGTATGTTTCATCTCATACTCTGCAGCTTCTGTATCGTCTTTAAGATCAATATCCTCATGTCCTGTATTGACCATATCCTCTTCTGACTCAGCTCCAGCTAGTGCTACTATTTGATCTATAGTATCAAACATAGAATCGTTAGGATCTATAAATTTTCCTGAGTAGTTATCTTTAAGTTTTTTTAGTTTATTAACTAACTCCACCATTTGTGAGAATGCTGCTTCTTTATATTCTCTATCATATCCACCTTGTCCAGGAGGCGCGCCCTCTCTGATAGGAGGATTATACATCTCATGATATACTTTAGCTATACTTCTACTCGACATAATTACATTATTTCATTTAAGAAATCATAATCAAGTTTACCAGCTAGCTTAACTTCATCTAGCATTTGACTCTTATCGTATCTATTACCATCTTCAAGTGTAATTTTTTTAGTGAATACTTCATCACCTTTAATACCGATAACCAGTTCGTGATATGATTCTCCTTTGTATATATTACCAACTTCGATAGAATCTTCTCCTCTATACTTATCAGACATAGCTCTAAAAGCATCAACCTCTGTCGCATATTCAGAATCTTCTGCGTTTTCTGATGCACCTAGCTTTGCAGCAACTTGCTCTATACCACCACGTACTTGTTTCTTATCAAATTCTTTCAATGCTCTACCTTCTTCAGGACCAGCAACCGGTTGTCCATCTGCCTCAGGATCAGCATAAAGTGTTACTGTGTCTCCTGGCCCGTACATAGTAGCGTATAGGACATAACTACCATCTTTAAATACTCTAAAAGCTTCTGCACCATTACGATCTTTTCCGAGATGCATAAATTGTATGTTACCGAATTTGTGCATTTTTGATAAGTCTTCTTGTTCTTGACTCTCATTGGGATTCTTATAGGTAGGATCTGAATTTAATCTAGATCCACCATGTGGCTCACCATCTGAGGTATGACCGTTCTTATATTGAGTATCGCTACCCTTTTTAAAGTGATAGCCGGGCTTTGCCTCTTTAGCCTCTACCATTACCTTTTTATATGCTTCTTCAAGCATTCTAAGATTCTTTTTCGCGCGCATAATATTATTTATTCAAACTGCATCAAAAGCCGAAGGCTTTCCGCCGCAGGCGCAAAAAAACCTGGCCTTTATGGTCTTAGATACTATAATATAGTATGGGTGTATATTCTGAACAGAGACCATGGGGATTATTTGAAATCTTAATTGATAATCCTAGCTATAAAGTAAAGAGAATTTATGTTAAGCCCGGGCATAGACTAAGTCTGCAGTACCATAATAAGAGAGATGAGAACTGGGTCATAGTGCAAGGTAAAGCATATGTACAATTAGATCGTCATGGAGATAGTTGCAGAGTCTATGAGAGAGGAGATAGTTTGTATATTCCTAGATTTATGCCCCATAGAGTATCATGTCAAAGCGATGAAGATTTAATCTTTATCGAAACGCAGACAGGTGAGTATTTTAGAGAAGATGATATCGTTAGATTAGAAGACGACTATGATCGCGATACCTGCTGATTATCTTCTTCTATAGCTCCTAGCTCTAACAGTGTAACTATATACTGGATACCTGTAGACTGGGGGAGAGTACGTTCTCCTGTTAATATAGTAGTATGTAGGTGTATAGCTTCTATACGTTCTGACCGTAGTTGTCGGTACCGTCTGATATGTATATGAAGTATAACCTCCAGTACAGCTCATTAAACAACATGCTAGTAGTATTAGTAATGCTCTCATTGATTATCTATCCATTCTTGTGCTTCTTCTGTAGTAACTGTCCACCAAACCTCTGTATTGTCAGAATCCTTAACGCAGTATATAGGCCAATCACCACTACCACCTGATAGCTTAGCACTCTCTGTCATATGTATAGTATACGCCATTACTGATTA
>Ga0208919_1000124_pt1 | contig 55853 bp, 49 predicted proteins | sample 4_EtaG_FD_184076 | JGI IMG/M metagenome (GOLD analysis project Ga0208919, IMG submission 184076) | Marine viral communities from the Subarctic Pacific Ocean - 4_ETSP_OMZ_AT15127 metaG (SPAdes) (version 3) | ecosystem: Environmental > Aquatic > Marine > Oceanic | place: Pacific Ocean | collected... | reverse complement strand
CCCTCGTCATCCACGGCACTGCACCAAGGCCTCGTGCGTTGATAGTGGGTAAACTGAGATTGCCACCATCCATTCTTTTCCAAACTATGTGTTCTACTGAGAAGTTTTTCGCTGCTGAATTTTTATACATGTCAAATGCATTCACATCCCCCATCCAATACTCGTTAGGATAGTTTCCGCTCACGGTATAGGAATATCCAGTGCCGTCCATATCTTGATGGTTAGCAGATACATTACGTTCCGCATCTCCACTTTCAAGAAGCACAGAACCAACAGAGTAGTCTAAATCGAAGAGTAAATCACCAGTCTTAGCGCGTCCGGGTGTTGCGTTTTTGAGATTGAGGTCATCTGATACTGCACCGTGGAAATATGTCCCAACATCTCCATTGAATGGAGCATCAGAGGAATTGTCTGCGAAAGCATTTGCTATCGTTGGAACAGTTGTGCTATCTACAATTAGAGCCTCTACATTCGGACCAGCATTCGCGGGCGCAATAAAGCGGTCTTGACCGTGGAATCTTTCATCCCATAGTGTAGTTCCAGCATAATGGATGGGGTCAGTTCCTTCACCCTTAACGTGTAACCAATCACCTGTAGCAGTAATTGCGTCTCTATCGAACTTCGCTATCAAAGAACTTTCAGAGTTGTAACTGACTACGAGGAATGCATTGCTATACAATCCCTGTGGCAATGAGAGTTCCTTTGGTAAAGTAGTCGATATCTCGTAATTTGTGGGTTTTGCCCATTGGTTTGAGTTATCCGTAGTATCTGTGTCCTTGAAGTAGCCTTGTCCATTAGCAGGCGTTCGCCCATTAGCATCTAATGTATAATTTGTATACAGACTTGCCTTCGTGATGTAAGTATCAAGGTTATCTCCTGCGCCATTGATGGTAGGAGTGCTTTCGGGACTATGTCGCATAGGAGCAACTACTGGAACCGTGCCGTATGTGCTCATAACGGAGCCAGCAGAGCCGTATGGTGAGAATCCCAGCATTGAATGATATGCTCCTAATCCAGCAGCATATCCGGTTGCTGTAGTAGTCGAATCATTCTTCGTTACGCTGGTGCTTATCTTGAGACTATTGAGATATGAATACCGCTCCCCATGCCAACCGGCCACACCTACTGGCCTCGTCCTGTCTATTGCATCAACTATACCTGAGAAGTGAACTTGCGTCATGTGGTCTCGTGCACTTACATCTTCGTTGTTGAATTGCATTATTCCGGCTTTACTCCAAACATACAGATTACCACTCAAAGTCGTAGGATTGCTATTTGCATTGCTTGCTTTGTGATTAGCCCATGTAGTATCATACTCAAATACAGTCTGGCCTCTTATCGCATTAGGTGCAAGATGGAATCTTACTTTCCAATTACCTCCTGAAGCAATTACGTCACGAGAGTGATATACTGCCCAACCGGGGTCCACAGAATCCCCTTCACTGTCATCATCGGTATTGACTCTCAGCCAACCCGAAGCGGGAATCTGTTCCAATAGTGTTTGGCTGGCATTTACGGCGCTTTCGACATATTGCGGATAGGTGCTATGATTGTAAGAGCCAACAGTGCCTAAATCTACCCATCCATAGCGGTCTTGTCGCATTGCATTACCCATAGAAGGCATGTGAGTGCCTCCCATACTCTTGAGTGCTCCAGCGCCGGGGAAAGCGTTGATGGCTGCTCCTACCACAGTTGCGAGTTCTTCTCCATTCTGACATCTTGTCCCATCTATCAAGATGTATTCGTTCTTGGTGTTTCCAATTGAGAAATCTGTGCTACTACCGATATAATCCTGTATTGTAGCCATTAGGGGTCCAGCGACTCTGAAAGCAGTAGGATGAATCTGGTTATCTCTTGTCCATGTGCTTGATGAATTACCACCAGTAATCCGAGTATTCTTCTTTGGATGAACTGGATTAAACGTAAACTGATTATCTAACCAAGACCCACCTGCGTGGAAACCCCCATCCATATGGAATACCGTATCGGCACCCATCGTGATGCCGTAACCGATGAGTGGAACATGCATTTTAGGATGCACTTGCTCGAAATCCTCTGCATTGTGTATTGAGTCATCATTCAACAACTGACCATACATCCTACCATGCTCCGGTCTCTGGAACAAGCCCGCACTACCACTGTTAGCCGAGTTCTTCCAACAATATCCAGCAGGAGTTTCCCAATTCACCATCGCTTTCCAATGGAAGCCAGCAGTAGCATTGTAGTATGTTTTTGAGTGCGGTCTATACTTTCCTTGGTCATTGACTATCGAGTTCGGGAACTTATTGTTAGAACCGCCTAAAGAGGGCACGCTTGCCCAAGAATTGCCAGTATAGATGATTCTACCAGAGAAAGGCTCCAGTGTGTTGTGGCCCGAAGCAGCATCTGCGACTTCTTGTGTGAATGGGAATGCCTGCCCCGGTCCAAAGATGATATATGTCGTCTTATTATCGGTATCTACTCCATCGACGTGGTCTTCATAACGCGCCGTAGGATGAGTGAATCGTAATACGAGAGGAACTGGTTTGGCCTTTATCTCCCCTGTGCTGGCGTAAAGTGAGCCCCCTCTACCCAAATCCGGTGAGAGTATATTGTCTCGATTGAATGCTGGTGGATTGATACTACCTCTGTGTTGGTTGCAGAGAGCCGCACCGGGGAAGAAGGCAAACATAGCATTACAGTCCATCATAGCGAAACTGGTAGATATCTCGTTAGCGTTCTGTATACCAGCCACTCCCGTTGGACCATTAGCGTATGGATGAGTGTAGAATGTGGAGTAGTCATTATTAGTGCCATCATTCACATCGAGCGTAACGCCACTGAATCCGCCTCCGAAGTAAAGAGGCACGCTGTGGTCGCTGCTGCTTTTTCCTCCTCTGAAATATACAACCGGTTCTGAGAAGACACTACCTATGGAGCGCAGTCCATCGAAATCTCTGTTATTGCTAAGTGATAGAAGATTATTCCAGTGTGGGGCATCTCTCGTTATATCACCTTCAGCGTTTTCGATGTCCCAAGAAAGCACGGTTGAACTGGTTGCTCCCCTCTTACTCTCAGCGAAAAGAGAACCCTTCTCATTCAACCATACTCTCTTTTTCTCTCCGAATGATGGGATATTACCCGAATCATTTCCAGCGGGTATCATAAAGTGGAACATAGCGGGAGCGAAAGTAAGTGTTCCGTTAGATACATTACCACCTGTTGTTGAAACGCTTAATTCAAAATTAGTGCTATCGGTTATGCTTGCTACCGATGCTCCTGTTGGAATACCAGTGCCTGAGACTGCCATTCCAACTCTAATAGAAGCAGTGCTATCCATTGTGATTGTGGGGTCATTGTTATAATCGCAGGTATTGTCTGTAAAACTTACTCCGAGTGTTGCGCCTGTAAGCCAATCCACTCCGCCAGCAGAACCAGTTAGTCTCCTATTTACAATAGTATTATCGGCCAATCTTGTCTGGATTCCGCCCCCTATCGTAAATGAAGATGAGCCACCTGTTGCAGTGACTTCTCCTATCACTCTTCCATCCGTCGTGGCAAGTATATCTCCTATTGCTACTGAATTGGCATTTCCCCCATCTATTGCTATTGCAGCCGTCCAACCTATGGGATATTCATTGGAGTTATCCACTACCATTTGAGTAAAGGATGCCCAACCCATATTTAGCACAGAATGTGGAGTATCAATATGCGGTAAGATATGGTCGCCGGATGACCTCGTATACCGTATACCCTTGAGATTCTCTCTCCATTCATTGATATTGACTGGAGTATTCTTGGAATCGACCAGATTAGGTGTTGCGGTATTAGCATGAGGGCCGCGCGCAATGGAACGAATCTGCAAGAGGGTATAGGGGATGTAACCGCAGTCTATGCCTCTGCTATCATCTATCAATGCGTCTGTGACTGCACGAGATGTGCCGAAAGCCCAATCTGCTGTTCCTGTTGGATTCACTGCTTTTTCTATCTCCCCGAACTCAAGATGGGCTGCTTGAATGCCAAAGTCACGATGAAGAGTAGCAGAAAACGCCTCATTTAGAGGAATTACCGGCTTCTGAGTATTGTATGCCCGAATGCGCACAGCATTTTCGCTGACGCCCCATTCACCGAAAGTTCGCCCGTCTGCCGCATACATCTCAGTGCAATCGAAGATATGTCCATCTTCGGTATTTACTTCCCTTCCAGCGTTTATTGCGGCGGCAGTTACGGCAGCCATAAGTTCGTCAGTGACAAGAGTAGTCCAATTTAGCACAGGAGTGATGAGATAATTCGTATCAGTCCAACTTGGTAAACCTGTGATACCGTAGAATACATTACCATCCCTTCTTGTGTATGAGAGAGTCAGACCAACATCGGCGTCGCCATCGCCGTCAATATCCGAAATCTGTATCAGACCGTTTTCTCTTGGGAAGCCCAAATATCCTAATTTATCATCAGAAAATGCAGCATCAAAAGGCGGAGGGAACGATATCGTCATTTTAGTGCCCGATACGGCCGTGCCGACGTAAGCAGCAATGCTCGGAGCACGAACTCCTCTCCATCTTGCTCCTTTCCACGAACTCGATTCTATGGACAATACACCAAAATCCATTCTTCCCGTAGCATCTCCTGTGCCGTGCATGTGATTACCGACAGTAAATCCGCCTTGCGCTACGTCTCTATCATCGAAGAAAACGCAGACCTCCTCCTCTATTGTTGAAGGTAAGGTGGTGTTCTCATTGGCGAAAGAATCACCCATCTTCCGATATACAAACCTTAGACCAGACTCAGAACCAACATTGTCCTTGAGCCTAAAACCGTATAATTGACCGCTACCTATTGCGTCAGACAACTTATCTACAGTTGGCACATGACTGCTGTATGATGTCACCGAAGATGAACCGTATCGCTTATTGAACTTGGTATCTCCAATCTTTCCGAAGCCCCAAATCCCAGCATCTGGTGCCCAACCGGGCACTCCACTGGCTACCAGTCCTCCGAAATTGATACGAGAGGTTGCTCTACTGCCAACTCTGAGACCTTTCACAAGTGTGGAAGATGAACCCTTGAGCGAGAAAGATTCATTGTTTATTGTGTTGTGATTCTTTCCGCTTACTGTATCAGATACTGCTCTAAGAACGCTATCTTCCTCAAACTCAGCAACGCTTCTAACTTCCTCTCCGCTTTCTTCTGCAGTGATATACTGCTGTAATGTGGTGATTGGGGTAAATGGTCTTCCATGCTTATTCAGAGGCAATGGTGCGGGATGCATGTTCTCCCCCTCACCCTCTTCGGGCAATGCCCAGAAGTTACGCCACCTTCCACCATGGCCGATAAGGAACTGTGGTTGATAGGGGTGTTGTCCTGTGCTATTGTCGAGCCATGTGCAGAAGTTCCTGCCAGTAGCGCCGGGCACTGTGCTGTGAATCACTACCGTATAACCTGTATCTCCGTTCAAGTCCTGAACTTCTCTGCCGATATGGGCACGAATATACCCCATGTGAGTTCCTCGGTCATTGTTATCGGTATGCCAGAATGGCGCAGGGTCGTGCGCGGAACCATCTGTATAACGAGCGTTTAGAGCAGCATGTTGGTTGATTAACCGCACAATTTCCTGCGCTGCTGCCTCAGTATTGACTACTCCATCCTTCTGAGCAACCTCACCGCAGTCTATCGTAAGCCTCCTAACGAAGTCCATGTTCTTCCACTGAGGCAGATGTTGGAGTCTACTCTCTTCGTGAGATGACAAGTCAAGTGTCGTGCTGCGTATTCCTTTCAGACAAAGGAAAGCGGGAATCACTCTGGTCCCATCTGGAGTATCAAAGAATGTTGAAGGGTCGCGGAAGGAACAGTTTGTCGTTCCATTTCTAAGTCTCACCAGTTCATTCGTAAAGGTATCAAACGAATCAACTGGTATTCTGGTAAATGAGTGATAACCATCTGCAACCTTGTAGAGAGCCACAGAGTCATTAGTCCTCGGAGTCACACTGTTATCGACGCTGAGACCAGATACTGTTCCACCGAACGAATAACCCGTATGGACATGGTGGCCGTGAGCCTTACCATACAACCTCGCGCCTGCTATCTTCCTACCATCATCGGGAAGCGTCAAATTAGCATAAGTGCTACTTTCAAGCAAATCGAGTGTATGCCTGTTAGCAAGGTCATGAGCGTATGCGCTCTCGATGAACTTAGATTGTTGAGTGCTTCGTATGTAAGGATTCTGTGAGAGAAATCCGTTAGCCACATCTATCTGTGTAGTCCAAGGGCTCGGCCCAGAACCATTGTATGTCGCAGTAACCTTGTCGAGTCTGCTTCTGCTTGTGCCACCATCTTCCACGACTTCCTTCGGCCAGCCTATCTCAGCGGCTTGGGCGCTTGACTGCACCTGCATGTGAATATCTTGGAAGGCTACAAACTCCCTATCGTGCGCAGTATCATACAAAAGCACGCGTGCGTGCCCATCTTCAGCCAGATATGGGTCTACGTAAGCCACAGTGGGGGCTTGAGCGGCTGTGAGACCCAGCGCCTTGTAGTTCTCCTCCACAGTCCTGTTCACGTGTTGTGCGTAATTCCTCGCAGTTTCAAGGCAGGTGTTTCCAATTAGGAAGTTTTCAAGCGGTATGCTATCTCTTGGGTTAGTCGTATCCAAGTCTCCTTTTCCTCCGTTAAACTCCTTCCACACCTGCGCTTCATTCAGAACTCCCCTGCTCTTTGCGAATAGCCCCTCAACTGCATGGGGGTTGTTGTATGACATGTTGGCCCACACAGTATCACCATTGCGTAGACCGCCCGAAGCATAGGGATTGAGCCATGAGGTATTCAGTATGGCATCCTTATCCTCATAGTCCCCAATCCAAACTGCCAGTTTCGCACTTGACGGAATATCGTTTGTATTAACACTCAGATTGATTGTCTGTTTATCATTCGCAAGAGGCTCAGTAACGCTCGTCACAACGCCTATCTTACGTATTGTATCGGGGCTTCCATCTATGTAGTAATAGATAGTATCTCCCTTCTTGACATTAAGGCCGTGTAGGTCATTGACACTCATCCCAGTCGGATTGGTGATTTCCACCAATGCTCTCGCTGTGGAGGAATACGCAGTAATGGCGATGTTTTCATCAATCATTAGATTGTTTTTAACTTCCTCATAAGCAAGATTTCCCGCACTTATCGTATCTGTGATGCGAGAGCCGAAGACCTCACGACTACGACGAGCAAGCGTCAATTGTTTACCCACCAAATCGCTTGCTGTTGGATATGATGATACTTGATAGGTGTGATAGACAAGCGTGATACTGTTCTCTGGAATTGCTACGGTTGCTAACGTTTTGAGGTTTCCATGATATTGGTAATTGTATATGGTGCCTCCTTCCAACATATACTGCATATCATATCTCAAGTCACCAAGGCTGCTGGTCCCCAGAGTATCATAGCCAAGATTTGGCAGTTTCTTGAAATCCTCATCACTGAAAGTAAGAACGATTGCCTTGGTATTTTCGGGGAGCGAGACGACAGAAGAGACGGTAAGAGGCGTTACAACTGCTCTTCCACTCTGTATCTTCTCTGCATGGGGGTTACTCTCAGGTCCAGCCTTGAACTCCACTGCGCTCGCATATTGGCGCAGACCGTAATCCACATTTCCGCCCTGTGTTTTTACACTGGCTGCGTCGTAGTAATACTCGCTTCTGTCTTCAAAGTCAGACGATGGAGTAAACTCGTCTGATGCAAGAGGGGAGAGAGTATCATCAAAACCGATTCCGCCAGCAAAAACGGGAGTGCCCACATCAAGGCCATCAAGAAAATTACTTGTGTGACCATATTCTGCATCAACGATGGTAAGATACTTGTTACCTGTGTTCACTCCGCTATACCAAGCCCACTCTCCGTTACCGAGCCAGACCTTTCTGTATCTGTATGCTGTCGTTACTCCTCTGTAAGTGCCTGTCGATGTAGTAGCATCTGGAAACACATTGATATCGTTCACATAGAGACGTTTGTTAGACGCATCCCATTTTGTGATGAATGTCGAGTTGATATATTCCCTGTTAGCCAAAGCGTGTGAATACGCAGATTGAGCCTCTCTGTCTGCTGGCATTACGTCCTTGAGTCGTCTCCCTACTGGACTTGGATTCCACGTGTGAGCAGTGTGAGTGGCGTCTATGTGAATCTTGAATCCATTATCTGGGCCCACCCCACTGTCAAAGAACTGATGAGAGAAGAAAGGTATCTCGGCTAAAGCACGAGTGCTGGCGTATTGGGTGCCTAATTGGTAATCATGGCTAACATCACTCATACTCTGGAACATACGGTCATTCACAGTGCTACCATTCTCTATCCTCGACTGCTCCCCAAAGTCTGGTTCATTGTATATAGTGAAAATACCTTCCAGAGTCGGGGTTCCACTCGTTGCTCCTTTGAGGAAACCAGTAGCATTGAGCAGTCTCGCCATCGAGGTATATTCGACACCACTCGATGAGACGAAGTCGCCCGAACCCAGCGTGCCTGATGAAAACGTGAAGGTCGTTCCATTCTTGGAATCATACTTCCCGCTACTACCATCTGCAAGATACACTCTACCATAACGTGGGAATCCATAAGTGCCCCAACTTTGCATATCTGCAGATTCATTATTGATGGCCTTTACATGAAGCACATCGGCTCCGCTACTAAAGTTAGCCACCAACTTATGGGCCATTGCTGCAAAGGCACGACGAGAAGAATATGGCTCATGAGCAAGAATACTTGGCTGATTCGTGGGCTTTGTGTCCATCGCTCCCTGTCCCGGTCCTCCAAGCGTGACTGTTACCACAGGCGAGTTCGGCTCTATCTCCTTGACGATATGAGAGTCTGGACTTCCTCTACCTACCTCATTGATGGAACGGGAAGTCGCTGCTTCAGAGAGACCAATACAGCGTATGGTAGTGAAGTTCTGCCCTTCTCCCTCAGTTTCTTCTATGCTTCTCACACGAGCGCGACTCATGAGATACATGAGCGAAACTGTGTTCGCATCATCTGAAGTGGAAAATAATGACTTGACGTTAGTCAGTTGATTGGTTCTCCTTCTATCAGATGGTTGAATGATTATTCTCATATCTGATGTGGCCGAATCCACTATCTCGATATTGTCTATGATGTCAAAGACTTCGTGAATCGGCGTAGAAGACGATGCGATAGCAGTATCAAACTCTCCAGCAGAAGGACTGTCTACTGTTGTGTGTGGCTCAACTCTGGAATACAATCCTTTGTCTGTGAGATTTACTTTCTGGCCTATCTTGTTCAATGCTATCCTATTGAATACCGATTCATGAGTTCCAGTGCTACTTACTGATTCCACAATCACTTTTGGTGGACTATTCTGAATCGAGTCAGCATCTGCTCTGGGAGTGTAGTTTACAGGTGTCAAAGCCTCATCTAACTCATCATCTGCCGAATATCCTTCGCTCACATCACCTATCATGGAATGAGGCATGGCTAAACTATTCATTGAGAGTTCTGCAATAGCAGCGATGTCAATGTAGCCGCCCGGCGAATAGAGAGTCTTTCCAGAGCCTATGGCATTGATTATGGCATCATAGATGTAAGAGCCGCCACCAGTAGCCACATCGGAAGCAGGAACGGTTTTCTCAACCATCAATAGGGGTTGAGTTGTTCCACTCATGCTTGCTCCAGTAAGGTCTATTGCGTTGTAGTGAATCTCAACATATGGAGCGAACTTGACATTGGTGCTGCTTAATTGCGGAACATGCAATAATGCGACTCTGCTTTCCTTCGAGGGTCGAAGATGGAATTTTCTTGTTTCGTCATTAAAGGTGCCTTTCCATGCTGGCACTGGCCCCTTTAGCATGAATGGAGTGAAGTCAAAATTAGGACCGCCGATGGCTATGAGTTTCTTCTTTCCAGCAGGGGGTGAAGATGTATTGTGATACGAATTGAAGGCGGCTGTAACAGTGCTGGAATTAACTACGTCGTTTATCTTGAAGTTTCCAGTCTCTCTGTATACGTCTACCCTGCTATTAACAGATATCTGCTTATCGACACCTTTCTGAGTATCATCATACATAATGTCGATTATATCTGCCGAGCCATCTATCTGTTGGTCGATTATCTCATCGTTGGCTCTTGGGAGTATTCTGAGGAACTCATGCCCATCAACATGGTTTAACGTGTGTCTTCCACTATGTCCGATTTGAAATGCAGCATCTAATGAAGTGGGCCACACAACTGCATAGGGATTATCGGGGTCGGAAGTAGTAGTAGCCATTCGACTCGAATACACGAAGCCATGAGACTCGAATACCCCCTCATCTATCACCATCTGCCCCGTTCTATCCACCATCTGAGAAGAGAAGTGAGGAGGTTGATACGGCTTTCCAGTCCCGCTGTCTATCAATAAGTCTGCACCTATGACTACGAAATGATTGTCTACATCGGTGCTACGGGATGTATGAAGCACTCCTCTAATACCGCTTGTTGAATTACCATAATCGAGATGAATACTGGAAACAAGACAAGTATTAGTGTCTACATTGATATTATGAAGTCTGAGTCTCTCTGGAGGAGTTTGATTAGGTATCTTAGTATTCGGATTGATGCTACCCGGATTAACGAGTATATTGTATGGAACATGAGGAATCTTTCGCATGGTTGTTCCAGAAGAAGTGCTCTGCGTAATCTCATAATCTCCATTGCTATATGGGGAGGACGTGAAAGCATAATTACCGCTAACTGTAGATAGCCCCGTTAATTTCTTCGCAAGCGCCGTCGCTTCTGCATCAGAGAGAGTAATTTGCGAGATAGTAACAGACTGCCCTCCAACTTGAGTGCTATTCGTTGCTATATTGGTGATATTGTATATTCCCTCAATGGGACTAATCGGCTCCTCGAAACGATAGAGAAGTTGAGTGCTACCGTCTGGTAATGGAGTATTGCCAGTAATATGAGTATTCTTCAGTCCTCCATTCAGATGCACGGCTTCGATAACGCCTCTAAACTGGCCGCCCTTACCACCTACATACACATGAGCATTAGACTTAGCCAAAGTAAAATTGGTATCCTTAATGTTTTTACTGACTACAATCGACCCATTCACATACAACTCTATCGCCGTCGGTTTAACTGCTGCAACTACGTGAAGTAGAGGCCTGTGGTTACGATTTAAGTCAGTAGCATCGTCATAGGTTAAACCTGTGAATCTGTTATATGAATCATGAATCCCACCATATGAAGAAGATGGATAAACAGTGCCCTCATATCTGGTGCTCTGCTTAGTAGCGGTGCTAAGTTGAAATCTTTGAGTGCTCACACCATCCTTGAGAAAGACCTCGAATACTGCAGGGCCGGGAGTATCTACATTGCCTACGGTGAGTTTGAACTGTCCTTCCTTTTCTATCACAGTGCCGCCACAATCTGGCATTATCCAAGCCTCGATGACGAAATAATTGGAGAACTTACCAGATGAAGGAGTTAGTGCACGATGACCGTGTGGTGATTCATCGAGGATATTTCTTACATCACTCGCACCATCAAGCGTCTTATGACCAAGCGCAGTAAACTGCCCTTCTGGAATAATGATACTATCGCTCACGCCATCAAAGAAGAACGCATGATTGGAGCGGCCTATTACTGTCATAGCAATCCATCAATGGGGGCGAATATCATGTTGAACGAGTATACTGTCTCTCCGGCATCATACATGATGTCTAATTTTTGCACAGCGCCTTGAATGCCCGTATGTTTGTCACTCTGACTAAACGTAACACTTGCAGGTTCGTCATTACCCTCAGAAGTCTTATCTGGGCCTGTTACTCCAAACCAACCAGTGGGCATGAAAAAGTTCCTTGCAGTATACAATTCCCCATCCTCCGCTTTGATGGTTGAGTTGTAGGGTATCTGTAATCCTGTAATGTAATCTGCCTCTTTCCCAGAATTATCTATTGCTGCCATACCAGCCCCTGCTACAGCAGCCCCTGCTACTATACCAAGCCCACCTGTGGCAACTGCTATACCAAGCCCACCTGCCATCATGCCCAAGCCCATGAGAACTCTACCAGCCTGCGTTACGCTATTATTGAGTATTCCATAGAGGTCCATGGCCTTATCGCCTGCTGACTTTTTCTTACCCAAAGACCCACCTGAGAAAGTGTTGATATCTGGGCTGTAGAAAATAGATGTGCCGCCATCGAAGAGAAATCTGGGCGTGCCATTATTGGAAACTGCTCCTTTCGCTACCATAGATATGGAAACGCCCCAATTATCTTCAACACCAACAGAGTCTGCAGTCTGCACAACCGTGCTCGATAAAGCAGCCGAGAACCTATCATTGATACAAGTATTAACAGCGCTGGCGAGATTGCCAACAACGGTGCTATCTGCCTCAGAGAGGTTGATTAGAACATCGTCATTACCTGAATTATGCCTTGCGACACCAGAACCCGTCGAAGTGAAAGTGATGTATCTCTTAGTGCCAGAAAGGTCGGTTATCTCTAACTTCTGGCCTAATAGAGCAGTGAGATTAGTGCTTGTTGTGAATGACCTACCACTAAATGAACCACTGCCTCTTGCGAAGTTAATCACGGCCGATGCTGCCGTGCTTGCTCCAGCACTCCTATCGTCGGCTATTATGCCTCTGATGTTTATCATCGCTTGGTTCACGTTAAGGTCGAATCCTACACGCTTACTACCAGTGAAAGGAATGGCAGACCCGCCCACCTTTCTTGTTGTGGTTAGGACCATCTCTTGAGCGTCTAACTCGATGAGATTGCCATTCTCTTGAACAAGTCTAATGGGAGTAGCAGAAGGCATTACGCATACCTACCACGTTGCCTCACACCGCCCATGCTTCTTGCGAGTTCCTCTTGAATTAAGTCACCCATTTCACGTGCCATTGCTCTCTTATCTGAGCGGTCTGTTACACCACTCACATCTATTGTGATATTGAATGTTTGAACGACCCCGCCTTGGACGGATGTGCCTACTGTGGTGCTCCCGCCACCGCCACCGCCGGTAACGAGATTTTTTGCTCCACCCACTATTGATTTACCAAAATTGAAGACCTTACCCAATGAGCCACCTATGATATCCTTAGCCGCATTCAATATGCTCAATAACCCATCAATGATAGCGCCCACTCCATCTTTGAGGAACGAGAATACCGGACCAAGCGTCTTATCATAAACGCCCTTCATCACGCCCATTACTCTACTCCATGCAGAAGCAAGAGCGTCGAATACCCCTCCGACAATGCTCTTCATACCTCCCCAGATAGGGGTGATTACCTTGCCCCATACGGCGGAAAGACGGCCAACTAAGATATCCCAGATATTCTTGATATTATCAATGGCTTTCCCCCACTGTAATGTCATAAGATTGAACGCGAACCCAAACATATTCTTGAAAACTCCCCATATCGGAACTAAGATTTCATTCCAAACCCCTTTCATGAGTTTGACGAGCCCTCTCCAAAGAGTTCCGATGAGTTTGAACACAGGAGCAACAAGATTCTTGAATCCCTCCCAAATAGGAGCGAGATGCTCGTTCCAAAACTCCTTAATCTTGGTGAATGCCTTGATTGCTACTCCTTTTGCAGCAGAGAAGATGCCCTTTAGTGCACCACCGATACCCGATGCAATACCTCCAAGCCCACTCATAGCACTGCCTATCCCACTAAGGGAACTCGATACTGCAGAAAGTGAGTTTAGTAATGCACCCAGCGCCATCAGATATCCTCTCCATCTAAGAACGAATAATCAAGAGTCACTGTTTCATTTCCAGTGGAGTCTTGCATATGCTGCCTTTTCCTTTCCTTGTCTTCTTCATCGTTGATTGCGAGCGCCCAAGCAAGGGACTGGGTGAAAATCTCCTTATCCATCTGATATACCTCTGTCAGCGATATGCTGTAATGTTTCGCCACGATATAGGCGAACAACTGAGCCTGCAGTCCAAAATCTTCGGCAGATTCTATCTTCCGTTTCTTAAGGAACTGCTGAACTCTCAATTGTTCGCGTTCGTAAAACCCCCCTGCATCACCTCTGCAAGTTCATCTGGCTTTGGTAATAGCGCGGCTAACTGCTGCCCTACGTATGCATTAACGTTGGCTAAGTCATCCGGTGAGAGTTCGGGGTTAGTTCTCAATACCCAATTAGTGAAGGCGTATTTCCAATAGCCTTCGAGGTCAAGTTTGACGTCGTCACCATCGACAAGAAAGAGGTTCTGGGCGGCTTTTTGAACGTCGAAAAACGAAATGTCACGCACCCACACCTCCATCTTTTCATCTGGATTATCGCGGTTTACGCCAATCTCATGTCTTCGTTCATTCTTCTTCGCTACTATGTTCTCCTTGTTGTCCACTATTGTCATTTTCAGTCACTTCCATGGTTACAGCCTCTTCCGAGGGGGCATCCGACGTTTCCTCAACAGCCTCTTCCGAGGGGGCTTCGGTCTCGCTTTCAGTTTCCTGTGTAATTGTTATTCCTTCATCGTGTTGCCTCAAACGCAAAACGACTTCTGACTTGGTGCCGCGAATTGTGAGTCCTCTTTCTCTACATTCGTCCTGTAATTCTCGAACTGTCCATGAGTGGTAATCCACTTCACCAAATGGGTTGCTCTCAGAGGGGACTATCATAGCCTCTTCCTCTTCCTCTTCTTCAAGAACTTCCTCTTCTTCAAGAACTTCCTCTTCTTCAAGAACTTCCTCTGCGGCTTCTACCCATGCAGGCTTCTCTTCGACCTCTTCAGGCTCAGGCTCAGGCTCAGGCTCCACCTCTGGCTCAGGCTTAGGCTTGAAATCCTCAATCTTCTCTGTATCGAGAGGCACGATAGGGTCTTCGAGAGTAAATCGGTCAAGCCTCTTTGAGACCATCTCATCGACGCTTTCTCTCGTGCCTACAAAGAGCATCATAGTTTGAAGAGGCACCTTCTTTCCATAGTGTTCTAATTGCTCATTACATCTTTCGAGCAGCCAATAGACATACTCCTCATGAGTATGACGATTGTAGTATTGCACTCTTTCCAAATCTGCCGGCATCATAGACATTCTAAGCAACTCCCAATCATACTCATAGCAGCAGAATCATCGGTGCCCCAATAGATTCCCTTACCACACTTTGGACAATGTGAATCAAACTCCAGTCCTTGCCAATCATATGGACCGCCGGGAGCCTTTTTGCCTTCTTCATCGTAGGTATTACCTGTGCCACTGGACTCTTTGAGAAAAATCCAAGCCTTGTTGAATGCTGTCATAATAATCACGCGTGTAGTATTGTATCCTTGCTAATGACCTTGAAGGTCTTAGGCAATATCTTGAGTGCAGAGCGTATTGGCCCCTTATCCTCTGGAATAGGAAGCGGTGCCTCCGTAATGAAATAGTCATCAATTAGTATGTCGATAGATTCTCTGTCTGCCCCAGTGCCCTGTTTGACGAAAGACAGTCGTATCATGTCTGCATCTGTTTGAGCAGTCTCATCAGTATCGTCGAAATGGTCTACTGCTCTCCTTACCTTATGGTAGAAAAGAGGGTCATCCACGATAATCTCCATCTCAAGGTCATACTCAGTCTTACCTTCCACAGCGAGTTTAGGATTTCTTGTTCCAGCATGGGGCACTTGGTCTGTCGCCGCATCTGCTATGTTTGCTCCGCTGATAGTGTAGAATTGCTCAACTCCAGTCTTACCGTTTAGAGTGAAGGACACTACTTGTCCTAATGTGGTTCCTGCTACGCTTATTGAACCATTGTAGAACATAAACGGTTTCTGTGTGCCCTTCTCGATACCTGCCTTCTTTCGCTCAACCTCAGTATTAGCGGTGTCCTCAAAGAGCCTGTGCGTATCGTATCTGTCTCCTTTTGTGCTTTCTAAGCGCCCTGTATCGGTATAACAAAGAGCAGAATCGAAGTTTGTAGTGAGCCTTAGAGCAGCATCTGTATCAGCGGTCAAACTGAAGTCCTTGACCTTACAACCACGGAAAACACGCGTAAGTTGCTTAGAATCGCCACTTCCACCATCTGTAGTTCCCTCATTGCTATCAGCATCGCGCCTTCTGATACTCACTTCCATTGAGAAAGATGGTATTGTGCTTCGAGAAAAGAAGAGATGCTCAACGGGTTGAGTTAGGTTGCCAGTGCTACTGTCTCTATGTGGACTACCGTTGCTTGAGTCTGTTTGATACTTAGCGAACTTCACGACTAAATTATTTGCATGGTCATACAATAGAGAGTCGTCCAACCAGACTGAATACTCTGCCCCATTTCGTTGCACAGCCGCTATCCTTCTAACCTCAGTTTTGAGAGCCTTATCGAATATCTGTGTGGCTCCTGCATTAGGCCATGCACTAACATATGTTGGGTCGAAAGTTAGAGTGCCATTTGTAACTGAGCCACCAGTAGTAGCAGCGCTTAATTCAAAGGTAGTAGAATTAGTTATGCTGGATACTGTTGCACCGCTGGGGATACCTGTGCCAGACACGCCCATACCGACAATTAACTCAGCAGTGCTATTCATAGTAATGGTAGGGTCGTTGTTGTAATCGCAAGTAGCGTCTGTAAAAATTGTTGCATTTACGCCAGTATCTCTGTATGTTTGAACATCAACCATCTCTGTCGAAGAGTCAAGAATGATGTAATCGCCCACGGCGAGTTGCACGCTATTTATCGTAGGCCAACTACTGTTTCCATCAAACATCAAGAAATTATCGCCTGCACTAACTGAACCAAGAAGATTGTATGTGTTCTGCCCAGTCTCCTTTGTGTTAGCATGTAATTTCACTACCTCTTGACCGAGGCAGTAGTTGAACCATCTACCATTGTGAATGTTGCACTCGAAAGAGCCTCCTTGATTGAGATATCTACCCGGAACTTGCACTGCTACATCACGACCAAGGCCAACAACATGGTAACGCTTGAGGTCTACTTTAGTCTCTGGTAGGGCTATGGTGCTGACCAGTCCAACGAATTGGTCAGTCAGAACACGCTCCGCAGATAGATTAGCGGCATCATTATGAACCATACTGACATCTATTGTCGGCGTAGTGAAGGAGTGAATATACATGGTATCTCCAGCCTTTGAGTCTTTGTCAGCAGTAGTATGGTCCGTTTTCAACGCAGGAGTGACTGTAATCTCAGTCTTGTTGTTATTTTGGCTATTCGTATCATTTGCGACTTCCTGCTTGATGATGGTATATGTCCTACCAGTTACAGAATAATCATCATCGGTGCTCCAATTAGGACTGGTCGAACCTATTGAGAAGGTCACCTTACTGCCTACAAGCATCCCATTGGGATAACGAAGGATTCCGCTATTCACCGGAGTATTAGCCGCACCACTATCAAAGACAATCACACTGGTATCCTTAGTGAGATTCTGATGTGGTGCATTAGCGGGTGCAGGAACATTCGGGTCAAAAGATGCTGTGAACTTGAAATTAGACCCCGCATAACCATGATTCAAAGTCAAACCAGTCTCGTGACCAAAGGTCACTTCTGTTAAATCACCCTTGTAGACTGTGGACGGCATGGCTCTCTCTCACCTCATGGGATTGGTTCTGCAAAGATAACTACTTCTATCTGGAAGGTCATTCTGAACAATTTCTTGCTCCTATCGGACAAATCCGTGCGTGTTTTGTATACTAACCTATCGAAATTAACGCCATCGCCCTTTCTCTTCAGATGAATGCACCGCCTCAACTCGTTTTCCATCTCCTTAAGTTGCCTACGATTTCTCGTAGTCCGCATATCCACCGTGATATTGATTCTGGTTGTGACGAAATCGTAGAGCATCTCAGGTAGTTCTTCGTTATGTGCTGTCTCGAAAACGAGAATATAGTCCGACCTATCAAGGTCAAGACGCTTACCTCGCTCAGGCGTCACATCGGCAATATCAATGATAATAGGCTTGTAGTTGCTCGTATTTGCCCTATTCCAATTGTCCTTGAGGACATCCAAAATGACATCTATTCCTTCTTTGAAGGTGGCAACCATTTCTTCTTCCTCCTTGCTTTATCATGAGCGTCCCAATCTGGTAATACTGAATTACCATTGAACCTAAGTTTCTGCTCAGTCAATATAGGCGATTCAGTTAGCATACGTCTATCCACAATATCAGGATTCTCCTCTTGAGACTTTACTAAATCGTGATACTGCGTAGAACCTTCTATAACGCCCTTACGTAATTCCGCTTGAGTTTCTGCTTGAGTGAACTCCTTCTCAATCACTTCTTTCCACTCATCGTAGACTATTCGTTCGGTATCATCACCCAAAGACGACCACCTCAATATATCGTGCGAAAACGCGGTCTACATCTGCTCGATAGAGTTGAATCTTAGATGCCAAGTCCACATTCTGTGTTCCTTCCGGTATGAGAACGCTACGGTCATCATTCATCAATAAATCAATTGCTACCAACTTAGTGCAGATATCCTCTATACCCTTATCCACATAGCGCTCACCATAGATGTAAGATGTCTTGATTGCATTCCACTCAAAGAATGGATATGAGTTGTTGAAGTATATGATGCCCATCTCGTGGTCGAGCCACCAGTCTCGCAGTCTGCCCTTGTCTCCGCTTGAACTACCGCCTTGGAGGTCTATCTGTAACTGGTGTTGAGTGAGAACCCCCGCTATATCAGAAAGAGCAGAGCCTACTACAATCACACATCCAGTGAAGGACGTGGCAGTTTTTCCTGTATAACGAAAGACGTCGCCACTCGCATCAACGACAACACCTGTTTCCGCAAATCCACTTGTAGTATCTACGTTGATAGTTGTGGAAGAGAGGTTACTGAATGTAGCCGTTGAACTACTGGTCTGACTAATATCTATGTCACTATCAGTGGCGACGATTGTGCAAGTCTCTCCTCCCTTTGTATCTCTCATACTGGTTATCTTGACGATGCCTGTCCCATAATCGGAATTAGCCGAAGCAAGAAACTCATTGTGAACTGCGACATTAGCCGTATTGCCCTCAAGAATAAATGTAGGCGCAAAATCCACTACGGTCTTTCCTACTCTGTCTTCTTTATTGATTAGGTCAGCCAGATTCTGAGCAGAAGTTGCCTTATCGAAGTCTGCTCGCCAATTCGCAGTGCTACTGCCGATTGAGAGGACACCGACGCTCCCATTGCCGGGTGAAACGACTATGGAACCGGAGAGGTCTCGCACATTGTCCGGCAGTGTGATTCTTGCCTCTGCTGCACCTATCTCTCGGTAGTCATCTCCTTGCCACAACTCCAATCGAAGTATCTGCTGAACATTTCTGAAGAGAAGTGGAGAAGTGCCGACGTAGTCAGTATAGTATCGACGACGATATGGCTTGTAAGTATCGAAATTGATGTATTCCGCATTAACAAGATACGGTCTCCATGCATTGTGAGTTCTATTGTCTATGTGGTCCTGCATACGAAGAATGACTTCCTCAACCTTGGCCTTAGTCATACCACGAGTTCTTCCATTGGTGAATGATGCCAGATTTTGCACATATGTATCATCTACCGCTTGGTAATCTGAAGTTGAGAATGACCCTGTAAAGTATAGGGCTACTCCATTGGTCCCTCCTTCGGCAATAGATGTAATTGTCTTCTCTATTCCCAATGCTTGCGCATCGCTGTAAATGAGAATTGTATCGCCTACTGAAAATCCGATATTTCTGTAATCGGCGCCCGTCACATATACTCTATCAGACTCAGAGTCAGCACTGACTGCGACAGCATCTTGCGGCCCCATATCGAGTAGGTCTGCAACTTTCTGTGCTGTGGTGTAGACGACTGCTGTGGGGTCAAGAGGTCTTGTTTCGCCTTCACCGGGACTGAATACTTGTGGCATTATTGAACACCTACACTTTCTGGTCTTCTTGGTTGGTCGAGTTTTGATTTAGGTTTTGTATAACCTTGTATTCTTGGGTCTATTTCATAAGCAGTCACCATTCTACCAGCATCGCCACCCCTCAAAGGATTGAATTGGTATGTTGGATGAAATGGATTGAACTTGGGGGCTAAGTCTGAAGTATTAGGCCCACCAATTGTTCCTTCTTTTCTACCATAAATATCGGCAAGAGCACTTCGGGTTGAAGGCGTTCTCATGTATGGCCCTCCTTCTTCGCTATCTAAACCCATATTCCCATCCGGTGTATTCTCAACCGGCGTATTCTCAACCGGCGTATTCTCAACCGGTGTATTCTGAACGGGGTTGTTGCGCTTTCGGCCGTAAGGCATTCCCCGACGATACTTGAGAACTGACCAAGCCTTGTTGAATGCGGTCATTACTGTCCCTCCATTTGATTCGTCAAATTACCTTGAGCATCGAAAAACATACCCGGTAGTCCGGGCACTGGGCCGCTTCGGTCTTTTTCTCGCACTTCACCGTCTACGATTTCATGATTCTTCCACGGTAGTGGGCCTTTTTCTTCATGACCGGAAACGGTTTGATGAAAACCGTGTGGATAATCAGGATGTTCGTGAAGATTGATATATGGCCCATGACCATTTATCCATCCAACGGGGGTTTTCTTGTAGTCCGGCCCCATCCAATGGAGGTGCTGTTTCTCTTTCTTCTCTTTCAAGATGGCCCAAGCCTTGTCAAATGCGGTCATTTCAGTAACCCCCACCCTCACCAGAAAGTTCTTTTCTCGCCTTATCATTCTGAGCATTGATTCTTGCTATTGCTTCAGGAGTCCATGAAGGGTCCATAGGTGGAGGCGGCGGAGGTTGGAAATGTTCAGGAACATTCGGATTCACCTTAGACATAGGGTTCATCCTTTGTTGTGTGATATAATCTGGTAAAGGCTTATTGGCCTTTCTTTTCAGATAATCGCCATATCTTGGTTTTGGGTAATTCGACAAGTCTTGGGACATCTGGTCATATGGATTGTAATTTGGGTCATCTCTTTTAGGAAAGGCAAACGGACTACCATCTCGTGCTTTAGCAGAATCCTTGAGTAATTGGAATGCAATATCCATTGGCTCACCAGTAATCACCCTTGCACCGCGTTTCGGCCAATCTAAATCACTGTAGAAAGCCTCTTCATCGCTAAGTTTCTCTTGACCTTGAACATCTCTACTGAGGGGTGTTCTCTCTCCTCTACCAGAATGATAACTCCATGAGCGCCTATTCTCAAACTCCTTACCGGGAGCAGGCTTTTGAGGCATCATACTATGCATCCTCTCTCGCCAGATGTTATATTGCTCTGGAGGCATTTGCCCTCTTGATAATCTACTGTCTTCTTCCTCTTGGGCTTCTGATTCAGCAGCCTCCATGCTTGCATTACGATTCATCATCTCGTCAATATCGTAATTATCTGCCAATTCGTTAATCTCTTGACCAAAGTTTTTCATTCTTGCTGGCCCTATACCTCGCATTGACATGTCTATTTGCTTAGGCAAACTTCCACGTCTCTGCACTCTCGCATAGCCACCCTCATCCATCTGCTGTTCTGGGAGTCCTTTCAAGACACTCCACGCTAAGTCAAACTCATTCATAGCCTCGCCCCCTCATTACGGCTTCCGAGGTTATATTCCATAGGCCTTTCGCAACCACCACAAGTGGCTCGCCATAAGAAATGAAGCATACCGCAGTGTGCACAACGTGTGCCTGCACCAATATCGAGTATGTCTGCGATATCAGAAGTTCTTGCTCTCTGCTTCTTAGTGATGCCCTTTAGTGGGGCATCGGTATTGATTTTCTGGTTGTCGTATTTAATGTCTGCACGAACATTTTGCTTGGCTGCTCTGCTGATGTCGTCAATATCAAGTGTTTGTAACTCGAACTTGGACATCCACAAACACCACCTTCATGCATAGTATGTGAGAACAAGAAACACATTTCCAAGAATAATAACTGGCTCAGATGCCACTAATGATGACGTAGATGCAGCATCAGTAATCGTAGTATATGCTGCCGCCAATGCTGTTTCTGCCTTAGCCTCAGTGGAAAAATCCTTCGGGGCTATCGGGCCGATAACTGCAAACTTTAGTGTTAGGTTAGCCATTTAGGTCACCGCCTGTTTCAGCGCTTACCCAATGCCCACCACTTACCAGTGTTTCCACTGACGCAATCTATTGTTAGGGAACCCGGTGCAGCGGTTGTAACGATAGCGAATGCTCCGTCTACTCCACCACCTGTGTTGTCTTCGGTATCACCAATGACGTTTCCAGCAAGTATCTCAGATAGTCCTGTGACTATTGTTCCAGTGTCTACGCTTGCTGCATTCCATGTTCCAGTAACCATCATTAGGTCACCCATTACGTGTGTTCTTGTGTCTGTTGTGTTACTAAATGCCATAATTTATCACTCCATTTCCGTTTCGTCTTCTGCTACTGCTTCCTCAACAACTGGCTCTTCCACTACTGGTTCAACTACTGCTTCTTCCACTACTGGTTCTTCCGCTATTGATTCTACAACTTCTGCTGCTTCGACTACTGGCTCTTCGACAGGGGCCGGACTTAAAGCCTCTTCCACTAAAGAGAGAAGAGAACTCTTGGTCTTGTAACCACCGCTAATTGGTATTCCGTTATTGTCGAGCCAAGCCATAATGTCGGCTTTTCTCCATTGGCTGTCAGGAATGCCATCATTGCCCGCATCTGAATGCGGTGCTTCGTCGCCCTCAATGATATAATCGTCCTTGAGTAACCAATGCCTGTTCTCATCCAACCAAGATTGGGAGACGGTTCTTCTGCTTCCACGTATCCATTCGCCTATGGATGGGTCGCGTCCAGCACGAGAATACCACTTGCCTGCATAGGTTACGGTAGGCATTCACCCACCTCAGTTATACATCACTATTAGGTTGTGCAATGCGTTAGCGCCTGTGACTGTGATTACAAGCCCTGTGTTTGCTACCTTAGATACTGCTGCTGTTCCACCTTGTTGGGAACTCATTACCATAAGGATAGATGATATTCCACCAGATAGTGTGACTGCCGCTGTGCCGCTTGCACATGTTACGTCCAATAAAGCCATCTTGGGAGCCGGGTCGTATCCGGTCGCCCCATCGGAGTTTGATGGATGGAAAGTTCCCGGACCTCCGCCCGGATATTGAACATCTGCTGCTCCGTCAAGCCATTCTGTTGTGTCATGAGAGCCCGCTCTGAGTTCCCATGCCCCGATTAGGGTTGCTACTGCGCTTCCTGCTGCTGTTGCTACTAATGTTTCTGCCATTTTTCTTCATCTCCTGTATATATTCCTGCCTTCTGGCCTCACTTCAAGTCCCTCAGACTTCCTTGTGACCCAAAGAAAGTGGTCCAAATCTCGCCCATTGTTCGGTAGAGTCCTTCTTGACCCAGCCTGTTGATGGCGAAGGGGTCGCCGGTCTCAATTCCCGACTCGAAGTATTGGGTCGGTATTGCTGTGCTAAAGTGCAGGTAATCTGTATCTAAGAAGTAAACGCGACTGATAGAATCCGTCAGCATGTTCTTGGTTGGGATAATTGGGACTCCGTTGTAGGTAGCCACGATAAATCCGGCTTCCATTCCCGGAACACCCTTTACACCGTTGTAGGTGGGGGTGACTCTCTTCTCTTCCATGAACCTCTGCTGGCTCTGCAATAGTTGCTGCAGGCGCATTAGTGTGTCATATCCGGTTAGCATAACCTTGGGGTTACCACCACGGACCCAGAGTTTCTGGAACATCTCGTCAATCAAGTCGAGAGAAAGAACTCTGTCAGTTGAGACATTGCTCACTGCGTTGTTGCTCATCTCAGCGTTCGACCATGAGTTTGCACTCCTGTCGATACTGTATATGTCGAGGTCAGAGTCAGCGCTTAGATTGTCGTGACCATTAACCAGACCAGTTGTGGTAGTTGCGTTGTTGCTGTATGCTGCTGTAACTCGGTCCAAGGACTCGAAGTTGTTAGCGGCAGGTGTGTCCACATCAGTGCAAAGCATCTTGTTCACCATCTCAGCGTGATGTTTGCCCATTTCTTCCTTCATGACCGAGCGGATATCTCCGAGGCCATCATCCTTGTCAGCGAGGAAAATCGCTGTCTCGGACATATCAAAGGTGTGTGCGATAGTCTTAGGCTTTGCAGCAACGTGCTGGAAAGTCGGCTTGACTGTCTCAGGCAGTGTTGCGTTCTCTGCAACTCCACCGTGTAGAGTGCCCGAATTGGGGCGACCAGTGATTACGCGCCATCCGCTTCGGTCCCAAGGCTTCTTGGGTAGAATACTGAAGGCGTTGAACTCTTGGTTCAGTTGCGACCAGACTTTGCGTCCATAAATTGCTTGGTAAGTTCCACCAGTGGTAGACAGCATTGGGCTGTCTGCCTTGAGTAGTTCACTACCGGAGTAAGAATACCCCATTGCGTTCCCTGCGCCATAGTAATAGCGCTCCATGTCAGTTATTGTTCTTACGTAGTTTCGTGCCATTTTTCATCATCTCCTAATTTTTTGTTGTAGATTCTCACTCCGGGCTCAATGTCTTATCGGCCAATTGATGAACCTCATCCCAAGACATTTGTGCCAAATCCTCAGTCGAAGGAACCACTATTCCGGTGGCGCTCTCGGACTTCTTGAACTCCTCTCCTTCTTCTGCTGGTGTAGTCAAACCATCAATGCGCTCTCCAAGTGCTTCGATGGACTTCTGGATAGACTCAAGTGGGCTGCGTGCATCGAATGCTGCTGCCTCTGCCTTGGTAATCTCGGCCTCTCTCTCGTGCGCGTAGCGTGTAGAGAACTGCTCTTCGAGACTTCCACGTAGTTCATTCTCAAGGGCTGCAGCCTTGTAAACTTCGTAAGCAGCCTCAATATCTGAGTCTGTTAGTGAACGAGGGTCGATGAAGTCAGACTTCGCAACCTTGCCACTACCTGTAGTCTTACCGAGTGCGCCAGTTGAAGGCTTGCCACCCTCCTGCGCGCGTCCCTTAACCTGTCCAGTTCGCTGGAGATGTTGTGCTTCCATCTCTTCTGGAGTAGAGCCGAGGTTAGCCTTTTCCAAATCATCGAAGTGTGCGCGTGCGGCTTTTGTGTCCACACCGCCACTCTTCAGAGTGTCTTCCATCCAATTCAAGTAATCAGATGTAATGACGTCTGAGAACTCATTGGATTTCTCCACTGGCTCCTCAGTTGTATCTGCTGCCTCTTTCTTCTTGTCGTCCTTCTTGTCATCATCGTCCTTATCCTTACCTTCAAGGAAAGCAGGCTTCTCGCCCTTTTCCATATCATCCAAACGTGATTCCAAGCGCGTTAGAACGTCGCCCAGTTGTTTTGTCATATCATTTTCGTCGTTTTCTGTTGTCATATTGTTCACTTCCGTGTCTTCTTTTAGTATACTGAATGTTGCTTCGGGGTTGATGCCTTTTTCACAAATCGTTATTTCGTGTAGTTCCAGTTTGCTTATTTCTTGGTAGTCGCCTCTTTTTGGGTCTGATTTTCTAACCCTTTTGAACGCTTGACCACCGATACTGAATCCTCTGAGAGCGCCTTTTCTAATCTCTGCTGAGACTTCCTTGGCTTTCTCGATGTCGTTACGGAGTTGCACTACTACAAACATCCCGACATCATCGACTTCGCTTTTCCACAACCTCCCTTCATTATCTGTGTAACTTGGAACCACATCGCCTACTTGTATATTGGAGTGCGCTAATTGGACGTTTCTGTAAGATGGATTTTCCATGAACTTACGAAATGCGTCCTTTAATGCCTCCTTTGTTATTACGTCGCCTTGCTTGTCTACAACTTCCACGCTTGCGTAGCCAGCGACAATGAGGTCGTTGCCACCCTTGAGGATGGCGATTGACTCATCGTCATGTCTGAACAGTTGTTTACTACCGAGCACACTAACCATCTCACGTATTGCTTTACTACTTCAATGCTCCGCGACTAATCCTCAAGGCTTCTTTCCTCTAAATCGATAGACTGCGCGGCATTTTTCTTCGCTTTCCTCCGTCTACCGGGATAGTCCTCTGGTTTCTCCATGTCCTCTGTAGGCCGCTTTCTCATATCCCAATCCGGTAAAGACTCTTCACTATCCAACTTCGTAGGGCCGCGTGGACTCTCAGTTCCATCGCCCACATCGTATCCAAAACCTCTTCCAGCCAAATTGCTGAATCCCTTCTCCATCGCATCTATTGCGCGTTCTATGAGAATGAGCGTTTTGTAAACGTCGTTTGGCTTCATTATCAGATTCTTATCTTTCTTTGGTTTGAGTATACCAGCACTCTCTTCCTCTATCCTCTCCTCATCTATCTCAGGCTCTATCTCGGTTTCTTCCTTTAACATCTCACTTAATGCTATTTTCCAATAAGGCTCAAGACTCTTAGCGAGGCGTAGAGAGTAATCTGAATCAGTAAGACTACCTATTGCTGCTATTGGCTCGATTGCCTCCCCATCTACTATCTCGTATTTCACTAAGTCCTCTGGAAGATGTATAATGAAGTGACTATCATCAATCTCCATAGAGAAAGGTATGTGGAACTCTATGTCCGATTTTGCCAATAGAACCCACTTAGGGTGCTTTTCTTCTCCCTTCATGTATGTGGACTTTGCATCTCTCAAGAGTATCTTGTCAGACTCCTTACTCAACTCCTTCACTGCATTCTCCAAACCAACTTCATCTGTAATTCTAATGTCAGACGGGCTGGGTATGAAAACAGGGTCGTAACTATCGAACTGTCCTCTTAACACTTTAATGCGCTCACGCGTAGAGAGGTCGTATACGACATCATCATCATAGAGTAGAATATCATTAACGTAGAACTCTCCGTCTTGCATTACGCCATCTATTACGTAATCCTTCTTTCCGATTTGTTTGAAAGCACTCCTCATCTTCTCACTCATTGATTGTTTATTACCGCTATCGTCAAACACAGTCACGCGATTCTTCTTGCATTGCACTTTGCATCTTTTTCCATCCTTATGGATTGAAACGACCCATTCACCAGTGAATCCTCTTAATTGCTTCAAATCTTCAATGTCAAATATCCTATGAAGAGGGTCAATGAGCGGAACTTGCTTCGGCAACTCTGCTTTGTCTTTCAGCAATAGATTGGAAATATGCATTGGTTCACTGTATCTAACAGATGGGAAATCCGCTGATGGTGGATATCCCGTATCACTGGATGGAGTTTGTTGATTAGATAAGGTCGTTTCTTCAACTGGGTGGCTATCAATCAAAGTTTGTATATGCTCATTGGAATAGTTTGGAAACATCATCTGTAACGTTTGGAATGGCACGGTGTGATAATAGCCTTCAGTAGCATTAGTGCCTACAACGATGTTATCGTCTTCATCGTGTTCAATTCCTATTTCTGGTGTAATCAGATAGCCATCATCCATGCCGCCACTAATATAGTGGTCATGAGGAATAGCCCCTTCTCCGCTATCATGTGATTCGATTGGGACATCATTATACCATCCTACCGCTTTCTTTCCCTCAAAAGGGTCAAATTTGGCTTGAAGTGTTTCTCCTTGTAATGCCCCCTCATCGAATACAATAATGCTGTTTGCTATATTCTTCATGTCAGTTAAATCTCTCTTATCACCAGTCTTGTCTTTGTGGGAGAACAATAATTCTCTATCTCCCAAAGGCTCGCCTAAGACCTTCTTTTGTGCCGTCATTGGATTCTTTCTACTGTAGTTAGGAGAAGATTGGAAGGTTAATCCATAGCCCCTCAATGAGTCAGGTTGGAGATTCACAACATTCCTAATTCCTCTTAATGCAGTATGACCCTCGTGGGATTTATCCCATGCACTTCGTAAAGCGCGTTGCTTTACTTGATATTCGGTGCTCTCGCGTCCAGTTGCTGCCGAAGTCGGATAACTCTCCTGAAGTTCTTGGAGTTTATCATCTAAGACAGTGTGGATATCTTTCCCTTTCAAACTCCCATATACCGACGGTGCCGGGATTTTCTTCCCATCCTTATCGAGAGCAAACTTCCCCCTCTCGTCCTTCTCGTAATTCGACTGCCATTCTATTCCTGCCGTTGCTAATTGACCGAGAGTAGCAGCAGTAAAATCACCGCCGTGCACCTTCATCATATGCTTTACGTGTTTACGATGAGGCATATCGTCTGGTAAACCGAGTTTCTTCAGAATCATATGTATTGACTCATCACCAATTATCTTGCTTCCGACTTCACCTTGCCGCATCAAAGAGGCCAATCTATATTGCTCATCTGATGAAACTCTCTCTGGAGCATCTAATGCGTCTTTTGAGCCAGAAGGTCGAACCCAAGCAGCGGGAGTAGTAAGACCTCCTCCCCCTTTCTTGTAGATACTCCTCATAGCGCCTTGTAGTGTGGCGGCAACATTAGCAAGCGCTTTAGGATTGGTCGGATGATATGCAGAAGGATGGGCTTTGAGAACTTCTGGAATTAAGACATCACGAGCATAATTAGTAACAGCCTTTTTGTCGCCTCGCATAACATCCTCGTCTCTATCACGCCAACCATATTTCGTTTGCTTTTGCCTTCCACCATATTCACCCCTTGTGGTATGTGTTATCTCATCCCCGTATACCTTGTTGAACTTCGCCATGAGATTGTCGTATCGTCTCATTATTGGATGGTCTGCAGGCAATTCCTCTGGAGGATTCTTCGACTTCATCTCATCGAGTATGACATTGAAGTCTTCCAACTCATCCAATAAACCGGGGTCAAGCCTATCTTGGATATTTGAGCCTTTGAAGTGAGGCATCTCTGCTAAGTAATCCATTGCATCCATATCGGGAGATGCTCGGAAACTTGGGTTATCCTCTAAATCTTTCAAGGTCGTATGCATTCTTTCACCGGGATTACCAAAAGCGTTACGCCTGCCATTGGCGTGGGCTTGTAGACGCGCTAATGCTGCTACTCTTCTTATTCCATAATCTCCCGGCTGCACTCTTCGTGCTATCTCTTCATCAGTCCATCCCTTGCGGTTTGATAATATCGGCTCGCCATCTTTGTCAAGCACGAGTTCGCCATCCTTATCTTTCTTGTATTTTGAAGGAGGTTCCTTCCATTCTTTTGCTGTATTAGTCATAGTAGCAAAATTATGAGAATTGAAATGATGAGCCATGAGGTCTCTTGTAGTTAGGTTCTTTGTTTCCATTACAAAATTCTGTGGAGATGGGTTTTCGTGCATAAATCGAGCCATAAAGTAAGGACTGCGAGTCGAAAGATATTGTGAACTGTTCGTCTTGATATTTCTTCCGGGGTGTCTTGCAGTTCCTATCCTGTGTAATGCGTGAGTATTTGTATCAGTCATAGACATAATACCATGTGGAGTATCGTGGTAGTTCTGCCCATAAGGAAGGAAATGAGGATGAGCACGTGCCCAAAGTCCCAACGTATCGTTATTAGGAATAACTTTTCCAGACCCCTCTTGTTCTCTGTCTCCTAACTCTGACGATATTCCCTCTCCCTTATTCCAATCAATATCATCGGCATGAAAATCATGCATCATATCCACATAAGTTGAAAGTTCTCTTCCAAGCCCTCCTCTATGCGCAAATATGCGCCTACCTTGTGGAAATCCTAATCCCTTGAGCCTTCCTTCAACATCTAAGTAGTGTTCTCGCTCTTCATCAGAAATGTCTTCAGACTTTGGTCCATGATTAACGATATGTGCTCCCATTGCTGACCTCATCTGTTTTGCACTAAGCGAAAGACCAGTTGCGTGCTTTAGATTTTTGAGAATACCTCGCATGATAGACTTGTTAATCAAAGGCTCTCTTCTCCCACTAAAGAGGGGATGGCTCTTGTGCCTTTCAGTTAAATCACGATTCCAACCCATTAAATCCAGAAATCCCTCTGTTCCCAAAGCAATGTGACTATTATTTGTGAGTTTTTCGCTCAATGCCTCCTTTGCATCCTTCCCTTCTGATAAAGCGCTTTGAATGTCTTCTATATCTCTCTCACTAAACTTTGGAAGATTCTTGGCCTTACCGATAGGTAAGTCATTTGCATCTACCCTATCCTTACCATACTCTAAGAGGCCATCTCCTTCATAGGCCTCTTCGAGTTTTTCCATCACATGCTCTAATGCGGTCTTATCATACATCTGTTTTGGTTTCTTATCCATATCTATCTCCCCAGACGCGTGTCTCACATACTGATATGGTTCGCCCTCATGGATGCCATCATCTTTGACGAGTGTATTAGCCAAAGTGCCAGCAATCATGCCTTCATCTCCATGTATGAATGAATCGTGCGGCGTTTCCTTATGCTCCGGCACATTAGCGCCCGAATGCATTCTGGCACGTTGAAACCAATGCATCTCTCCTTCTTGCCTTTGCTTCTTTGTCTGCTTTATGCGAGCCATAGAAAGACGATGCCCATCATCAAGGTCAATGTATTGGTGTTCTGGGTCGTCTGTGCCATGTGTTGCCATATGCTCCATCGCAATAGTCCTCTCTTCTGGAGAAAGGAACTCCAATCCTCTCATCAAAGTCGAATGCCCCATTCCATGAGCATGGACTTTGGTCATATCTGCTAATGATTCTATTCCCTTTTTGTCCCATTCCTCATAGATGCTCTTACTATCCTCTGGTTTGTAGGTTATAGGAGTAATATCATTACTGAGTAATTTCTCCATCCTATCATTGAAATGCTCCTCTTCCAAGTCCTTGCCTTCTTTGTCCAGCGCTTTGACTCTATCTTTGTGCTTCTCGGTATCTTCTTCATTGAAACCTCCCCAATCACCAGTTCCATTCTTCCATCTCTCGAAGTCTCTCAATCGTAATCCATGAAGATGGTTAGTAAATTCACTTTCATGCCCATCATCTCCACCTAAGAAAGAGAAGTTCCCATCAGGAACAGAATCGTAGATAGTCTGCGTATCATATTCCTTAGAGCCGTCTCCAATTGCATCTTTCTTCCAATGTGCTCTATGCTTCTTTTCCGCGTTTGCTACCTTCTCGGCCCATTTATTCTTACCTAAATAGAACTCCCTAAGCATCTGTTCCCATTCTGGTTTACCAGTATCAGCGCGAATCCTCCTTAATGGGTGCACTCTTTTATCAAAAGGATTGACGTCAGTATAATTCTCTTCTGGTTCGGTTTCGACTCCTGTCTCAACCCAACGCGCTAACCCATCCTTATCTTCGATTTTCTCCCTTACAGGCCTCGTTCTCGATGGTAGAACTTCCGGCCAGAGGCCGTGCTTCATACTGATAGGTATCTTATTTCTCTCCATAAACTGCGAATGGGTTTCCCCCTTCCTCTTCTCAGTAAATAAGGGAAAATTGAATCTATCGTTATCGTTCTTATCAAAGGCCATCTTTATTCGTTGAAGCCAAGGATGACGTGTCCCCATTTCCATATGAAAAGCAGGTCGCCATGATGCGAATGGTTGGCTGCTTCTGCCCTCTTCTGCTTTTAGAAAATCGGAACTAAACCCCTGACAGAGTTCGTCTTCTGATGTAGAATGAAACTCTATACCGTGATTCTCCAGATTTATCGTGGAAATAACATAGTCACCGACCTCTTGCTCTGGGTCGGTGCCGTCGTATATGGCCTTCAGTAATTCAGAACGATGACGCAGATAGACATCCATTGGACCTTCTCTCATGCATCATCACCTTATCACCCATTCATTGGACATTGTTCTATGGGTAATCCTTGTTGTCGCCTACACCCCTCGCTGGGAGTAGCGCCGCATGTTCTACATGATGTAGAATCTATGACGCCTTTGATTACAGCAACTTTGGTCACACTCATCCCTCGACAAGCCTGTTTACGGTGTCGTGGGTGTTCTTCATTGGAGTATTATCAAGATTTATGCTCTCACTGGATGCTCCCTTATTAGCGACATCATCGGAATCAAGAAGTGATTGATTTGTGTTATAGAAGGCATTGTAAGTTTGTCCTCCACTCTCTGCCATGAATTGAACGCCACCCGGTCTCGTATCAAAAGTAGTTTCTGGATGGTGAGATGATTTCTGTATCTCTGCCTCATCTATGCGCTTCTCAAGTGCAATTGCTTTCATCAATAATTCTTGGACCTCGGACGAGGTTTCTTCATATCTTGGTTTTACCATCAATACATCTCCTTTACTTCTCTATGTTGGTCTGCCATATCATGTATCTCATCCCAACTCATTTCGTGAATCTCAGTATTGCTAAACTTATCTGGGTCAGAGGAGTCTGCCTCTGCCTTGAGAAGTCCGCCAGTCTGCACATCTGCTCTGAATGCATCCACTTCAACATCCTCTGATAGAGGAGTGCCGAAAGGGACAAAACCTGCCTTACGTAGGAGAACTTTGGGATTATCCATCATTCTCTTGAGAATAAGATTCTCTGCCTTTAGCGTCTGAACCTCATTATCCATACTCTCCATCTTAGAGATGAGAGTATTCATGAGTTTTCCTGCGTCTCCTTCTTCCATTATATCGCCTCAAACCCTTCGTCCGAAAGTTCCCCTTGCCTTTTTCATAACATGGTTATTTCTTGCTGATAAGATGGTTCCGGGTAATTGATTGTCACGATACTGAGGGTCGAAGTTTGCACCAGATTGATTGAACTTCATAACTTGCCATGAGTTATCGGGCGTTACTATTTCATCCTCTCCTTTCTTTACAGCCATAAGAAGGTCGTCCTCAAGAGTGCTTGCATACTTGATTATCTCCATAATATGCTGTCTTGCGACATCTGCATTACCATCTTCTATTGCTTTCGCAAGTTCTTCATTGTGGGCTGTCATTTTTCGCGCCATTGGGTGCATTTTGATGAGGTCCATGGTCTTCACTGCCTATTGCGTATACGCGATGCTATTTGAATTACGCGCCCTTTATTCGTCTTGCGTTTAGCAGCGCACGACTATTATCCTGCGCTAATGAGTTCTGTGGTCCCCTCTGTTGAACTGATGAAACAGGGGAGCCTATACCAAAAGATGTTCGGCTTTGTGGCGAGGCTGGTCCTCTTGGCGTTCTTATTCCCATTCCCTCTCCTCCGGGTTGTGATGGCGGCATTACCTGATTGAGTGGCATACCGGGTGGCATTCCTCCATGCGGCATTCCTCCACGTTGTGCCATTCCCGGCGACATCATTCCATTAGGCATCATTCCAGTGCCGGGCGGCATTCCTTGCGGCGGTGCCATTCCGGGCGGCATTGGTGGCGCTCCATCCTGTTGAGGGTCCATTTGACGATAAGTAAAGCGTATATCTCTGTCTCCTTCCTCCATGAGTTCGGGCTTGTAGCCAAGCATCATCATTCTCTGAGCAAGATTTACTTCCATTTCGTCTCGTCGCAAACGAGTAATTTCATCCTCTTCCTCATTAGGATAGAGAGTGAGTTTCCAATCTGTGACGTCCATTTCTTTAAGCATACGAGGGAAAAGCACGTCAGTGTAAACCTTCTGACCGAACTCGACAGCCCGATTAGTTACAAGAATCTGCATTCCCTCGTTATTCAAACCACCACTCTTACCACTATCAATCATGAAAATGCTACTTACACCAAAGAAAGCGGCTATACGATTCCTCATCTCATCTCTAACTGAAATATACTGCATTTCCTCAAGAGTGTCCATGAACTTAACCCAATTCACTCCACCTCTTCCAGTCTGACTCTCTATGCCAACTTTTGGTATGTAATGTGGGTCACGCTCCATTTTCTCATCAACAGTCTTCCAAAATGACTTCATTGATTCAAGATTATCAGTGGTAACAGATATGATTCCTTTCGGACTCCTTCTCTTCTGATATGCTGTATACATGTAATTATCCATTGCCGTCAAAGTCATGGCTTGTCGCCACATGGTATTAACTGGGCTCTTACCATACAACTTGGATGGATTGTATTTACTGATATGGAGAACCTCTCCTTCCAGATAATACTGTGTCTTCCCACTTCCTGCCATATTGGCATAGTGGGCTTCCTGCATGTTATTTCCACAGACTTGGCATTTCTCGTCTTGTCCGGGATAGGAAACTTGGTCACGATGGAGAGGACATACCTTGTATCTACCACCACGAACTCCGCGCTTATCTGAGATGATTCTCATGAATATCGGGTCGCCTCTGATGATTTCCTTTACTCGATAGAACTTCATATCTGATGTCTCAGGGTCTACGAAGTATTCCTTAACGCAAATCAAGAATGCATCATCCACTATATTGAGGTCTTTCTCAATCTCAGCCATTATGTGCATGAAGTTCTGTTCCATCGAATTTTGCTGCTCAAGAAGCCATTTAGGATAGATTAGTTGATTTACATCTGGCGTCTTCAGTTGCCCGCCACATAGATTACATTGTTCTACTTCATTCTTATATTCCTCACCACAGTCCATACACTTGTGCTGAAACTTCTTTTCCCAATAGTAGCCTCGTCTGAATATCTCCTGCGCTAACTTAGAAATGACTGTTCGCAGTATGAGATTCTCGTGCGTGACCGCATATAGCGCGGGTAGTGTAATACCTTGCGCTAAGACTGGTTCCTGTATACCGGTAGTATAGAGGGGCATCTGCGGTTCTGGCGTAGTTCGACTTCTGAATGGCGCCGAGACTCTTCTTAGGAATCCGCGTATTCCTCCTTCTTCTTCATCTGCCATCAAATCGCCTCCGCCCACTTATTCACTTGGTCGGCCTCTATACCCCACTCGGCCAGTAGGGCATTAGCCTTATTGGTATCGTCACTCCAATTGCTATACCTTACTACTTTCTTCAATTCGTCTTTCTTCAGACTATCTCCTTCTTCTATGAAAGCGAGCACTGCTTTTGCTTGAGTCGCTTTCATTTGTAAGAATGGCAAAACCCCTTTCAGTAGTTTTGCTATATCCGCTTTAGAATAGAATTGAAGGCGATGTTGACTACGTTGATTATCACTATACACCTTTTGGTCTAATTGTAGTATACCGCAATCTAAGGTTTTCTGCAGTTGTTCGCAATGTATCTTGCCTCTATTCCCCGTCGCTATGAAACCAGCGCGAGGCTCACCTCTCTTTGTAATTGTGATATAGCCATCGGCATCAAGGAATCCAGCAGCATACGCCCATGGGTCTTTGATAATGAGACCGGTCTTATCCATCTTGACAAAAGTCCCTCTTCCTGCTCCTCCAATAATATCAATCTCCTCACCATACATTGAGAGTAATTTTGCTAATTTCATGGACGTCATACTCTTATGGAGAATCTTCTTTTCAGATAAGTTTTCAAAAATCATCCTTCCTGTCATTGGGCCTTTACTTTGTAGAATCTCAGCACTCTTGACAAGTGTTTCCTTCTCTTTATTGGTTAATCTTTCCATTTGATGAAGTGCGGTCTTCCATATTAGTCTGGCATCTCTCTTTGCTTCCATCGCTTCTACCCAAGTCTTCTTTTCCGAATCGCCCCATACATCTTCATATTCTTCGAGCATCTTAAGTGTATTATCTGCATTATCCCATTGGCGACAAGCCCTTTGAAGAGTAATACTCCTTGACTCTCCAAACTTTCTAAGTGCTTTCATATTGCGGTCAGTAAGTCCTAATTCCTTGATAGTATCAGAATAGGGTTCACTCCAATCATGCACCTTCAATGTAGCATCAACTTCCATAATTTTCAACGCTCTAATATCATCTATTGCCTTATCTATGAAATCCTTATCTTGTTTATTATGCCTTCTGGCTTTCTTTAGACGCTTCACTAATTCAGATGCTGAAAAACCAAGATTGGCTTCAAACCAACCGTCTCCATTATCTGGAAAAATGCCCATTCTCTCACGTCCAAAGTGTAGTGTTTACATTCTTTGAGTCTATTTCTGTCGTATTTATCTTATTCATGGTATCATCCAACTCCCTGTATTATTGCCATCCCCACTTACCCAACTATCGAAACCGGGCATATAATCATCCAAGAGCATTACACTTCCCTTAAACTCCTTAGATGCCCAATTTGCGAGTGCTATACTCATCGCTAAGTCATCGTGCACGCCTACGCTCTCTAACTTACCACTCTTCTGCATACCGAAACGATTGAGTTCCTGCTCAAGAGTATGAGTATATTTCTTACTTCTCTCATCGCCATATGGAGTTTTAATGTGCCCTTGCTCAAATGCAAGAAGAAGAGACATGAACAAACTCTCCTTACGCGTGCGCGTAGTCATGAATACTCGAATAGGCATATCCGCCCTAAGTTCTCTCATCTCTTGCTCAAGCATTCTTTGGAAGTTGTTTCCCTCAAGTTCGATAAGTTCGGGCTGAAACTTACTATTGAGCATCACCATCATTCTCTTTTGTGCTACTGAGGACATTCCTCTTTCGTGAACGACGTGAATTATCTCCTTCTTCTCCTCATCGGGTTTGATACGCATAACCGTCATCGCAGTAAAATCAGCATTTTTATCAGACGCTATCGCAGGGTCGTGACCTATGAAGTGCTGTCCGAAAACGCCATCTGCTTCTCCTTCTTCGTTGTAATTAGTTTCGGCCCTGTCTAACAAAACTAAATCAGTATCTCTTGCTTGTTCCAACAAGGGCAACGGAAACATACTTGCCACATCGTGAATAGGCTCACAGAGATATTCTCGCGTAAACTGAATTGCAGGCATCGACATGCGCCTCGAATCTAAGGCTTCTAAATCCCAACGCTCAGGCCAAAGAGCAATTCCTTCAGCATCTATTGCTGGATAAGTCTCCACTCTGAATGTATCCTTCTGCTCCAATTCTGCATACAAGTCATTGTAACTAAATGGTGTGCCAACCATCATCAATTTACTCGTGTGGTGAAGAACCGGAAGGAGAACACCATAGAACCAATCGGCCGTCTTAGCCAATTCAGAAGCAGTCGTTCCCCAGAGAATATCGTCACATACCACTATGTCGGGGTGGAATCCACGAGTTGCTCCACCAACTGACTTTGCCATCATACGGCTACCGTTAGAAAACTCGAAGTAAGATTTCGCCCAAGGCTTGCCCTCTGGCTTCAAATGTCTAAGAATATCATTTTCCTCTATCAGATTGCGAATGAACCTCATATGCTCAAGCGTCTGCTCAAGTGAGTGAGAGAAAACCATAACGTGTTTGCCGGGATTGAATGCAGCAAGCCATAACGCATAAGACATGAAGAAGACGGATTTACCGTGGTCACGAGATGCTTTCACGCAGTAGTATTGTGACTCTTCTAATCCCTTCCGCCAATCGTCATGATGATGATTGTATAGGAAACCAAGGATATCTACGAAGAAATACTTGAATGACTTCTTGCACATCTCTCTATCCATATTCAGGATGAAGGCGTCCATCTGCTCATTACTCATGAGAAATCGAACCTCCTTGTATCTCTATCCCTTATCTGGTCGGGAGTTTCTTGTTGTCCTGTATACATGTTGCCCGAGGCATTATTCAGGGAGTCCATTGCCGGTTCGATTGGCGCAGCAAATGCTTCACGAGCAGCAGCATCGAGTTTCTCATCAGGAGTAGGAGGTGCCAGCGCCGTCCTACTCAATTTTCCCCCAAACCAATTTCGTGCTTGTGCCTGTTTCTCGGCGTTCCGTGCAAACCAATCTTCTGCACCAGCACTTCCAGCATATCCACCCATCGCACCGGTCGCCATGGCACTCCCAATTCCCGGCTGACCGCTTGAAGTCTGATTATAGAGTGCATTGAATGCACCTAATCCTGCGGCGCCGTATCGCATTCTCCTTCCTAATTTTTGCATAGCCACTGCTCTATCGTGACTCTCGCTCCCAATCTCTCCAAACATATCTATGAACTTCTTACTATCTGGAGCCATTGAGCCACCTCCGCCCAACATAAACATCAGGCCACCTCCGCCCAATCCGACTCCTACACCACCGCCACCGCCACCGCTAACGGCAGACGTTGCTTCTGCTTTCCTAATGACCAGAACTTTCCCCATCAAATCCCTCCAAATGAAACCTTAACCACCTTAATGGCATCCTCATCATAGCCATAGGTCTTGGTAATACGCTCCCAATCGCCTTTGGTATTGAGTATCGTGCGAACATCTACTGGTGAAATATCCATTCTCTTAGCAATAAGCAAGATATCTGTTATCGACCGCTCGTCTAATTTTCTCGTAGGGACATGCTTCATTATTGCCATATCGCTCATAGCATCGTCTATCTGTATCGTCTCTACCACATTGACCAGATTATCCGACTTCCGCGTCAGAACGCGCGGGTCAAAATCAGAAAGCCGAGTTTGATATGGGTCTCCATAAGTCTGCTGAAACTCTTGCACTCTTTGTAGGTTAGAGGTTGGTATTGCTTGTTGTGCCATGAAATCTCTTACCCTTTCCATAGGGGCACTACCTAATCTCGCTCTTGCTTGTTGTGTTTCAGTTAAACCCGGTGTAGTTGGGTTTACCGGAAATCGAGTTCCCGCAATTGAAGGGTCTGCCGGCGTTCGAGTAACAGTGGCACCGGGGATATTGAATGGATTAGGTGGAGGAGGCCCAGTTGCAGCCGATTGGCCTCCTCCGTGAAGCATTTCAGCAGCACCGGGTCTAACGGGCGCTCCTGCTATTGTTTGAGGTTTTGATGCTGGAGTATTATGTGGAGTAATGCGAGATTCTGTATCTATTGGAAGAGCAGTTGTTTCTGCTAATCTTATATGGTCCGGGACACCAAGCATTGCCGGGTCTTCGTGAGTTCCTCCTTGGAGGTCGTGACCTGTAAACATCGGCATATTCCGCAATGTTTCTTGGTCGGGTATTTCCATAGGTTCGATTCCTCTGGCAATCATTATCGTATTACCGAGCACCCCCATGACCTTTCTTAATCTCGGTATCTGTGCCCTTTCTTGTTCATTATCAATCAGTTTGATACCATTAGCAACCAGTTCCTCTGGAGATAATTCATCCTCATGGTGCGGGATGCCCTGTGCGGCAGCAAGAAGAATATGACTGTAATGGTCTTTTGCACGGTCATGTGTGCTGAGACCGCGACCGGCCTCGGTCCTGTATACATGTTGTCCTCCTATTCTGGCTGACTGTCCGAGAAACTTGTCGATTCCTTGCCCTTCTTCTGCAGTATCTCCATATCTCTCGCCGTAGATTAGATTCTTCTTTCCGATTGTGCTTCCCAGCAACTTTCCATTTGCATCTCGTCTTCCTTTCTTGTTCTCACCAAACATACCTTGGAATGCTACTACGTTTGATAGAGAGCCGTATATCTTCTCCCAACCTGCTGGGCCAGCCTGCAGAAGAGTCTTCAATGACCGGTTCCTTCCTTCGACTGGTATCGACAAATTGTTTGGTAATTTACTGATGAACTCCTTTGCTCCAGCACTATTCACTATGGTGTTGTTAGCAAGTGCCTCTGGGCTACTTCCCATTGCTTGCATCAGTTCATGCATGAAACTTGCCTTAGTTTGTGGATTTATATTCACTGGATTTTGGTTGCCATACGGTTGCCTGAGATAATAGGTTGGCGCCTTTATTCCACCAAGCCCCCAAGCCGATATGTTTTGGAACTCCGGCTCACCAGATACTAATCCTCTTCGCTTATGTCCTTGGACATCTCTTTGGGGAAGCGTCGTTCCTCCTTTGAGGTCGCCGTGTCCGGCTGACCCTCCAGCAGGTTGTAATTCTCCATCGGGATTGACTGCAAAAGACAACCTATGTGGCTTAACGTAAGGCTGCTTTATCCAACTGTGTCTATTGGGATTTTCATGGCCTACTGCGGCCATTTCCGCTCCAAGTTCTTTGTGCATAGGGTTATAGTATGATTCCATAAATCTCCCAAGCCAATGTTCTTTAGCGTGCTTAAGACCATTCGAGAGGGTAGTGATAAATTGACCATCTTTACCTCTAACAGGTCCGCCTTCATTGAAATGAGACATGTGAAGTTTTCTCCACTCTTCGCTATCAATATGAGGAACTTGGTCATTCTCTGCTCTTCCCATATTGTGTCTTTCAATACTCTTCTGAATTACGTCCTTTGGATTGGCTTCTATGCCTCTCTTAGCAAACTCACTTCCAACAGCCCTGATTAAGCCATCAATACCATGTAGATATTCGCTACCAGAGTCATCGCGCCAGACCATTTCTCCATGGTCTCCCTTCACCCATGTGCCGTTTATCACGTGACCTATACCGGGGTGACCGGAATCATTCTCCCCATGACCACCAGTGTGAGCAAAAGCCGGAATATCTGGTTTGGTAGGGTCTTCAAAATGAGCCTCTGGTGGCGGATATCTTTGAACTTGATATTGCCCGCCATAGAGTAGATAGTTGCCATCGCCCTTCCTAATGAGGAGAGCCTTGAGGAGTTGAGGAGATGAGTAAATCATGGAGTTCTACCTCCTCTACCTGTTAGATGGTGGAGGGGATTAGTGCCGAAAGTCCTCGCGTCGTTCTTCAAATCCTCCGTGCCACCTGTCGGATTGGTTGTCTCCTTAGACGGGGCATTGTTGTGTCTGGGTAAGTTACTTCCTGCACCACTTGTGTCTCTGTCTCCCTTCCCCTTTTTCTTAGTCTCCTTCCGCTTCATCGCTCTTCGAGCATCATTGACGAGTTGCCGAAGTTCGGCCATGTCGTAGTATGATAGTCCCCGCTTCTGCAAATCACTACCTACTCCCACTTTGCCAGTCATTACCATTCCCGGACCTGCCCCCTGCACTGTCGCAGTCGGTAGTTTGGGCATCCCCACTCCTACTTGCCCGCCACCTTGTCCCATTACACTCATTGGAGGGCTCGGCGGAGCACCGCCAGAAATGTTAGGAACCGATGGCATTCTTACTGATGGTATTCGAGGTGGCCTTATCCGTCTCATGGCTGATTGTCTTGCGGCTGCAGCCTGTCCCGGCAACTGACTCTGCAACATTCCGGCACCAGTCGGACCGGCTCGATAGGAACGTGCTCCAAATCTCGCAGGCGTAGCGTGCACTGTTCTAACATTACCAAGTCGCTTTCTCGCTTCTTGCTGTCCCATATATTGCCTGTATGCCCTTGGGTCTTTCGACTTAGGTTGCTTAGTCTTCACACCACGGTGTGACATCTCTACAGCAAGATGAGCCCTACTCAATCCGGTCTTCTTACCGCTCTTGATACCTCGCATCCGTGACTTTGCCCTTCTTCCAGTAGCACTACTGGGAGTCATACCGCCGGGTGGCCGTTTGAACTCACCAGTCGAAGGTCGCCATTGACGGCTTCTCTCCCTGTAATCTTTCCTTGCTTTAGCGCCCTTTGCCCTCTTTGGTTTTCTTCCAACAAATCCCAGCCTCTCATCTCTCTTGAGAACCATGACGCTCTTCTTGAACTCTAACCTTTGACCGGTAGGAAAGTCTGTGGAATACTCTGCATTTGGGTTAAAACCCATACTTGTAAACTCATCAGTTACATTTCCTTGAGGAGTTTCAAATCTGGCCGCTTCACTATCTGCATCAGATATCGCTATACTTTGTTGGCCGAATCTATCTGCTAATTCGTGAATATGAGGAAGAGTCTTTTCAGATACTCCAGTCAGCATAAATGATGGCTCCACACCCCATTCGCCACTATTTCCCGTTGCACTTGTTATGGAGAAGGGTCCGTGATTACGATTTAGTGTAGCAAGTTCTCGAAGCATTGCATCTGATAGATTGCTGGACTGCTCAGATGAGATTTCCTCGTTTCCCGGTTTAGCAGCAATCCAGATATTACTATTCTCTGGAGATACCATCTCCTCTACATGTTCTCTGTCGTAACCGGGCAAAGTCGTTTGCCTTTTCAACAACTGGAATGCAATATCCATTGCCTCTCCCATAGCAAAAGCATGACCTCCAGCAAAACCCGGCCCTCTCGCTTGATTTGCCATACTTGTCATGGCGCCGAAGTTCCCATGAGTTCCAGTCATGAGAGAAGGTTCGAGTTCCCTGTCAAACTTGGTCGGTTCTAAATCCTCATCCACGTCCTCATCTTCATGTAAATCAGTGGTTTTGATAGGAATGTGTTTGATGTTTTTCAATTCAGCAGCCCTATCCTCTCGCTCTTTCTTTTTCTTGGCTGTTCTCTCATCACGATATTTCCCATCTTCTGGGGAGTGCACACTATCCTCATCTTCATGATTGTGACGAAACATCGTCGAAGATTCACTTCTCGGATTGTATATCCGCAAGTCTGACCCAGTTCCCATTCCCATGGTTCCCTGTGCTTTACGAATCAGAATCTTGCCCATATTATGCCTCCTTGTTTTCATAGAGGTTTTCTACGCCCGCATATGTGAATGTTACATCTATAACCAAATCTGCGATTCTATCGTAGAACTCTGTAATGGCATCGGGTCGAGTAAACTTACTCCCCATTTCATCACAATGCATCTTGAACTCATAGCATGAGTTACGAATCTGCTCTCTAAGCGGGAACACTTCTTCCGGCTCATCTGTCTCATCTATATTCTTGAGACACTCTATGACTTGCATAATGCTATTTTCGACTATTACTGAACCATTATGTTGATGAGCGTAAAACCTGAATCTCTCACATACGTTTACACAATAATCCAAAAATACAGGATAGTGCACTTCACGCATATTATGACCCATACAGAATACCCGATACCCCGGATGATTTACTTGCATAAGGTCCGAAATGGGTATCACGGTATTTCACCTGCTTCACTTTGAAGTTTTGTCTTAATACGTTTCCAACTTTCTGGACTCTCTTTTGCCAGTTCAACCTGTAGAATGTTAATGGTCTGATTAACTTGCGTGCCATCACCCATAGTGCCCCATTGGTCTTGCACCTTGGTTAAATCCTTGATAGACTCGCGGACTTCCTTATGGAGAGAGACGGCTTTTCTCACAAATCCATCCTCATGCACATCCCCTTCATCCATGAGTTCCGTAAGTTTAGAGTTTAATCTTTCGACGTTCCCTCGAAGCACGGTAATCTCATTTCCGACTGTAATTGCGACCTCAGTCGCCGCCGAACGTTGAACCAACGGCTGAAAGTGGTGTTTCATGTGATGATACACAGTGCTCTCCTTGATTCCTAACTCTTCTGCTATCGCATCTGATTCTGACCCATCAGAGAAGAAACGTTCCTCATATTCACTTCTGCTTTCACTTGAACAAATAATGCAAGACGGATTAGCAGCCATGTGGTATTGCCCCATGTGATTACGAAAATGCCGGTCCGCAGTATTGGCTCTCCAACCCATGTCTTTATCCAATTGCGAACATGACATTTCGCCATTCGTAAGAGCCTCTTCGAGCACCCCTCGCTCCTCGATTTGGCAAAAGGCACATGACCTCTTTACGACTGGCTTACGCTCAACCATGCATAAGCGGAATACTACGTGCTTAATCAGCATTGCTTAGAGAGAGCGCGTAATACGCTGGTAGATTGAAGTGAGAAGAATAAATGAGATAAAAACCCCAAGCATATACATCGACATCTCTACTTGTGAAATTTCAGCGTTCTTGAAAGTTAAAATTCCCATAAAAATTAGGATAGCACTGATGAGTTGAACCATCACCATATCCACAACAACTTGCCTCTTGGGTGCAAGCATGTGCATGCTCATATCGGCTATCTGCCTTGGCACCATTCCGCCCATGCCGCTTCCTCCTCCCATCATCAGACTCTACCTCCAGTAATGAAGTTCCTCAAGAAGGAACCACCCGCTTCTGCGGCACCCGTCATCATACCGGGATTAGCCATAGCATTAGCGAGTTGTGCTTGAAGTATACTATTACCAGCATTCTGCATAGTTTGCATCTTAATTTGGTCTGCTTGACTAATGAGTTGCGTTAATTGCCCGTTCATTGCTGTAACTTGAGCCAAGACGTTTTCAGCACTCATTGTTTGAAGTTCTGGAGGTAACGAAGTAGTATTGAAAGAGAATACGCCAGCATCCTCATCAAAATCGTAAGATGCTCCTTTCAGGACGTTTAATACGGAAAAAGTAGTTATGGCGCTGATTATCTCAAGTAATTGTGGAAAGAGAGGAGATGCAAGAAATCTCTCAACAGAATACTGCTGGTCTAACATTGTCATTAGAATCTCCGTTTCACTGGGTGGCATAATTGGTTGTTGATTGTAAGGGTCTTGCCCTGTGAGACCTGCAAACATTGCTTGTCCTGCACTGGGTTGTTGGCTTCCATACCAACCTTGACTGGGTGCAGCATAGCCAGAATAGGCTGGTGCAGCAGCAGAAGCCGCGTAACCGTTAGTCATCGGCGCACCAGATTGACTCAAATTGAGGCTCAGTCCACTACTTACTGGTGGTTGTCCGAATGTCATTATTGAACCTCCTGCGCTATCTCTGGTGGTAATGGGGGAGGCTGCATGACTTGAGCCTGTTGGTTGAGAACATCTTGGAATGCCTGTGTAGGTCGAGACATTTCGATGAGTTCCTGTTGAAACATCCTCATATCAAAGGTAATCGTAGTTATATCATTCTCACCCGTCACAGGATTAGAATAATGCAGCATTGTAATACCATTTGTCTTCCTCGCATCTGCAGAAACTTCAGCGAAGAATGGCTCATATTTTGTAATTAAAGGATGAATTGGTCCAGTTGGGGCTCCTGTTACTGCCGCAACCGGCACCGTAACAATGCTTACTCCCCTCTTGATTTTATCGCGGAATCGACTTGGTCGAAGTTCAGCCTCGCGTTCCTCCTCTTCTTCCCACTTACAAAGGAGATGATAGAGATGGAGGTGCTCAGGACAATATGTTGCTCTTAGTTTTCTACCACTTGTAACTCCTTCACGAGCGACAAATGCCTCCGGTTCTCCAGTAACTGGATTCTTCCAATATAATTCCCATAGAGTCTTACCGCTATCTTCATCGCTTATACGCGCATATAGGTTATCATGTTGAATCAATTCCATAACGTTACATCCGTCTACGCAGCACATTGATGTGTCCTTGGTATATCTGTAATTACTCCAACCCCATCTTCGCGGGTCAAGAATAGAACGCTTCGTGGGTTTCAATAACTTGTATGCTTGCTTAATATCAGATTTTCTTGCCTTTACTGGATTAGCATGACGTGATGGGTAGAAGTTCACTTTAGGAACTTCTAAGTTCTTCTCCGTTGCCATTCTCTGCATTTGCTGTTGTGCGGCCGCTTGTTCCATTAACATAGCATGGGTAAAGCCGGGATTTCCCTGCTGCGAGAGAGCCATCAACGTAGCATCATTTACTTGTGCAAGATTTTGATTGGGTTGTTGCCAGTAATTCATCACCATTGTATCACTCCTGTGGGGTCACTAAGATAGTCATTGCGTCGTTTTCGACCTGTAAAGACCAATCTATCTTACTTCCAGCCTTCAAATCGAACTGTTCCACAATCCACATCGGAATGGTAGTTCTGAGAGAATTACTACCTCCTGTAGATACCAAAGATGTGGTGGAACTCCCCTTCGCCATATATCTCCGACTCCTATCTACTTCAAAAAGGTCACTTACGAGGTCAATAATCAATCATTTCCAATAAAGCGGGCTCTACGTTCCATCCTATACGTGTCGCCATGAAATTGCGCTTGGTTGGTATACCTGCTTTTTGAAGCCTAATAAGGTCATCACGGAAGGGGTCGAATATCTTGTGTTCGCCTATTCTTCCTTGTTGCCATAACGTTGCAGCATGATTGTCAAAGTATCTGTCTGCTTTGTTAGCAATCAAGACTACGAGTCGAGGAACATACTTCTTACCTCTCCTCCAACTCTTCCAATTTCGGTATCTATAATTTCGATTGATTATTGAGTCTACAAGAAACCTGAATCCGCCTATCTGGTCTAACGCTCCTTCCCTAAACGCTCGCTCATCAAACATGAATACTACATACTCACACTGTCTATTCACCATATCATCAATCCATAAGTTCCAAAATCGCTCTTGGCCGCCCATATCAGTCGAATGAATGACCCTTCTCTCTCCTTCCCAACGAATCCTCTTTCTCGTTGGTTTAGGCAATAGATACTTGGTCAATAGTTTGTAATGCTCTGTCCTATCTTCAATTGGTATATCTTCCATCTCACCGGGAGTAGTCATGTATTTGTCGAGAGTGGTCTTACCGACCATACTCGCTCCGTAGATACCGACTTTTCTCGGTTTCCAGTTATTCCAAATTTGCTTGCCCCATAAGGCAACGCCTACAAGGACGCTTCCTCCGCCCACCATAGAATATCAACTTGCCCAATCAATAATACCTTGTCCTATGTTTCTGACTTTCTCATAGAACCATTCGACTGTAGATTCCCAAAGGCTGAAATCACTATTTGACTCAGTAGCAGACACGGCTAATGCGACAATGAGAGAAATAATAATCGTTCTTATCCATCCAATTCCCCACTCGTAGGTATTATCCACAGTATTAGCAAGATGCATCGCTCTGAGAGTTTCCTCTACAGAATCATCTTGCACATTACGAAAGATTCGCAAGGGACTTGGTATCAATTGTCCGGGTAGCACCATATAATCACTGTGAAGGCGGCTTGTATCTAAGGTCTGGGGTGCCATCCTTCTTCAATCGCATACCCGGAGGAGGGGGAGGTGCTGTTCCCAAAGCGTCTGCCATCCTCTGTGCATCACTCAAACCGAGATTCAACGGCACCTCATTGTCTGCATTATGCAAAGGCACGCCGGGATTGAAGGTATTGTGATAATCACCATGTATTCCTATACCGATATTACCGTTGTTATAGCCGGGTGTGATTCTCTCAGGATTCTCATGCAATATACGCAATTCATTTTCTAACTGTAACTCTTGCACTCTCAATTCTAAATCTGCCCTTCTTTGCTCAAAGCCAAATTGCTGTTGCTTGAACTGATTCTGCCTTTGTCTCTGCATTTCAGCAATTTGCACCTTTTCCTTCATACCTTGTTCAAAGAACATCTTGAACAGATAGTATGCAATCGTTTGCACTGCTAACGCGCCCATCGCATACGTCATTCCACTTATCGTAGAATCCGTATTAGCACCTCCCGGTAACCATAGTCCCGAAGCGTATACCCCAACTGCTACCCCCACTAAAGCAGATTGGGACAGAATTAGCCCTGTCATTTTCATCTCGTCTGTGTCGCTCATCTTTGTGACCTCGCCCCTGTCCACTAAGGAGGTCATCTTAAGCATTACTTTTCCGATTATTCCTTTATCCTGTCTAAACATAGAGAATAATATCTAATTGTATAGACGGACATTAAGAATCATCGGACTGTTGATTCTTCCTACAATTTCTGATAATTGCCACAATAGCAGCAAAACTCCCCATTTCTACTGCAAGTCTCTAATCTTCGATAAGCCAAGCAGAATATACAAACAGTATCTTTCATTTCACCTTCACTCTCCGAAGCGTGCCCTTCCCCTTGAAGTGCCTCGCTCGATTGCTACTTGGATTCTCTAATGTGAGTTTTCCACCTTGAGTATGGCTAACATCTCCACCGCCTTTGCCGTATATGCCGCGCTTCCTACGCTCTGCGTTCAATTGCTCACGATACTTGACTCTCTTTGGATTCTTCTGATATTGCTTATCATACTCCAACTTGTGTGCCCAAGCCTCCGGCGACTTGCGGTCTTTGAGCAACTGGTAGGCTATGTCCATTGGTTCTCCTGTGTGGATATCTTGAAATTGCTCTGAAAACGGATTTTCTTCATAGAATGTCGTAGGTTGCGATTCTAATTCTCTTAAATTCATTTCTCGTTCCAATGTCCATCTGGTAGGACTGGAATTAGGATGAAAGCGTTCATGTGGAACAGGGGCTATTCTACCTTCAGCATCAAGAACGTAAGGTCTCACCGTCGCAAGTCTTTCTCTTAACTTCTCATTGCTCATATCACCATGTGGACGAGTGAGATAATTTCCCAACTGAAGACGGTGATTAAACTCTTCGTGCTGCAATCTATCCACGTTATCGATGATGTTTCTCTTTTCTTCCGCTGTTCTTTGGTCTCGCCTATCGCTGGAAGGTCCAAATCTGGCGTCCTTCATCGGGACTTCCTGATTGTTTCTCAAATCTCCATAAGTCTGCTCGTATCTGTAGTCTTTGTCCCGGAAACGACCAAAGTCAAATTTCTCGTCTGAATCATCCTTGAGCAATTGGAAGGCTATGTCCATTGGTTCGCCCATTTTGAATCCCTCTGCGCGACCTGTAGTTTTTTCAGGAGTAGGTGATGCATGACCTAATGCAGATGGGTCCATAAATTCTGCATTCCTGTCTATCATCCATTGATTGGCAGTGCGCCCATTATCTATATGTCGCTCTTCAAACTCAGGCGAATTAGCATCTAACCACTCTCCAAGACCTTGTAAGCGAGAATGACCATATCGTTTACCTGCAGATTCATCATATTGGTCTCCTAACCCTTTGTTTGGTTTAACGAACCAATCCTTGTCGCCGAAGTGTTGCCCTTCAACATCAATCCCATGAAAAGGCGCCCATTGCCCTGCCTTTGCTCCCGACTCACTACCACCACGACCTGTCCGTTGATAGAATGGTAATGACCTGCGACCAATCCCTTGCGAACTATCGTATGATACTAACCCCATTGGACGCCCAGCAAAATTTCCTTGATATTCAAATGATGGTTTGAGAGAAGAGATACCAGTCAATAGATTACGCAAGGGCATTTTCTTCTTAATTGGTATCTTACTACCCCATTTACTTCGGCCATGCTTATCTGTTCCTCCCGTAAGTCCCAAATCTCTCAAAACTTGCCACATTTGCTTATCTTTAGGTATAGGCACTTGAACAAGTCTGTCTGGGTCTATTGGCTTCTTTCGTTGAAGAAACATCTCTGCCACATTTTCTCGCGCCTCATCGCTGTTTCGCTCATATGCTCTTCCCATCCCCCGTAATGACTCAGGTTTACCTCGAACAAAAACTAATTTATCAGCGTCTCTGTGTGTAAACAATCCTCCGGGACTTGCATCTGATTCAGTAGGTCGAGCAAGCCACACTCCTTTGTCTCCTTCTTTAATTGGAAACTGAACTTTTCCATCTGGCCTCATCAAATACTTCACACCATGATGTGTGACTTCATGCATCTCCTCATCTGGATAACGAGGATTAGAGCCGAGTAATTCACTTACTCCCTCTTCCCATTCTATATTGTGGCGAGGTTGCGATGTAGGTTTCAGCCCACTTCCCAATACTTCTTCATCGGTAGCCCGCATTGCTGCTAAATCTTCCCCATACTTTGGATGGGCCATTCGTGGGTCGAAATTGTAAAGTTTAGTCTGGCGAGTGTTTTCACCACTATTAGGGGGACTATCATACTCATACAAGGAGTCGACAGAATCATACCAAGCCTTTCTTACAGCAACAGACGACACACTTTGTCATCCCCTTAGAAGACCCCATGCTGCTGACATCGGGTTATCCATGCTCATGGCTATGGAATCATTACCTTTGGCTCGTGCTAAGAGGTTAGAAACGTCATCTGCCGACCATGGCCTTCTACCCTCATCTGAGGAAACTCTCCGAAGTCTTCCATCTCTACCACGTTCGTAACCCTTTGGTGCAGGTTCTCTGTCTTTCCATCGTGGGTCATCCATCTCGAATAGTTCAGGATTGCTTTCTTGTAGAGACTCTGGGTCTACTTCTCCTTCTCCTTCTCCACCTTCTTGAGCATAGTGTCTGCCCTCTTCTATGCTATATTGGGCTGGATGACGGGGCATTAGGGTTCGAGGATTATTGGTATCTACGTTTTTTCCGCTTTTCGTATCAATAAGAGGCTCGCCCGGTTCCATAGAGCGACCGAATGGCCTTGTTGGGTCGCCTTGTATATGTTCACTCATGTCGATTGGTTTGACTGTATCTCTCTGTGAGCGATTATCGAATGAAAAAGGAATAGTTCGATGGTTAATGTTCTCCCAACCCTTTTTCATATCCGGCCCACCGCCATACTTCTTCTTGTCATCCTTCTTTGAAGGCTTGACGCCAATCATGATAGCGATGCTGGGTTTTCCACTCTTTGAACGCGGGTCGAACTTCATTCGCCGCCACCGCCTCTAAATGCACCAAACCACTCAGGATGATTTTGCCGATAATAGTCAATTACGCTGGCGTCTTCCTCATGGTCGTCTACTGCTTGACGAAGTTTCGCGGCCTTGTCTTTCTTCTTTCGAGCATCGTTACGCGTTTTTTTCTTCTGATTGAGAGCCTCTTCCATGTATGAAGGAAGGTCGTGCATCATCGCAGCATTGGCGGAGTTGCCCATTTTCAAAAGAGACATGGCGCAATTGATGGGTATGTTTTCCGACATAGATACGGCCGCCTATGCCTACGCGACAACTGCGATATGTCTAATACATTGCGCTTCATCACCTATTCGTGGCGTCGAGAGGTTCGCAGGGTATGGTCGCAGTCTCTTCTCCCCCTTCTTCCTTTGTGACTGATGGTGGGCTCCCGGCTGCCACACCTCTAATCCTCGTTCTAAAAATGGATGTAATACGTAAGGCAGGTCCAGCAGCGGTTCCATTGGTTACGCGGCTAATGGGGGGTTTAGGTGGCCTTACGTCTAAAATCGGACAAAGTAAAGTCGCCCAAGGCGCATCTAAGTTTGCCGACGATGCTATGTCAGCATTCAATGCCGGGCGGGCAGGGACAGCAGGAGCGACAACAGGAGCGACAACAGGAGCATCGTCTGCAACTGCATCTTCAGCAGGAACACCAACACCAACACCAACACCAACACCAAGACAACATTTCAATCTGCCTGAGAATTACAGAGACCCCGTAGGAGACGCTGGTGGAGAAGGCGCTGCACCTTGGATGAGAGGCGGTGCTGGATTTGAGGAAGCAAGAGGCTCACAAACTTCCACCATTGTAGACCGCGCTGGTGCTGCAGATAGAGGCGAAGTAGCAAGAGAAGCAGCCAAAGAAGCCACAATGCAAGTAATAAAACCCGCAACTGCAATAGGCGTAGGATATACTGGCTTATCGGCTTTGAATAATCGAAAAGCACGAAAAGAACAAGAATTGGCAGCAGAGCAAGACAGAATCCAGCAAGTATCCCAACAAGCACGTTCCAAAGCCGGCACGACTACTGGACAAATTGGAGTAAGCGCTTAGACCTTAATGGCCTTATCTACGTAGTTGATGAGCGGCTTCATGTCACTTAGAGAGACGCCACAATCCAGATTCTCCTTCTCTCCCCACATCACTAATTCTTCAGTAGCGAGATTTCCACCGCTCCCCGGTATGAATGGGCAACCACCCATTCCTCCAATCGAAGAATCAAATTGTTCCACGCCACAATCGAAAGCAGCACTCAGATTATCCTTCATTCTGCCTCTTCTCTTACCATGATGGAGATGAAGGGCAATCTTAGCGTCTAACTCTTCTGTCCAAGCCATCGTTTTGGTGATAAGAGGAGGATTAGCCTTGCCGACCGTATCACATAGAACAATTGTAGAGCCTAATGTATCTGCCCAATCGAGCGCCTTCTCCATTAAGTTTCTTGGAATCTCGCCTGCAATAGGACAACCAAAAGAAGTGGAGAGATATACTCTGATGTTGTCCTTCGGAACATCAGCAAGAGCATGGCAATAAGACGTGAAGATATGAGACATGGTTCTTCCGTGATTTCTCGTATTGAAGTAATCAGACGGTGAAAAGAAGACATTGTATTGAGTGACGCCCACATTCATTGCTCTTTCTACACCCTTTCTATTTGGAACGAGCATTCCTAATTCGCATTGAGACTGCAGCCAAGCCACTCTACTGAAAACCAGTTCGCTATCAGCCATATTTGGAACCTTATCAGGATTCACCATAGCGCCGACTTCAATCTTGTCTATACCCGCTTGTGCTATCTTTTTGATGAGTTCTACTTTCTTATGAGTAGATGTAATAGTATCGCTACTTTGTAATCCGTCTCTCGGTCCCACTTCGTAAATGCTGAAGTCCATAAAACGGACTTAGACTGTCTTTTGATTTAGAGGAATCGGCATCGGAGTGATATACTGCCTTGGTATCTCCTCATTAAATCGAACATTACCCTCCATCGTCTCACTTGGAGTTGGGATTTCAGGAGCACCACCTCTTATTCCGAATACTCGCCCGCTCTGATTCCTGTCTCGCCCTCTCATACTTGCGTAATCACCGGCCTCCTCTAAATCATCGGTCCCATAAATCCCCTTGGGGTGTTTGTCGAATTGAGTGTTATACCAAGGCTCTGCTGGTTTCAACCCTTCAAAGTTGATTCTCGACGCTGGTCCCACAGTTGTGCCGTGATAATAATTCACAGGACCATAAGAACTTGGAAAATCAGGATGATATTCACCTAACTCAGTTTGTCGAGATTCTTCTACAGTCATCTTCAACACAGCCCATGCTTGGTCAAAGGGGTTCACCATCTAAAACCACCTCTTTTAATCCGCTCCTCTTCCTCACGCCGGTATTGACGATATGAGTCTGCGGCAGGATTCTTTACTTTCAGTCTTTCATCATCACGCGCTTTCCCCCATTCATGAGAATGACTCACCGTAGACAACGGATGCCTCAAAGCCTCGGCAGGGTCATGCCTTGAAGCCATTAGTTCATGGACTAACTGTAATTGAACCATAGGCTTAACATCCCCTTGTTTAAGACTCGCGTATGCGTTTTTGAAAGCACTAATCATCTCAGGTGTATTCTGTATAGCCTCATGGGTGCTTTCATGAGCGGATGCATCTATAACATTCTCCATCAAAGGTTGGTCATATTTCTTGTCATAAGCATCCCAACTGGTATTTCTAAAATCATCAATCTTGGGGTCATAGTTTATCCCAAAACGACCATCTACGCCCTCATAATCGCCCGCCTTATTGGGCCAACCTCTATGTGCTAAATTGACTCTACCTACCGAATTACCTGTTACATCGGCGTTATAGAAGCCCGGTGAAAAATCTCGGATAGGCAACGGATAGTGTTCTATCTCATCCTTAAACGGGCTCTCTTCCGAATCAAGGAGAAATTCGGACTTCAGCAAAAGCCACGCTTGGTCGAAGGGTTTCATTGTTGAATCCTCCTCACCATTACTGGGAATTGTCGGTTTCCGTGACCTAATTGACGTAGGGCTTCCATACGATGCCCACCCTCTTGATGGGAAATTTTTTCTTCTGCGCCGTATTCTAACTCAGGTATCTCCATATGTTGCTCTTCTCCACTTCTCAATCTATCAGCCACTTGATTGATGTAGTCTTCACTTCCTTCGTGTTTTCCCCATCTTCTTTCAGCATTCCAATCATGGTTGAGAGGTTCAGAGTATCGATAGCCTTCGGGAGTATTTTTCATAGCATCGAAATACTCATTTGGCGTCATATGCTCAATCTTTGCTTGAAACCCACCCCAAGGTCTATGCATAACATGATTTCTACCACTACCAATTTTATTCGGAAAATCATTGGGATTTTCGTTATAGACCATCTGTAAGTTATCAAGCGGAGTGTCTACAACAGGTGCCTTTAGCAAAGTCCATGCTCGGTCGAAGGGTTTCATTGAATCGCCACCCTATCTGCGATTCTCGCTATATCCTCATCATCTTCAAACACAGGATGGCTTCTCAATTCCTCATAGGCTCTATCCTTATCATTATGCATCAAAAGATTAGCAGCATACTCTGTTGCCCTGCTATACGCCTCTCTTTGCTCAGGTGTCGCTAATCGCCCACGTTTGAAGCCAAGAGACTCAAGCATAGGGTGAACCGCTTGATGAACTGCTTCGTGCCTACCGACTCTACCCAAGTTAGAACCCAAGTCAATCTCACCTTGCGGAGTCAAGTTCCCCTCCTCGTCTTTCGAGTGACCCAAAGTGGCCATAGAACTCAGGTTGATGTTAGAGCCTGTGGGGTATTCCATATTCCCATATCTGACTGCTGGGAAATTACCAGACTTCGTATTATCGTAGGCTACCCTAAAGTCCTGATAACCCTCAGGTGGTTTCATCTCAAAGTCATTGAGTTGAGGACCGCTCTCCTTCAGCAAGGCCCACGCTTGGTCGAAAGGAATCATTGGAAGCCTCCGGGTAATCTCTCAGCCATATCATCTCTGGAAATCGGTCCCAGCACGTGGTTGCGATTCTTATCATAGAAGGTATACATCCCATCTCTCTGTTCCCATCCCATTATGTTGTCTGCTGCACCATCAGGCATCAATCCTTGAATAAATGCATTTGGTAAATGCCCCCACTCTCGTTTGTTTCCATAAAAACCCGGTATCCAGTTTCTCGGCACACCCCCAGTAACAAGTTGCTCTGGTGGAAAATCCCCCTCAATATAGGCCTCTGCTCCTTCTGCAGAATGCCCAGTGTTAGCAAATTGCCCCGTCATTTTAGACGGGTCTCCTCTTACTCCTACCCATTGACTGTCCTCACTCCCGCTTCCTCCAAAGCCCACTGGCTTTACACGGTCTGTTTTTTCCTTCGATGAGTCACGGAGTCCTCCATCATCAATTAGTGGTGCAGGGGCCATAAAATTACCAAGATAAGGATTTTCTTCGTCATGATAAGTCGAATCACCTATCTGGACCTGCGGTCCCACATCAAAAGGCATCCTCTTGCCATAATCTCCTCTGCGAGGGTCATGCTCGTGCTCCCACATCTGAGCATCTTCATGCATTTCGCGCCCTTTAATTCCCCGTTTTTGCGCATCCGTCGCATGTTCGGGCCTCATATATCGTAAAGCGCTAACTGGTTCCACGCCCTCCCAACCAGTAGTCCTATCGAGACTCCAATCATGCTCAGGTAAAATGGTATCACGAGAAGTCTCTGGATTGAGAATGGGACTAAAAGGCATAGCATAATGCGTCGGTAGTTTCCTATTTTCGCTAAATCCTAAGTTTTCTAACTTGTTCCAATTGTTATCGGGATTGAACTTCCAACTGTTACTAACCATCTCATCATGCGTTATCTGCCCCGCATTATAAGCACGGAGAGACTGCTCTCTTCTGTTAGCCAAATCTTCCAGATGAGCATCTTGTTCAGGAAGAGTTCTCGATACTGGTTGGTCTCTTAGATACCATTTTTCTTGAGGTGTAAGAAGTAAGCCATCTTCACCAAACCATTCCTTCCGTTGTTTAGATGTCGGTGAGCGATACGAAATCCGCTCTTCATTCCCTCTAAGCCTGTGTAGCCTTTCTGCCCATTCCTTTGCTTTTTCATTGCTTTGTGCGTCAATATGGTCCTGAGTCACTGAGAACGACAAACCGTCACCTTGCGATGTGATAGGGTGAGCCTCATCATCAAAGAGATTGAGAGCGGGAGATTCTGCTGGCCTCCCTTGCTCATTGAACCCCCAAGGCGCAAATGTCTTTAGTTCATCCATCTCATTTGCGAACTCGTGAGGGTAATGGTCGTGATTTTTGGGTAACAAATGCATCTTTACCGAGTTAGGAACCTCATCGTAGCGACGAAACCTCTCTAATTTTTCAAAAATTTTATTGTCCCTTCTCGGCACTGGTTTTGGCTTCATTCCCCATTGGTCTAACGTAGTCTGAGCCTTCAGAATATCGAATGCACTGTCGATAGGCTCCACTGCACTCACGAATGACGGAAAGCGGTCAACCTCTTTGACGTTTCGATGGATAAACGATTGATAAATGAAACAAAGTCGCTTGCGCGTGGATTATCTGTTTTTGTGAAAATTTTCTCCAGCGCTGTGTGTGACTATAGAGCGGTATGCTATTGCGGTATGCCCTATTGCTCCGGCTAAGGCTGCGGTATGCCCTGCGGTATGCCCCACTGCGGCGGTGCAGTTTCCACACCATCTTGCGGTATGCCCTGCGGTATGCTTGCGGTATGCTACTGCTTTCGTGCGCTCATATGACCGGCACACCCGCAAGCGGTGTGCCTCTCGCGTGTGCCGCAAGACGGCACTACGCTCGCACTATGCACCCATATACGCTCGTTTGCTAAGGGTCAAGGCTACAACAAAACCGCTATACTGCGCGGCTACGCCTTAACATCAACGCCAGCCCTTGCACCGCTTTGGATTCCCCACCCATGTGGTTGGTCGTATCAAATACACCTCTCCCCTACGCGGTTTGCTTTTGCGGTATGCTGTTGCGGTATGCTCCGAATCCTCTCGTATCATGCCTTACGTCGCACGCAAGAGTAAGTAAATC